>JAESGJ010000034.1_pt1 | contig 360414 bp, 323 predicted proteins | sample 9266241 | NCBI WGS metagenome assembly JAESGJ01 (sample SAMN14514841, study PRJNA621669) | algae metagenome | isolation source: Brasilonema octagenarum HA4186-MV1 and co-occurring heterotrophs from wet... | place: USA: Manoa Valley, Hawaii | collected 2009-07-20
AGCCTACTTCTGTCATGCTCGCGACGAGCGGTTTCGGTCCAGCCCATGTGCTCTCCAAGGTCTTCGCAAAACCCGGTGAATCACAACTGACTGAAATCGCTCAACCTAATTTTCGGTCGGGTTCTAACAAAAATCTTCCAGCCCGGCGCGGACGCGGTGGACGCGACGGGTCGAGAGCAGGCCGCATCGAACCCACTGACCTTCCGCGAGCGCGCGGAACTGGTCGAAGCGGCGATCACCGCCGCCGGGGTCTCGCAGGATCGCTTCCGTATCACGCCTTTCCCGATCGAGAACCCTGAACGTCTGCACGAGTTCGTGCCTCATGGAAGCGTGTGCTTCACTACACTGGTCAACGACTGGAATGATGAGAAGGTCAGGCGCCTGAACGCCAACGGCTTTCCGACCGAAATTCTGGGCTTGTCCAAGCCAGACAATATGCGCGTGACCTCCGGCACCGAAATCAGGCGGCTGCTGCGAGCGGGGGACCCGACGTGGGCGAGGTTCGTTCCTCTCGCGGTGGCAGAGATGATAACCGATCGCTTTCGCGACTGTTTTGATCGGTGAGTTGGCTGTTAGATAGAAGGTCCAATAGGCGGCCGGCCGCCTATGAGCTGGTAGAAACAACACTGGCCCGAACTTCCGTGATGCCGGTCGTTTACTCAGGGTCGGACCGGCGTTGGCGCGGCTGCAGCGAAGGCGCCGTTTCAAGCGCTGATTGGCCGATCGCCAGCGGGTTCCCATCCAGTCCCCGAGGGGGACCCGTGGTTGAAGCTCCCCCACGACAAAGTCCCCCACCATGAAGGAACTGGCGGTTATCTGCGGATTTCCTCTGGATGCTGAAGCGATTCGCCTCCCCAATCCCTCGGTTTGAACCGGGTTTATCTCGTCATCCGCAGGAGCCGCCAAAAGCATTGCAGCGGCATCTGGCGCAGTGTGAGGGTTGGGCATGGGCATCACGCAAGCCAAATCCTTCCTCCAGCAATGCCTGCCCACCCCGGGATCATCTACGAGGGCGGACAAGGCCAGGTGACCGCTGCAGGCCGCCCGGCGCGTCCGGAGGGCGAGCAACATGAAGCGGCTGGGCACAACAGACCCCGGAAACGCACCGGGAAACGGGGGTAGAGACCTTGCTGGGGGCATGAACGATGACTTGCGCGACGACGATCGACTGGGCGGCAACCGGTGCCATGCTTTCCGGGATAGGCACCGTGGTGGGGGGGCTCGCCGTGATCGGCGCGGCGTTCATAGGCTCGCACACCTTCAAGAACTGGAAGCGACAGAAGCTGGCTGAGCGGCACATCGAACAGGCCGAGCGCATCCTGACAGTGACCTACAAGGCGCGGCGAGGGCTGTCGCGCGTCCGCAGTGGAGTTATGTGGGGACACGAGATCGGCGCCGCCGAGGAACAACTCAAGGCCAGCGGCGAGTGGGACAAAGCGGTCTCGGACGGAGAGCGCAAGAGCCTGTCGACCGCACAGGCCTACTACAACCGCCTGAACGCGACCCGCGACGACCAACTGGCACTGGAGGAGTGCCAACCCATGGCCCGCGCGTTCTTCGGCGAAGAGCTAGAGAAGGCGCTTGAGAAGCTGAACCACCAGTTCTGGACGGTGAAGGTCTACGTGGACGCGAACCATAACGACAAAAGTGGCGCGGACGCTGACTTCCGCCGGAAGATCGAGAGCACGATTTGGGAGGGCTATCCAAGCGCCGAGGAGAACAAGGTGGACCAGACCATCGCTGCGCAGGTGAAATATATTGAAGACACTTTGGTGCCAGTGCTGAGGACTGCCAAGTCGCCCGACTGACCGACCCACACCGAGCGGCCTGCCCATAGGCGCTGGTTTGCCGACCTACTATGCTTCACATCGGGCGGCTTTAAGCCGGCCCGCTTTTCATGTCCAAGCTCGCCAGTGCGATGGAGGTCACGCAGTCTCATTGCCGACCTATGCACTTCGCGCGAGATCACAACAGGGCCGCTCGGAGCGTCCACGAGGACCGAGACGATCCTCCAGGCCCTCCAGGTCCAGGACGAGCGCTGAAGGCGCCCTAGCGATCCTTGCGGGGCTTCCAGCCGGGTTCGTCGACCTGCATCCAGTAAGGCTTCTCGTCGGGGTGTAGCTTCCTTGGTGGAGCGCAGATGACGACGACGCCAGCCGGATCGGCGACGTGATGGGTGGACAGGTCGGGCCCACGGACGACGAGTAGGTCGAGCCAGCGACTAGCCGTGTCGACTTGGATCGGCGCCGAGATGCCGGGCAGCATCGCCTGGACCTCGCGGCCGGCGTCGATCTCGACCCGCATCAATCCCGCCAGGGCATCGGCCCAGTGCAGCGGCGGCGATCCAGGAGGGCGGGCGGGCGTGTCTAGGCTCATGCCGGGGACATTATGGCGCCCCTGGAGGCCCAACAAGGCGCCTGCGGATGCGGGGGGCCTCGACCCACAGAGGTTCAACTCACAAGTTGTACGTTTTGCGTCACCCGCCGGCCGCGGCGAATTGATGGCGCAAAAGGTACTTGACCGGACTTGTGAGGTGCCTCACAAGAGGGGAGTATCTTTTGATCCGCAAGGGCATCCCGTGAGCCACCTCGCCTACTACCGCGTCTCCACTGGCGATCAGTCGATCGAAGCGCAGCGATTGGCGCTCGGTCGCGACTTCGACCGCGAGTTCGAGGACGTGGGCATCAGCGGCGCAATCAAAGCCGAGGATCGCCCAGGGTTCGCCAAGCTCCTGCAGTATGCCCGCGAGGGAGACACGCTCCACGTGTACGCGATCGACCGACTGGGGCGTGACGCACTCGACGTTCAGTCCATGGTGCGCCGGCTGCTGGAGATGGGCGTCACGCTCGACGTGCGGGGTCTCGGGCCAATCGGTCGAGGAGTTGGGGAGCTGATCGTCGCCGTATTGGCCCAGATGGCCGACATGGAACGCCAACGGATCAAGGAGCGCTGCGAGAGTGGTCGCCACGCTGCTCGTATGGCCCTGGAGGCCACTGGGAGGACGCACAGGGGGAAGCCGAGCCTCGGGCGGCCGAAGGCTGCCGATGCCGCCGAGGTGGCCCAGTGGCGTCGCGAGAACGGCGCTTCGATCCGACAGACCATGGAGCGCTTCGGGATCTCCAAGGCGACGGTGTCCCGGTATTGCGGCGCCTGACACGATGATCGAACAGCCAGGCCTCTCGCTTGAGGACCGGAAGAACGCGGGGCCGCTCCGTCTTCTAAGCGAGCCCCACTCCGATCAAGCCAAGGCGCTCGTGGACGGGATCATGTCCGACGTGGTCCTTCCGACGTGGCCCGCTGGCAAACAGCAGCGCCCAGCGAGCCTGGAGAAGCATCGGGTGGCTCTTGGGGCACTGCTCGGCGGCCTGCTGCATCTGGAGACCGAGGGTAAGGCAGGTGGGCACGGCACAGCGCCGCGAGACTTCCCGGAAAGCCAGCTTGGGTTTGGCCGAGCCATCTTCCTCCAGCAGAGGGATGCATTGGTGACCGCGGGGCTTCTCGCCTACGAGCCGGGCTGGCAGCGGCTGCACAACTTCACCAATTACGAGACCGGCGCACCCGTGGTCGCGTCTGGCGGCGGGATGCGAGCACGCTTCCGATTGACCGCCAAGGCCTTGGAGCGCGTACAGGCCGCAGGGGTGACCCTTGCTCGATGGGAAGACCATTGGCGTCCCCGCAAGCCACGGGCGGATCGATCGCCCACCCCGCCAGCCCTGATAGAATTGCGGGGCAGCAAGCAGGCTCGGCGGGCCGGCAAGGCGCCGAAGCTACCGGTCGACTTCACGGACACGCGGGTCGCGGCGTGGCTTGCCGACCTCCAGGCGCACAACGCCTTTCTGGCCCACCAGGAAGTCGGGGGTATCTCTTTCGTCGGGCTGCGACGGGTGTTCACGGGGGGAGACGTTCCCGGCTTCGACTGGCAGTGCCACGGGCGGTTCTATTCGCTGCCGACTGGCGAACCCTATGAGCAACTCAATGGCGAGGAGCGTCGACGACGGGTCACATTGAGTGGCGAACGGGTCGGCGAGGCGGACCTGCGAGCCTCTCAGCTCGTGCTCCTCTACGGGCTCCTGCAGGCACCTTTCGATGCAACGCAGGACCCGTACACCATCGGAGATCTCGACCGCGAACTGGTCAAGGCGTGGGTGGCGCAGGCGCTCGGACGGGGTGATGTCGAAGCAACCCGATGGTCAGAGCCGGCGCGGGCCTACTTCGCCACAGCTTGTCCCGACAAGAACCTGACCAAGACGCATCCTCTCGCCGTGTATCGCGATCAGATCCTGGTTCAGCATCCGGTCCTGCGGCGCCTCGGTCAGCCAGATGCCCCGACGATCTTGGAGCTACAGTTTCACGAGAGCGAAATCTTGCGGGCGGCGATGGCCTCACTGCGCGAGAAGGGCATCGCGAGCCTGCCCGTCCACGACAGTCTGTTGGTTCCGGTGTCCAACCTGCAGGAAGCATCCAACGCTCTGGTCAAAGCCTTCGCCGACAGGATGGAGCAGGTTACCGGACATCCCTCGCAGGTGAAGCCTTCGGTCCGCCTCAAGGGGCCTGAAGGTGACCCTGAGAAGATGTCTTCATTGAACACCCACAGCGGATGACCTGAAGGACGCACAGGACCCCTATAGTGTCTAGGGGGGAGCCCTCTAGGAATACTAGTACAAAAAGTCGGAACAGGGCTCGGTCTCTCTGTTGGCCTTCCGACAGGCCTCACGAAAATAATCGGGCGTGCCAAATGGCGCTGCAACAACCCTGGTGAAGCCGTCCGTCTTTCTCGCTTTCGTTGAAGCCGAGGATGTGAAGGCAGCCTCGCCGCCCGAACCACGGTGGATCAATAAGACCCGCCTTGGATCTGCCCGATCCAATACTCTGAAAACACCAGCGATTGCGCCGACTTTATGGCACACACGCATCGCACGGGGTGATCCTCGCGGAGGTGAGCGGCGCCGTGTTAGGACGAACCGGGCAGATCGAGGATGACCGGGAGCGGCTTACATGAACCTCCCTCGCGCCCACGTTGAGCGCTCGGCCTCGTGTGGTGATCGCGCTATGACCACATCTGTAGTCGTCAGCGCTTCGGGACTATCCAAGAGCACTTCGGCTGGCGCTGCGCGTCCGCACCGCTTGGGATCACATCAGAGCAGCTCCTCCCCCCGGCCGCCCGCCGGTGCTCTATCGCCTGTTGGTGGCGACTAACGTCGCGGTGAAAGCCGACCCGGCACGCACGCGGCGTAGGCCAGTCGACACTTGATTACCCGCCGGCCCTCCACGGTCTGATCGCCAGCTCCTCGAACCATGGATGTCGAAGCTTGTCGATCTGCGGCCCGTGGACACGCTTCGACCCGTAGCCGTGATTGGCTGAAGCCCCCGACCTGAAGTGGCCGAGGAGGTACTCGCGGGCATCCTCCGGGATCTCGGCCTTTCGAGCGGCCGTGTTCCACACATGGCGGAACTCCCGCGCCGGCTTGCGACCACCGCCCGGCGGCAGGACCTTATGGTCGCGCAGATACTTGGACCACCATTCCGACCAGCTCGGGAACAGGTGGCCACGTGCACCGCGGACGCGAAGCTTCGGGAAAAGCGCCGTCTCGCCGGTTGCCCGAAGATGCTCGACGTAGTCGCGGAGGTTGAGGTCGATGAGCGCCTGTGGAACCGGGAATGTACGACGCCCGGAGCCACGCTTCGAGGTCTTCAGGTTCTGATCGCCCTTGATGGGATGCTCGCCCTGATCCGTGATCGTCATCATCCAGCGACCGATCTCGGGATCGTCGGCGAAGTCCGCGACTGTAAGCTGCGCCGCCTCCTCTGGTCGAGCACCGGTCCACAGGAGGATCAGCGGCATCCAGAAGCTTGCCTCTCCCTTGCCGCGTGTGGGGCGCTCACCGAGCGTGAACACCGGAAGGCGGAAGATCGCCGTCAGTTCGCCGACGCTAAACTCTGGCGGGTCATCCTTCCGAGCCGCAGCCGGCATCGGCCGCTTGAACGGATTGTGGAGATCATCGGAGATATATCCTTCTTGCTGCCCTTTGACCCAGCGTGCCGCGAGCATCCCCAAGTGCTGCTTCTGGGTCTTCAGGGCCATGCGGGGCACGTCGCGTCCCTCAAATCGCTCCACGAGCTTGGGGAGCGGCAAACGCTGCTCGGTAGGCGTCAAGCCGATCGGACGCTTGGCGAGCAGATCCAGCCAGTCCGTGACCATGCGCTTTGTGATGACCTCAGGCGTCGCGTCGCCGTGCACCTCGCACCACAGGCGGAGGGCTGTGCCACAGGCCTGCTTCGTGCTTGCCCCCACACCATAGCGCGGGTTGTCGAGCATCTCTCGCACGATCGAGGCGAAGGACTGCCCCCTTGGCGCGGGTTGAGCCTCCGCGCGGATCGGCGGGATCGGCTCCGGCGGGATCGGCACGATCTTCCCGTGCAAGCGCGCCTGGAGGGTCTCGCTGATCTCGATCGCCTTATCGTTGAGCGCTCGGCAGAGCCGATCGAACCCAGGAGCATCATTCGGGTCGTGATCGATGCCGGCATCGGCAAGCAACCGCTTCGCCGAGCGCCCCCAGAAGTCGACCATGGCCTGCTCATCCTGATCGATCCGCCACTCCAGGAACTCGGACAAATGCGTGTCCCACGCGTCGCGAGCGCCTTCGACCCACGCGCCTCCTTTCTCGACCAAGGCGCGTTCGTCACTTTGGTGCCAATCGCGGGCGAACTTCTCGGCCAGAAACGAGACGACGTCCTCGCCAAGAGCCTCGCCGGTGCCCGACAGGATGTTGCGGGCCCGACTGACGTTGCGTTCCCATTCCTCGTTGAACTGCCAGTACCGCTCGATCACGGCCCGGTCTTTCACAGGGCGTGTCGCGCCGAGCGCTCGCTTCAGCTGGACAGGATTGCCTTGGATGTACGGTCGAAGGGCCTCCGGATAGACCCGCCTGTAGCGGAGCCTGCCGGTTTTCTTGTCGACCTCGATGTGCGGGAGGTGCGCGGCCATGTCGGCGTTTTGTACCTTCATTTGTACCGTCTCGCTCGCTGCAAGTTACGGAATTCTGAAGGTTTTGCGCATTTTCAACCCCTTGCGGGGAAGGTGGTGCCCAGAAGAGGACTCGAACCTCCACGACCTTGCGATCGCCAGCACCTGAAGCTGGTGCGTCTACCAATTCCGCCATCTGGGCACTGGGCTTGAAGCCCCGGTAGGCCGGCGCCTCTAGGGCTGGGGCGGTGGCCTTGTCAACAGCCGTGTGTGGCGGCTAGTGGCAGCGCATCTTTTCCGCGGAGCGAAACATGAAGGACAAGCTGGTCACATTGATCGGCGGCGGCGGTTTTCTTGGCCGCTACGTCGCACAGGTTCTGCTCAAGGCAGGCGCCCGCGTGCGCATCGCCCAGCGCGATCCGCGCGAGGCCTGGTTCCTGAAGCCCCTGGGCGGGCTGGGGCAGACGCAGTTCGTTGCGACCGACGTGACGAAGCCGGACACGATTGCGCGCGCCGTGAGCGGCGCGGACGCGGTGGTGAACCTCGTCGGCAGCTTCACCGGCGATCTCAACCGGATCCACGTGACCGGCGCGAGGAACGTAGCCGAGGCCGCGCGCGCAGCCGGCGCATCCACGCTGGTGCACCTGTCGGCGATCGGTGCGGACGAGCATGCGCCCTCGCTTTACGCGCAGACCAAGGGCGCGGGCGAAGCGGCCGTGCGCGCGGCCTACCCGGAGGCGACGATCCTTCGCCCGTCCACGGTGTTCGGACGCGAGGACAAGTTCATCAACATGTTCGCGGGCATGATCGCGGCGCTGCCATTCGTGCCGGTGCTGAGGCCCAATGTGCGCTTCCAGCCGGTGTTCGCGGGCGATGTGGGCGACGCTGTCACCGCCGCCATGGCGGACGGCGCGCAATTCGGCGGACGCACGTTCGAGCTCGGCGGCCCGGACGTGATGACGATGATGGAGCTGCATCAGTGGATCGCGCGGATGATCGGGCGGCATCGCTCGTTCGTGGCGCTGCCCGATGCCGCCGGCGCACTGTTCGCCGCGCTGCCGGGTGCCCCGATTTCGCGCGATCAGTGGAAGCTGCTGCAACGCGACAGCATCGTGGGCGACGGCGCAGAGGGGCTGCGGGCGCTTGGCATCACGCCGACGCCGCTAGCGGCGGTGGCGCCGGGCTGGCTGGTGAAATATCAGCGCGCCGGCCGCTTCGCACAGCCCACCGCCGCCTGATCCGCCCCATCGCTTCGCGCATCGGCCCGCAGCGGCGGGCAACCTGAAAGGCTGTCATGTCCGATTTGCTGACCGCGATCATCCTCGGCATTGTCGAGGGCGTCACCGAGTTCCTGCCCGTTTCCTCGACCGGGCATCTCGTGCTCGCCACCGAACTGCTCGGCTATGATCCGCAGCGCTGGGCGGTGTTCAACATCGCGATCCAGCCAGGTGCCATCCTGGCGATCGTGGTGCTGTACTGGCGCACGTTCATGGCGGTGCTGTCCGGCCTGATGAAGGGCGAGCCGCACTCCGTCGCTTTCGTGCGCAACCTGCTGATCGCCTTCATCCCCGCCGTGGCGCTGGGCCTTGCCTTCAACGACGAGATCGAGGCGATGCTGGAAAATGCCGTGGTGGTCGCCTGGGCGCTAATCATCGGCGGCATCGGCATCCTGGTGGTCGAGAAACTGGCCAAGACGCGCGACGTTGGCGGCATCTCGGGTGTGACGACGGGGCAGTCGGTTAAGATCGGCCTGGTCCAGTGCATCGCGATGATCCCGGGCGTCAGCCGGTCCGGCGCGACGATCATGGGCGCCATGGCACTTGGAATTGACCGGCGCACGGCCGCCGAGTTCTCCTTCTTCCTCGCCCTCCCGACACTGACGGGCGCGACCGTGCTGCAGATGGTGAAGCATCGCGACGCGATCACCGCCAATGACCTGCAGCTGATCGGGGTTGGCGCGTTCGTCTCTTTCATCGTCGCGCTGGTGGTGGTGAAGGCGTTCATGGCGGTGGTGACAAAACACGGCTTCGCACCGTTCGCCTGGTATCGGATCGTCGCCGGCGCGCTGGCGCTCGTGCTGGTGAATATTCGATAGGTGCTGATCCGGACCTTCTTTGATGCTGCTGAAGGTCGCAGAATGGGCAAGCGCGGCGGGGAACAGTGAAATAGGTCAGCAGTGCTGCCTTGATGGTCGGTAGCATATGTGAGACCTCCGTTTCCGGAGGGCTTATGTCTGCTGATACCATGCTTCGATTCGTGACGACCCCGCAGTCCTATCCGGACAAGCGACCGGCCGAATTGCGCGCGGAAGACTTTCGCGAGATCGCCAACCGCTATGCGGTGCCGAGCGCGGAAGAGCAGGCCGGGCGCTGCTCACAATGCGGCGTGCCTTATTGCACGGTGCATTGCCCGCTCCACAATCACATTCCCGACTGGCTGCGGCTGACCGCCGAGGGCCGGCTTCGCGAGGCCTATGAGCTGAGCAACGCGACGTCGACCATGCCGGAGATCTGCGGGCGCATCTGCCCGCAGGATCGCCTGTGCGAAGGCAATTGCGTGATTGAATTCTCCGGCCATGGTGCGGTGACGATCGGATCGGTCGAGAAATTCATTACCGACAAGGCTTGGGAAGAAGGCTGGGTGGAGCCGCTGGTGCCGGGGCCGGCGCGCGGCCAATCCATCGGCGTGATCGGGGCCGGCCCCGCCGGCCTGACGGCCGCGGAATATCTGCGCGGCTATGGCTATGAGGTGCACGTCTATGATCGGCACGATCGGGCGGGCGGGCTCCTGACCTACGGCATCCCCGGTTTCAAGCTGGAGAAGCCCGTCGTGATGCGCCGAGTCGATCGGCTGAAGGAGGCGGGGATCGTCTTCCACGAAGGCTTTGCGGTTGGCGAGGACGCTAGCTTTGCCGAGTTGCGCCAACGGCATGACGCGTTGCTGATCGCGACCGGCGTCTACAAGGCGCGCGAGATCGACGCGCCAGGCAACGACGTGCCGGGCGTCATCGCCGCCCTGGACTATCTCACCGCTTCCAACCGCAAGAGCTTTGGCGATGCGGTGCCAGCGTTCGACAACGGCGGGCTTGACGCCAAAGACAAGAATGTCGTCGTCATCGGCGGCGGCGACACGGCGATGGACTGTGTGCGCACCGCGATCCGCCAGGGCGCCAAAAGCGTGCGCTGCCTCTATCGCCGAGACCGCGCGAATATGCCGGGATCGCAGCGAGAGGTGACCAATGCTGAGGAGGAAGGCGCGGAGTTCGTCTGGCTTTCGGCGCCGCATTCCTTCGTCGGCGACGCGCATGTGTCGGCGGTGCGCGCCAACCGCATGCGGCTGGGCGCGCCTGACGCGAGCGGTCGACGCGCGCCCGAGGCGGATCCGGGCGGCCCGGTCGAGATGCCTGCGGACATGGTGATTAAGGCGCTCGGCTTCGATGCGGAGGAACTGCCGCACCTGTGGGACACGCCGGAGCTTGGCGTTACGCGCTGGGGCACGGTGCTGGTCGACAACAAGACGCTGATGACGAGCCTCGACGGCGTGTTCGCCGCGGGTGACATCGTGCGCGGGGCGAGCCTGGTCGTATGGGCGATCCGCGATGGCCGCGATGTCGCGGCGACGATGCACAAATATCTCAAGAGCAAGGTCGCGGCGCAGCCCGCGAAGGAGGCCGCGTGATGGATCAGCGCGAATATCTCGCCACCCATGGCATGTACCGCCCGGAATTCGAGAGCGATGCGTGTGGTGTCGGCCTGGTCGCAGCAACCGATGGCAAGCCGTCGCGCCGCGTGGTGCAATCGGCGATCGATGCGCTGAAGGCGGTGTGGCACCGCGGCGCGGTCGACGCTGACGGCAAGACCGGCGACGGCGCGGGGCTGCACGTCGACCTGCCGGTGCGGTTCTTCGACGATGCAATCGCGATGAGCGGGCACAAGGTGCGGCCGAACCGGCTGGCGGTGGGCATGGTGTTCCTGCCACGCACCGATCTTGCCGCGCAGGAGACGTGCCGCACCATCGTGGAAAGTGCGATCATCGAGGCGGGCTATACCATCTACGGCTGGCGGCAGGTGCCCGTCGACGTCAGCGTCATCGGGCTGAAGGCGCAGGCGACACGGCCGGAGATCGAGCAGATCATGATCGCCGGGCCGATGCCCGACGAAGTGGACGCCGCGGAATTCGAGAAGAACCTCTATCTCGTCCGCCGGCGGATCGAGAAGCGCGTGATCGCGGCGCAGATCCAGGGCTTCTACATCTGTTCGCTCAGCTGCCGCTCGATCATCTACAAGGGCCTGTTCCTGGCCGAGAGCCTGTCGGTCTTCTATCCGGACCTGACCGACAAGCGCTTCGAGAGCCGGGTCGCGATCTTCCACCAGCGATATTCGACCAATACCTTCCCCCAATGGTGGCTCGCGCAGCCGTTCCGGTGCCTCGCGCACAATGGCGAGATCAACACGATCCGCGGCAACAAGAACTGGATGCTGAGCCACGAGATCCGCATGGCGTCGATCGCGTTCGGCGAGCATTCGGAGGACATCAAGCCAGTGATCCCGGCCGGCGCGTCTGACACGGCGGCGCTGGACGCGACGTTCGAGGCGATCTGCCGCTCGGGGCGCGACGCGCCGACCGCGAAGCTGATGCTGGTGCCCGAAGCGTGGCAGGGCGAGATGAGCGGCGACATGCCGCCGGCGCATGCCGCCATGTACCAGTATCTCGCCTCCGTCATGGAGCCGTGGGACGGGCCGGCGGCGCTGGCGATGACCGATGGGCGCTGGGCCGTGGCGGGGATGGACCGCAACGCGCTTCGCCCGCTGCGCTACACCCAGACCGCCGACGGCCTGCTGATCGTGGGATCGGAAAGCGGCATGGTGGTGGTGCCGGAATCGACCATCACCACCAAAGGGCGCCTTGGACCCGGGCAGATGATCGCGGTCGATCTCGCTGAGGGCAAGGTGTACGACGATCGCGCGATCAAGGACCGGATCGCGGCCGAGGCGGACTATGCCGGCATGATCGGCAATTTCGCGACGATCGACGACTTGCCACCTGCGCCCGCCGCCGGCGTGCCGCGCTATGACCGCGCGGAGCTGGCAAAGCGCCAGGTGGCGGCCGGCCAGACGCTGGAGGACATGGAGCTGATCCTCGCGCCGATGGTGGAGACCGCCAAGGAAGCGATCGGATCGATGGGCGACGATACGCCGCTCGCCGTCATTTCCGACAAGCCGCGGCTGATCAGCCAGTTCTTCCGGCAGAATTTCAGCCAAGTGACGAACCCGCCGATCGACCCGCTGCGCGAGCGCTACGTGATGAGCCTCAAGACGCGGTTCGGGAACCTTGCCAACATCCTCGACACCGAGGATCGGCGCGAGCGCGTGCTGGTCCTGGATTCGCCGGTGCTAACCTCTACCGACTGGGCGCGGCTGAAGACCTATTTCGGGAGCGCGGCGGCAGAAATCGACTGCACGTTCGAGGCGAGCGGCGGTGCGGACAAGCTGCGCGCCGCAATCCAGCGCATCCGCAACGAGGCCGAGCAGGCGGTGCGGCAGGGTAAGAGCGAGATCTTCCTGACCGACGAACATGTCGGACCGGAGCGGATCGCGATCCCCGGCGTGCTGGCCGCAGCGGCCGTGCACACGCACCTCGTGCGGCGGGGGCTGCGCTCCTACGCATCGGTGAACGTGCGGACGGCGGAGTGCCTCGACACGCATTATTATGCGGTGCTGATCGGCGTCGGCGCGACCACGGTGAACGCTTACCTCGCCGAAGCCGCGATCGCCGATCGCCAAGCGCGTGGGCTGTTCGGTGATCTTTCGCTGGACGAATGCCTGAAGCGCCATCGCAAGGCGATCGAGGAAGGGCTGCTGAAGATCATGTCGAAGATGGGGATCGCGGTGATCTCCAGCTATCGCGGCGGCTATAACTTCGAGGCGGTGGGCCTGTCCCGCGCGCTGGTGAACGACTTCTTCCCGGGCATGCCGGCGAAGATCTCGGGCGAAGGCTATGCCTCGCTGCACATCAACGCCAAGGACCGGCACGACGCGGCGTTCGACGAGGCGGTGGTGAACCTGCCGATCGGCGGCTTCTATCGCCAGCGGCATACGGGCGAGGCGCACGCCTACTCAGCGCAGCTGATGCATCTGTTGCAGACGTCCGTCTCTACCGACAGCTATTCGACGTACCTGCAATTCTCACGCGGCGTCGGCGATCTGCCACCGATCTATCTGCGCGATCTGCTGCAGTTCAATTTCCCCGCGGAAGGCGTGCCGATCGACCAGGTCGAGCCGATCACCGAGATCCGCAAGCGCTTCGTGACGCCTGGCATGAGCCTTGGCGCGCTATCCCCCGAAGCGCACGAAACGCTGGCGATCGCGATGAACCGCATCGGCGCCAAGGCCGTGTCGGGCGAGGGCGGCGAGGACAAGAGCAGGTATCAGCCGTACGAAAATGGCGACAACGCCAATTCGGTGATTAAGCAGATCGCGTCGGGGCGCTTCGGCGTGACGGCCGAATATCTGAACGCCTGCGAGGAGATCGAGATCAAGGTCGCACAGGGCGCCAAGCCCGGCGAGGGCGGGCAGTTGCCCGGCTTCAAGGTGACCGAGTTCATCGCCAAGCTGCGCCACGCGACACCGGGCGTGACGCTGATCTCGCCGCCGCCGCATCACGACATCTATTCGATCGAGGATCTGGCGCAGCTGATCTACGATCTGAAGCAGATCAATCCGCGGGCGCGGGTGTGCGTGAAGCTCGTGTCGTCGGCAGGCATCGGGACGGTCGCGGCAGGCGTTGCCAAGGCGCATGCCGACGTGATTCTGGTTTCCGGCCATGTCGGTGGCACCGGCGCGTCCCCGCAGACGAGCATCAAATATGCCGGCACGCCGTGGGAAATGGGCCTCTCCGAGGTCAACCAGGTGCTGACGCTGAACGGCCTGCGCGGGCGGATCAAGCTGCGCACCGACGGCGGCCTGCGCGTCGGGCGCGACATCGTGATCGCCGCGATTCTGGGCGCGGAGGAGTTCGGCATCGGTACGCTGAGCCTCGTCGCGATGGGCTGCATCATGGTGCGCCAATGCCATTCGAACACCTGTCCGGTCGGCGTGTGCACGCAGGACCCGCGGCTGCGCGAGAAGTTCGTCGGCACGCCCGAGAAGGTCATCAACCTGATGACGTTCATTGCCGAGGAAGTGCGCGACATCCTGGCGCGGCTGGGCGTGCGCAGCCTGGACGAAGTGATCGGCCGCACCGAATTGCTGCGGCAGGTGAGCCGCGGTGCGGAGCATCTCGACGACCTCGATCTCAACCCGATCCTGGCGAAGGTCGATGCGACGGATGCGGAGCGGCGCTTTTCGCTCAACACCTTCCGCAACGAGGTGCCCGACAGCCTGGACGCGCAGATTATCAAGGATGCCGCCGCCGTCTTCTCGCGCCGGGAGAAGATGCAGCTGACCTATTCGGTGCGCAACACGCACCGCGCGGTCGGCACCCGCCTGTCGAGCGAGATCACGCGCACCTTCGGGATGAGCGCGCTGAACGATGGCCACGTCACGATCCGCCTGCGCGGGTCGGCCGGCCAGAGCCTGGGCGCCTTCCTGTGCAAGGGCATCACGCTGGAAGTGTTCGGCGACGCCAACGACTACGTCGGCAAGGGCCTGTCCGGCGGCATCATCGTGGTGCGCCCGGCGGTCTCGTCACCGCTACGCAGCCAGGAGAATACCATCGTCGGCAACACCGTCCTGTACGGTGCGACGTCGGGCGCGCTGTTTGCGGCCGGACAGGCTGGTGAACGGTTCGCGGTGCGCAATTCGGGCGCTACCGTCGTGGTCGAGGGCTGCGGCGCGAATGGCTGCGAATATATGACCGGCGGCACGGCCGTGGTGCTGGGCTCAGTCGGCCACAATTTCGGCGCCGGCATGACGGGCGGCATGGCTTTCGTCTACGATCATGACGACAGCTTTGCGCGGCGCGCCAACCCGGAAAGCATCGTGTGGCAGCGCTTGGCCTCGGCCCATTGGGCCGGCGTGCTGCGCGGCCTGATCGAACGGCACGCCGGGGCGACGGATTCGAAGTGGGCGCGCGGCATCCTGGAGGACTGGGACCGCACGGCGGGCCGCTTCTGGCAAGTGGTGCCGCGGGAGATGCTGGAGCGGCTGACTCACCCGTTGGACGACACGCCGGCGATGGAAGCCGCGGAGTGACGCAGCGCTCGGCGCTAGTAGAACGGGCCGGGGCATGCCGATGCCCCCGCCCTCTTTTCACGCGCTAGAAGTTCGGGCCTTCTTCCTCGAAGGCCGGCTCCAGTTCCTCGCGGCGGCGCGGGGCGGGCGGCGGTGGCGGCGGCTGACGGGCGATGCTGACCGAGCCGTCGGGGCCGATCTCCAGATCCATGCCGAGCCCTTCAAGCCGGCCCGCGATGGGCGCGACTTCATTCTCGACCATACCCATCATGCCCGCCTCGGGATCGACATCCTCCACCTCCGGCACCTTGACCACGGGCGCGAGGTCGAGCGCACTGACCATGAAGTTGCGCCAGATCTGCGCCGGGATGCCGCCGCCGTGCAGGCCGGGGTTGGGCGTATTGTCGTCATTGCCGACCCACACGCCGACCACGAGATCGCCGGCAAAGCCGATGAACCATGCATCGCGACCAGACTGCGACGTGCCGGTCTTGCCATAAGCCGGGACCGAGAGCGCCGCCGCGCGCCCGGTGCCCCGGATCGACGAGGCGAGCAGTGTCAGCATGTCATCATGGATGCGGCTGGGCATCTGCTTCTGCCCGCCGGTGAGCGACTGGTACCAGCTCTTGTCCTTCGCATCCGGGAGCCCATGCGCCTGCACCGGATAGCGACCTTCGGCGACGCCGGCGAAGGCAGAGGTAAGCTCCAGCAACGAGACTTCGGAAGTGCCAAGACCGATCGTCGCCTCGTTGGCGATCGGCGTGGTGATGCCGAGATCACGCGCGGCGCGGATGACGTTGCGCACGCCCACTTCCTGCGTCAGCCGCGCCGCAACGACATTCGAAGATCGCTGGAAGGCGCGTCGAAGCGTGATCTCGCCGAGATAGCGATTGTCGTCGTTCTTCGGCTTCCATCCGGCGATCTCGACCCGCGAATCGTCGACGGTCGTGTCGGGCGACATGCCGGCACGCAGCGCGGCGAGATAAACGAAGAGCTTGAAGGTGGAACCGGGCTGACGACGCGCCTGCGTCGCACGATTGAACGGGCTCTTCTTGTAATCACGCCCGCCGACCATCGCGACCACCGAACCGTCGCGCTTCATCGCGACGAGTGCCGCCTGCGCCTGGCGAAGGCCAGCCTGCCGGATCACGCGCTCTGCATTGCGCTGCAGATCGCGATCCAGCGTGGTGCGCACGGTGGCCTCGGTCTTGATCTCGCCCGCCTGGTCGCGCGCCTCGGGAAGCACCCAATCGGCAAAGTAGGTGCCGCTCGGCAAGGTTTGCGCGCGGCGGGCGAGCACGCGCTGCGGCTGCACCGCATCGGCCTCACGCTTCGTGAGGAAGCCGGCATCCTCCATCGCTGCGACGACCACGGCCTGGCGTTCGCGCGCACCCTTGAGGTTGCTGGTCGGTGCGAGCCGCGACGGCGCCTTCACAAGACCGGCTAGCATCGCGGCCTGGCCAATGTTCATCTTCTCCGGCTCACGCCCGAAATAATGTTTCGACGCAGCGCGCAGGCCGTAGACGTTGTCGCCGAAATAGACGTTCGACAGGTACCGCGAGAGAATCTCGTCCTTCGACAGCCACGCCTCCAGCCAGAAGGCGATCAGCACTTCGCGGATCTTGCGCGCGGCGGTGCGATCGGAATCGAGGAAGGCGTTCTTCGCCAGCTGCTGCGTGATCGTGCTGCCACCCTGACGGACGCCGCCCGACCCCAGATTGGCGAATGCGGCGCGCGCGATGCCACGCGGATCGATGCCCCAGTGCGAGTAGAAGCGGCGATCCTCGATCGCGAGGAAAGCCTCCCGCACGTGATCCGGCAGCTTCGCAGCGTCGACGGGCTCACCGATGATCGCCCCGCGACGGGCGATCGGCGTTCCGTCAGCAGCGGTGAGCGTGATCGATGGCGGTGTCGGCGGCTTCAGCGATTGCGAGAGCGGCGCCGTCACTGCGAGCCAGGCGATCGCCAGCACGAACAGGATCACGAGGGCGCCCATCGCCCGTGAAACCCAGCGCCACGGTATGCGGCGGCGGCGCGGCGGAACGTCCGCGAATCCAGGCTCGGTTGCGGGCTGATCGGCTTCCTGCCAAGGCTCGAAATCCGGCAGCGGCGAACGCGGCTCGCCGGGAGCATGATTATATCTCAGACGCCCCCGATCAAAGGGACTTGGGTCAAAGGGATCGGGGCGCATATCGTCGTTCCGGCGTTCTGCCATCTGTATTACGTCACTATGACAGTTGCCGCAAGAATGCGCATCGTGCGAGGAATAGGGAAATGAGCGGCCAAGCGGAAGCACTTGAAATGAATGAGCGACCCTTGGTCGTAGGCATCGGCGGGACGATCGGCGGCCCCTCCTCTACCGAACGCGCCTTGCGCATCGCGCTGGATGCCGCATGCGAGCAGGGCTTTCGCACCCGCATGTTCGGCGGCGCGGACATGGCGAAGCTGCCGCTGTATGATCCGCGCGCGGCACAGCGTACGCCCGAAGAACGCGAATTCGTCGATACGGTTCGCGGCGCCTCCGCGTTGATCATCGCCTCGCCCGGCTATCACGGCAGCATTTCGGGCGTGGTGAAGAACGCACTCGACCTGCTGGAGGAGACCGCGCGGGATACCGAACGGGCATATCTGGCAGACATCCCGGTGGGGCTGATCGCGACCGCTTATGGCTGGCAGGCGACCGGATCGACGATCGCGGCGCTGCGCTCGATCGTCCATGCTTTGCGCGGCTGGCCGACGCCGTTCGCCGCCGCGATCAACAGCGCGATCACCAAGTTCGACGACGAGGGTGGCGCAAACGATCCTGCGGTTATCGAGCAATTGCGCATGGTTGGGCGGCAGGTGGCCCGCTTCGCGCCGCTGGTGGGTTCGGCCTGAGGAGATGAGAAGCGCCCTCCCTTCGTCGCTGGCGCTGGGCGCGCCGGCGTAACTAATGTTATTGCAGCGTTGACAGCGCCGCCGCCGCTGGTCCAACCCGCCTTCCGAGCCGCCATGAGAGCGGCAGGTTCCAGTCGGGAGAGCGTGCATGGTGCTGACCAAGGGCGATGAATATCCGATCCACCAGACCGCCGAGCCGGTCGCCTATGCGGGAACGGACCGGAATTTCTACGATCGCTTTTTCTTCAACGGCTATGCCCCCGGCGCGGACGAGGACGGCTTTTTCGCCGCGGCGATGGGCGTCTATCCGCATATCAATATCATCGACGCGAGCTTCTGCTGGCTGAAGGACGGCAAGCAGGTGAACCTGCACGCCAGCCGCGGCCTCAACATGGAGCGGATGGACACGCAGGTGGGCGGGATCGCGGTCGAGGTGATCGAACCGCTGAAGTCCGTGAAGCTCACGGTGAATTCGCCCGAGCATAAGATCCGCGCCGAACTGACCTTCACCGGCCGCGCCTTCCCGCTGGAGGAGCCGCGATTCACGCGCAGAAATGGTCCCCGCGTGCTGATGGATGTGACGCGGATGACCCAGAATGGCAGCTATCGGGGCTGGATCGACGTCGATGGCGTGCGAACGGAGGTGAATGGTTGGCTCGGGACGCGTGATCGCTCCTGGGGCGTGCGCCCGATCGGTGCGCCCGATGCGCAGCCGGCCAGCCCGCCGATCGCGCCGCAGTTCTTCTGGCTCTGGAGCCCGACCGCGATGGAGGACGGCGACTTCTATTTCCACACCAACGACGACGAGCACGGCCGCTTCTGGAACCGCCGCGCGGCGTGGAAGCCGCTGGGTGGCGGGATCGAGGACGAGACGCATTTCGAATCCGACTACAAGATCCAGTGGAAGCAGGGTTCGCGCCACGCCCAGGCCGCCAGCGTCACGCTGAAGGACGAACAGGGCCAGGAGACGAAGGTCGACTTCGACCTTGGCCAGCAGTTCATGATGCTCGGCCTTGGCTACACCCATCCCAAATGGAGCCACGGCCGGCACCAGGGCGACGGGCTGACGGTGGAGCGCGAGGATTTCGTGCCCGCCGAGATGGACCCGATGCAGCCGCACCATCTGCACATCCAGGCGCTGGCCACCGTCACGATGACCGGGCCGGACGGCAAGGTGAGGCGCGGCAAGGGGGTGCTTGAGCAACTGGTGATGGGGCCGCACGCGCCGTCGGGCTTCAAGGGCGTGCTCGACCCGGCATGACGACGCTGACCCCAACCGAGATCGAAGCCTATCTCTCCCGCGTCTGGGAACAGCCGGTGCGGGTCGCGGATCTTGCCCGGATCCCAGGCGGCGCCAGCCGTGAGACCTATCGCTTCGATGCCCATGCCGGGACGGAAGTCCACCAGCTGATCCTGCGGCGCGAGCCGGCCAAGGGCCTGATCGATACGGAGAGCGCGACGGAGTTTCGCGCCTACCAAAGCGCGGCCGGGGTGGTTCCCGTGCCGCGGGCGGTGGCGCTGGAGCCCGATGGCGCGGAGCTTGGCCGGCCGTTCTTCATCATGGAGCGGATCGAGGGCGGCGAAGTCGCGAGCAGCTTCGCCCGCGATCCATTCGGCGCCCATGGCGCGGCGCTCGGCGAGGCGTTCTTCGGCGCGCTCGGCCGGCTGGCAGCGCATGATCCGACCGGCACGCCGCTCGCCGATCATGTGCCGATGCCCGAGCCCGACCAATGCTGGCGCATCGCGCTGGATTATTGGGAAGGCGTGATCGAGGAGGATTCGCTTCAGCCGCAGCCGATCGCTCGCGCCGCGATCCGCTGGCTGCGCGCCAATCCGCCGCCGCCGGCGCAGCGTGTCGCGATCGTCCATGGCGATTATCGCTCGGGCAATGTCATGCATGACGGCGCGGGCGGGATACGCGCGATGTTCGACTGGGAGATGGCGCATCTCGGCGATCCGCTGGAGGATCTTGGCTGGGCACTGGACCCGATCTGGGACCATTTCATCCCCGGTGCGGCGAGCGGCATGCTGCCCCGCCCCGATGCGATCGCGATCTGGGAGCGGGCGAGCGGGCTGAGCGTCGATCCTGCCGCGATGCGCTGGTGGTCGCTGTTCGCCTCGGTGAAGGGAATGGCGATCTGGATTTCCGCCTTCCGCGAGTTCGTCGACGGTGGAAGGCAGGATCCGGTGCTGGCGGTTTCGGGCTGGTACACGGCGCGGCGGCAGGACGCGATCATCGCCGCGCAGCTGGGCGGGCGGCATTATGACCCGGTGCCTGTAATGCCTTCGAGCGACCTGGCGCAGGTGCTGATCGGCGCCGGGATTGCGGCGGCGGGCGCAGGCGAGAAGGTGGGCGCCGTCGATGCGTTCGCCGGATCGACCCTGACCGTGGCGGCGCTGCTCGCGCTGCTCGGCGCGCAGGAAGCGGAGAAGGCTGCGGCGTGGCGACGCGCGGACATCGCCGACATGCGAGCCCTGCTGGGCGAGGATGCCCCGGTGACCCATGATGGCGAGACGCTCGACGCGCTCGACGGCATCTGGGCCGCGCTGGCGACGGCTCTGATCGCACAGCATGACGCGGTGGCCGAAGCGGGCGGGGACGAGACGCCGTTCTTCGACTTCTACCGCGAAAGCGCGGCGCGGCGGGAGCTGGCCTGGCCGTTATGACGGACCTGCCGCTTTCGGGAATCCGCGTGATCGATGCCGCCCCGGGCGTGCTTGGCGCGATCGGGCGGTTGCTGGGCGAGCTTGGCGCGGAGGTGATCCGGATCGAGCCGAGCGGCGGCGGGGCGGATCGAAAGGCTGGCGCCAAGGTCGGCGGCACCAGCCTGTCGTTCGTCGCCGCGAACCTGGGCAAGAAGGCCACCACGATCGACCTGCCGGCAGACGCAGCGCGGCTCATCGACCTCGCGCGCGAGGCGGACATCATGATCGAGGCCGGGTTCGCCGGGCTTGATCACGCTGCCATCCGCGCCGCCGCGCCCGAACTGATCCTGGTAACGATCAGCGACTTCGGACCCGTGGGCCCCTGGCGGGACTGGCAGGCGAGCGAGGCGGTGCTGCAGGCACTGACGGGTGGATTGTCCCGTTCGGGCCTGCCGGGGCGGCCGCCGCTGCTGCCGCCGGGGCAGCTGACCTATGAAACTGCCGCGCCGCACATTGCGGTGGCGACCCTCGCTGCTTTCTTTCGCCGGTTGCGAACGGGCGAGGGCGACCGCGTGGACGTGTCGCTGCTGGAAGCGGGAATGCAGGCGCTCGATCCCGGCTTCGGCCTGAACGGCAGCGCGCAATCGGGCGTGCCGAGCTGGAAGATGGATCGCGGGCGGACCGACGAACGCTTACGCTACCCCATCCTTCCGTGCGCCGACGGGCTGGTGCGGCTGTGCGTGCTGGCGCCGCGGCAGTGGCGCGCGATGTATGCTTGGATGGGCGAGCCGGCGGAATTTGCCGGACCGGAGTGGGAGAAGCTGGCGACGCGCTTCCGATCGACCACGCTGCTGCCGGCGATCACCCGCTTCTTCGCGGACAAGACGCGCGCCGAGATTGAGGAAGAAGGCGCTGCACGGGGCATTCCGGTAGCGGGCCTGCTCGATCTCGACGAGGCAGTGGCGACAGCGCAGATGACCGCCCGCGAGGCATTCGTGCCGGTGGAGGTGGCGCCGGGCTGCACCCTCCCCTTCCCCAACGGGACGATCGAGATCGACGGCGCGCGGGCCGGCGTCCGCGGGCCGGCACCGGCGGCAGGCGGCACCGCGACGTTCGAGACGCCGCGCGCCGTATTCCGGGCGCCGCCGCGGGCGAATTACCCGCTGGAGGGCATCAGGGTGCTCGACATGGGCGTGATCGTCGTCGGTGGCGAGACCGGACGCGTGCTCGCGGATCTCGGCGCGGACGTGATCAAGGTGGAGAATGCCGCCTTCCCGGACGGGCAGCGCCAGTCGCGCGACAATGCGCCCGTCAGCCTGACCTGGGCCGCAGGGCATCGCAACAAGCGTGGCCTGTCGATCGACCTGCGGTCCGAGCGCGGCAAGGCGCTGTTCCTCGACCTGGTGCGCCAGGCGGACGTGCTGCTGTCGAACTTCAAGCCCGGGACGCTTGCCGCCCTGGGCTTCGACGCGGCGACGCTGGCAGCGGCAAACTCGCGGCTGCTGGCAATCGACAGTTCGGCGTTCGGACCGACGGGGCCATGGTCCGGGCGGCTTGGCTATGGCCCGCTGGTGCGCGCTTCTGCCGGGCTGACCAAGCAATGGGTGTACCCCGGCGAGCCGGACAGCTTTTCCGACACGGTGACGGTGTATCCCGATCATGTCGCGGGGCGGATCGGGACGGTCGGCGCGCTGACACTGCTGATCCGGCGGCTGCGCACCGGCACGGGCGGGACGGCGAGCGTGAGCCAGGCCGAGGTGATGCTGGGCCACAAGGCGGCCGAGATCGCGACGCTGGCGGCGCGGCAGGCCGGCATGGAGATCGACGGCGGCGAACCGGCAGAAGACTGGTTGCTGCGGTGCACCGGCGAGGATGAATGGTGCGCCGTTACGCTGCGCGATGCGGCAGATCGGGCAGCGCTGGCGAGCGTGGTGGGCGAGGCGGCACGTAGCGCGGCGGAGGAATGGGCGCGGACCAAGGCGCCTGAAGAGGTGATGGAAACCTTACAGGCGGCAGGCGTGCCGGCGGGGATGATGATCCGCGTGATCGAGATGCCTGACGCGCCGGGCTATCGCGCGCTTGGCACGTTCCGCACCGCGCATCATCCGCTGCTGGACGCGCCGTTCCAGGCGGAAGGGCCGATCGCGCATTTCGAGCGGGTGCCGGAACCCAACCAGCGGCCGGCGCCGCGCATCGGCGAGGACAGCGTGGCGGTTCTCAAGCACTGGCTCGGCCTCGGCGATGACGCGATCGCGCCGCTGCTTGCCGACAAGATCATCGAACAAGCTGCCTAGAAAGGGACTGTAGAAATGGCTGAACTCGGCAACGAGGCCGTCACCGTCGAGACGCGCGGCAATGTGATGCTCATCACGATCAACCGGCCGGAAGCGCGCAACGCGGTCAACCGCTTCGTCCACGAGGGCGTGGGCGATGCGCTGGAGGCGGCCGACAAGGATCCCGAGATCCGCGTCGTCATCGTGACCGGCGCGGGCGACAAGTCATTCTGCGCGGGCGCCGACCTCGTCGCGCTGTCACGCGGTGAGAGCCTGGCCCCGGACGACAAGACCAAGGCCGCCTGGGGCTTTGCCGGCATCGTAAGCCACGCGATTTCGAAGCCGGTGATCGCCGCGGTGAATGGCATGGCCCTGGGCGGCGGGCTGGAGATCACGCTGGCCTGCGACCTTGCCGTCGCAGTGGAGGAGGCGAAGTTCGGCCTGCCGGAGCCCAAGCGCGGCCTGTTCGCGGCGGCGGGCGGCGTGTTCCGCCTGCCCGAGCAATTGCCGAAGAAGATCGCGATGGAGATGATCCTGACCGGCGATCCGATCGACGCCAATCGCGCGCTGGAGCTTGGCCTGATCAACGCCGTCGCGCCGCGCGAGCAGCTGCTCGACACCGCTTTTGCGCTCGCTGAGCGGATCGCCGTCAACGCGCCGCTGTCGGTGCAGGCGTCGAAGCGGATGGCGCAGGGCATCGTCGACGGAAAGATCGAGCGTGAGGAAGATGCCTGGGCGCAGAATCGCGCCGAGACCAGGATCGTCTTCACCAGCGAGGATTCGCGCGAAGGGCCCAAGGCGTTCGCCGAGAAGCGCGCGCCGGTGTGGAAGGCGCGCTGAGATGGCAGCGAACCCGGAGAATATCGCGGTCATCGTTGGCGTCGGGCAGGTCAATGACCGACCCACTGATCCGATGGCGGGCAAGGATGCGCTCGGCCTGATGATCGCCGCGCTGGAAGAGGCCGACAAGGACGCGGGCGGCGGCTGGCTGGGCGACGTGGATTCGGTCGCCGTGGTTCAGCAGATCAGCTTCCGCAAGGACAATCCGCTGGCGCAGAAGGTGGCGGACGGCATCGGATCGAAGGCGGGGATCGTCTATGAATCGGTCGGCCCCAATGGCGACAGCCCGATCCTGCTGCTGAACGAGGCGGCGAACCGGATCGCGCGCGGCGAGATCAGGATCGCGGCGGTGACCGGCGGCGAAGCGCTGCGCACCGCGAGCCAGCGCGCGGCGATCGCGGCAAAGACCAGCGTCGCGGACCAGAACCCGCTGCGCAACCTCAGCAAGGGCGCGAAGCCCGGCTATCGCCAGATCTATGGCCTAGCGACGCCGGTCGACGTCTATCCGCTCTACGAGAATGCCGGGCGCGCGGCTTATGGCCAGACGCTGGACGAAGGGCAGCGCGAATCCGGCGAGATCTGGTCGCGCTTCTCCGAAGTGGCGGCGAAGACGCCGGCGGCATGGATTCATGCACCGAAATCCCCTGAGGAGATCGTCGAGCCGACTGCGGACAATCGCCCGATCGCTTTCCCCTACACCAAGCTGATGGTGGCCAATTCGAGCGTCAATCAGGGCGCGGGCTTCATCGTCACCAGCTTGGCCGAAGCGCGGCGGCGCGGGGTGCCGGAGGAGCGGATCATCTATGTCGGGCGCGGTGCCAGCGCGCACGAGGCGGACGATTTCCTCGCGCGTGACCGCTATGACAAGTCGCCGAGCATGGAAGTGTGCCTTCGCCGCACGCTGGAATTCAACGAGGTGACGCCGGACGATCTCGATCTGGTCGAACTCTATTCCTGCTTCCCTTGCGTGCCGAAAATGGCGCGGCGGGTGATCGGCTGGCCGGTGGAGAAGCCGGCGACGGTGTTCGGCGGGCTAACCTTTGGTGGCGGGCCGATCGGCAATTACATGGCGCATGCCGTGGCCGAGATGGTCGATGCCCTGCGCGCGGGCGAGGGTGAGAAGGGGCTGCTGTTCGCCAATGGCGGCTTTGCCACGCACAACCACGCGATCGTCCTCGGCGCCCAGCCGCTGCCGGGCGCTGGCGAAGCGCATGATTTCGACCTGCAGGCGGAGGCGGATGCCGCGCGCGGGGCGGTGCCGGAGCTGGTGAAGGATTACACCGGGCCGGGCGAGATCGAGACCTATACCGTCTTTTACAACCGCGATGGTTCGGCGAAGGCCGGCGTAGTGGTGGCCAAGCTGCCCGACGGAAAGCGCACGCTGGCGCAGGTGCCGGCAAACGACGCCGCGACGATCGCCTTCCTCAGCGATGGCAAAGCCGAGCCGGTGGGAACGCCAGGCGAGGTAATCGCGGAGGGCGAGTTGATGGTGTGGAAACGCGCCTCCTGAGGGGACGACCGATCCTCCCCGGGTGGACCCCGGGGAGGAATTGGGCGTTGCACTTCCGCCGCGGCATCGCCTAATCGCGGCGCTGCCCTCCCCAGGCGCTGTTGGTAACGTCAGGAGGATTCCGCATGCAGAACCGCGCCGGCCTATCGGTCGATGATCGCCTCGCCACCTTTGTCGAGGATGAGGCGCTTGCCGGCACCGGCATTTCCGCAGACGCTTTCTGGCAGGGGGCGGCGGCGATTTTCGCGCGCTTCACGCCGGAGAACCGAGCGCTGCTCGCTCGTCGCGAGGAACTGCAGGCGGCGATCGACCAACGTTACATGGCGGGCGAGCCGGTCGACGAGGCGTTCCTGAACGAGATCGGCTATCTCGTGCCCGAGCCGGCGCCGTTCACCATCGGCACCGAGAATGTCGATGCCGAGATCGCGACCATGGCCGGGCCGCAGCTGGTGGTGCCAAGCCTCAACGCCCGCTTCGTGCTGAACGCCGCCAACGCGCGCTGGGGCAGCCTGTATGACGCGCTCTATGGCACCGATGCGCTGCCGGGGAAGGCGAAGCCGGGCGGCTATGATGCCGATCGCGGCGCGCAGGTGATCGCGCGGGCGCGGGCGTTCCTGGACGAGACGCTGCCGGGCTGGGAGGCGGCGCTGACAGGCGGTGACTGCCCGCATCGCTTCGCCAAGTTCGATAAGGGCGTGATGTTCGTCCACAACGGGCTGCACATCGAGATCGTGGTCGATCGCGGGTCTCCGATCGGGAAGACCGACCCGCTCGGCATTGCCGACGTGATCCTCGAATCCGCGCTGACGACGATCGTCGACCTCGAGGATTCGGTCGCTGCGGTGGATGCGGAGGACAAGGTCGCCGCGTATCGCAACTGGCTGGGCCTGATGCGCGGCGATCTGGTCGAGACGTTCGAGAAGAATGGCGCGACGCTGACCCGCGAGCTCGCCAGCGACCGCACCTATCAAGCGCCCAGCGGATCGAGCTTCACGCTGCCAGGCCGATCCTTGCTGTTCGTGCGCAACGTCGGCCATCTCATGACGACGCCGGCGCTGCACCTCGCCGACGGCAGCGAGGCACCGGAGGGGATTCTCGACGCGATCGTCACGTCGCTGATCGGGCTGCATGACCTGAAGCGGCTCGGCGCGCTGCAGAACAGCCGCGCCGGATCGATCTATATCGTGAAGCCCAAGATGCACGGGCCGGAGGAGGCGGCGTTCACCAACCGCCTGTTCGACGCGGTGGAGGATCTGCTGGGCCTCACGCGGCACACGATCAAGGTGGGCGTCATGGACGAGGAGCGCCGCACCTCGGCCAACCTCGCCGCGTGCATCCATGCGGTGCGCGACCGGATTGCCTTCATCAACACCGGCTTCCTCGATCGCACCGGCGACGAGATCCACACCGCGATGCGCGGCGGCCCGGTGATCCGCAAGGCGGAGATGAAGGGCGCCGAGTGGATCAAGGCCTATGAGGATCGCAACGTGCGCATCGGCCTTGCCTGCGGCCTCAGTGGCAAGGCGCAGATCGGCAAGGGCATGTGGGCCGCGCCCGACATGATGGCCGACATGCTGGAGCAGAAGATCGCGCACCCCAAGAGCGGCGCGAATACGGCCTGGGTGCCGTCGCCCACCGCCGCGACGCTTCACGCGCTTCACTATCATCAGGTGGACGTGTTCGCGCGGCAGAAGGAGATCGCGGGGGAGGCACCGCCGCCGCTCGCAAAGCTGCTGACGGTGCCGTTCGCGGCGGCCGGGCGGAACTGGACGCCCGACGAGATCCGCGAGGAACTCGACAACAATTGCCAGGGCATCCTTGGCTATGTCGTGCGCTGGATCGACCAGGGCGTCGGCTGTTCCAAGGTGCCGGACATCCATGATGTGGGGCTGATGGAGGATCGCGCGACGTTGCGCATTTCCTCGCAGCATCTCGCCAACTGGCTGCTTCACGGCGTGTGCACCGAGGCGGAGGTGGACGCGGCGCTCGACCGTATGGCGAAGAAGGTCGATGCGCAGAATGCGAACGACCCGCTGTATCGGCCGCTCACGCGCGAAGGCTTTGCGTTCAAGGCTGCGCGGGCGCTGATCTTCGAAGGCGTTACTCAGCCGTCGGGCTATACCGAGCCGCTGCTCCACCGGTTCAGACAGGAAGCCAAAGCCGCATGACGATCCGCCCGCGCCGTTCCGCCCTCTACATGCCGGCATCGAATGCCCGCGCGATCGAGAAGGCGCGCGATCTGGCGTGCGACGTCGTGATCCTCGATCTGGAGGATGCCGTCGCCCCGGAGCAGAAGGCGGGGGCGCGGGACCAGGCAGTGGCAGCGGGCGGCTTCGGCCACCGCGAATGGGTGATCCGCGCCAACGGGCTGGACACCGAATGGGGTGCGGATGACCTGGCGGCGATCGCCGCGGCGAAGCCCGATGCGGTGCTGCTGCCCAAGGTTTCGGATGCCGGGACCCTGCGCGCCGCCCGCAAGGCGATCGGGGACGGCCCGGCGCTATGGGCGATGATCGAGACGGCGCAGGCGATCGTCGATCTGCGTGCGATTGGCGAAGCGGCGGCGGAGACCGGCCTTGCCGCCTTCGTCGTCGGCCCTAACGATCTGGCGAAGGAATTGCGGCTGCGCCCCGGCGCGGATCGTGCGCCGCTGCTGCCGATCCTGAGCCAGATCGTCACCGTGGCGCGGGCCCATGGCATCGTGCCGCTGGACGGGGTGATGAACGGCTTTGACGACGAAGCGGCGGTGGAGGCGGAATGCCGCCAGGGCCTCGCTTTCGGCTTCGACGGCAAGACGCTGATCCATCCCAAGCAGATCGCGCCGGCCAATCGCGTCTTCGCGCCCTCGGCGGAAGAAGTGGAATGGGCGCATACGATCGTCGACGCGTTCGACGCGCCGGAGAATGCCGGCAAGGGTGCGATCAAGGTTGAGGGCAAGATGGTGGAACTGCTCCACCGGGACGATGCACGCCGCACCATCGCGCTGGCGGAGACGATCGCCGGTCGCGGCTGATCGCAACGGTGGCTTTCCCGCGAGGTGCCCGCTAAAGGGCGCCGCATCCATCGCAACCGAGAGCCAAGCCGACCCCCATGCGAGTCGCCATCGCCTCCGATCATGCCGCCGTCGCGCTGAAGGCGACGCTTGCCGCCTGGCTGCGCGAGTGCGGCCATGACGTCATCGACCTTGGGCCCGAGACAGACGCCCGCGTTGATTATCCCGATTTCGGCTACCGCCTGGCGACCGCCGTCGCCGACGGCAGTGCCGAGCGCGGCGTTGCGCTGTGCGGTTCCGGGATCGGCATTTCGATCGCCGTGAACCGCAACCCCGCCGTGCGCTGCGCGCTCGTTTCCGAGCCGCTGTCCGCGGCACTGGCCCGCGAACACAATGACGCCAACGTCGTCGCGCTTGGCGCTCGCCTCACCGGCGAAGACATGGCCAAGGCCTGCATCACCGCCTTCCTCAGCACCGCCTTTGCCGGCGGCCGCCACACCCAGCGCGTCGAGAAGCTCGGCACGCCCCCCGTATCCGAAAGGGAGCCCGCATGAGCACGAACCCGGCCAATCTCAACGACGTGCAGCCTGATGGCTTCTTCATGCGCGGCCTTGCCCACGCCGATCCGGCAGTGTTTGCCGGTGTGGCGCATGAGCTGGAGCGCGAGCAGACGCAGATCGAGCTGATCGCATCGGAGAACATCGTCTCCAAGGCAGTGCTGGAAGCGCAGGGCTCCGTCTTCACCAACAAATATGCCGAGGGCTATCCCGGCAAGCGTTACTATCAGGGCTGCCACCCGTCCGACGAGGTGGAGCAGCTGGCGATCGACCGCGCCAAGCAGCTGTTCGGCTGCGGCTTCGCCAATGTGCAGCCGCATTCGGGCGCACAGGCGAACGGCGCGGTGATGCTGGCGCTGGTGAAGCCGGGCGAGACGATCATGGGCCTCAGCCTGGACGCTGGCGGGCACCTGACGCACGGTGCGCGCGCCGCGATGAGCGGCAAGTGGTTCAACGCGGTGCAATATGGCGTGCGGCCGGACACGCACCTGATCGATTATGACGAGGTCGAGCGGCTGGCGGTGGAAACCAAGCCGAAGCTGATCATCACTGGCGGCTCCGCTTATCCGCGCCAGATCGATTTCGCCCGCTTCCGCGCGATCGCCGACAAGGTGGGCGCTTTCTTCATGGTCGACATGGCCCATTTCGCGGGCATCGTTGCCGGCGGGCTGCACCCGACGCCGTTCGGTCACGCCCATGTCGTCACCACCACGACCCACAAGACGCTGCGCGGCCCGCGTGGCGGCATGGTGATGACCGACGACGAGGGGATCGCGAAGAAGATCAACTCGGCGGTGTTCCCGGGCCTCCAGGGCGGGCCGCTGATGCACGTTATCGCGGCGAAGGCGGTTGCCTTCAACGAAGCGCTGCAGCCCGAATATAAGAGCTACATTGCCGCGGTGGTGGAGAACGCCAAGGTGCTGGCGGCGACGCTGAAGGAGCGCGGCGCGAACCTCGTTTCCGGCGGCACCGACACCCATCTGGCGCTGGTGGACCTCACCCCGCTTGGCGTTACCGGCAAGGACGCGGACGAGGCGCTGGAGCGTGCCGGCATCACCTGCAACAAGAACGGCATCCCCAATGATCCGCTGCCGCCGATGAAGACCAGCGGCATCCGCGTCGGCTCGCCGGCCGGCACGACACGCGGCTTCGGCACTGCCGAATTCCGCGAGATCGGCAACATGGTGGCCGACGTTCTCGACGGCCTCGCCAAGAAGGGCGAGAGGGGTGACGCGGACGTCGAAGCTGCGGTGCGGGAACGAGTTCGCGCGCTGTGCGCTCGTTTCCCCATCTATCAGTGAGGTGAACGTGTCCAAGATCGAGGAAGTCCAGAACACCGTCCAGAACACGCCGGGCCTCGGCAAGAAGATGGCGAAATATGGCGCGATCGGCGCCGTGATCGCCATCCCCGTGCCGTTCGTCGGCCCGGTGCTTGGCGCGCTGGTGGGTGCCGGTGTCGCCTACGCGCGGCGCGACAAGATCTGATCCCCCTGCCCGCCCGCCAGCTGCCATGTGCGGCCGGCGGGCCCGCCTGAAAGACCGAACCGACGATGCGTTGCCCCTTCTGCGGCCATGATGCGAGCCAGGTGAAGGATAGCCGCCCGACCGACGACGGCGCCGCGATCCGCCGCCGCCGCCAGTGCGAAGGCTGCGCAGCGCGCTTCACCACCTTCGAGCGGATCCAGCTGCGCGAACTGACCGTGGTGAAGTCGGAAGACCGGCGCGAGCCGTTCGAGCGCGAGAAACTGCTGCGCTCGATCGGCATTGCGGCGCGCAAGCGACCAATCGAGGCGATGGCGATCGAACGCCTCGTCAGCGGCATCCAGCGGCAGCTTGAAACCAGCGGGGAGGCGGAAGTCACCTCCAAGCGGATCGGCGAGATGGTGATGGAGGGCCTGAAGGGCCTCGACTCGGTCGCCTATATCCGCTTCGCCAGCGTCTATCGCGATTTCAGCGAAGCGCGCGATTTCGAGGAATTCGCCGGCACCGTGGAGGAAGTCGGGCGCGGCTAGCGGCGTGGCCGGCGCGGCCCGCTTGTCTCCATGCCCGCTCCGCGGATAGGCGCACCGCATGACTGCCACGCCCGACACCAAGCCCGTCATCGTCCTCGTCCGCCCGCAGCTGGGCGAGAATATCGGCAAGGCCGCGCGCGCGATGCTGAATTTCGGGCTGACCGAGATGCGCCTCGTCGCGCCGCGCGACGGCTGGCCGAACCCCGCGGCAGGGCCGGCAGCGTCAGGCGCGGACATCGTGCTTGCCGGGGCGAAGGTCTATGAGACGGTCGCCGAGGCGGTGGCGGACTGCCCGAACGTCTATGCGACGACGGTACGCAAGCGCGGCGTCACCAAGCCGGTGGTGACGCCGGAACAGGCAGCCGCCGAGATGCGCTCCGCGGCCGGCCGAAGCGCGATCCTGTTTGGGCCCGAGCGATCTGGGCTGGAAACCGACGACGTGGCGCTGGCGCGCACCATCCTGACCGTGCCGATCAATCCCGAGTTCGGCAGCCTCAACCTCGCACAGGCGGTGATCCTCGTCGCTTATGAATGGTCGAAGGGCGAGACGCTGGTGTCGCCGCCCGAGGTGGCGCTCGATCCGCCGGCACCGCAGGAGGAGCTCGATGGCATGATCGGGCAGCTCGACGCGATGCTGGAGGCGGCGAATTTCTTCTTTCCGCCGGATCGCACGCCGGCGACGCGGCGCACGCTGCGCACGCTGCTGACCAAGCCGGGCTGGACGAGCCAGGAAGTGCGCACGATGCGCGGGGTACTCTCCGCGCTTGCCGGCGCGAAGGCGAAGCGCGGAACGCCCAGCTAAAGGCGACCGCCCTCAGAAATGGGCGAGATAGCCGCCGTCGACCGCCAGCACTTGCCCTGTGACATAAGAAGCGGCGTCGGACGCGAAGAACAGCACCGCGCCGACGATTTCCGCCGGCCGGCCCCAGCGGCCGAGCGAAGTTCGCCGTGCGAGATGCTCCGCGACGCCGGGGTCATCCACCATCGCGGCGTTTGCTTCCGTCGCGAAATAGCCCGGTGCGACGGCGTTGACGGTGATGTCGCGCGGGCCGAGCTCCGCCGCGAGCGCGCGCGTCAGCCCTTCTAGCCCAGCCTTGGACATGGTGTAGGCCGCGTCGCCCGAGCGCGCGATCTGGCCGGCGATCGAGCTGATGTTGATGATCCGCCCGGCGGCAGGCAGGCGCGGGGCGAGCAGGCGCGCGAGGTCGAACGGCGCCGAGAGGTTGATCTCGAGCAGGTGGCGCACCGCCGCGCGATCGAGGTCAGCGATTGGGCGGCGATCGCGGTGACCGGCGTTGTTCACCAGGATGTCGATTCGGGGGACGCCAGCCAGCGCAGTGGCGGTGGCGGCTTCGTCCGTGAGATCGAAGGCCAGCATCTCTGCGGAGCCACCGCGCGCGCCGATCTCATCGGCAAGCGTCCGGAGTTCGTCGGCGCGGCGACCGTGGAGCAGGACATGGGCGCCCGCGCGCGCAAGGCCGAGCGCGATCTCGCGCCCCAGCCCGCCGCTCGCGCCGGTGATGAGCGCGACCTTGCCGTCAAACGTCATGCGGGAGAGGTAATGGCAAGGGAGAAAGTGGTGCCCAGGGACGGGATCGAACCGCCGACACTGCGATTTTCAGTCGCATGCTCTACCAACTGAGCTACCTGGGCACACCGGCGTTGCGCCGGGAGCGGTCCCCCTAATCGGGCTCGCGGCGGCTGTCCAGCCCATCCGGATCGATCTCTCGCCCCGGAATGCGATAACCGTCGCTGAGCCACTGCAAGAGGTCGCGATCCTTGCAGCGGCGCGAGCAGAAGGGCGCATGCTCCGGCACGGACGGCGCGCTGCAGATCGGGCATTTGCCGGGCATGGGGAATTATCCGGTGCAGGACGAAAGGCGCGTCAGAACGGCAGCCAGTTCGATTTCTGGGTGAACTTCATATAGCCAACGTTGACGCCCGCGCGGTAGCCGACGCCGAGCCGCACCGGGATCAGCACCACATTGCCGCGGCGCAGATACGTCGCCGCAAATCCGCCTACGAAATAGAGCCGCCCCTCCGCCGCCGGGAAGCGGCGATAGAGATCAGCGGTATCGTAGAGGTTGTAGACGAGCACGAACACCTTGTTCGCGTCCCCGCCGACGTCGAAGCCCACCGACGGGCCGGTCCAATATACCGGCATCTGGCCTTCGACCTTGTGGGTCATAACGCCCGAACCGTAGCGCACGCCAAGCACGAAGGCGCCGGCCGCCTCGCGGCCCGCGATATAGGCGTTCGGTTCGCCCTGTTCGCTGAGGATCTTCTCGATGATCGAGGCGAATCCCTCGGCACCCTTGCCGAATACGCCCTCGCCAGCGCCGATCAGATCGTCGCGCTTGAAGGTGGCGGCGGCCTGGGTCGTCGCCTCGGGCTGGGGCGGCGGGAGCGGCGCGCGCGACGCATCAGCCGCCCGATCCTGCGGCGGCGGCGGCGGCGGCGGATCGACCGGCGTATCGTCGGTATAGGTCGGTTCGCGATAGGTTTGCGCCGGTGCGCGCGGCTGCGGCGGTGGTGGCGAATTGGTGGTGGAAAGATCGCCGTCGATCGGCTGGTTAGGATCGATCGTCCGCACCTGCGCCGGCGCAGCGCCGGTCAGCACCGTCGCCATCAATCCAACCGCTATCAACAACTTGCGCATGGTCATTCCCCCGCAGGCGCGCCTCGATCAGCCATGATAGCCGCAGCGTGGCTGTCGCGGCAATGAACGGTGCGCCGATCCGAATCTTTGCCGCGCTGGAATGACTCACGAACGGCAGACCGCCCGCGACAGAATTGGGGGGATGGGGAACGCCGGTGCGCTACGAAATGCGGTCGCCGCCGCTGCCTTCGGTATTGCCGCCGTGCGCCTCCGGCATCGGAACCGTGGCAAGGCCGCTGACATTGGGGGAGCCGTGCAGGCCAGCATCGATCTCGCGATCGAACACCCCGGCCTCGACCTGCTCGCGCATCTTGGCGAGGTACGCCGCGAACCGATCGGCCGGCACAAACACTGTCGTCTGACCATCGATGGTAAGCGGCGCGCCGCCGGGGAGGTGCGGCGAGAAGGCCACCAGATCGCCATCCCGGCTGAACCATTTGTCGGATGCACCCGTCCGGCCATCGCCCCAGGCATTGGCGGCGCGATCGATCTGGGCAAGCACTGGATCGCGCAGAACACGCGTGTCGGTGGTGCCGGTGGCCGCATTGCGGATGGTACCGGCAACGGTCGAAACGAAATCGTCGAGCGACATAAGCCTTCTCCTGCCTTGTCGATCAGACGCGCCAACGCGCTGATGGTTCAACGCTTTTTGAGCCGGCATGCGCGAGGACGCGTCGTTCAGGCGGCGAGTTCGTCGAGCAGCGCCTCCAGCCGGGTGAGCCGAGCCGCCGCATCCTCGATCCGCTCGGCGAGAAGCAGGCGATCGCCCTTCTTCACCAGCCCGGCCGCATCGCCATCGCCCGTGAAGTCGCGTCGCGGCGTCAACGCGATCGCCGCGGGCCCTGAATCGATCCGGGCAATGCCGAGTGCCCGCGCCGCGGCGCGGATGCGGGCGAGCGACAGCAGGCGCGCCGCTGCGTCGGGAATGGTGCCGAAGCGGTCCTCCAGCTCGTCCTCCAGCGCGTCGACCTCCTCCGCGGTTTCTGCGCGGGCAAGGCGGATGTAGAAAGTGACGCGAAGTTCGGGATCGGGGATCCAGCTTTCCGGCAGCTGGCCGTCAATGCCGAGGTGAAGCTCCGGCGTCCAGCGCTCCACCGTCTCGCCGCGCGCGGTGCGCAGCGCTGCTTCCAGCAGATGCTGGTAGAGATCGATCCCGATCAGCTTCATGTGCCCGGCCTGCGCTTCGCCCAGAAGATCGCCCGCGCCGCGCATGTCGAGATCGCGGGCGCTGATCGCGAAGCCTGCGCCGAGGCGGTCGAACGCCTCGAGCGTACGGAGGCGCTTCAGCGTGTGGGGCGCGATTTCCTTGTCCGGCTCGGTCAGGAGCAGGACCTGGCCGCGACGGCTGCTGCGGCCCACCCGGCCACGCAGCTGGTGGAGCTGGCTCAGGCCGAAGCGATCGGCACGCCAGATCACCATGGTGTTGGCGCGCGGCACATCCAGCCCGGCCTCGATGATATTGGTGGCGAGCAGCACGTCGCCGTCGCCGCGGCTGAAGCGTACCATGGCCTCGTCGATGTCGGCCGCCGGCATTTTGCCGTGCGCCTGGATGATCTCGAGTTCGGGCACCAACGATTCGAGGAGGGCGCCAAGCGGCTCCATGTCCTCGATCCGGGGCACGACGACGAAGCTCTGGCCGCCACGGCTACGTTCGCGCAGCAGCGCGGCGCGGACGGTTTCCTTGTCGAATTCGCCGACCACCGTGCGGATCGGCTGGCGGCGCGCAGGCGGCGTGGCGATGACCGAGAGCTGCTGGATACCAATCAGTGCTCCCTGCAGCGTACGCGGAATCGGGGTGGCACTGAGCGTCAACACGTGGCCGGCGCCAAGCTCGCGCAGCCGTGTCTTGTCCGCCGTGCCGAAGCGCTGCTCCTCGTCGATGATGACGAGCGCCAGATCCTTGTAGGTGACCCCCTTTCCGGCCACCGCGCCGGTGCCGATCACGACCTGGACCGACCCATCAGCAAGGCCAGCCTTCACGCGCTTCTTGTCGGCCGCGCTGGACAGGCGCGACAGGCCGGCGACCTTGATAGCGGTGCCCTCGAACCGCTCGGTAAAATTCTCCAGATGCTGGCGGGCGAGCACGGTAGTGGGTGCCGCGATCGCGACCTGGCTTCCGGCGAGCGCAGCAAGCGCAGCGGCGCGGAGCGCGACCTCGGTCTTGCCGAAACCGACGTCGCCGATCACCAGCCGGTCCATCGGTTTGCCCGAGGCAAGATCGCCGCGCACCGCTTCGATCGCGCGCGCCTGATCGCGCGTTTCGCTGAACGGAAAGCCGCTGGCGAAGCGTTCATAAGCGGCAGGATCGGGATCGAGCACAGGCGCGGTCTGACTGGCGCGCTCCGCGGCAAGTTCGGTCATGCCGCGCGCAGTTTCGGCGATGGCGGCGTCGATCGCGGTGCGGCGCTTTTCCCAGCTTGCGCCGTCGAGCCGATCGAGACTGACCGCATCGGCATCCGCACCGTAGCGCCACAGCCGGTCCGCCTCCGCCACCGGCACCAGGCGAACGCCATTGTCGGCATAGGTGAGGACGATCGCGTCGCCCGGCGCATCCTCTCCGGTCTGCGGCATCGGCTCGAGCCCAGTAACGATACCGATGCCGTGGTCCTCATGCACGACGACATCGCCGATGCGGATTTCGGCAAGGCCGAATAGCGCCGTATCCGCCGGGCCGGCATGGGCGTCATCGCGATCAGCGCGGCTGCCGAGCAGATCAGCGGCGGCGATGGCAACAACACCATCGACGCGGAAGCCGCGGTCTACGGCTGCCTCAAGCGACATCAGCGTGCCGGCTGGCGCAGCGCGAGCCTCGCTCCAGCTGGCGGCCTCGCCCACTTCCATCTTCAGCGCGCGCGCGATGCGGCGGCGCAGGAAGCGTAGATCGCGCGCGCTGCCGAGCAGGATGACGCGCTCGCCCTCCGCCAGTGCGTCGCGGGCAAAGCGCGCGAGGGCGCGCAGCGGCGATTTCCCCTCGACAAAGCGCGGCGGCGGATCGCCGGCACCGCTGAGTGGCAGTATGGCGCGATCCGACGCCACTGTACGCCAGCGCTTCTCGTCGACGATGGCGCGAAGTGCCCGGCGCGGGCGACGGCGTTCGGCATCGGCGGCAAGCGCAAGAAAGCGGCGGCGACGCTCCTCCGCGGCGGGCTCGATCGCCAGCATGGCGCCTGGCAGGTGGTCGAGCAGCGGGGCGCCCGCGCCGTCGGTCGCTGGCTCCGCGACCCGGCCCAGCTCTTGCACCTCGCGCTCACCGGTCGTGCGCTGATCGGCAGCGTCATAGGTGCGGATCGAGACAATGCGACCATTCTCCGCCTCGATGCGGATCGGTTCCTCGGCATCGGCGGGATAGACATCGAGCACCTGCCCACGGAGCGCGACCTCGCCGGGCTCGTCGACGCGCTCGTCGCTGACGTAGCCGGCTGCGACCAGCTCGTCGAACAGTTCCTCCAGCACCACCGGCGCGTTCAGGGCGACGCGCGGCGGAGCAGCTTGGAAGGCGTCCGGCGCGGCATAGGCGCGGGCGAGCGCTTCCCCGGTGGTGACGCAGGCGATGTGCGTCCGATCCCCAGCATGGCGGAGAGAATGAATGCGACGCAGCGCCGCGACGCGCTGACCGACGTTTGCGGGCGACGCCGGCGCCTCATCGCCCGGCAGCGCATCGCTCCCGGGGCAGAAGACGACCTCGGCAGATGTCATTGCGGCGAGCGCACGCGCGACGGCGATGGCCCGCGCCTCGTCCTTGGCAGCCACCATCACGTCGGCCTGCTCCAGTGCATCGGCAACCAGCGCTGCGACCCCCCCGACCGGTAGGAGCGGCGCCTGATCGATGGGAGCAAGCGCCCGGGCGGGAAGAGCGGTGGACGCCGGCATCAAGCATGTCTCCAAGCGGGGGGAGCTTGCCAAACGAGCGTTACGGATGGCCGTTCCGGCGGCGGATCGGAACGTCCCGGCTGTCGGCTTGTTCGGTTGGCCGGGAGTTTCAACGACATGCCGCCACAACCAACGCCGCAGCACCCGCCGGAAACGCGCGACACCAACACGCATGGGCACCATGCGACCACACCGTGGGCGATCCCGGCGGGGGGCTGGAGGGACGTGGTGCTGCGCAGTTGGCGCGAGGCGGGGCAGGACAATGTGAGCCTGATCGCGTCAGGGGTCGCCTTTTGCGCGGTGCTTGCGATCGTCCCGATGCTGGGCGCGATCGTGCTCACTTATGGCTTGGTGGCCACACCCCAGACGGTGCTGGAGAATGTCCGTTCGCTGGCGTCGGTGATGCCGGCGGACGCCGCGCGGCTAATCGGCGAGCAGCTCGCGAACCTCGTCAACGGAGCGGACGACAAGAAGGGCATCGGCCTCGTCATCGCGCTGGGCATCGCGCTGTACGGCGCGATGAAGGGTGCGAGCGCGATCATCACCGCGCTCAACATCGCTTACGACGAGGAGGAGACGCGCGGGTTCGTGGCGCTGAACCTGCTTGCGCTCGCTATTACCGTCGGTGCGCTCATCCTCGCATTGCTGGCGATCGTATCGGTGACCGCGCTGGCGGCGCTGGAGACGCTATTCCCCAACGCGCCGGGCGTGTTGCTCGTGCTGGGTAAGATCCTGTCCTATGTGGTGATGGCTGGCGTCGGAGCGGCTGCCACTGCCACGCTGTACCATTTCGCCCCCAACCGTGACGGGGCGAAATGGCGATGGCTGACGCCCGGATCGGTGCTCGCGGCGGTCAGCTGGCTGATCATGACGCTTGGCTTCGGTTTCTACGTGGCGAATTTCGGCAGCTATGATGCAACCTACGGATCGCTAGGCGCGGCCATCGTTCTGCTGACCTGGCTCTACCTTTCCGCCTATGTCCTGCTGCTGGGCGCAGAGTTCAATTGCGAGCTCGAGCGCCAGACGGTGCGCGACACGACGACCGGGCCGGAACAGCCGATGGGCCAGCGCGGCGCCTATGCGGCTGATACGGTGGCTGGCGATGGCGACGAGCCGGTGGCGCCCACAGGCGGCCTGGCGGGGCCGCGGGAGGGTTCACCGCCGCCGCGGACGCCCGTGGTTCGCGGCTTTGCCGTAAGCCGCCTGACGGCCGGCGTCGCCGCACGCAGTGGCGGAGCGCGGCTCGGGACGCTGCCGCCCGCGCTGGCGACGATCGGCCTCGCCCTGCTGCGGCGGCGCAATCGCGCGGCGCTGGGCAGCGTGCTGCTGATCACGGCGAGCGGGCTTGCATGGTTCGGGAGCGATCCGGCGCGCGAACGAGACTGAGCGCGCACCGGGAACGCAGTTGCACGCAGAGACGCGGCGGGCGAGAAGCGGGGATTCCGTTGGAGATCCCCATGCGTCTTGCTCTCTCGCTGTTGTTGTTGCCGATCATGCCGTTGGCCCAGGGAAGCGCCCCCCCGCCGATCCAGGCGCCGCAGCCCGGCGCGCAGGACAAGGCGCTGCTGGCGTTCCTCGACAAGGCGTTCGACGAACAGCTGGCGCTGAGCCCGGAATCGCAGACTCAGCTTGGCTTCAAGACCAATTATGACAAGCTGGACGACTATACCGATGCCGCATCCCAACGCTCGCTGGCCCTTGCAGAACGGCAGCTGAAGGAGATGCAGACCCGCTTCCGCCCGGAGCAGCTGGGGGAGAATGCGCGCGTCAGCTACCGCCTGTTCGAGCATGAGGTGCAGCGGCAACGGGAGTCTGCGCGCTTCCGCAAGCTGCGTTTCCCGGTGTCGACCAACGGCAGCCCGGCGGGTGATATTCCCGTGCTGCTGATCAACAACCACAAGGTGGACAGCGTCGCCGACGCCCAGGCGTATATCGCGCGGCTGCGCGAGACCGAGCGCGTGATGCGCGAAGTGACCGCCACGATGCGCGAGCAGGCCGCCGCCGGGATCATCCCGAACAAGGTGAATTTCGCGCCGGCCCGGGCGGACGCGCGCAAGGTGATCACCGGCGCGCCGTTCGACAATGGCGCGGATTCGACGCTGCTCGCCGATTTCCGCAAGAAGGTGGACGCGCTGAACGCGTCGGCCGCGACCAAGCAGAAGCTCATCGCCGACGCGAGCGCCGCGCTTACCGGTCCGTTCAAGCGCGGCTATGACCTGCTGTTCGTCGCGCTGGACGAGATCGAACCGAAGTCGACCGGCAATTATGGTGCGTGGAGCCTGCCCGACGGCGCGGCTTATTATGCCGATCGGCTGAAGGCATCGACCACCACCGATCTGACTGCGGACCAGATCCACGATCTCGGCCTCGCCCAAGTCGCGGCGATCCGGCAGGAAATGGAAGCGATCAAGCGCGAAGTGGGCTTCAATGGCACGCTGGAGCAGTTCTTCGACAAGATCCGCACCGATCCGACGCTGAAATATCCGAATACCGAGGCTGGTCGGGAGGAATATCTGCGCGATGCGCGCGCGGTGATCGCGGCGGTGATGGCGGATGCGCCGAAATATTTCCGCGTGCTGCCCAAGGCGCCGCTGGAAGTGCGCGCGGTAGAGAAGTGGCGCGAGGGAACGGCGTCGACCGCCTTCTACAACTCGCCGTCCGCAGACGGATCGCGCCCCGGCATCTATTACGTGAACCTGGTCGACATGAACCAGACGCAGAAGGTGCAGGTCGCCGGCATCGCTGCGCACGAAGGTGCGCCAGGCCACCATTTCCAGATCGCGCGCCAGCAGGAGCTGGCCGACATGCCCAAGTTCCGCAAGTTCGGCGGCTATGGCGCGTTCATGGAAGGCTGGGGCCTGTATTCCGAGAGGCTGGCCGACGAGATGGGCATCTACAAGGATCCCTATTCGCGCTTCGGGATGCTGTCGCTGCAGGTGTGGCGCGCGATCCGGCTGGTGCTGGATACCGGCATCCATTCCAAGCGCTGGACCCGCGAGCAGGCGATCGCCTATTTCAAGAACAACAGCTCCGTGTCGGACACCGATATCGCGCGCGAAGTCGACCGGTATTTCAACTGGCCGGGCCAGGCGACGAGCTACATGGTCGGCCAGCTGAAGATCGCGGAATTGCGCAAGAAGGCCGAGACCGAACTCGGCCCCAAATTCGACATCCGCGACTTCCACGAAGCGGTGTTGAGCCAGGGCGCGCTGCCGCTCGACGTGCTCGAGGAACAGGTGAATCGCTACATCGCTGCCAAGCGCGGGTAGTCGTCGTAAAAGGTGGAGCAATCAACGACATGAAATGTTGATCTTGTACCCGGGCAGACGGCGTTTGCCCGGGCGAAGAAATTAGGCCATCGCAGCGCGAGCGCCACTCGCCGCGCCGTACAGGAACGACATGCTGACCAACGGTGCGGAGCCCTTTCTGAGCGGCGGCGGGGAACTGGCGGAGCGGATCGCCGCATTCGACTGGGCCAAAACGCCGATCGGCCCGATCAGCAGCTGGCCCAGCGCCATGAAGACGACGCTGGCATTCGTGCTTCACTCGCCTGTGCCGATCGTCACCCTGTGGGGCGACAAGGGCGTCATGATCTACAATGACGCCTATCGTCAGTTCGCCGGCGGCCGGCATCCGTCGCTACTTGGCACCAACGTGCTGGAAGGCTGGCACGAGGTGGCGGACTTCAACGCGAATGTGATGCAGAAGGTGTACCGCGAGGGCGGCACGCTTTCCTACCGCGACCAGGAACTGACGCTGATCCGTGACGGCACGCCCAAGGTGCTGTGGACGGACCTCGAATATTCCCCGGCCTTCGACGAAGCAGGGCAGCCGATCGGCGTGGTCGCGGTCGTCATCGAGACGACCGATCGCGTACTGGCGAGCCGCCAGATGGCGAACGACCGCGACCGGCTGTGGTCGATCTCGCGCGATCTGCTGCTGGTGTGCACGCTGGACGGGATCATCACCGCGGTGAATCCCAGCGCCACGCGCATGCTGGGCTGGAGCGAGGACGAGATGGTCGGCCGGCCGCTCGCGAGCTTCATCCATCCCGAGGATCTTGGCGAGACCGCCGACGAACTGGATTCGCTGAGCCGCGGCGTCACGACGCTAGCGTTCGAGAACCGCTATCGCACCAAGGCGGGGGACTATCGGCTGCTCGCCTGGACTGCGGTGCCGGATGCAGGGCGCATTCACGCCGTCGGCCGCGACATCACCGAGGAGCGCCAGCTTGAGCGCGATCGCCAGCGAATCTGGACGCTGTCGCCAGTGCTGAAGGTGGTGGCCGACGTCACCGGCCGGATTGCCGACGTCAATCCATCCTGGACCAGCGTTCTGGGGTGGGGCCGTGAAGAGACGCTGGGCCGGCGCACGACGGATTTCATCATCGAGGATGAGGCGGCGTGGGAAGAGCGCGTGGCGCAGCTGACTGCGGGTACGCCGCTGCTCGAATATCAGACGGTGATGCGCTGCAAGGACGGCAGCCAGCGGATCATCAAGTGGAGCACGGTGCCGGAAAACTGCACCTTCTATGGCTTCGGCCGTGACGTGACCGCGGAGGTGGAGGCGGCCGCGACGCTCGCGGAGACCGAGGCGGCACTGCGGCAGGCGCAGAAGATGGAGGCGGTGGGCCAGCTGACTGGCGGCATCGCACATGACTTCAACAATCTGCTGCAGGGGATCACCGGCAGCCTGGAAATCGTGCAGCGTCGCGTGGCGCAGGGGCGGCTTGACGAACTGGACCGGTTCATCGCCGGCGCATCGGCCGCCGCCCAGCGTGCCGCGGCGCTGACCCATCGGCTGCTTGCCTTCTCGCGCCGCCAGCCGCTCGATCCGCGGCCGGTGCGCGCGAACGCGCTGACCGCATCGATGGAGGACATGCTCCGCCGCACCATCGGCGAGCGGATCAAGCTGGACCTGGTGCTCGACAGCGAGCTGTGGACGACGAAGTGCGATCCGAACCAGCTGGAAAGCGCGATCCTCAACCTCGTCATCAACGGCCGCGATGCGATGCCCGATGGCGGCACGCTGACGATCGAGACCTGCAATGCACACCTCGACAGCAGCTACGCCGCGACGCAACGCGGGGTGAAGCCGGGGCAATATGTCTGCATCTGCGTCACTGACACCGGGATCGGCATGGATGCCGACACGATGGCCAAGGCGTTCGAGCCGTTCTTCACGACCAAGCCGATTGGCCAGGGCACGGGGCTTGGCCTGTCGATGATCTACGGCTTCGCGCAGCAATCGGAAGGCTATGCCAAGATCTACAGCGAGGTTGGCCAGGGGACGACGTTCAAGCTGTACCTGCCGCGCCACCGCGGCGAGGAGGAGGAGCATGAGCCGCTGCCGCAGCTGACGCAGGACCATCACGCCGACGACGGTGAGGTAGTGCTTGTGGTGGAAGACGAAGCGGTGGTGCGAAGCCTGATCGTCGAGGAACTGCAGGAGCTCGGCTATCATGCGATAGAGGCGGATGACGGGCCGTCCGGGCTGGAAATCCTGCAATCCGACCAGCGGATCGACCTGCTCGTCACCGACATCGGCCTGCCGGGGCTGAACGGCCGCCAGATGGTGGATGCCGCGCGGGAGCAGCGCCCGGGGCTGAAGGTGCTGTTCATGACCGGCTATGCAGAAAATGCCGCGCTCGCCTCCGGCTTCCTCGAGCCCGGCATGGAGATGATCACCAAGCCGTTCGCGATGGAAGCGCTCGCCACCCAGATCCGACAAATGCTGGAAGCTTCCTGACCGCCGGTCAGGCGGCGGCGTAGATCCGGTCGAGCACGTCGGCCACGTCGACGAGGCGCTCGGCCGCGGGATCAAAGCGAGCACCTGACGCAAGACGTGTTGCCCAATCGGCAGCGGCGCGCCCACCCCATTCGTCGGGCGGGCTGGTCAAAAGCTTCGTCGACGTGCCGCGATAATGCTCCGCAGTGAAATCGTAGAAAGAGCCGTTCACGTTGCGCAGCGCAGCGCCGCCCTCGGTGCCATAGAAAGTCGCGCCGATTTCCGCCTCTCGTCCCGCGTGGAGCCGCCACGAACAAGCGAGGCGTACGATGGGGCCATCCGCGAGCCTGAAACTGGCGACGGCGAAATCCTCCACAGCATTGGCTTGCAGAGGCTGACCTTTGGCGGTGAGCCAGGCATCGACCTTGCTCTCGCTCGCAGGGAAATCCATCGCCCAGAGCGCCAGATCGACGAGGTGAACGCCAAGGTCCATGACGCAGCCGCCACCCGACAGCGCGCGATCGTAGAACCACGGCTTGTCCGGGCCGTAAGCGTTGTGAAACACGAGATCGATCGCGTGGACGCGCCCGAGGGCGCCGCTGCGCACCAGCTGGGCAATGCGCTCCATGCCGGCGGTGAAGCGGTACGACAGGTCAACCGCCAGCAGGCGATTAGCGGTGCGAGCCGCATCCAGAACGGCGCGCGCTTCCGCAGCATTACGCCCGAGCGGCTTCTGGCAGAACACGGCGGCCCCGGCCTCGAGCGCACGGATCGATTGTTCGGCGTGCAGCGCGCTTGGCGTGGCGATGACGAGTCCGTCGAGGCCGAGCGCCAGCATCTCGTCAAGCGACGCGCAGATCGCCGCATCGGGCGCGAGCTTGGCGGCTTCCTCGCTCATCTCCGGGGAGGGATCGCTGATCGCTGCCGCCTCGACGCGACCGGTATCGCAGATCGCCCCCATGCGGTGGCGCCCGATCCATCCCACGCCAAGGAAGCCGATGCGCGGTCGGGCGGTTGCAAGCGCGGGCGCGCGGCGTTCCATCACAGCCTCAACCATAGGTCACCAGCGCCTTGACGAACCCGTCCGGCTTGTCGCGGGTCGCGTCCAAAGCGTCGCGGACTTGTTCGAGCGGATAGACATGAGTGTAGAGCGGCGTCGGATCGAGCCGCCCCGACGCGACCGCGTCGACCGCCTCGCGCAGCCCGCGAAGGCACACCGCCGGATCGCGTTCATGCGCGTTGATCACGTCGATCCCCTTCCAGTTCCACGCCTGCATGTTCACCTGGCGCGGGCCGTCCTGGTGATAACCCGCGATGACGAGCCGGCCGCCCTCGCGCACCAGCTCCGCCGCGAGATCGAGCGGCCATTGCTTGCCCACCGCCTCGATCACGCGATCACAAAGCCGGCCGTCGGTCAGCTGTTTCACCTGCTCGATGATCGCCCAGTGATCGTCCATCACGATCGTCTCGGCGGCGCCGAAGGAACGGGCGAGATCGAGCGAAGACTGGCGACGTGAGATCGCGATGACGTGCGCGCCGGCGTCACTCGCCAGTTTGGTCAGCACCGCACCGAGAAAGCCGATGCCGATGATCGCGACCTGCTGGCCAGGCTGAATGTCACTGCGACGAAAGATGTTGAAAGCGCAGCCGAGCGGCTCGCCGGGAAAGGGCTGCCCATCGAGTTCGGGGGGCAGCGCGACCAGTGAGTCGGCACGTGCGAGATCATATTCGGCGAAGCTGCGGCCAGATAACGTTGCGACGCGGTCTCCCAAGGCGACATTCGCAACGCCCGGGCCGAGCGCATCGACGATGCCCCAGCCCTCATGGCCGAGCCCGCCGACCTCTCCGGGATAGGTCAGCCATTCGAGTCCCGCCCACGGCTCGAGGTTCGAGGCGCAGACCCCGCATCCTTCAAGCCGGACGCGCACCTCGCCTTCGCCCGGCTGGGGCAGCGACGCCGCCACGATCCGCATGTCTCCCGGCGCGGACAGCTGCGCCGCCCGCATCGTCTCCACCATGTCCGCCACGCTTACTCCGCTGCTTCCGAAAGGCCGACGGGCGCGGCAGTGCCAATTTCCGCGGCGAACCATGCCGCGGTTCGCGCCAGACCGTAGTCGACCGGCACCTTGGGCGCCCAGCCGAGCACCGCCGAGGCACGGCTGATATCCGGCCGGCGACGGCGCGGATCATCCTGCGGCAGTGGCTTGTAGACCACCCTGCCCTCCGTGCCGATGATGCCGAGGATGCGATCGAGCAGATCGTTGACTGTCAGTTCGGTCGGGTTGCCGAGGTTGACCGGCTCCAGCCCGTTGATGTCGCTTTCCATCAGCGTCATCAGCCCATCGACCATGTCGCTGACATAGCAGAAGCTGCGCGTCTGCGTGCCGTCACCATGGATCGTGATGTCCTTGCCCGACAGTGCCTGGCAGATGAGGTTGCTCACCACCCGGCCATCGTCCGGATGCATGTTCGGACCATAGGTGTTGAAGATACGCGCAACGCGCACCTCGACGCGGCCGAGACGTGCGTAATCGAACGTCAGCGCCTCGGCGGCGCGCTTGCCTTCGTCATAGCAGGCGCGCGGGCCAGTGCAGCTGACGGCGCCGCGATAGCCCTCCTGCTGCGGATGCACTTCCGGATCGCCATAGACCTCGCTGGTCGAGGTGAGGAGGAAGCGTGCGCCGGCCTGCTCCGCGAGGCGCAGCAGATGGTGGGTGCCAACGACGTTGGTCAGCATCGTATGTTCGGGATCGGCCTGATATTGCGGCGGCGAGGCCGCGCAGGCTAGATTGTAGATCCGCGTGATGCGGCGCGTGGCGGCGGTGATCTCGGCCGGCAGGGGCCGGGTGACATCCGCCTGGACGAAGCGGAGATTTGGCAGCGATTCCAGCAGGCGCAGGTTCGACGGCCGCGCCGTCTGCAGATTGTCGAGGCAGATCACCTCGTGCCCCTGTTCGACCAAGGCGCGGCAGAGGTGCGAGCCGATGAAGCCGGCCCCTCCCGCAACGAGGACGACGTCGCGCTTCCCTTCTTCCATCCCGTGATCCTCTTGTTTTGTTGTCATGCCGCCCCCGCAACCTGGAGGCGCGAGGCCATCGCCTCGGCGAGATACGCCTCAAGTTCTGCTGCGCGGTGCGACGCGGTATGGGCCGCCAGGACGCGTGCGCGCGCTGCCTCTCCCATCGCGGTCGCGTCCGCGCCTTCAATCGCCGCCACGACGGTGTCTTCGTCGGGCGCGGTCAACATCTCTCGACCGGGCGCGAACAAGGTCTCGATCCCGTCCCAGAGGTCGGAAATGATCGGTGTCCCACAGGAGCCGGCTTCAAACAGTCGGACCGAGGGCGACCAGCCCGCCGCGATCATGTCCGCGCGCGTGACGTTCAGCGTGAAGCGCGAAGCGGAGTAGAATACGGCATGGTCGGCAGGCGGCAAATGCTCGATCCGCTCGACATTCGCGGGCCAATCGATGTCCGCGGGGTATTGCGGGCCAGCGACGACGAAGCGCCGCTGCGGCAGCGCGCGCGCCGGCGCGAGCAACAACCGCTCCAGCGTCGGCTGGCGATCCGGGCTGTAGGTGCCGAGATACGACAGGTCCCACCGCTTGGCGGCGCCCGTTGGGGCGTACAGGTCAGAATCGACCGAGCAATAGAGCGCGCGGGCGGCGGGTGAGCCGTAGGTTTCCTCAAGCAGCTCCAGCGTCGGGCCGCCCGTGAAGGAGAGGTAAACGTCGTATCCGGGAATGCCTTCGGGCGAGAGATATTCGAAGTCGCCGCGCGCAAGCTTCGCCAGCGTCACCGGCGTGTCGATATCGTAGAAGGCGGTGACGCCGCGCGCCTTCTCCTGGACGAAGCGCCCGACCGCGACACCGTCAGGCACATAGGAGCCGACGATCACCGCATCGGCGGCGGCGATCTCGCCGCTCCATCGCGTGAGATCATCGAGATCGGCATAGAAGGCGAGCTGGCAGTAATCGGGGTTCGCGAGATCGCGCTGCCTGGCGTACCACGGCACGTCGCGCTCGAGGAACAGGATGTCATGCCCGCGCGCGGCGAAGGCCTTGAGCAGCGCGCGGAACGTGGTGGCATGACCGTTCCCCCAGGAGGAGGAAAGGCTGAGGCCGAGGACGACGAGCCTCATGCCGCTTCTCGCTGACGCTGGGCATGGGCCTTGAACAAGGCGTCCACCTGCGCGCCGCGCAACGTGTAAGTGTGTTCCGCGAGCACGCGGGCGAGCGCTGCCTGGCCGATTGCCTGGGCGCGTTCCGGCGTGAGCGCGGCCAAGTGATCGGCGACGTCCTGACCGTCACGAGCGACGAGCACTTCGGCGTCCGGCTTCAGGAACTGCTCAATCCCTTCCCATGCGTCGGTGATGAGGCAGGCGGCGGCGCCGGCCGCCTCGAACACGCGGGTCGCGGGCGAGAAGCCGACATTGGCCATGCTGTCTCGCGCCACGTTCAGCACCGCCTTGGGCGTGCAATTGAAGGCGTTGTGCTCGGCCGTGTAAACATGGCCGCGGTGCCGAACATTGGCGGGCATCTGCTTCGTCTCCCAGCCGTTGCCGCCGATCAGGAACTGGCGACCGGGAAGCGCGGCGGCGGGCCTGAGGAAGAATTCCTCCACCCGTGCCTCGCGATCGGGCAGGCGATTGCCGAGGAAGGCGAGATCGCAGGCGAAGCGCGGATCCGGCGCGACCGGAAAGTGCGTCGTCGGATCGAGCGCGTTGTAGACGGGGATGCACTCAGCCGCGCCGAAACCGCGATAGGCATCGATTACCGGCGGGCCGCCGCCGTACGTGAGCACCACGTCGAGATCGGGCAGCGCGGCGCGCACCGGATGTGCGGGATCGGCGCGCATCTCGTCCAGCGTTGCGGCGGCGTCGACATCCCAGAAGATGCGCAAGGCGCCGGGGCGGGCCTGTGCGATGATCCCTTCGAGCAATTCGCGATCGAACACGCCGACACCGTTCGCCTTGACGACGATGTCGGCGTCACGTGCCTCCGCCAAGACACCGCGCATCGCTTCTTCGGTGGCGGGGTAGACGACCGAGCGGGCCCATTCGGGCGGGTCGATATCGCGGTGCTGTTGCCGGTCGAACGCGTCGGGTTCGTAGAAGGTGATGTCATAGCCGCGGGCGGCGAGATCGCGCAGGATGCCGCGATAGTAGGTGGCGGCGCCGTTCCAGTAGGAAGAGAGCAGGCTGGATCCGTAAAATGCGATCTTCACGCGGATTTCCTTGCGGGTTCGGGCGCAGCGAGCGTGGCGATGATGGCGAGCAGCTCGTCGACGCGATGCGCGCAGGTGTGACGGGCGCGGATCGTTTCGAGGCCGCTGGCGACGAGCGCGGCGCGCAACGCCGGATCTTCTCGAAGTTGACGCAAGTGAGCAGTCATCTCGGCGGTGTTGGAGGCGAGAAGATAATCCTGGCCGGGGCGGAAAAGATGTTCGGCATCATCCCACGGCGCGGAGACGAGCGGGATGCCGCAGGCGAGCGCCTCGAACACCCGGATCGTGGGGATGCCGGGGAGGATCGTGGAATAATAGCGGCGCGGCACGTGTACGGTGGCTAGGTGGCGCGCGAAGATTTCCGGCGCGCGGGCGTTGGGCGCCCAGCCGCGATAGGTGACGCCGTAGCGGGCGAGCAGCGCCTTCGCGTCATCGGGATAGCGCACGCCATAGATGTCCAGCGGCAGGGCGGCATCGCGTGCCGGGCGAAGGAGAAAATCCTCGATCTCCTGCGTGCGTTCGCCATCACCCCAGTTTCCGACCCACACGAGGCCTTCGCGCGGGCCCTCGGCCGCTGGCGGTGTGAAGTGGCGCGTGTCGGCGGCCTCGTGCCAGGTCCAGACACGATCACCCCAGCCCCAGCGGCGATAGACCTCGGACAGGGTTTCGCCGAATGCTAGCACGCCGTCATAGCCCGAGAGATCAAAGGCACGGATTGCATCGGGATCGCTGACCGCGCGGTGGTGCGTATCGTGGAACAGGAGCGTGAAGCGGCCGCCGCGGGCGCGCAGCGCGCCGATCGCGGCCACCAGCGCCGGCTCGTTCCATTCGTGAACGACGACGAGATCGGCGTCACCGACCAGGTCGGCCGGATCGGCCGCCGGATCGAAGCTGTGCGAGGCAAGATCGGGATACGCCGCGCGATAGGGATCGAGCCCGGCCTCGCCGGCATCGGCGAGCAGGTTCGCGAGGCTCCAGTTACCTGTGGGCTCAAGCGCGCGCACGTCATGGCCGCGCGCCTTCAGATCGCGCAGCACGCCGCGCAGGAAATGCGCGTTGCCATGGTTCCAGCACGAAGCGAGCGAATGGGTGAAATAGGCGATCTTCATGCCGCCACCTTCGCGCGTGCCGCCACCGCGCCATCGAACAGCGCATCCATCGCCGCGGCGAGGCGGCAAGGCGTGAATTCCAGCGCGCGGCGGCGCGCGAGCGTGCCGCGCAACCGGCGGTCCGCGGGCCCCGCGACGAGCTCCGCCACCGCGGCGGCGAAACCGGCATCGTCATCGGCATCGGCGAAGATCGCCGCGCCGCTCCACAATTCACGGAACGTGGGGATGTCGGACAGCACCAATGCGCAGCCGGCGAGCGCGGCTTCGAGCACGGCGAGGCCGAACGGCTCGTACCGCGCGGCGGACACGAAGATCGGGCGGGCGGCAAGATGCTCCGCGATTCCCGCGTCATCGAGCTGGCCGAGCAATTCGAGATGATCGAGCGCGAGGAACTGGCCCTTGGCATTGCGCTGCGCGCCGGCGGCGCGGAACGGGATGGCAAGTCGCGCGGCGGCGCGATCGAGCGTCGCGACGTTCTTCGCATCGTCCCACAAGCGGCCAGCGGTGAAGGCGGCGTCCTCGGGAGCCTTCGGCGGGAATTCAAACGGCGATCGCCCGTTGTGGACAACGTTCGGGGCCGTGGTGAGGCGGTAGCGTTGCTGTAGCGCCGCCGCGAAGGCATGGCTTGGCGCAACGACCCGATCGGCGCTGTTGAGGCCGCGCTGCATCAGATCGGTCTGCCACGCGAAATCGGCGGGTTCGGGCGCAGCGCCGAACATCGCCTGCCACCAAGTTCCGACGCAGCTGTGCGCCGTGGCGACGACCGGCACGGTGAAGGCAGCGGCAGCGAAGGCGGGCTGGTTCACCTGCACCACGTCTGCACCGTGCTGTTCAGCAAGCCGCGCGATCGCGGCGCCGGTTTCCAGCACGGCGGCAGCGTCGCTGGCCGTCCAATCGAGCGGGAGGCCGGTGTCGAGCAAGGTGATGTCGCTGCCGAGCGTAGCCCGCTGCGTCGCCGAGGCCGGCGGGCCGAGCGTCGCGATCGTCACATCATAGCCGCGCGGTTGAAGTGCGCGGGCGAGTTCGGCTGCATATTGCCACACGCCGCCGACGCTGTCGGCGGTCATGAACAGCCGGCGGGTCATGCGGCCGCCACGTTGGAAAGGCCGATTGGCGCATTGATGCCGCGCACCTCGGCGAGCCAGCGCGCCAATGCCGCGACGCCGCTGCGCCAATCGACCTTTGGCCCGAGCCCAAGCGCGGACTCTGCCGCGCGCGTATCGGCAACGAAGTAACGCTGGTCGCCCGCGCGCCAGTCCGAGAAGGAGACATCGACCTCGCGGCCGATCAGGTCACCGATATAGGCAAGGAGCAGACGCAGGCTGATGGCATTGTCCGGCCCGCCGCCAAGGTTGAAGGCGCGTCCGGCGATCGCATCGATGTCCCGCCACGCGGCGAGATACGCGGCGACGGCGTCCGACACGTCCAGAATGTCGCGGACCTGATAGCCATCGCCGTACAGCGTGATCGGCTTTCCTTCGAACGCACGGATCAGGAAGTGGGCGACCCAGCCCTGATCTTCCGTGCCCATCTGGCGCTGGCCGTAGATGCAGCTCATCCGCAGCACGGCGGAGCGCAGGCCGAAGCTGCGCGCATAATCGAGCACATATTGATCGGCCGCGCCCTTGGAGCAGCCATAGGGCGTGTGGAAATCGAGCGGCCGCGCCTCGCCGATGCCGTGCGCCCGCGTGGCGGGATCTGCGGGGCGATAGGCCTTGCCCTCCAGCACGAAATCCACGTCGGCGAGATCGCCATAGACCTTGTTGGTCGAGGCGAAGATCAGCGGCGTTTCGGGCGCGCGGGTGCGCAAAGCTTCCAGCAGGCCAAGCGTGCTGGCGATGTTGATCGCGAAATCGTCCCGCGGATCGACCATGCTGGTGGTGACCGCGACCTGCGCGGCGAGATGGAACACCGCCTTGGCGCCGGCGGCCGCATCGGCAAGCTTCGCCTCGTCGCGGATGTCGGCGATGATCGGCCGAATGCGATCGCCGTGGCGCTGCACCAGCCATTCAAGGTTGGTCTCGACGCCCGCGCGGGACAGCGCGTCATAGACGATGACGTCATGCCCCGCCGCCGCCAGGCGATCGGCGAGGTTCGAGCCGATGAAGCCGGCGCCGCCAGTGACGAGGACCGGTCGTGGATCGGCCTCGTCCGTCATGCGACGAGACCCCGGGTCTCGAGCTCGGCGCGCATCTGTTCGACACGGTCCTGCGCCGTCTGCTGCGCGACCCATTCGGCGAGTTCGGCAAGGCCGGCCTGAAAATCCTGGCTGGCAGTGAAGCCGAGCTTATCGGCGGCATAGCTCGTGTCGCAGAAGCAATGACGGATGTCGCCAATCCGCGCCTTGCCGACGATCTGCGGCGCGATATCGTTCTTGCCCATGGCCCGGGCGAGTTCGGTGGCAACCTCAGTGACGGAGCGATCCTTGCCCGAGCCGATGTTGAACGTGCCGCCTGCCGCCTGCGGGAGAACCAGCGCATCGGCAAAGGCGCGCGCCACATCCGTCACATGGACGAAATCGCGGCGCTGCTCGCCATCCTCGAAGATCATCGGCTGCTGGCCGTTGAGCAGGCGCGAGGCGAAGATCGCCAGCACGCCGGTGTACGGATTGGAAAGCGCCTGGCCGGGGCCATAGACGTTGAAGAGGCGCAGGCAGACGCCCTCCATCCCGTAGGGCGCGGCCATGATGTGGGTGGTGCGTTCCTGCACGTACTTGTTGAGCGCGTAGATCGAGCTGAGGTTCGGCCGCTTCCATTCCGGCGTGGCCATCGGCACCAACGGGCGGCCCTGGCCATCGACCGGTTCCCAGTTGGTGAGCCCGTCACGCAGGCCCTTGCGCTGGGCATCCTCGACCGTCGCGCCGTCCGCATCGCGGTACAGCCCCTCGCCATAGATGCTCATCGAGGAAGCGGTGACGACGCGGCGCACCGGCTTGTCGATCAGCGCCTCGAACAGGACGGCCGTGCCGACATCGTTGGTCGAGGTGTAGCGTTCGACCTCGTACATCGACTGGCCGACGCCGACTTCGGCGGCGAGATGGATGACGCTGTCGACACCATCGAGCGCGCGCGAAACGGCCGCCTTGTCGCGCACGTCGCCGCGGACCAGCTCCGCCTCCGGGTTCAGCATCTGCGACCCGTCGGTTTCACCGTGCACCTGTTCGATCAGGGCATCGAGCACGCGAACCTGATTGCCGCGGGCGAGAAGTTCGTCCGCGACGAAGCGCCCGATGAAGCCTGCGCCGCCGGTGATCAGAACCTTTTCCATCCGCCCTCCCACGGGTCCGCAACGGCCGTTCGCTTGACAGCGAACAGCTATTCCGACCAGAAAACCCCAAGTTCAGCCGGAAACATCTTCTTCATCTTCTTTGTTCCGCAAATTTCTTAGAAGAAGCAGGAAGTTAATCTGGATCAAGTACATTAATCAGGGACGCGGCTTTCTCAGCGGAACATTGGCACTCGTGCGATGTTGCTGCTTCTATGTTGATCCTCGATTTCGTGTGCGCCTGAGGAATGGTCGTTTTCCTCGTGCGGCACGCCAGCCATGACGAGCTCGGCCGGGTGCTGAGTGGCCGATCCGACATTGCCATCAACGCAGCCGGCCGCGCCGAGGCCGGGCGGCTGGCAAAGCATCTGGCAGGGCGGCTGGCAGGCACGACGATTGGTGCGATCCACACCAGCCCGCGGCAGCGCGCCCGCGAAACGGCAGCGATCATCGCCGACGCACACGGGCAGAGCGTGGAGAACGCCGATGAGCTCGACGAGATCGACTTCGGCAGCTGGTCCGGCCAGCCGTTCGATGCTTTGGCCGGCGATCCGGCGTGGCAGGAGTGGAATGCGCGACGCGGCACGGCGTCGACACCGGGGGGCGAGGACATGAAGAGCGCGACGGCGCGCGCGGTGCGCCATATCGAGGCGGCAGCCGGCGACGTGCCATTGGTGTGCGTGAGCCATTGCGACGTGATCCGCGGGATCGTGGCGCATTATCTGGGCCTGGACGCTGACCGGCTGCTGTCGTTCGACGTGGATCCCGCGTCGCTGACGGAGATCGCGCTGCATCCGGGCGGCGGGCGGGTCGTCTCGATCAACGAGCGCACACTGTGAGCGAGCTGCGCAGCCGGGTGGAGGCGCTGGCGCCGTGGTTCCACAATATCGATCTGGGCGATGGTGTCGTCACCGCGCCCGATCACTTCCTGGGTGATTATCCACGCTTCAAATTCGAGCGTTTCGCCCATGCGCTGCCGGCGGATCTCAGCGGCAAGACGGTGCTCGACATCGGGTGCAACGCCGGCTTCTATTCGGTGGAGATGAAGCGGCGCGGAGCGGCGCGCGTCGTCGGCATCGACAGCGACGATCGCTATCTGGCGCAAGCGCGGCTGGCGTGTACGGCCCTTGGCTTCGACAATATCGAGTTCCGCAACCTCTCCGTCTATGACGTCGCGGCGCTGGGCGAGCGGTTCGATCTCGTGATCTTCATGGGCGTGCTGTATCACCTACGGCACCCGCTTCTGGCGCTGGACCTGATCCGCGAGCATGTCGCGGGAGACATGCTGCTGTTCCAGACGATGCAGCGCGGATCGACCGAAGTGGCCGACGTGCCGGAGAACCACCCCTTCCACATGGAAGGGACGTTCGAGCCATCGCCGATCTTCGACGAGCCCGGCTATCCCAAGATGCATTTCATCGAGCGGCGCTACGCCGATGACTGGACCAACTGGTGGGCGCCCAACCGCGCCGGATCCGAGGCGATGCTGCGCGCCGCGGGGTTCACCATCGAAGAGCAGCCGGAAGACGAGGTCTATCTGTGCCGGGTCGCGCCCGTGCCCTACGCCGACTGGGGCGGGCAGACGGCGGTCTATCCGGCGAGGGGCGCAACGCCCGCACACCAGACAGCGGAGGGGGATGCATGATCGAAGCGGCGATGATCTGGAACGAGCCGAACAACAAGTCTCACTGGGATCCGGCGATCGACCCCGACTGGTCGAAATTCGCCGATCATGTGGTCCGCGCCGGGAATGCGATCCATGCCGTCAATCCCGCCGTGACGCGCGTGCTGGGCGGCATGTCACCGATCGACCCGCACTGGCTGCGCCGGATCGAGGACTATGGCGCGCTGGACGCGGTCGATGCGGTGGCGGTGCACGGCTTCCCGCTGGACTGGAACCTGTGGCCGATTGCCGCCTGGCCGAACAAGATCGCCGAGATCGAGGCGGTGACCGACAAGCCGATCTGGGTGACCGAGGTCGGTGTCAGCTCGTTCGGGGCGGAGGAAGTGCAGGTCTTCGGGCTGGAGAAGACCGCTGCGCTGCTGAAGCACCGCGTGCCGCGGATCTTCTGGTATTCATTGTTCGACCTGCCGGTGAGCTGGGGAGCGGAGACGCGGCACCGCGAGGCGGAAGGATCATCCTATTACCGGCATTTCTACCTCGGCTTGATCCGCGAGGACGGAACGCCAAAGCCAGCGCTGGAAACCTATGCCGCGCACGCCGCCGACATCGGCCTGATGCAATGGTTCCACTTCGAGGACCCGCGGCTGGACGAGGCGGTGAACTGGATGAAGCGGCTGGGCACGAAGCGAATCCGCACCGGGCTCTCGTGGGCCGACAGCTTCCGCCCAAATGCGGTCGACTGGTTCGACCGGCAGATGGAGGCGCTGGCGGATTTCGAGGTGACCGTCACCTTCTGCTTCACGCCGGCGCATCTCGGCGTTGCGCCGCATCACACCAGCCCGGCGGCGGACCCGCAGGGCTTCGCGGACTTCTGCGCCTGGATGATCGACCGCTATGCGCAGGCCAAGCCGGCAGCGACGGTTACGCCGATTACCGCAGGAGAGGTAGCGGTCGACGCATCGCCCTTCGCGACGCTGCATTTCGACCGCGACGAGCGGCTCGCGGGCGAGCGGAGCGTCGCCTGAGCGATGTGGTCAGCGCTGGTTCACAACGATCGCGGCATGAGGCGAGGCATGCGCACGATCATCCCTGCCGCGATGGCGGCCGCCGCCGTTCTTGCCACGCCCGTAGTGGCGGCCCCGCGGGACACGCCCGAGGCCCAGCTGCAGAAGATGCTGGCGGGGCGGGTGGCGGGGAAGCCGACGCGCTGCATCCCGCTGTCCGCCATCAATTCGAGCGAGATCATCAACGGCAAGGCGATTGTCTATCGCGCCGGCAGCACGCTGTACGTCAACGAGCCGCGATCGGGCGCGCAGCAGCTCGACCAGAATGACGTGCTGGTGACGCGGACGATCGGTACGCAGCTGTGCAGCATCGAATCCGTCCAGCTGGTCGATCGCAGCTCACGCATGCAGAGCGGCTTCGTCGTGCTGGGCGATTTCGTGCCTTATACCAAGGCGAAAGCAGCGAAGTGACCGCCCGGCGGGCTTGATCCGGATCAGCGAGTTTGCCGGGAACGCAGCGGGCCCTGCCCGGTTCGATCGGCATCCACTGACTAGCCGATCAAGACGCATGACCACAGCCCAGATCCAGCCGATCGACGCGCAGCAAGCCCAACAGCAGCGTGACGCACTGCTCCAGCTTCTGACGCTGCTGCGCGACCACGATTATGATTTCCTGGCGCCGACCCCCGCCTCGCACGAACGGGTGCTGGCGCGGCCGGGCCGACAAAGCGGCAGCACGACCGAGGACCTGCTCGGCTGGAACGTGCCGTGCCGCAGCGACGCCATCGACGAAGCAGTGACCGCAGCGCTGGACGCCGCGGGGCTGCTCGAGCGAGACGACGACGGCTTCGTGAAGGCGGGCGTGCGGGTGTCAAGGCTGTTCGACTGCCTGTTCGTTCATTCCGCCTTTCCGACGGCCGCGAAGGATTCGGTCTTCCTCGGCCCCGACAGCCATCGCTTCGCCGATTACATCTCGCGCAACATCGCCGGGCTAAAACCAGGTGCGAAGATCCTGGATTATGGCGCCGGCGCCGGCGCGGGCGGGATCGTTGCCGCGACGCTGCATGGCGACGCGACGTTGACGCTGGCAGACATCAACCCGAAGGCGCTGGCGCTCGCCTCGGTCAACGCGACCGCGGCGGGCGTGGAACATCACACCGTATCCACAAAATCAGTAGGCGACGTGGACGGGCAGTTCGACCTGATCGTCACCCATCCGCCCTTCATGATCGACCGCGACCGGCGCGCCTATCGCGACGGCGGTGATCTTTACGGCGGGCAATTGTCGCTCGACTGGACGCTGGCGGCGATCGAGAAGCTGACGCCGGGCGGACGCTTCCTGATGCACACCGGCGTCTCGATCGTCGAGGGCCGCGATGTGGTGCAGGAGGCGCTGAGCGAGGCGATGCCGGCGATCGGCTATCGCTACGACTATCGCCTGCTGGATTCCGATATCTACAGCGACGAACTGGAGAACGAGGTGTACGCCGAGGTCGACCGGATCGCCGCGATTGGCCTGTGCGTGGTGCGCGATCCCGCGGCCGGGCCAGTGACGCAAACATCGTGATTCAGGTTAGTCGCCCCCGAGTTTCGGGAACCCGGCCGCGCACCCGCCGCTTCCCTTCTCGACCGCTTTGAGCACCGGACCCCGAAGCCGATCCGCGTTAATCACCGCAGGAGCGACGATAATGAACGATCCCGCTACCCGCCTCTACGGCACGGCCGACCCGTCCAATCGCCAGGACGCCGCGCTGAACGGCATGCGCGGCGAGGGTGCCGCGGATATCGATGGCCCGGGCTATCACGGCACGGTATTGCCGGAGGACCAGCCGGCAATCGAGGTAGAGGAAATCTCCGGCGTGGCTTTTGCCGAAGCCAGCCGGATGGTGGCGTCGCCGCATGCTGCTGCCACGCCGGTTGCGTCCGTCGGCGGATGGGCGCCGGCCGATCACCCGCTGCCGGACACGCCCCGTGCGCCATCGCCGTGGCCGTGGATCGCGGCCTCGCTCGCGCTCGGCTTCATGATCGGGCGACGCCAGGGCGCCTCGGCACGCGCGGCGAACGAGCGGGCATTGGCGGCGGAGCGCGCGAACCGGCATGCGCTCGATCAAGTCCTGATCTGACGCACAAGCCGCTTGTCGCGCGTGCCGGGGCGGGCGCCCCGGCACGCGCTGTTGCCGTCAGCGGCTCGCCTGGTTCTTGCCGGCGCCGGGCTTCCAGGCACCGGGCTTGGTTGGCGGATCCTCCGCCGCACCGGCGCCGCTGCCACGCGCCTCGCCAGTCACAGGGTCGACCGACGCGCGTGCGCCGGCCCCCTCCCCGCCCTCGGCCGGATCGGCGTTCACGGCGCCGGCAGGGTCGGCGCGGCGCATCTCCTCCTCCCGCTCCCGCGAATAGGATTGGCCGAAGAGGCCGACATCATGATCGAACGAGTTCTGCGGCGTCTGCCGCTCCGGGTCGACGGCTGGGTGATCGGTGCGTTCCATGGCGGCTCTCCTCAGGCCTTTGCTGTCGACGCGCCGGATTCGGCGTAGAGCGAGGCATAGCGCCGGGTGACGAGCGGCAAGGATTCATCGATCCACTGGGCCATCGCCTGTTCCTCGCCCAGAGATTGCTGGAGCAGCGGCGCGACCTGCGCGAAGCCGCCATCCTCGGCGAGAATGAGAAGCGACTTGTAGGCGGCGATCTCGAAATGCTCGAAGGCGTAGTTGGCGAAGCTGTTCTTCACGATCTCGTCACCGGCCACCGAATGGGTGAGCGCGGCCATCCCGCCCGACAGGCTAAGCCCCAGATCCTTGAACGCCGAGGCGCTGGTGCCGAGGGTGACGAGAATCTCGTCAAGCCGGGCGATCTGACCGTTCGTTTCCTCGATATGCGCGCGCAGGCGATCGGCCACCTCAGGGTAATGTTCGATCCGCGATACCTGCGGCGTCATGATCGAAAGCGCCTGCTTTTCCACCGCGTGCGCGTTGACCAGACCGGTCACGAACAATTCGCGAAGCGTGTCCTGCTGTGTTGCGATCTGTTTTCTCCTCCATGGGGGGTGGGGTTGCGGTTGAAGGGTGATCGGGGACGGATCAGAGCGGCGTGCCGGCCTGGCAGCGTTCGAGTTCGACCGGATCGTGTGCGCAGGTGATCGTCACCTCGTCGCGCTTCTCGATTGACAGGCGGCGGAGCCGTTCCTGGTTGCGCAGGCGGCTCGTTGCATCCGTCTCCATCAAACGCTGGTAGGCACGCAGCCCCGGCGTGCAGCGGCGGCGCGCCTGGCGCATTTCGCCGCGATAAAAATAGGCGTCGCCAGCGTGGAGCAGCCAGCGGCCGTCGTCGCGTCGGACGGCGACGCCGGCGTGACCCCAGGTGTGGCCGGGCAGCGGCACGAGCAGGATCTCGGGCGGCAGACCCACGAGACCGCGCACCGCATCGAAGCCGAACCATGGCTCGCCCGGCGCGCTGTAGCAGCGCCATTCCGCAACGCCGTTCAGCTGCGGCGGGCGCCAGCGATTGCGCGCGACGAACCCTTCGTGCGGGCTGGTTGCATCGTCATATTCGCGCTGGATCACATGGACGGTGGCGGCGGGGAAATCCTCCAGCCCGCCGGCGTGGTCGAAGTCGAGATGCGTGACGACGATGTGGCGGACGTCGGCCGCGTCATACCCCAAGGCTTCGATTTGGCGGATGGCGGTTTCGCGTTCGCGCAGCTGGATGTTGAGCATCGCGCGCCACGGGCGCGGCACGCGGGGATCGGGCGATGCATGGGGGTGCGCAACGTCACGCAGGCCAAAGCCGGTGTCGACCAGCACCAGGCCGTGCGCGTCGGTTTCGATCAGCAGGCAATGGCCGACGATCGTGCCGAACGGGCTGACGCTCCGGCCGTCGAACAGCGCGCCGCCGAGCGGGCAATCAGTGCCGCAATTGAGATGGTGGATGCGCAACGCCGTCCCCTTGAATGAGGCGACCGGGCAGGCCGGGCCCCAAAACGAGCCACCGCACCCGGCGTTTGGCCTCCTGAAACGGACGAGGGCGCGGTTAGTCGCTTCGCCAGCGCAACGAAGCGCCGGCTTTTTCAATGATTTAGGTTAAGAAGATCGGCCCCTGCGCCCGAAACCGCTGTGCTGACGGCACGTTCTGGCGCCGTGACGACACTCTTACCCGAGGCAGAGATCACCGAGCGGGAGCGTTCGCGCGGGCTGCGGCTGCTGGTGATCGAAGCCGCCTTTTCCGGCGGGGCGGCTGCGCTCACCTCCGGCGTCATCCTGACAGCATTTGCGCTCCATCTTGGCGCGTCGAACCTGATGGTGGGCGTGCTGGCGAGTATCCCATTCCTGGCGCAGCTGCTGCAGGTGCCGGCAATCGGGCTGGTCGAGCGCTGGCGACGGCGCAAGCAGATCGCGGTCGTCACCAGCGTGATTGGCCGGGCGATGCTGGCGGTGATGGCGGCAGTCGCGTTCTTCACCGGATCAGGGCCGCTGATCGTCTTCTTGGCGGCGCAGATGATCCTGTGCGGGTTGGGCGCGATCGGTGCCTGCGCCTGGAATTCGTGGATGCGCGATCTTGCGCCGGAAGAGCAGCTGGGCAGCGTCTTCGCCAAGCGGACGGTATGGCTGACCGGGATCGGTCTGGTGCTCGGCCTTGCCGCTGCGCTGGCGCTGGACCTGACGCCCGCCGGATCGCGAGGGCGCAACCTGGTGTTCGCGGGGATGTTCGCCGCTGGCTGCATCACCGGGCTGATCAGCGCGCGGATCGTGGCGGCGATGCCAGAGCCGTTGATGCCGCCCGCGCCGGGCCCGATCAACCTTGGCGCGCTGCTGCGCCAGCCGCTGCGCGACGAGAATTTCCGCCGTTTGCTCGTTTTTGTGGCGAGCTGGCAGTTCGCGATCAACCTGGCGACGCCATTTTTCACCGTGTTCATCGTCCGCCAGCTGCGCTTCGACCTCAGCTTCGTCATGGTGCTGAGCGTGATCAGCCAGATCGCCAATATCCTGGCGCTGCGCCTGTGGGGCACGCTGAGCGACCGGTTCGCCAACAAATCGGTGCTCGCGCTGTGCGCGCCGACCTATATCGTGGCGATCGTCGGCATGATCGGCGCCTCGCAATTCGCTGACCCGGACGTGGTGAAGCTCTGGCTGGCGTTACTCCACATGATCATGGGCGCCTCGATTGCGGGCGTCACGCTGACGAGCACCAACATCGCCCTGAAGCTCTCCCCCAAGGGATCGGCGACCGCGTATGTCGCCAGCGCGGCGCTGGTTACGGCGATCGCGGCTGGGCTGGCGCCGATCCTGGGCGGGCTGCTTGCCGACTTCTTCGCTGCCCGTCAGTTCGAACTGGTCGCACGTTGGAGCGGCCCGAACGGCGTGTTCGCGTTGCCGATCGTGCTGACGCAGTGGGACTTCTATTTCCTGATCGCCGGGATCATCGGCGTCTATGCGATTCACCGCCTGTCGCTGGTGCAAGAGCGCGGCGAGATCGAGCGGCGCGAGATGGTGGGCCATGTGCTGATCGAGACGCGGCGGACGATCCGCAATATCTCCAGCGTCGCCGGCCTACGCGCGGCCACCGACCTGCCGGGCGCGCTGGTGCGCGATGCCCGGCTGCGCGTGCGCCTGCGCCGTGCGCAGCTGGCGCGGCGGCGGCATCGGCAGCTGGATCAGGCCTATGCGGATGCCGGCTTGGGCGACGCTTTCTAGCCGCCGACCGCGCGGCGATCGCGCGGGTGGAAGAGCTGCCCGCCTTCGACGACATAGATGATCGCGAGCACGGCGAGGCCGATGCACAGATAGCCGACCGCGAGCGGCATGGTGGTGCCCGCATAGGCCTGGCCGATCGCGGAGCCGACGATCACGGCGCCGATGCTGGTGATGAAGCCCTGCACCGAGGATGCGGTGCCGGCGATATGGCCGACCGGCTCCATCGCCATCGAACCGAAGTTCGATCCACACAGGCCAATGCACGTCATGCTGAGCGCCTGGAAGAAGATATAGGTGGTCAGCGTCTCCCAGCCTGCCTGGATCACCAGGATATGGGCCAGCGACAAAGCGATGAGGCCGAGCACCGCGCTTTGCGAGATGAGGCGAGTACCTAGCCGTTCCACCAGTCGGCTGTTCGCGAAGGCGGCGAAGCCCATCGCGCCAGCGCAGATCGCGAACAGCCAGGTGAAGCGGTCCCCCGCCCCGAATTCGTCGACGAAAATCTGCTGCGAGGACGAGACGAAGGCGATGATCCCGCCGAAGGTGAGCGAGGCGGCCACGGCATAGCCGAGCGAGAAGCGGTTCGAGAGAGTGAGCGCGTAGTTTTCCCGCAGGCGGGAGAGCGAGATCGGCACGCGGCGCGATACCGGCAGCGTCTCAACGAGCCGGATCGCCGACCAGCCGAGCACCACGGCCGCGAACCCGCCGAGCACGTAGAAGATGAAGCGCCACGGCCCGAAGGCGAGCAGCCCCTGCCCGAGAGACGGCGCAAGGATCGGCACCAGGAAGAAGATCATCTGCGCCATCGACATGGTGCGCGCCATCTGCCGGCCGGACGAGCCATCGCGGACGATCGCCACCGCCAGCACGCGGGTGGAGGCCGACATCAGCCCCTGCAGCATGCGCGCGCCGAGCAGCGCCGGAAAGGTCGCGGAGCTTGCCGCGAAGATGCTGGCCGCTACGAAGCCGGCGAGGCTGGCGATCAGCACCGGGCGGCGGCCATAGCGATCCGCCATCGGCCCGTAAAACAACTGCGCTGCGCCGAAGCCCAACATGTAGAAGGTGATCACCCACTGGCGGTGATTGGCGGCGGTGACGCTCAATTCGTTACCGATATCCGCCAAAGCGGGCAGCATGAGATCCACGCCTAGCGCGTTGACGGCCATCAATGCCGCGATGAAGGCAACAAACTCACGGCGATTCATGCCGGCGGGCGCTGGGTTCGGCGTCATGGGGCCGCCTATCCACTGTTGCTACCGAAGCAACAAGGGAAGCCTTGCCTCCCTTTCGATAGAAGCGCCGCGCGTTCTGGTCGAAGCGGCAGTTCTAATGAGTTTCCTGACGCCGAAGCTTGGCGGAGTACATCGCGTCACATCTCTCCCGTGGCGACGCGAACTTCCGACTGCTAGTTGCGTTGACGACAGGTGCAACGAGGAAGGTGACTGAATGGCGTACGCTGGCTCGCGCGACGCACCGACCGGCATCGCGGGCTTGGATGAAGTGCTTCGGGGCGGCCTGGAGCGCAGCCGGACCTTCTTGCTGGAAGGCCAGCCGGGCACCGGCAAGACCACCATTGCACTGCAATTCCTGGTTGACGGCGCGCGGGCGGGCGAGCGGTGCCTCTATATCACTTTGTCGGAAACCGAGGACGAGCTGCGCTCCGCCGCGGCGTCGCACGACTTTTCGCTCGAGGGCGTGCATGTCTACGAACTGATCCCACCGGAGAATCTGCTGGACGAGAACCAGCAGCAGAGCCTGCTCTATTCCTCCGACCTCGAACTCAGTGAAACCGCGAAGCGGATCTTCGAGATCTTCGAGGACGTGCGGCCCGAGCGCGTGGTGCTCGACAGCCTGTCGGAAATCCGGCTGCTGGCGCAAAGCTCGCTACGCTATCGCCGCCAGATACTCGCCCTGAAGCACTATTTCGCGCAAAGCCGCGCGACCGTGCTGATGCTCGACGACCTGACGAGCGACGTGAACGACAAGACGGTCAATTCGATCGCGCACGGGGTGGTGCGGCTGGAGGAGCTGGCGCCCGAATATGGCGCGGAGCGGCGCCGGCTGCGCGTGATCAAATATCGCGGGCGCCGCTATCGCGGTGGCTTCCACGACTTCGCGATCGAGACGGGCGGCGTGCGCGTCTTCACCCGGCTGGTGTCGGCCGAGCACAAGGGCGGCTTCGCGCGCGAGGCGCTGTCGACGAGTTCGCCGCAGCTAAACGCACTTCTGGGCGGCGGAATCGATCGTGGATCGAGCGTGCTCATGCTGGGTCCCGCGGGCACCGGCAAGTCGCTGCTGTGCCTAACCTTCATCAAGACGGCGATCGAGCGCGGCGAAAGCGCGGCGATGTTCGTCTTCGACGAGGAGCTTCAACTGCTGATCCAGCGCGCGTCGGCGCTTGGGATCGATCTTCAGGGCTATATCGATGACGGCAAGCTGGTGCTGGAGCAGGTGGACGCCGCGGAGCTGACCCCCGGCGAATTCTCCTCTCGTGTGCGCGCCTGCGTCGAGCAGCGTCATGCGCGCACCGTCGTGATCGATAGCCTCAACGGTTATCAGGCCGCCATGCCGGGCGAGCAGGCGCTGGTGCTGCACGTCCACGAACTGCTGCAATATCTCAATCGCCAAGGCGCCACGACCTTCCTGACGGTGGCGCAGCATGGGCTGATCGGCGAGATGCGCTCCCCGGTCGACCTCACCTATATCGCCGATACGGTCCTGCTGCTGCGCTATTTCGAGGCGCATGGCCGCGTGCGCCGCGCGATTTCAGTGATCAAGAAGCGCACCGGCAAGCACGAGGAGACGATCCGCGAATATCAGATCGGCGGTCGCGGCTTTACGCTGGGCGAGCCGCTGCACGCCTTCCAGGGCATCCTGCGCGGTGTGCCCGAGGTGCTTGGCGACGTGCCCTTGCTCAGGCGAAGCGACGCGTGACCGTTACCGCCGTCTCTGAACGCGCATTGATCCTGGCACCGCATGGCCGCGACGCCGCCGTGGCGGCGAGCATGCTGAGCGAGGCGGGGATCGCGGCGACGGCCTGTCGGGGCCTGGGCGGCCTGGTCGATGAACTGGGCCGCGGTGCGGGCTTTGTCGTCATGACGGAAGAGGCAGTCGCAAACGCCGATCTGCGCGCAGTCGTCCGCTGGATCGAGGAACAGGAGGAATGGTCCGACCTGCCGATCATCCTGCTGACCACACGGGGCGGCGGGCTGGAACGCAATCCGGCGGCGGCGCGGCACCTCGATATCCTGGGCAATGTCACCTTCCTCGAGCGACCGTTTCATCCAACGACGCTGATCAGCCTCGCGCGTTCGGCATTGCGCGCGCGGCGGCGGCAATATGAAGCGCGTGCGCGCCTTCTGGCGTTGCGCGCAAGCGAGACCCGCTTTCGCACCCTGTTCGATACAATGGACGAAGGCTTCTGCGTCATCCAGTTCTTTGACGGGCCGCACGGTCCGCTCAGCGACTATGTGCATGTGCAGGCCAATCCCGCGTACGAGCGCCATGCCGGTATCCCCAACGTGGTGGGGCAGAAGGTGCGCGAGATGGTGCCCGAAGAGGCGGACGACTGGGTGGCGCTGTATCGCGACGTTCTCGTCACCGGCAACGCCATCAGGTTCAATCGCGAGCTGGTGGCGACCGGCCGGCACCTGGAGCTGGCCGCGTTCCGCGTCGAACCCGAGGAGCGCCGCGAAGTCGCAGTTATTTTCCAGGACGTGACCGAGCGGCGGCGCGCCGAGTTGGCGCTGCGCGAACTGAACGAGACGCTGGAACACCGGATCAGCGAAGCGATCGCAGAGCGCGAACAGGCGCTGGCGCAATTGCACGAGGCGCAGAAGCTGGAGACGATCGGCCAGCTCACCGGCGGTGTGGCGCATGATTTCAACAATCTGCTGACACCGATCACCGGAACGCTGGACCTTCTCGAGCACCGTTACGGCGATGATCCACGGTCAGCACGGCTGATCGACGGGGCGTTGCAATCCGCCGAACGCGCCAAGACACTCGTGCAGCGACTGTTGCAGTTCGCGCGGCGCCAGGCGCTGGAGAAGCGTCCGGTCGATACCGGTGCGCTGATCGAGGGGATGCGCGATCTGATCGCGAGTTCGATCGGTGGCCAAATCGAACTCGACATTCACGCGCCCACCGGGCTGCAGCCGGCGCTGGCCGATCCGAACCAGCTGGAGCTCGCCATCCTCAACCTGTGCGTCAATGCGCGCGACGCAATGCCCGACGGCGGGGTGCTGAGCCTGTGCATCGATCAGGTGGAGATGGACTGGGGCACCTCCCCTGCCCTGTCGCCCGGCACATACGTGCGTATCGTGGTGATCGATGATGGCGAGGGCATGGACGAAGAGACGCTCGCCCGTGCCGTGGAGCCCTTCTATTCGACCAAGGAGCGCGGCAAGGGCACCGGGCTTGGCCTGTCGATGGTGCACGGCTTGGCGGCGCAGCTCGGCGGCACCTTCGTATTGTCGAGCAAGCCGGGCGTTGGCACGCGGGCGGACCTCTATCTGCCCGCCGCCACGACGATTGCCGGGGTAACGCATCATCGCGGGCCGCAGCGCGCAACGGCGAACAGCCGGCCGCTGACCATCATGCTGGTCGATGACGAAGATCTGGTGCGTGCCGGCACGGCCGAGATGCTGCGCGATCTGGGCCATGAGGTGACCGACTTGCCGGGGGGCGCGGAGGCGCTTGCCGCGCTTGACGCTGGCCTCACGGTGGATGTGGTGATCACCGATTACATGATGCCGCGGATGAATGGCGGTGAACTGGCGGAGCGGCTGCTGGCGCGGCGGCCTGACCTGCCCGTGCTGGTGGTGACCGGCTATGCAGGTGGGGACCTGGAAATCGCCCTGCCCCAACTCGCGAAGCCCTTCCGCCAAGCCGATCTTGCCGCTGCGCTGGCTGACCTGACCGAACCGACAAGACACGCCCCGGTCGAAGCAGCGATTCCCCAGACAGGAACGTAGCGCCGCACCTGTCGTTACCGGTTCAAGCAACACGGGAGCGAACGACATGGCGAGCGCCAAGGAAGCGAAATCATCGACCGCCCGGACGATCGCCATCGGCGCGGTAGGCGGCGTCGCGGCAGGATTGCTCGCCAATCTTGCGCGAAAGGCTGCCGTCCAGGCACCGAGTGCGCTGGCCGGCAACTGGGACAAGGCGCTGGCCGCCGAACACGCCGCCGCGCTCAAGATCTTCGACCTGCTGGAAAAGACCACCGAGGAGGATCCGGTGAAGCGCGCGTCGTTGCTCGCGCAGCTGAAGCATGCGGTGGGCAAGCATGCCTGGCAGGAAGAGAATGTCATCTACACGATGATGCGCGACCACGGGCTGACCGAGGCGGCGGACCATCTCAATCACGAACACGGTTATGTGAAACAATATTTCTTCGAGCTATCGGAGATGCCGAAGACGGATCCGGCGTGGCTGCCCAAGCTGGGCGAATTCCGGACGCTGATCGAGAAGCACATGGAGGAAGAGGAGCGCGACATCTTCCCACGGCTGCGCGGCCAGCTGAGCGAGGCGCAGAACAACCATGTGACGGCGGTAATGAACAAGGAAGGATTGCGGCTCGCGTAGCGCGCCGCCGCCTCACCAGCCCTGCACCGCCTCCGGATCGGACAACGCAACGAGCCGCCGCGCGGCGCGGCGCGCAAAGGCGAGGGTGCATTTCTTGCGCGCGTGGGTGTTCATCGCTTCCGTCTTCGCCTCGCGCACCACGGCGGCATCATAGCGATCAGCAACGATCAGGCCGGTGCGTTCGGGAAGGAACGCCTCGCCGGCGATGGGTGAATGATCAAAGCCTGCCGGCACCGCCCAGAAGAAGCGATCACAATGCGGCAGATAATCCTGCCACTTGTTGTCACCGAGCAGGTCGGCGCGCGACACCTTGATCTCGATGATGGTGATCTGGCCGCGCGCGTCTAGCGCCATCAGATCGACCCGTCGGCCGCCGTCGAGCGGCACCTCTCCCATGGCGACAAGCTCATGCCGCAGCAGAAGCCTTGTCACGCCGCGCGCGACATCCGCGGCACAGAGTGGAGAGAGGGGATCGTCTACACAGGTTTCGGGCGTGGTAAGCACGCCCGAAACCTTAGAACAATTCAGGAACGTTGAAAAGCCTTAGCGATAGAAGACGTGGTTGCCGATCGAGGCAACCTTGCGCAGGCTCGCCGCCGGGGCACGCCCGCGGTTGAAATACAGGGCGCGTTCGGCCTGGCTCTCCCATGCGTCAGCCAGCGCGACGCGCGCCACGGCGACTGCAGTGCGGTACGAACGGCTGTTCTCGTCAATGGCGGGGATGCGACCGCCGCGCACGAAGCCGAACTGGCCACGCTGGGTCACCACATCGCAGACGTCCGACGGGAAGCGGCCCGACTTGGACCGGTTCAGGATCACGTCCGCCACCGCGAGTTGACCCGAAAGGGGCTCACCGCGCGATTCGTGGTAGATCGCACCGGCGAGGCACTGGATCGCCTCGTCGTCGCCATCATGGGTCGGCTGCGCTGCGACTGCAGCAGCAAGCGAGGGATATGCAACCGTATCGCCCGTCGCGAGTTCATCAGTGACAGGGCTGGTCGGTGCAGAAACCGGTGTCGACTGTTGCCCGGTAACGGGCACCATCGTCGCGGTGGGCAGCGGGAGCGTGGGCTCAACCTGAGCTGCAAGGCCAGCCGTGCTCTGCACGCCGAGGCCGAAGAAGGACACAGTCATGGCCACCGCAACGGCGGCCCGCGAAAGGAACGACATTCTAAACAGTCAAAGGCGGTGGGTACGCGGAAGCGACCGCATGCTCCGTGAACGGAACATCGATCGTCCGGGATCCCCCCGACTGCGTCACCGCACGGATCGCACCCGCCGCGGCACAACGCTTGAAAACGATGGCCGGCAGGTCGCCGCGCGGACGTTTAGAGTCAATTACCCGAGGATTGTTTCAGCGGCGAACCGTTCGGAGTCCGCGATGTCCAGAGCAACTACCCATAGATCAGGGTCGCGCGAACGGCGCTTCTTCCAATAATCATCAGGTGAGTCGCTGCTACCTTCAACGGGGCCGCAGGGAACGAGCGTGTCATTACCATCAAAGTCTATGCGCCGTTCGAGCAGCCGGCCTTCCTGTTCCAAAACAAGGAGAATGGCGCCGGCATCGGGATCGCCCCGCGCCAGGATCACGGCGATCCCGCCGGCGTCATTGACCCGCCGCAACAAGGCGCCGACGACGAGATGAGTCGGCAGGCGTGCGGTCACGCCGTGCGATATCCGGGCAGGGAAGCGAGGGGGATGCGGCTGCGCATGAAGGTGCCGGTGCCGCGGGCGACCTCCTCGCCATCCGCCGCGATCAGCCGCGCGTCGCCAACGAATACGCGGCGCTGACCGCTGACCCAGCGCCCCTCCGCCACCACCGGACCAGCTGACAGCGGACGGGTGAGGACGAGGTTGAACTGCGTCGTCAGCAGGAAGCGATCGGTGATAAGGCTGTTGCAGGCGTAGAAGGCCGCATCGTCGAGCATCTTGAAATAGGCGGTGCCGTGCGCCGCGCCAGCGGCATGGAAATGCTCGGTCGAGATCTCGAAGCTGATCCGCGCCACGCCCGGCTCCGGGATCGACAGGGTGGAGGCGAACAGGCGGTTGATCGGGGCGGCGGCGTAGAGCGACTCGAGCGCACGATGGTGCGCTTCGGCGCCTTCAGGCCGCGTCACGCGCGTCACTCCCCGGCTCATCCGCCGTCAGCAGCGCATAAAGCGCGTCGCGCGATCCGGCGCCGCGCAGCTTCGCGACGAACGTGCGATCGCGGAACCGGCGCGATACGCGTGCCAGCGCCTTCAGGTGATCGGCGCCGGCCTCCGGCGGGGACAGCATGGTCACGGCAATGTCGACGGGCAGATCGTCGACCGCCTGGAATTCGATCGGCTGTGCGAGGCGGGCGATGACGAGCACAATGCGCGGCAGGCCCTTGATCCGGGCGTGCGGGATTGCGACCCCGCCGCCGAACCCGGTGGAGCCAAGCTTCTCGCGTTCGAACAAGGCGGTCGCCACTTCGGTGGCATCAAGATCCAGTGCCGGGGCGGCGAGCGCCCCGAGCTGCTGGAACAGATTCTTCTTATTGGTCGCCGCCACCCCGACGACGATGAGGTCGGGGTGGAGGAGGTCACTCAAATCATGGGACATGTCGTTCGGCGTCACTCCGCGCGCTGCGGCTCGACCCAACCGATCGTTCCGTCGCCGCGCCGATAGACCATGTTGTACGCGCCCGTCCCGCTATTCTTGAACAGGAGCGCGGTAGTGTTGCGCAGATCGAGCATCATCACCGCATCCGACACGCTCGCATCCGGCACATCGACGCGGGTCTCGGCGATGATCGGCGGCGCATCCGCCGCCTCGTCCTCGTTGGTCTGTTCGGCAAACAAGGTGTAGCCGGCATTGCCATTGTCATAGGCGCCGCTCTCCGCGATCGCCTGCGCCTCACCGGCATTGCGGTCCTTCAGCCGGCGCATGTAGCGGCGGAGCTGCTTTTCGATCTTCTCCGCGGCGCCATCGAAGGCGAGATGCGCGTCGAACGCCTCGTGCCGGCCCTTCAGCACCAGGCCCTGCATCACGTGGGCGACGATATCGCAGCCGAAACCGGCGTGCTGCGGGCCCTTGTTGAACGTCACCTGCGCGGAGATGGCGCGGCTGAAATACTTTTCCGCAATGCCCTGCATCCGGGTCTCGACATGATCCTTCAGCGCGTCGCCAGTTTCGACCTGGTGACCAGAGATGCGGATTTCCATTGATTCTCACTCCATAGACTGGCCCGGCGTGGTTCGCCGGAGCATTGGGCGTCATCCGGACGCCGCGGCCCCCCAGATTGGATTCTTCACCCGAGTCATGAACGCGGCATGCGCGGCAAGTTCCGCATCACTCGGTGCGAAATGTCGCGCCGGGCGTGCAACTCGCGGTGTCGCGGCGCGCGTGTCGGCTTCCTCGACCACCAGATCTCTGACCAGCGAGAGGCCGATCTGGCGACCGCCGCATAGCTCGACATAGACCTGCGCGAGCAGCTGGGCGTCGAGCAACGCGCCGTGCAGCACGCGGTGCGAGCGATCGATACCGTAGCGCGAGCACAAAGCGTCGAGCGTGAGCTTGGCGCCAGGATGACGCTGCTTGGCGAGCGCCAGGGTATCGACCATCCGCGTCATGCAGATCGGATCGCGGCCGCAGCGGCCAAGCTCGCCGTTCAGGAAGCCGAAGTCGAACGAGGCATTGTGCGCAACGAGCGGCGCATCGCCGATGAACGCCATGAGCTCGTCAGCGACGGCGTGGAACAGGGGCTTGTCGGACAGGAATACGTCCGACAGGCCGTGGATCGCGAAGGCGCCGGGCGGCATGACGCGTTCCGGGTGGAAATAGGCGTGGAAGGTGCGCCCGGTCTCGACCCGGTTGACCAGTTCGACACAGCCGATTTCCACCATCCGATCCTCGCCGAAGGTGAAGCCGGTGGTCTCGGTGTCGAAAACGATCTCGCGCATGGCGCGATTATCGGCCTTCCGCCCCCGTGAGGCAAGCAATCACCCGCCGAACATGGCCGCGCGTTTCATCGAGCGGCACATCCGTCGGGATGACGAAATCGGCACGCGCGCGCTTCTCGGCATCGGGCACCTGGCGGGCGAGAATCGCATCGAACTTCGCTTCCGACATGCCCGGCCGCTCCAGCGTGCGTGCGCGCTGCACGTCTGGCGCCGCCGAGACGACGGCGACCTTGTCCACCCCGCGCTGCCCGCCGGTTTCGAACAGCAAGGGCACGTCGAACACGACGAGCGGGGCATCGGCGTGGCGGGCGAGGAAGGCGGCGCGCTCCTCGCCCACCGCGGGGTGGACGATCGCCTCCAGCGCCTTCATCGCGGCATCATCGCCGAGCACCGCCTCGGCTAGCGCGGTACGGTTCACGCCAGTGTCGCCGGTGGTGCCGGGGAAGCGCGCCTCGATCGCGGCGACGACACGGCCGGCCGGGCCCTGCAGCTTGTGCACTTCGGCATCGGCATCGAACACGGGGATGCCTTCATCAGCGAACATCTTCGCCACGGTCGACTTGCCCATGCCGATGGAGCCGGTGAGGCCGAGCTTCAGCATTCTCTCTCCCTTCTGTCGCCGTGTGATGTGCGGCGCGCGTATCAACCGATCAGCAGGTCACGCAACTCGCCGTCATGCTCGCGCGGGGCGGGCTGGCCGAAGAACAATTCGAACGCCGCCGCCGCCTGGCCGACGAGCATTTCGAGCCCGTCGATCGTCTCCAGCCCGCGTGCCTCGGCCGCATCGAGCAGCTGCGTGTGGAGCGGGGCATAGACGATGTCGTACACCACCGCCTCGGGCGGCAGCGGCAGGAGATCGAGATCGAGCGGCGGCTGGCCTTCCATGCCGAGCGCGCTGGTGTTGACCAGCAGCCGGGCGGCGGGGAGGCGGGCGTCGAGCGGCAGCGCCTCACCCTTCAGCCCGAAGCGGCTGAGGAGCGCCGCGCCCTTTAGCGGCGAGCGATTGAGGATCGTGACCTTGCCGACATCGAGGCGCGACAGCGCAAACAGCACCGCGCGCGCTGCACCGCCAGCACCGACCACCACCACCGGCTGGCCGGCGAGATCGAGATCAGCGATCGGGGCATAGAAGCCTGCCGCATCGGTGTTGGTGACGATGAGATCGCCGTCTTCGTTGCGGAATACAGTGTTCGCGGCGCCGATGCTGTCGCGGATGCCGCCGGGATCGGCGACGAGATCGAGCATCGCCACCTTGTGCGGAATGGTGACGTTGCAGCCGCGCCAGAGCGGATCGGCGCGGCGCTGCTCGATGAAGGCGGCTAGATCATCAGGCGCGACCTGTGTCGCGCGATAATCCGCGGCGATGCCGAGCTTTTCGAGCCAGAAACGATGGATCAGCGGCGACTTGGAATGCTTGATCGGATCGCCGATCACCTCCGCGAACGGCATTTCGATTGCAGTTTCTGCAATCGAATGTTGAGGAAGTTGAGGCACTGGCGCTTTTTTTTCCATCATTGGGCGAGCACCTCGCGCTCCCTGAGATAGCCGAGCAGCGGCAGGAGCGGCATACCGAGTACGGTGAACTGGCTGCCTTCGACACGGCTGAACAACTGCACCCCCGGCCCCTCGATCCTGTAGCAACCGACGCATCCCGCGATCGCCGGCCATTCCGCATCAAGATACGCCTCGATGAAGCTGTAGGACAGCGGGCGGACGAACATGCGGGCCTTGTCGACATGGCGCCAGACGGCGCGGCCGCCCTCTGCCACGACGGCGGCGCTGACCAGATCGTGGCGCTTGCCGGACATCAGCGAGAGGTGATGCGCCGCCTCTGCCCGGTCGCGCGGCTTGGAGAGGATCGTGCCGTCCTCCAGCACGGCGAGGCTGTCCGACCCGAGGACCAGCGCCTGCGGCTCCCGCTGCGACACCTTCAATGCCTTCAGTTCGGCGAGCGCATCGGCAAGATCGCGGGGCGCGATGGCGCCGAGCGACGCCTTGGCGGCATCCTCATCGACCATTGCCGGCTGCGCCGTGAAGGGAACGCCGGCGCCTTCCAGCATGGCGCGGCGCGAGGCCGATTGCGAAGCGAGGATCAGTTTCATTCGGTCCGTTTCAACAGGGGGCTTAGCGGTCGCTCAACGTCATTTCGCCGCGGCGATCGTTGACCAGCGCGATGATCGCCGCGGCCGTCTCCTCGATCGAGCGGCGGGTGACGTCGATCACCGGCCAGCCATTGTCGGCGAACATGCGCCGGGCATATTGCAGCTCGCGCGTCACCGCCTCGCCATCGACATAGGATGTCTCGGGCGCCTGGTTCAACGACAAGAGGCGATTGCGGCGGATCGCGATCAGCCGGTCCGCGCTGGTGGTGAGGCCGACGATCAGCGGGTTCTTGAGCTGGAAGAGATCGGGCGGGGGCGGGCTTTCGACCACGATCGGGATGTTGGCGACCTTGTAGCCGCGGTTGGCGAGGTAGATGGAGGTCGGCGTCTTCGACGAGCGCGAGACACCGGCGAGGACGATATCCGCTTCCTCCCATTCCTCCCACAACAGCCCGTCATCATGCGCGATGGTGTATTGGATCGCGTCGACACGCGCGAAATAGGCGGCGTCGAGCACGTGCTGGCGCCCGGGGCGCGCCTTTGCCTGCTGGCCGAGCAAGGCCGACAGCGCATCGTTGACCGGATCGAGCGGCGCGACGAGCGGCAGGCCAAGCGCCTGGCAGCGCTGTTCGAGCGCGCGGCGGGTGGCGGCGTTGACGAGCGTGTAGATCACCAGCCCGGGATTGTGTGCGATTTCCTGAAGGATGCGATCGAGGTGCGCCTCGGTACGTACCATGGGCCAGAAATGCCGCACCGTTTCAACGTCATCATATTGCGCGAGCGCGGCCTTCGCGATGTTCTCCAGCGTCTCGCCGGTTGAGTCCGACAGCAGGTGCAGATGCAGCCGGACGGTCATCGGAATGAATCTGTGGAAAACATGGGGACGAGCGCTAGCGTAACCCGGTCGCACGGCCAAGCGGGGGTGCGCGCCGTGGAAAACTACCAAGTCATCCACAATCCCATCCACGCCGGCCCGGTTCCTCCACAGGCTGTGAATAACGGGGATGGCTGAATCGAATCTGCGGCGTTCCGCGGCGCCGCGCCCGTCAAGCTGTTGGCAATTCCGGCATGAACGCATAAGCCCCGCGACCAACGCGCCAACCACCACTACATCCGTTTGACTCTTCTCTTTAGGTAGAAGGATGAACCCCGGAGCCACTGTCGAGCTGTCCGCCAAGCCGTTGCTGGGCGTACTCAAGGGCGAGCGCCGTGCGCGGCCGCCGATGTGGCTGATGCGCCAGGCCGGCCGCTATCTGCCCGAATATCGCGCGCTCCGTGCCGAAAAGGGCGGATTCCTGGCGCTCGCGACCGATCCTGAATCGGCCGCGGAAGTGACGCTGCAGCCGATCCGCCGCTTCGGATTCGACGGCGCGATCCTGTTTTCCGACATCCTGATGGTCCCCTGGGCGATGGGGCAGGACCTGACCTTCGGGCCGGGCGAGGGCCCGCGGCTGGCCCCGAAGCTGATCGATCATGCGCTGGAGAGCCTGACTCCGGTGCGCGAGCGGCTGGATCCGGTATACGCAACCGTCCGCCGGGTGGCCGCAGCGCTGCCGGCGCAAACGACGTTCCTCGGATTCGCCGGATCACCCTGGACCGTCGCGACCTATATGGTGGCGGGGCAGGGATCGAAGGATCAGGCCGAAGCGCGTGGCCTCGCCTATCGCGATCCGGCGGCGTTCGGCGCGATCATCGATGCCATCGTGACGCTGACGATCGACTATCTCGCCGGGCAGATCGAGGCGGGCGTCGAGGCGGTGCAGCTGTTCGACAGCTGGGCCGGGACTCTGTCCCCGGCGCAGTTCGAACGCTGGGTCATCGCGCCCAACGCGGCGATCGTCGCGGGGCTGAGGGCGCGGCATCCGGGCGTGCCGATCATCGGATTTCCCAAGGGCGCGGGCGGCAAGCTGCCGGCCTATGCGCGCGAAACCGGCGTCGATGCGGTGGGGCTGGACGAGACGGTCGATCCCGACTGGGCGAACCAGGTTTTGCCGACGGGGCTGCCGGTGCAGGGGAATCTCGACCCGCTGGCGCTGATCGCCGGCGGCGAGGCGCTCGATTCAGCCGTGGACCGGATCCTTGCGGCGTTCCCCGATCGGCCGCATGTCTTCAACCTCGGCCACGGGATCGACCAGCATACGCTGATCGCGCATGTCGAGCAGGTGATCGCGCGGGTGCGCGGGCATGAAGCGGGTGAAGCAGGAGGATCGGCGCGATGACGGCAGGGTTCCTCGGCGCATCCTATCTGTGGGTGAAGGCCGCGCACATCATTTTCATGGTGTTCTGGATGTCCGGCATGTTCATCCTGCCGCGCTATCTGGTCCATCACCAGGACGCGCTGGGCAATCCGCAAGAGGAAGCGCGCTGGATCGATCGCGAGCGCAAGCTGCGCAAGATCATCCTGACGCCGGCGATGATCGCCGTCTGGGTGCTCGGCTTGATGTTGGCGGTGAACATCGGGCTGCTGGAAGGAATCCAGGGGCTGGCGTGGCTGCACGCCAAGATCTTCGTCGTGTTCCTGCTGTCGGGCTACCACGGCTGGGCGGTGGGCTATTCCAAGCGGCTGGCGAAGGGCGAGGCGGCGTGGCCGACCCGCCGGCTGCGGATGGTGAACGAAGTGCCGGCGCTGGCGCTGACGATCATCGTCATCCTGGCGGTGGTGAAGCCGTTCTGAAACGCGCAACGCCGGCCCTCGCCAACGGCCGGTGATCAAGCGGAATCAGGCTGAATCGGGCGGATTCACGTAGCTTCCCGGCTTGACTAAGCTTTTGGCCGCACCTACGTCGGCCGCACGGTGTGGCCTTTCCGGCCCGCTGCCTCCTTCAGTCTCGTTGCAGCGCGAAGTCCTTCCGCCGACCGGGCTTTCTCCCCCAACCGATTTTCATCGGACACCCAGATGCACCTGAAAGAACTAAAGAAGAAAGCCCCGGCCGAGCTGGTCCAGCTTGCCGAGGAGCTTGGCGTCGAGGGCGCCTCCACGCTGCGCAAGCAGGACTTGCTGTTCGCGATCCTCAAGGTCCAGGCCGAGGAAGGCGAGCAGATCATGGGCGAGGGCACCATCGAGGTGCTGCCCGACGGCTTCGGCTTCCTGCGCAATGCCCAGGCGAACTATCTCGCCGGACCAGACGACATCTATGTTTCGCCCAATCAGGTCCGCAAGCATGGCTTGCGCACCGGTGACACGGTGGAAGGCGAGATCCGCGGGCCGAAGGACGGCGAACGCTATTTCGCGCTGACCAAGCTCACCAGCGTCAACTTCGACGATCCCGAAGCAGTGCGCCACCGCGTGAACTTCGACAACCTGACCCCGCTCTATCCCGACGAGCGGCTGAAGATGGAGATCGAGGACCCGACGCTGAAGGACAAGACGGGCCGCGTGCTCGATCTCGTCTCGCCGATCGGCAAGGGCCAGCGCTGCCTGATCGTCGCGCCGCCGCGCGTCGGCAAGACGGTGATGATGCAGAACATCGCACGGGCGATTTCGGCGAACCATCCCGAGGTGTTCCTGCTGGTGCTGCTGATCGACGAGCGGCCCGAGGAAGTCACCGACATGCAGCGCACGGTGAACGGCGAGGTCGTCTCCTCCACGTTCGACGAGCCGGCGACGCGCCACGTCGCGGTGGCGGAGATGGTGATCGAGAAGGCCAAGCGCCTCGTCGAGCACAAGAAGGACGTGGTGATCCTGCTCGACAACATCACCCGCCTCGGCCGGGCCTACAACACCGTCGTTCCTTCGTCGGGCAAGGTGTTGACCGGCGGTGTCGATGCCAATGCATTGCAGCGTCCGAAGCGTTTCTTCGGTGCGGCGCGCAACATCGAGGAAGGCGGCAGCCTGACCATCATCTCGACCTCGCTGATCGATACCGGCAGCCGCATGGACGAGGTGATCTTCGAAGAGTTCAAGGGCACCGGCAACGCCGAAATCGTGCTGGACCGCAAGGTGGCCGACAAGCGCATCTTCCCGGCGATCGACGTGGGCAAGAGCGGCACCCGCAAGGAAGAGCTGCTGGTCGAGAAGGACAAGCTCAGCAAGATGTGGGTGCTGCGCCGCATCCTGATGCAGATGGGCACGGTCGACGCGATGGAATTCCTGCTGGGCAAGATGAAGGATTCCAAGACCAACGAGGACTTCTTCGCCAGCATGAACCAGTAAGGCGGTACGCGGATCGGCCGGAGCGCCGAGACGCTGATGTCGATCGACGGCGCGGCTCATCCCCGCGCCGTTTGTCGTTGACGAGCGAGCCTGTCGCGGCCGACAGCGCGCGCTGGCCCGGTTCGAGGTGACGGTGGAGTGGAAACTCTCTATCGGGCACGTGCAACCGATCCGACCTCATCCCGTTCGGTCCCAAACACCAGGAGCGTTTTGCGTTGATCCTCACCATGCTCGCTCAAGCTGCCGTCCAGGGCCCGGGCTCGCTGGCCGACATCTGGACGCATATCGTGGCCGACTTCTCGAACCTGACCGAGCCGGCGGCGCTCGCCGCCTTCGGCCAGGTGCTGATGATCGACCTGGTGCTGGCGGGCGACAATGCGGTGGTGGTCGGTGCGCTGGCCGCCGGGCTGCCGGCGGATCAGCGCCGCAAGGTGATCATGCTGGGCATCGCCGCCGCGCTGGTGCTGCGCATCGGCTTTGCGCTGATCGTGACGTGGCTGATGGGCGTCGTCGGGCTGATCTTCGCTGGCGGTCTGCTGCTGTTGTGGGTGAGCTGGAAGTTCTGGCGCGAGCTGCGCGCCGGGCACACTGCGAACCCGGGTTCGGAAGAAGTGCAGGGCGACGAGCGTTCGGGCCTGCCGCCGGCGCGCAGCTTCGCTGCTGCGGCCTGGGCGGTCGCGGTGGCGGACGTTTCGATGAGCCTGGACAACGTGCTGGCGGTGGCTGGCGCGGCGCGCGAGCATCCGGGCATCCTGGTCGTCGGCCTGATTCTGTCGGTGGCGCTGATGGGCCTTGCCGCGAACCTCATCGCGCGCGTGATCGAAACGTATCGCTGGATTGCTTATGTCGGCCTGGCGGTGATCGTCTTCGTCGCGTTCAAGATGATCTACGAAGGCTGGGTGGGCACTGGCGAGACGATCGGCCTCAGCACCCTGTTCTGACACTGTGCTCCGCCGCCTGCGCATCAGGCGGCGGGAGCCGCGCAATTCACGACGCGTTCAACCCCCGGTTGCGATATGCGCAGCCAGCAAAACGGGAGAGCCGTGTTGAGAACCCTTTTCCCCATCGCCGCCGTGGCGATGGTCGCCGCTCCGGCCGCGGCGCAGACCAATGACCTGGCGCAGGTGCAGAACCACCTGCGCGCGGTGAACACGATGACCGCGACCTTCACGCAGACCGACCGTGCCGGTAAGACGCTGACCGGCACGCTGTCGCTGAAGAAGCCGGGCAAGATCCGTTTCCAATATGAAAAGGGCGTGCCGATCCTGGTGGTCGGCGACGGCAAGGCGCTGACCTTCATCGACTATTCGGTGCGACAGGTGCAGCGCTGGCCGATCGGCAACTCGCCGCTGGGCGTGCTGATCAACCCGGACCAGGACATCGCGCGCTACGCCAAGGTGGTGCCGACGGGTGACGCCCGTGTGCTGACCGTAGAGGGTTATGACCCGAAGCATCCCGAATATGGCCGCATCACGATGGTGTTCGCGCGTGACGGATCGGCCCCCGGCGGGCTGATGCTGCAAGGCTGGGTGATGCTGGACAGCCAGGGCAACCGGACGACGATCCGACTGGCGGATCAACGCTTCAACGTGCCGGTGAGCGATGGGACGTTCCGCTGGAACGACCCGCGGAGGAACAACCGCGCCGGATAGGGCCGATTTCGCCTGATCTGTTCATGCAGGCGACAGGTAATCGCAAGTAATGACGGTGCTGCGGACGTGGGCGGTTCGGGATTTTCCCCCTGTTGCCCGGATCAAAGCTTCACGTCCCCCTGCGTGACGAACGCCAGGTCGGCCCTCGCTCCATGCCCCCGGAGCGAGGGCCTTTCCTTTTCAGCGCCGCGGCCGCCGCCCGATGACCTCTCCGGGGTGACGGCTTCCCCATCGCGCTGTGGCCGGTTACAGCCGCCGGCGTGAAGATCGTCAGCTGGAACATCAATTCGGTCCGCTTCCGCATCGCCATCGTGGAGCAGTTCCTGCGCGAGGCGCAGCCCGATATCCTGTGCCTGCAGGAAACCAAGGTGATCGACGCGGACTTCCCGTTCGAGACGTTCCGCGCGCTTGGCTATGACCATATCCTGATCCACGGCCAGCGCATGCACCACGGCGTGGCGATCATCAGTCGCGTGCCGCTGGCAGAGGATGACCGGCTCGACTGGCAGGCGAACCGCGAGGCGCGGCATATCGGCGTGAGGCTTGCGAACGGCGTACGGCTGGAGAACGTCTATGTGCCCGCGGGCGGCGATGTGCCCGATCGCGAGGTGAATCCGAAGTTCGGCCAGAAGCTGGATTTCGTCCAGCGCATGACCGAATGGTCGGCCACGCTCGACTGCCCGACGATCCTGACCGGCGATTTCAACATCGCGCCGCTGCCCGAGGACGTGTGGAGCCACAAGGCGCTGCTGAAGGTCGTCAGCCATACCCCGATCGAGGTGGAGGCGCTGGACCGGTTGAAAGCGTCGAACGACTGGGTGGACCTGGGGCGGCATTTCTATCCCGCGCCGGCGCGGCTGCACACCTGGTGGAGCTATCGCTCGCCCGACTGGACCAAGAATGATCGCGGGCGTCGGCTCGACCATATGTGGGCGACCGGCGACGTTGCCAAAGCGGCGACGGATCACAAGGTATTCGAGGCGTGCCGCAGCTGGCTGAAACCTTCCGACCATGTGCCGATCATGACCGAGTTCGACTTTTGAGCGGCGCCGTTCAGGGCGACGCGCACGCCGCCGCGCGCGCGATCGACGCGCTGCGCCGTGGCTGGCCGGTGCGGATCGGCGCACTGGCGCTGCTGCCGATCGAGACGGCCGATCCGGTGCGGCTGGAGGCGTTCGACCCGGCGGCCGAGGCGCCGGTGCTGCTGTCCGCCGGGCGGGCCGAGACGCTGAAGCTGGCCAATCAGAAGGAAGCAGCGGTGCCGGACGCGCCGGTGCTGGTGGACCGGGCGCCCTGGGTGGATTTCGCCACCGCGACCGCGCTGGCCGATCCGCAGCTTGACCTGGCGACGCCGCTGAAGGGGCCGTTCCGCGCCATTGCCCTAGAGTCGCCCGAGGATGCGGCTGCGGCGCTGAAGCTGGCGCGGGTGGCGGGAATGCTGCCGGCGTTCTTCGTGCGCGCCGACGGCCCGGCGGATGTCGCGATCACGCCGCGTGACGTCGACGCCCATGAGGACGCGATCCGGCTGACGATCGCGGCGCGGGCGCGGCTGCCGGTGGCGCATGCGGAGGACGCGGAGATCGTCGCCTTCCGCACGCCCGAGGGGCCGGGCGAGCATGTCGCGCTGCTGATCGGCGCGCCCAATGGCCAGCCGCCGCTGGTGCGGCTGCACAGCGAATGCCTGACGGGTGACGCGCTGGGGAGCCTCAAGTGCGATTGCGGGCCGCAGCTGGACGCGGCGCTGAAGGCGATTTCGCAATCGGGCTGGGGGATCCTGCTGTATCTGCGGCAGGAGGGACGGGGCATCGGCCTCGTCAACAAGCTGCGCGCCTATGCGCTGCAGGACCAGGGATTCGACACGGTCGATGCGAACACCCGGCTGGGCTTTGCCGTCGACGCGCGTGACTTCGGCGTGGCGGCGCGGATGCTGGACCTGCTGGGGCAGCGCGAAATTCGGCTGCTGACCAACAATCCGGGCAAGGTGCAGGGGTTGGAAGCGCGCGGGATCACGGTGGTGGAGCGCGTGCCGCACTTCCTGCCGACCAACCCGCACAACGAGCGCTATCTCGCGACCAAGCGGGACCGGACCGGGCACCAGCTTTGAATCCGAGCGGGGAAGCCCCCCGCCGGCGGCAATCCTAGAGGTTCAGCAGGCGGCGGACGTCGTCGAAGTCATGCGCAATGTTGGTGACGCCGAGCGCGCGCAGCTTCGCTTCGTGGCCGGGGGCACAATGCAGGCCGGCGCACAGGCCGATCACCTTGCCGCCGCTCGCCACCGCGCCGGTCGCGCCGACTTCGGAATCCTCGAGAATAGCGCAGCGATCGATCGGAACGCCGAGCTGGCGGGCGCCGTAGAGGTAGAGATCGGGCGCGGGCTTGCCGTGCGTGACGTGCTCCGCGCCGGAATAGAGATGGTCGCCGAAGACGTCGGTGAGGCCGAGGTGATCGAGATGGGTGCGGATCCAGCGGGTCGAGCTGGAGGAGACCACTGCCTTGGGGAGATCGGCGGGCAGCGAGCGAACGAAGGCGACGGCGCCGGCGACCTCCTCGATCCCTTCGGCGAGGACGCGCTCATTCTCCACGCGGCGCACGGTATCCCAGTCGGACGGCAGCGGGCCACCGATCCAGTCTTCCAGGCGGGACACGAAATCACGCCCCGAATAGCCCATGAAGCGGGCCATCGCCTCTTCGGTGGTGGTGGGATAGCCGCTGGTGGTGAGGAAATCGGCGATATGCTTGTTGCCGAGATATTCGCTCTCGATCAGCACGCCATCGAAATCGAAGAGCAGTGCGTCGATCGTCATCTGGGCTTCCTGAATCCGGTGGGGGTACGGACGGGCGGGCGATCGCCGAACAGTGCCGAGCCGATCCGCACGTGCGTCGCGCCGATCATCACCGCGGTCTCGAAATCGTCCGACATGCCCATGCTGAGGCCGGTGAGGCCGTGATCGCGGGCGATCTTGGCAAGGAGCGCGAAATAGGGCGCTGCCTCGACGCCAGCGGGCGGGATGCACATCAGCCCAGCGATCGGCAGGTCGGCCGCGCGCGCCTCGGTGAGCAGAGCGGGGAGGGCATCGACGGCGCAGCCGCCCTTCTGCGGCTCGTCCCCGATGTTGACCTGGAGGAAGCAGGTCGGGCGCTTGCCTTGCGCATCCATCGCCTTGGCGAGAGCGGTGACGAGCGAGGAGCGATCGACGGCGTGGATCGCATCCGCAAAGGCGATGGCCTCGGCCGCCTTGTTCGATTGCAGCTGGCCGATGAGGTGGAGGCGCGTATCCGGGAACTGTTCGCGCAGGGCGGGCCATTTCGCCAGCGCTTCCTGCACGCGATTCTCTCCGAAATCGCGCTGGCCGGCGTGGAGCAAAGGTTCGATCGCGTCGGCCTCGTGAGTCTTTGAGACGGCGATCAGCGTCACGTCTGCGGAAGAGCGGCGGGCGAGCTTGGCGGCATGGGCAATGCGGCCGCGGATGGCGGCGAGGCGGTCGTCGGCTTGCATCGCGTGGGCTATAAGCACGGCGATGCGCCGCCGCCACCCAATCCCGACCCTGTGGCTGATGACCGACGAGCGGATGGGGGAGGGGCTGTGGCGCGCGGTCGCCCGGCTGCCGCGCGGGGCGGGCGTGGTGTTCCGGCATCACAAGACGCCGCTGGCGGAGCGGCGGCGGCTGTTCGCGCGGCTGCGGCGGCTCGCCGGGCCGCGCAATCTCGTACTGGTACGCGCAGGAACGGCGGTGATGCGGGGCGAAATGGGCGTGCATGGCGCGCGCGCGGGCGGAATTGTCACATGGGCGGTGCATGATGCGCGCGAGGCTGCGGCGGCGCGCCGGGCGGGGGCGGATGTAGCGTTCGTCTCGCCCGTCTTCGCGACCAGGTCGCATCCCGGCGCGCCGTCGCTTGGCGCGCGGCGGGCGGCGGCGCTGGCGGGCAACTTGCCGATGGTGCGGATCGCGCTTGCGGGCATGGACCGGCGCGCCTTCCGGCGGCTGCACGGATTCCATGGCTGGGCGGCAATCGATGCCTGGCTGGACCCGCGCGACCGGCGCGAGCGGGCCTAACGATCAACAGCCTACAAATCAGAAGCGGAAGGCAGTGCCCACATAGACCGCTTGGCTATCGCGGCGATCGTCGGCGAAGCGGGCGAGACGCTCACGCTCCGACTTGTAGCGAACGCCGGCGGTGAGATCGACGTTGCGGGTGAGCGAATAGGAGCCGCCGACGTCGAGCGAGTAGCTCGGCGCATCCTCCACCAGCTTGGGCGTGCCCGGCAGCGGGCGGTCGGCCTGTGCCTTCACGCGGCCGGTGAAGCGCGGCAGTGAATAGCTGACCGACACGTCCGCGATCTCGCGGCTGCCAGGCTCGCCCGCGAGATCGACCTTGGCGACGTCACCCGAGACGGCGAATCGCTTCCAGCCGACCGAGACGCCGAGGTTGTAGGCGACCGGGACCAGGCCCACCGTCGGCGCGGCGGCGGAGGCGAGACGGCCGGCATCCTCAGCCGTGCGGTTGGAGCGGGCGCGGACGGCGACCGTCACCGGGCGATTGCCCTGACGCGTTTCCGACGGCGTGAAGCGGAATCCATCGGCGCCAAGGCCGCTGCGCGCGAAGGCGGCGGCGAGACGCGGATCGGCCGCGGAGGGCGTGAACCCGCCGGCTGCGCGCACCGGAGCGGCGCGCTTCACCATCTGGCGATCGACCTCGGCAGCGCCAAACGCAGGCGCAACGGCGGTCGCCGCGGCAACCGCCACGATCATTCCACCTAGAAGCGCTCGACGTTCGAACACGAATCCCTCCAACCCCTGCGGAACGCGCCTAACACGATTCGTTCACCAACCGCCATGCACACGCACGCGATTTGCCGGAGAGTGTTGCACGGTTTCCACAATCTGGCCGCAATGTGGCGCTGCCCGGCCCCGCGCCGGAGCAACTGCCGATGGGACGCATTGGCCACACGGGCGAACTTGCCGTCATCAGAAGGCCTATGTAGAGCTTGGCTGACTGTTTTCCATCAGGACGATGCCAATGTTCCGCCCGTTGCGTTTCGCGCTGGTCGCCTGCGCCGCTCTTGCCGTCGCCAGCTGCGGCGGCGGTAAGGATAGACCGAAGGCCGATCTGGCCGCATCCCGCATCACGACGATCGGGGTGAACAGCTATCTGTGGCGGGCGACGCTCGACACGCTGAGCTTCATGCCGCTGCTGCAGACCGATTCGAACGGCGGCGTCGTCGTCACCGACTGGTATGTGAATCCGCAGACGCCGACCGAGCGGATGAAGGTGACCGTATCGATCCTGGACCAGGACCTGCGCGCCGATGCGGTGCGCGTCGCTGCGCTGCGCGAGGTGAACCAGGGCGGCCAGTGGGTGAGCGCGCCGGTGGCGGCCGCGACCACGCAGAAGCTGGAGGACATCATCCTGACCCGTGCGCGCGACCTGCGCCGCGCCTCCATGGCGGGTAGCTGAGCCCCATCATGAGCCAGCGCTTTAACGCGCTCTCTGCCGACGCCCGCTGGCAGCGGGTGTGGGACGAGCGCCGTACCTTCGCCGCCGACGATCATTCGAACAAGCCCAAGAGCTACGTGCTCGAGATGTTCCCCTATCCCTCGGGGCGCATCCACATGGGCCATGTGCGCAACTACACCATGGGCGACGTGCTCGCCCGCTTCCGGCGCATGAACGGCATGGAAGTGCTCCACCCGATGGGGTGGGACGCGTTCGGCATGCCGGCCGAAAATGCGGCGATGGAAAAGGGCGTCCACCCGGGCGGCTGGACGCGCGACAATATCGCCACGATGAAGGCGCAGCTGAAGCGACTTGGCTTCGCGCTGGACTGGACGCGCGAATTCGCCACCTGCGACCCGGAATATTACGGGCACGAGCAGGCGCTGTTCCTGAAATTCTACGAGGCGGGGCTGGTCTATCGCCGCGAGAGCGCGGTGAACTGGGACCCGGTCGACATGACCGTGCTGGCCAACGAGCAGGTGATCGACGGGCGCGGCTGGCGTTCCGGCGCGCTGGTCGAGAAGCGCAAGCTGAACCAGTGGTTCCTGAAGATCACCGCCTTTGCCGAGGACCTGCTGTCGGGCCTCAGCGAGCTGAAGGACTGGCCCGACAAGGTTCGCCTGATGCAGGAGAACTGGATCGGGAAGAGCCAGGGCCTGACGTTCCGCTTCGCGCTGAACGATGCCGCGGGCACGAACGAGGGCGTGGTCGAGGTCTATACGACCCGGCCGGACACGATCTTCGGCGCGAGCTTCGTCGCGGTGGCGGCGGATCACCCGCTGGCGCAGCGCGTGGCAGCGGACGATCCCGCGGCGCAGGCGTTCATCGAGGAATGCCGTCGTGGCGGCACCACGGCGGCCGAGCTGGAGACGCAGGAGAAGCTGGGCTTCGACACCGGGCTGAAGGCGGCGCATCCGTTCGATCCGTCGAGCCAGCTGCCGGTCTATATCGCGAACTTCGTGCTGATGGATTACGGCGTCGGCGCGGTGTTCGGCGTACCGGCGCACGACCAGCGCGACTTCGAATTCGCCACCAAGTACAAGCTGCCGATCCGCCGTGTCGTGTCCGAGGGCACGAAGGACGCGCCGGAGTTCGACGAGGCGGAGGCCTATACCGGCCCGGGCACGCTGGTGAATTCGCACTTCCTCGACGGCATGGACGTGGAGGATGCCAAGCGCGAGGTGATCACCCGCGCCGAGGCCGGTGGCTGGGGCGAGGGGACGACCGTGTTCCGCCTGCGCGACTGGGGCGTCAGCCGGCAGCGTTACTGGGGCACGCCGATCCCGATCATCCATTGCGATGGCTGCGGCGCGGTGCCGGTGCCGGCCGATCAGCTGCCGGTGAAGCTGCCCGAGGACGTAAGCTTCGCGACGCCGGGCAACCCGCTCGATCGGCATCCGACGTGGAAGCATGTCGATTGCCCCTCATGCGGCAAGCCCGCGGTGCGCGAGACCGACACGCTCGACACGTTCGCGGATTCTTCGTGGTATTTCATACGCTTTGCCAGCCAGCCGGACGACAAGCCGTTCGACAAGGCGGTGGCCGAGCAATGGCTGCCGGTGGGGCAATATATCGGCGGCGTGGAGCATGCGATCCTCCACCTGCTGTACGCCCGCTTCTGGACGCGGGCGCTGCAGCATATCGGCATGATCGGCGTGGCGGAGCCGTTCGCCGGCCTGTTCACGCAGGGCATGGTGACTCACGAGACGTACAAGTCGAGCGACGGCCGCTGGCTGTCTCCCGGCGAAATCGAGAATGGCATCGAGACGGCGACCGGCCAGCCGGTAACGGTGGGCCGCGTCGAGAAGATGTCCAAATCGAAGAAGAACACCGTCGATCCCGAGCCCATTGTCGACCAGTATGGTGCGGACGCGGTGCGCTGGTTCATGCTGTCCGACTCCCCGCCCGAGCGCGACCTGGAGTGGAGCGAGAACGGCATCGAGGGCGCGTGGCGCTTCATCCAGCGGCTGTGGCGCCTGGTGGGCGACCAGAGCAGCAGCGTTGACGGCGAGGACATCGCTTTACGCAAGGTGGCGCATCGCACCGTCAAGGCCGTGGCCGAGGCCATCGAGGGCCTGCAGTTCAACAAGGCGGTGGCGCTGATCTACACGCTGGCGAATGCGGTGGAGAAGGCAAAGCCGTCGGCGGACCGCACGGCAGCGCTCGCCACGCTGCTGCGCATCGTCGCACCGATGGTGCCGCATCTCGCCGAGGAAGCGTGGGCGGCGCAGGGCCACGAGGGGCTGATCGCCGATGCCGCGTGGCCGGCAGTGGATCCCGCGATGCTGGTCGACGACGAAGTGACCGTCGCGGTGCAGGTGAACGGCAAGCTGCGTGATACGCTGGTGATGCCCAAGGGCACCGCCAAGGACGCTGCCGAGGCGCAGGCCATGGCATCCGAGAAGGTGATCCGCGCGCTGGAAGGCAAGACCCCGAAGAAGGTGATCGTCGTGCCCGACCGATTGGTGAACATCGTCGCATGAAGCGGCACCTGGCCCTGATCGCGCTGTTGCCGGCACTGGCGACCCTCGGCAGCTGTGGCCTGACGCCGCTCTACAGCGGGGGCAGTTCGGGGCAGGTGGCGCGCGGGCTCAGCGAGGTCGAGATCGCGCCGATCGAGGGCAAGGCGGGCTGGCTGGTGAACAACGCGCTCCGCGATCGGCTGGGTCCGCCGCCTGCCGCGGGCGCGGCGCGCTATCGGCTGCAGGTGAAGCTGGACGACCAGATTACCGGCCTCGCTATCCGGCGTGACGATTCGGTGGCGCGTGAACGGCGGACGCTGCGTGCGCGCTACCAGCTGGTCGAAGTGGGCAAGGACGAAGTGCTCGTCGATGCAACGGCTGGATCGGACGCGGGGATCGACGTGGTCGGATCGGAATATGCGACGATCGCGGCGGAATCGACGGCGCTGGAGCGGCTGGCGGTGATCGTCGCCGACCAGATCGTGACCCGCGTCGCCGTCGAGATGCGGCAGAACCCGCCGGCACCATGAGCGTCGCGCCGTGAAGGCGACCGAAGCACTCATAAAGGCGGCGCTGGACAAGCCGCCCGCCGATATCCGCCTCTATCTGATGTTCGGGCCCGACGAAGCCGGCGCGATGGCGCTGGCGGAGCGGCTGGCGCGTGCGCTGGGCCCCGAGGCGGAGCGGATCGACCTGGATGGCGCGGCGCTGCGCGGCGATCCGGCGCGGCTGGCGGACGAGGCGGCGGCGATGTCGCTGTTCGGCACCGCCCGGCATGTGCGGGTTACCGGTGCCGGCGAGGAAAGCCTGGCGGCGACCACCGCGCTGCTGGAGGCGGAGCGGGCCGGCAATCCGGTGGTGATGATCGCGCCATCGCTGAAGGCGACGTCGAAGCTGGCGAAGCTGGCACTCGATTCACCGGCTGCCATGGCGCTTGCCTGCTACGTGCCCGATGCGGGGCAGCTGGAGGCGGTGGCGGGGCAGATCGCACGTGACCATGGGCTGCGGCTGGGCGGCGGCGTTGCACGGCGGCTGGCGCAGGCGGGTGGCGGTGACCGCGCGGTGATGATGCGCGAGATCGAGAAGCTGGCGCTGTATCTTGATGCTTCGCCCGAGCGGCCGGTGGCGTGCGAGGACGATGCGCTGGACGCGATCGGCGCCGAACTTGGCGAGACCGAGATGAGCGACGTGATCGAGGGCGTGATTGCGGCGAAGCCCGCGGCGCTCGGCGAGGCTTTGCGGCGGATGGACGAGGCGGGTGTCTCCCCGATCCCCTGGCTGCGCGCGCTGGCGCGGCGGCTGGCGTCCCTGGCCGAGATGAAGGGCGAGGTGCTGGCGGGCGGTGATGTCGCCGGCGTGATGAAGCGCCACCGCGTGTTCTGGAAGGAAGAGGCCGCCACGGGCGCCGCACTGCGCCGCTGGTCCCCGGAGGCGCTGGCGCGCGCGCTGGGCGAGGTGCGGCAGGCGGAGCGATCGGTGATGGCCAGCGCCACGGCGGGCGACGTGCTGGCGAGCCAGGCGATGCTGTCGCTGGTCGTCCGGCTGCGCAGCTGAGCCGCTAGGCCGCGAGCTGCCTGCGGTGGCGCCACCAGAGCGTCGCCGTCACCAAGCCGCTGAGAGTGGCCGGGACTATGAGCCAATAGCCGTCGTGGATCTCCAGCAGCACAACCGAGAGCGCGGCGGCGAGCGCACCGGTGGTGGCGCCGGCACCACCATAGGACAGGAAGCTCTCCCGTGCGTGGCGGTGGAGCAGGCGCGTGACCGGGAGGCCGACCGAGACGCTGATCGCCAGGACGAGCGGGAAGGTGACCAGCAGCGGCAGTATAGCGAAGGGAAGAAGCAGCAGCGCCTCGGAGACGCTGGTGAAGGCCCGCGGGACGCTTCCCACGGCAAGGACTAGCGTGATCGGGAGGAATGGTGAGGCGGCCACCAGCGCGCCCGCCAATGCCGCTCGGAGCAGGGCGCGGTGGGCTGTCTGGGCGGGCATCAGCGGGCGCGCTATGGCGTTCTTTGCACCCCTTTGGGGTCCGGGTGCCGCGCGATGGTGAGCGATGGCCGCATGAGGCGCGCGAATGGCGCTAGATGGGCTCGCCGCTCAACCGCTGGCAGATCATGTCGAGTTGATCGAGCGTGGAATATTCGAGCGTCAGCGAGCCGCCGCTGGCGCCGTAGCTGATGCGGACCTTCAGCCCGAGCAGGTCCCCCAGCTGGCGTTCGAGCGCAGCGACGTCCGCGTCACCCTCCGCGCCGGCGCGTTCCTGGGTGCGGCTGTTATGGCGGCGGGAGGTCGGCTTCGTGCTTTGTGCCAGCTTCTCGGTCTGGCGCACCGACAAGCCCTTGCTGACGACCTGCTCCGCCAGTGCCTCCGGATCGGGCGCGCCGATGATCGCACGGGCATGGCCCATGCTGAGCGTACCGTCGATCACACGGCCCTGGACGGTCTTGGGCAGATCGAGCAGGCGGAGGAGGTTCGCGACATGGCTGCGCGACTTGTGGACCGTCTTCGCCAGCACTTCCTGCGTGTGGCCGAATTCGTCGAGCAGCCGGCTGTACGCTTCGGCCTCTTCGATCGCATTCAGATCCTGGCGCTGAATATTCTCGACCAGCGCGATCTGCAGCGTTTCCGCGTCGGTATATTCACGTACGACGACCGGCACTTCGTGCAACCGCGCACGCTGGGCGGCGCGCCAGCGGCGCTCACCGGCGACGATCTGATAATCATGGCCGTGCGGACGGACGACGATCGGCTGGATGATGCCACGCTCGGCGATCGAGGCGGCAAGCTCGTTGAGCGCGTCCTCGTCGAAATGGCGGCGCGGCTGTTCCGGATGCGGCGCGATCGCGCTGACCGGGATCAGCCGGACACCGGCGGACTGGGCGCGGCTGGAATCAATTGGCGCATCATCACGCGCGATATCGCCGAGCAGGGCGTTCAGGCCGCGGCCTAGACCACCGCGGGGGCGCTTGTTGGCATCGCTCATGCGGCAACCTCATTGCTGTGCGGCAGGCGCGCGATAAGCTCGCGGGCGAGCGCGATATAGGCCTGCGAGCCGCTGCAGCGGTGATCGTAGATCAGCGCGGGAAGGCCGTGGCTCGGCGCTTCGGACAGTCGCACGTTGCGCGGGATGACGGTGTCGAACACGACCTTGCCGAGCACGGCGCGGACATCGGCGGAGACCTGTTCGGTCAGGCGATTGCGGCGATCGTACATGGTGAGTGCGACGCCGATGATGGCGAGGGACGGATTGAAGCGGGCGCGGATCCGCTCGACCGTGGTGAGGAGCTGGCTCAGGCCTTCCAGCGCGAAGAACTCGCATTGCAGCGGCACGAGTAGCGAATCCGCCGCGACCATGGCGTTGATGGTGAGAAGGCCAAGCGACGGGGGGCAATCGATCAGGGCGATGTCCCACCGCGGCGGCGCAGCATCAAGCGCGCGGTGCAGGCGATGCGTGCGCTGGTCGAGCTCGACCAGCTCGATCTCCGCGCCCGACAGATCCGGCGTCGCAGGGAGGACGTCCAGCCGCGGGACACTGGTCGCGACGACGCCGTCCTCGATCGGCACCTGATCGACGAGGACGTGGTAACTGGAAGAGGCGCGCTGGGCGTGGGAAATGCCGAGGCCCGTCGAGGCGTTGCCCTGAGGATCGAGATCGATCAGCAGCACGCGCTTGCCAGTGGCGGCCAGCGCAGTCGCGAGGTTGATCGCCGACGTGGTCTTGCCGACTCCGCCCTTCTGATTGGCCACCGCAATCCGAATCATCGCCGCTTTACCCCTGTTGCGACGACGATACCGGAGGCTGGATCTGTGAGGCTTTGTTCCACGTGGAACAATCCATCAAAGCGTCGGCGCGCGTCGTCGACTTCCGTCGTGGCCGATTGTCCCTTGGGGAGCAAGTAGACTGTGTCGCGATCGGCGATGTTCGCGGTGCCGCCGAGCAGATCGAAGAGCGCAGCAACGGCCCGCGCGGAGATGATCCTCGCTGTGATTCCGGTGAGCCGCTCGACCTTTGACTGATGGACCGACACCCGATCGGTGATTTGTTCTGCCTCAAGCACGCTGCGCAAAAAGTCTGCGCGCATGCGGCGGGGTTCGACCAGGATCATCGGGTGTTCGGTGGCGAGGGCAACAATGATACCGGGGAAGCCAGCGCCGGTGCCAACGTCCACCCACAAGCCAGTCGCAGGAGCGAGAGGTATCAGCTGGGCAGAGTCGAGCGCGTGGCGATGCCACAAGGAATCAAGCGTTGGGTGCGAAACCAGATTCTGGCGGCCAGCTTCTTCGCGGACCCGATGGAGAAAGCGCTCAATCCGTTCCAGAGCTGCATCACCGACGATCGCGCGCGTGGCCTCGCGCGCCTGTTCCTCGTTCATCGTTTCGCCTTCGCGTGTAACCAGAGAGCGGTGAGGGCTGCCGGGGTGACGCCGCGAACGCGGGATGCCTCGCCGAGTGTGCGCGGCCCGGCGGCGCGGAGACGCTCCCGCATCTCGTTGGAGAGGCCGGCAATCGAATCGAGGGTAGGGCCCGAAGCGATCACGACGCGATCGTCGTGCTTCATCCGCGCGATTTCGGCAGCCTGGCGCGCGAGATACGGGGCGTAGCGGACGTCCTCTTCATGTTCGCGGATGAGATCAGCGTCCACGCCGGTTGTGGTTCCGCCAGCGCGGAGAGTAGCTCGCTGGGTCGTGCGTCGGTCGACATGGTCCCGGCGTTCAGGGGTCAGGAGACCCAGGCTGGCCGCGTGATCCGAAAGCCGCGTTTCGGCATTGTCAGCGCGCAACGCGAGCCGGTACTCGGCGCGGGCGGTGAGCATGCGATAGGGCTCGCTGATCCCCTGCAACACGAGATCGTCGATCATCACGCCGATGTAGCTGGCGCTGCGATCCGGGAGCAGCGGCGCGAGGCCTCGGGTGAAGGCCGCCGCGTTGGCGCCGGCGACGAGGCCCTGCGCGGCAGCCTCTTCATAGCCGGTGGTGCCGTTGATCTGGCCCGCGAGATACAGGCCGGGGATGGCGCTGAGGCCCAGTGTCGCATCGAGCGCGCGCGGATCGATGTGATCATACTCGACGGCATAGCCATGCATGGTGATGCGGCAGGTCTCGAGGCCCGGCACGGCGCGAATGAACGCCTCCTGCACCTCGGCGGGAAGGGAGGTGGAGATGCCGTTCGGGTAGATGGTGGCGTCACCCAGTCCTTCCGGTTCGAGGAAGATCTGGTGCCCGTCACGATCGCCGAAGCGGCGGATCTTGTCCTCGATCGACGGGCAGTAGCGCGGGCCGAGCCCTTCGATCGCGCCGGTCTGCAATGGGGAGCGATGGAGGTTGGCGGCGATGATGACGTGCGCCTCGCTGGTCGTGCGGGTGATCGCGCAGGCGAGTTGCGGCAGCGCGCGCGTCCTCGTCATCGGTGACATGGTCCAGTCATCGGGGTCCGACGGCTGCGGTTCCAGCTGGGCCCAGTCGATCGTTCGGCCGTCGAGCCGGGGAGGGGTACCGGTCTTGAGGCGACCCATGGGGAGCGAAAGGTCGCGGAGCTGGCGCGCGAGGGGGAGGGCAGCGGCTTCATTGACCCGGCCGCCTTCCTCCTGTTCCTCACCGCGGAAGAGGCGGCCGCCCAGGAAGGTGCCGGTGGCGAGAACGATGGCCGGGGCGCCAAGCGTCTCGCCGGAGCGAAGTTCGACACCCGAGAGCCGGCCGCCGTCGAGGCGTAGCGCGATCGCTTCGCCGGCGACGATCGTGATGTTCGGATAGCTAGCGAGCATCTGGCGGATCGCGGCGGCGTAGAGCGTGCGATCAGCCTGGATGCGCGGGCCCTGAACCGCGAGGCCCTTGCTGCGGTTGAGCATACGGTGATGGATCGCGGCCGCATCCGCCGCGCGGCCCATTAGCCCATCATAGGCATCCACCTCGCGCACGAGGTGGCCCTTGCCGAGCCCCCCGATCGACGGGTTGCACGACATGGCCCCGATCTTTTGCGGATCATGGCTGACCAGTGCCACGCGGGCGCCCCGCCTTGCGGCGGCCGCCGCCGCCTCAGTTCCGGCGTGTCCGCCGCCGATCACGATAACGTCGAACACCTGTTCCACGTGAAACAATCACTTTCCGACACAGAAGCGGGAGAATAGCGCATCGAGCATTGCCTCGGTCGCATCCAAGCCAAGCAGGGAGGCGAGTGCGCCTGACGCGGTACGTAGCTCTTCCGCCCGCAACAACAAGTCTTGCGAGGCCAGTGATGCCTCGAGCGCGGTAGCAGCGATGCGGATCTGGTCCTGCTGGAACCGGTGAAAGGTGGGGGCGCCGTCCAGAACCAGGATGATGTTCGCCCGCCGGTCGATCTCATCCCACAGCCGGTCGATCGAGGCTAGGTCATCACAAGAGGTGATGATCGTCCCGGGGCGGGGCGCATCACTGCGGGCATCCGCGCGAGCATGGACTGCGATCGTGCGATCGGCTCCGACAGCATTCTCGTCGAGGTCAAGAACGATATCGGCGCCGGCGCGGGCCTGACGGGCTCGGTCGATTCCGATCCGCTCGATCGGATCAGCGCTGTCGTCACGGACACCGGCGGTATCGACAAGCGTGTAGACTTGGCCGCGGGGGGTGACATTGGCCTCGACCCGGTCGCGCGTGGTGCCGGCGATGGGGGAGACGATTGCGGCGTCGCGACCGAGCAGCGCGTTGAACAGCGATGACTTGCCGGCGTTGGTGGGGCCGACGAGGACGACGCGGATGCCCTCGCGATAGCGTTCGACCGAGGGGCGGGCGAGGACCGCGGCGAGTTGCGCCCGTAGGATCTCAGTGTCGCGCTCGAGCAGCTCGTTGTCGGCGTCGCTGACATCGTCTTCATCGTCGAAGTCGATCGCCGCCTCGACCAGCGCGGCGAGGCGGGAGAGTTCAGCCATCCAGCCACGGACGAGCTGGCTGACCCTGCCTTCACTGCTCTCGATCGCGAGCCGATGCTGCTGCTCGGTCTCCGCCTCGAGCAAGTCAGCGATGCCCTGTGCCTGGATGAGGTCGATGCGGCCGTTGGCGAGCGCGCGGCGGGTGAACTCGCCGGCGAGCGCGGGGCGTAGGCCGGGCATTGCACCGAGCGCCTTTTCCGCCGCCGCGACGACGGCGCGGCCTCCGTGAAGATGAAGCTCCACCAGATCCTCGCCGGTGGCCGTGGCGGGGGCGGGGAAGGTGAGGACCAATGCCTGGTCGATCAGCGAACCGTCTGCGGCGCGCAGATGGCGACGGCTAGCGCGGCGCGGCGGGGGGAGGGTGGTGGCGAGGGCGGTGGCAGCGGCCATCGCCTGCGGGCCACTGATGCGGAGGACGGCGATCGCGGCGGGTGGGCGCCCGCTCGACACCGCGAAGATCGTGTCCATCAGCCGCCGGGCTTCGTTCCCGCCTCGAACAGGCGGCGCCAGAAGGCAGCGCCCGCCTCACCCATTGGTGCGAAGCTGGTCAGCATGCCCTCCATTATCTCGGGCTTCATGGTGGCGCCCTGCATCGCATCCTGCATCATTGCGACGTAGCGATCATGCAGCGGCGTGAGATCGGGCAGGCCCATCATGCGGCGTGCCTCTTCGGGCGTGCACTCGACCTCGATCGTGACCTTCATCCCTGGCCTCCCTTGAGCCGTGCGGCGGGGGACGATAGCGTCACCCGGCACTGTCTATGCCCGTTGGATGGGTGGCGCCGCAACCTCGCGGCGCCGGCACGGCGGGCAGCTAAGGGGAGATGACATGGGTGAGATGATCGACGTCGCCACGCTGAAGGGCGAGGGCAGCTTCAAGGCCTATTGCGCCAAGCCCGAAGGAACGCCGACCGCGGCGATCATCGTGATTCAGGAGATCTTCGGGGTGAACCCCGGCATCCGCCAGAAGTGCGACCGGCTGGCGGCCGACGGCTATCTGGCGATCGCGCCCGACCTGTTCTGGAAGATCGCGCCGGGCATCGAGCTCAATCCCGATGTGCCGGAAGAGATGCAGAAGGGGCTCAGCCTGTTCGGCGAGTTCGACCAGGATGGCGGCATCCGCGATATCGAAGCGACGATCCACAAGGCGCGCGAGCTGCTGGGCGGATCAGGCAAGGTGGGCGCGGTCGGTTACTGCCTCGGCGGGCGGCTGGCCTTCATGACTGCGTGCCGTACGGATATCGATGCCTCGGTCGGCTATTACGGCGTCGGCATCGATGGCCTGCTGGGCGAGAAGCATGCCATTGCCAAGCCGGTGCTGCTGCATATCGCGGGCGAGGATGGCTTCGTCGACAAGGCAACGCAGCAGAAGATGCACGAGGGACTGGACGATCACCCCAAGGTGACGCTGTACGATTATCCGGGCGAGGACCACGGCTTCGCGACCGAGATGGGTCATCGCCGCTCACCGGCGGCGGCGGAACTGGCGGATCAGCGCACCTCGGCATTCTTTGCCGAGCATCTGGCGTAAGATCACGAAGGGCGGCTCTGCGAGCCGCCCTTTTCGGATCAGCTGGGGCTGACCTCGCGGATCAGGGCCAGCACCTCTTCTGCCAGTACCTTCGGGCAGATCAGCAGATCCGGGAGGTACACGTCCTCCTGATTGTAGACGAGCGGGCTGCCGTCGATGCGTGAGCAGTGCAGGCCGTATGCCGCCGCCACCGCGACCGGGGCGGCGGAATCCCATTCGAACTGACCGCCGGAGTGGAGGTAGATATCCGCCTCCCCGCGCACCACAGCCATCGCCTTGGCGCCGGCCGAGCCCATCGGCACGAGCGTCGCGCCGAGCTTCTCCGCGACCGCGACCGCTTCCTTTGCGGGGCGCGTGCGGCTGACCAGCATGCGCAGGGGGCTGGCGGGTGGAGGCACCGGCTGCGGCTGATCGGAGCGCAGGACGATTCCGGCGCCGGGCAGGGCGACGGCGCCTATCGTGGCAACGCAATCGATCGCGAGGCCGACATGCACCGCCCAGTCGGCGCGCTTCTCGCCATATTCCCGTGTACCGTCGACCGGATCGACGATCCAGACGCGGGACTTGGCGAGCCGCTCGCCGTCGCACTTCATCTCCTCGGACAGCAGGCCGTCATCGGGCCGTGCCTCGCGGATCGCGTGGACGAGGAACTGGTTGGCGGTCTGATCACCCGCCTTACCAAGCGCCTTTTCCGAAAAGACGCCGGCCTCGCGCACCTCCAGCAGGATGCGGCCGGCCGTCTCCGCGAGATGCGCGGCGAGTTCCGCGTCGGTCATGCTGGCGGTCATGGGATGATCCTCTTGATGATCAGCTCCGCCGCCTCGTCGGCCGTGATGCTGGTGGTATCGATGCGGATCTCGGGATCCTCGGGCGGCTCGTACGGGCTGTCGATGCCGGTGAAGTTCGCGAGCTGGCCGCTGCGCGCTTTAGCGTAGAGGCCCTTCACGTCGCGCCGCTCCGCTTCCGCGAGCGGCGTATCGATATGCACCTCGATGAACTCGCCCGGCTGCATCATCTGGCGCACCATCTCGCGCTCGGCACGGAAGGGGGAGATGAAGGCGGTGATGACGATCAGCCCAGCGTCCGTCATCAGCCGCGCCACTTCGCCGACGCGGCGGATGTTCTCGACGCGATCGGCATCGGTGAAGCCGAGGTCCTTGTTGAGGCCGTGCCGCACATTGTCGCCATCGAGGAGGAAGGTGTGGCGGTTCATCCGCACCAGCTTCTTCTCGACGATATTGGCGATCGTGGACTTGCCCGCCCCTGACAGGCCGGTGAACCACAGGACGACCGGCTTCTGGTTCTTCAGCGCCGCATGGGTATCGCGACCGACATCGGTCGGCTGCCAGTGGATGTTCTGCGAGCGGCGCAGGCTGAAGTGCAGCATGCCGGCCGCGACCGTGGCATTGGTAAGCTTGTCGATCAGGATGAAGCCGCCAAGCGATCGGTTGTCGGCGTAGGGCTCGAACACCAAGGGCTTGTCGGTCGAAAGGTTGGCGACGCCGATCGCGTTCAAATCGAGGGTCTTTGCGGCGAGCTGTTCCAGCGTGTTGACGTTGACCTGATATTTCGGCGCCTGGATCGTCGCGGTCGCCGTCTGCGTGCCGAGCTTCAGCCAATAGGAGCGGCCGGGAAGCATCTCGTCCTCGGCCATCCAGACGATCGTCGCCTCGAACTGGTCGGCGACCTGCGGCGGGGCAGAGGCAGCGGCGATCACGTCGCCGCGCGAGCAATCCACTTCGTCAGCTAGCGTGAGTGTGACCGACTGGCCAGCGTCGGCCTGATCGAGATCGCCGTCGAAACTGACGATCCGGGCAACCGTCGTCGTCTTGCCCGATGGCAGAATGCGTACGGGATCGCCCGGCTTGATCGTGCCGGAGGAGACGAGGCCGGCAAAACCGCGGAAGTCGAGGTTGGGGCGATTCACCCATTGCACCGGCAAGCGGAAGGGCCTGGCCGGATCGGCTTCGGCGTCAATCTTCACGGTTTCGAGATGCTCGACCAGCGAGGGGCCGGTGTACCATGGCGTGTGGGTGGAGGGGGCCGTGATGTTGTCGCCCTTGAAGCCCGAGATCGGCAGCGCGGTGAAATCGCTGATGCCGATCGATTCCGCGAAGCCACAGTAATCGGCGACGATCGTGTCGAACACGCCCTGGTCGTAGCCGACGAGATCCATCTTGTTCACCGCCAGCACCAGATTGCGGATGCCAATGAGGTGGGCGAGGTACGAGTGACGCCGCGTCTGCGTGAGCACGCCCTTGCGCGCATCGACCAGGATGACGGCCAAGTCCGCGGTGGACGCGCCGGTCACCATGTTGCGGGTATATTGTTCGTGGCCGGGCGTGTCGGCGACGATGAACTTGCGCTTTTCGGTCGCGAAGAAGCGATAGGCGACGTCGATCGTGATGCCCTGTTCGCGCTCCGCGGCGAGGCCATCGACGAGCAGTGCGAAATCGATCTCCTGCCCCTGCGTACCCACCTTCTTCGAATCGCTCTCCAGCGCGGCGAGCTGATCCTCGAAGATCATCTTCGAATCGTACAGCAGCCGGCCGATCAGCGTGGACTTGCCGTCATCGACCGAGCCGCAGGTGATGAAGCGCAGCAGCGACTTGTGCTGGTGACGCGCGAGATAGGCGTCGATGTCCTCAGCGATCAGCGCGTCGACCTGGTAGACGGATTCCTGGGCGGAGCTGGCCATCAATTCACTCCCTCAGGCTGCTGGCAGGGGAGCGCAGGTGCGGCCGGATGCGCGGGTCGCGACGGAGCGTCTTGCCACATCAGAAATACCCCTCCTGCTTCTTCTTCTCCATGCTGGCCGAGCCCGCATCCTTGTCGATCGCGCGGCCCTGCCGCTCGCTGGTGGTGGTTAAAAGCATTTCCTGGATCACGTCCGACAGCGTGCTCGCCTCGCTCTCGACCGCGCCGGTGAGTGGGTAGCAGCCGAGCGTGCGGAAGCGGATGGAGCGTTCGACCGGGACTTCGCCGTCGCGCAGCGGAAAGCGGTCGTCGTCGACCATCAGGATCAGGCCGTCCCTCTCCACCGTGGGGCGCCGCTGTGAGAAATAGAGCGGGACGATCGGAATGTCGTTGAGCTGGATGTATTGCCAGATGTCGAGCTCGGTCCAGTTGGAGATCGGGAAGACGCGGATGCTTTCGCCCTTTGCCTTCCTGGCGTTGTAGAGGTTCCAGAGTTCGGGGCGCTGGTTCTTCGGATCCCAGCGGTGATTGGCCGAGCGGAAGGAGAAGACGCGCTCCTTGGCGCGGCTCTTCTCCTCGTCACGGCGCGCGCCGCCAAAGGCGACATCGAAGCCGTAGAGATCCAGCGCCTGCTTCAAGCCTTCCGTCTTCCACATATCTGTGTGGAGGGGGCCGTGATCGAACGGGTTGATCCCGCGCGCCTCAGCCTCCGGGTTCTTGTGGACAATAAGCTCCATGCCGCTTTCGAGCGCCATGCGATCGCGCAGCTCGTACATCGCCTTGAACTTCCACGTTGTATCGACATGCAGCAGCGGGAAGGGCGGCGGGGCGGGGTAGAAGGCCTTGCGCGCAAGGTGCAGCATCACGGCCGAATCCTTGCCGACCGAATAGAGCATCACCGGCCGCTCGCTCTCGGCGACGACCTCTCGCATGATGTGGATCGATTCCGCCTCGAGCCGTTCGAGATGCGTGAGTGAGCGCGCGGTCATAATGTCCCCATTGATCGTGGGGAAGATGGCGCGGCAGGGGTGACATGGCACCTCCCATATGGGAGGAGAACACTATGGCGATGGCGCGCTCCGACGAGACCGACCTGCTGATCCCGCTGCATGAAGGTGCGCAGGAGACGCCGCCGTGGCGGGTTTTCCTGTCACGGCTGGAGCAACGTGTGCGGGCGGGATCGGCGGCGATCATTACGCAGATCGGCGACAGGATTGTGCAGCACCGCCCAACTAGCGCCGAGGCGGTGGATGAGCTGGATCCGTGGCTGGCGGGCTTGCGGCGCGGACGGGTCTATGCGGCGGCGGAGCGGGGGGACGAGCAGGCGAGCCTTGGCCGAGTGGTGCGCGCGGAAGAGCCGGAAGGGGCGAGCGCATGGGTGATCGTCGAGCGGAGAGGGCGGGATTTTTCAGCCGCGGACGGCGCGTTGTTGGCGGCGCTGGCCCCGCATCTGGCTGTGGCGCTCCGAACCTATGTCATGCTGGAGCGGGCGCGGCATAAGGAGGTAGCGAGCGGGGCTGCATTGGCGCGCACGGGGCTTGGCTTTGCGACATTGGCGCGTGACGGGCGGGTCATTGCGGCGTCCGACGAGGCCTTGGCGCGCGCCGGGGAGCGGCTGGCACCCGTTCGTAGCGAGGCGGGTGCGTTGATCGCTGCCTTCTGCCAGGCACCTGCTGCGCCAGTGGCAGTGCGGCTCGCGACCGGAGTGGCGCTGTTGGTGGCGGGCCGCGGCGCTGCAGCAGCGATGGCGCTGTTCCTGTCGGAGCGCGGCGGCGATGCCGAGACGCAGGCAGGGGTGCTGCGGGACCTATATGGATTGGCGATGAGCGAGGCGCGGCTGGCCGTGGCAGTCGCGCGCGGGGCGAGCCTTGCCGAGGCGGCAGTGGCGCTTGGCCTCACGATCGAGACGGCACGCAATTACTCGAAGCGCGCCTTCGCCAAGATGCGCGCACGGGGACAGGCGGATCTGACTCGGATCGTGCTGGGCAGCGTCGCTGGCCTTGCCTGACGCTTGCACGCGCCTCGATCAGGCGTCGGCCGAGCCCATGCGCCAGCCGTCCCAGGCCGTGATGATCGCGCGGCCGCTGGAATAGCCGTCGCTCACATCCTCCAGTTCCTCCAGATCGAGGCGGCGGCGATCGATCATCTCCAGCCACTGGCTGCGTACCGCGGGCACGCGATCGGGCAACAGATAACGGTGCCACAGGCGAGCGACGCGGCGTTCCTGCCACAGCCGCTCAAGCACCGGGCGGACGCGCACTGCGGGCAGCAGCGGCGCACGGCGGCGAAGCTCGCCCACCAGGCTGGACGGGTAGATCTCCGTGCGTTCGGCGAGCACGCCGAGGATCGCCAGTTCTACGAGCATGTCTTCCATGGGATGGGCCTGGGCTGGCATTGCGACGGCTTTCCTGGTCATTGTGCAAGGGCAATCAGCTGGGCGAGGCCGCTCGCGCCGGTCTTGGCGAGAACGGCGGCGCGGTGGTCTTCGACGGTCTTGGGTGAAAGGCCGAGGCGATCGGCCACGACCTTGTTGGGGTGGCCCTGCACGAGAAGGTCAAAGACCTGTCGTTCGCGGGCAGTGAGCGTCGCGGTACGGGCCAGAACCGCCCGGCGCGTGCTGCTCCAGGTGATGCCTTCGGCAACGGCGGCGATCAGTCGATCCTCGTCGAGCGGCTTCTCGAGATAATCCAGCCCGCCGTAGCGGCGCACGGAATCGACCGCGTTCGCGGTGGTCGGCCAGGCGGTCATGAACACGATGGCGACGCTGGGATCGCGTTGCCGGAGCCGATCGGCGAAGGCGAAACCGTCGAGATCGCCCATCATGATGTCCGTCACCACGCAGTGTGCGAAAGTGTTGGGATCGAGTTCGAGCAGTGCGGCGGGATCGAGGAATGCCTGCGCCTCGAAGCCGCGGCGCTGCAGCAGCCGCGCGACGCTGGCGCCGAGATCGCGATCATCGTCGACGACAAACACCCTGGGATTGTCGTTCATTCAGAATCTCCGACGAGGGGGAGGGTGATGGTGGCGCGGACCGTGCCGTCGCGATCGGTGGTGCGCGTAAGCGTGCCGCCGTGTGCCTCCACGATGGTGCGGGCGATCAGCGTGCCGACGCCCATGCCGGCGGGTGGCTGACGGCGGCCGTCGGAAAGGTTGCTGACGATGATCCGTGCACTGGCATCGTTCGTGCGCACCGCCAGCGTCACGGTGCCGCCGGTGCCGCAAGCCTGTGCGGCGTTGCGCACGAGGTTCATCACGGCCTGCGCGAGCTCGACCTCCTGGCCGATGATGAGCGGCGCGGGATCGACTGGTTCAGCGGCGAGCGTGACGCCGGCGTTGCGCATTTCGGTGCGCGCGAGTTCGGCAACGCTTTCGATCAGCGTGTGCAGCGGGAGCGGCGTCGGTTCGTCCACCGCGCGCCCGCCATAGCGACGCAAGCGGCGGACGAGATCGGAGAGGTTGGTGGCCTTGGCATGGATCAGTGCGGCAGCCTCGGCCACTTCCGGATCGGCGCTGGCGGTGAGATCGCGCAGGTGATGCGCCTCGATCGACAGGGTAGAGAGCGGCTGCGATATCTCGTGGATGACGGCGACCGACATGGCGCGCAGCGTCTTCAGCCGCTCCGCCTGGAACAGCAGCCGGTCCCGGCGCTGCAGATCGGCACGCGCGACGGCCTGCGCATCGGCGAAGCTGCCAGCGAGGTAGCCAGTGACCGCGACGGTTGCGAGACCGAGGTGAAGCTCCAGCCGCTCGGCCGTGCCCGTCGTGGCGGCGGTGAATGGAAGTGCCCCCGCGGCGACGACGAACAAGGCTGCCCACGCCCCGACCCGGCCGAGGCGAAGGCCGATCCAGGCGATCGTGAGCACGACCGGGGCCGGCTGGAGCCCGAGGCCCACCCAGTGAAGCAAGCTGCTGCTGCCAATCCCGAGCGCGAGGACGAGCGCGCCCTCCGCCAGGGTGCTGGTTGCGGGCCAGACGATCGGCGCGGGGCTGCGGCCGGTGAGGTGATCGGCAAGCCACAACAACGGCGGGGCGAGCAGAAGGACGCCGAGAAGATCGCCGATGATGAAGGCGTTCAGCGACAGGACAACGTCGCGGGCGGTGCTGACGCCGGTAAGCTCCGGGTGCCACAGCGCCTGCGGAAGCGCGAGCAGCGCGGCGACGATCGGCGCCAGGACGCTGGCGAGCGCAAAGGGCATGGGGGCGGTGCAGACGGGGGAACCAGACGCCTGGCCGCGCGCGACCAGCCAGCGGATCGCCGCGACGACGAGGCCATAGGCGAGCACGGGCCGAACCACGCCCAGCACGCTGATCGCCCAGTCGTGGCGATCGAGCACCACCGCGCCCGACGTGACATCCACCACCAGTTCGATGATCGCGACCGGGATGGTGTACCGCGCGCCGGCGCGCCACAGGAGCGCCAGGCGGAGACCGGCGGCGGGGAACCACAAGGAATAATAGCCCGCGCCTCCCCACCAGCCCGCGACGGCGTGGGTGAAGGCGAAGCCGAGCGTGTAGAGCGCAAGCAGGGTGACCGCGCCCGACGGCCGATCGGCGAGCAGCGCAGCCAGTGGCGCCGTGCCAGGAGCCGTGCCCCTGTCACTTCGATAACGCGCCCCCCCATCCCCCGATACCGCTGCGGTCATGGCGTTCGTTTGCGCCTGATGGCAGTCCCTCAGCAACCAGGGAAATTCCCGGAAGTGCCGCAGGCGAAACGACTTTTTCGCTGCCGCGCTGCCTTGAAGGGGCGGCGCGGCGGTCACCCGATCAGCCTTGTGCCGGCAGCAAGGCGGGGACTGGCGTCAGAGCGGCTGGCCGTCCGTATCGCGGAGCACTTCGCGGCGGCCGACGTGATCGGGCCGGCCGACGATGCCGTCCTTTTCCATCCGCTCGATGAGGCGGGCGGCGGAATTGTAGCCGATACGCAGCTGGCGCTGGAGCCAGGAGGTGGACGCCTTCTGGCTGCCGCAGACGAGCTGGATCGCGGCGCGATATTGCTGGTCCTCGGCGGAATCGTTGCCGGTCGGCGCGCCTTCCAGCTCGAAGCTCTGCTCGGGCTCCTCGGTGACGGAGGAGATGTAATCGGGCGTGCCCTGCGCGCGCCAGTGATCGGTGACGCGTTGCACTTCCTCGTCGCTGACGAACGGGCCGTGGACACGCACGATGCCCTTGCCGCCGGGCATGTAGAGCATGTCGCCCTTGCCGAGCAGCTGCTCGGCGCCCTGTTCGCCCAGGATGGTGCGCGAATCGATCTTCGACGTGACGTGGAAGCTGATGCGGGTCGGCAGGTTAGCCTTGATGACGCCGGTGATGACGTCGACCGACGGGCGCTGCGTCGCCATGATGAGGTGGATGCCGGCCGCACGCGCCTTCTGCGCGAGGCGCTGGATGAGGAATTCGACTTCCTTGCCCGCGGTCATCATCAGGTCCGCGAGCTCGTCGACGATCACGACGATCTGCGGCAGCACCTGATAATCGAGCTGTTCCTCCTCATAGACCGGACGGCCGTTCTCGTCCCAGCCGGACTGGACCTTGCGGCCGAGGGGCGCGCCCTTGGCCTTGGCCGCGCGGACCTTTTCGTTGAAGCCGCCGAGGCTGCGCACGCCGAGCGAGGACATCTGCCGATAGCGATCCTCCATTTGCTCGACCGCCCATTTCAGCGCGCGGACCGCCTTTGCCGGATCGGTGACGACGGGGGAGAGGAGATGTGGAATGTCGTCATACATCGACAGTTCGAGCATCTTGGGATCGATCATGATCATGCGGCACTGATCGGGCGTGAGCCGATAGAGCAGCGACAGGATCATGGCGTTGAGCCCGACCGACTTGCCCGAGCCGGTGGTGCCCGCAACCAGCAGGTGCGGCATCGGCGCGAGGTCGGCGATCACCGGATCGCCGGCGATGTTCTTGCCGAGGATGACGGGGAGCGAGGCGTTTTGATCTTCGAACGCCTGGCTGCCGATCAGCTCGTGCAGCGACACCGTCTCGCGCTTCGCATTGGGAAGCTCGATGCCGATGACGGTGCGGCCGGGGATGGTCGCGACACGGGCGGAGATCGCGCTCATGTTGCGCGCGATATCGTCCGCGAGGCTGATCACGCGCGTCGCCTTGATACCGGGCGCGGGATCGAGCTCGTACATCGTCACGACCGGGCCGGGGCGCACCTCGACGATCGAACCCTTCACGTTGAAATCGTCGAGCACCGTTTCGAGCAGGCGCGCGTTGCGTTCCAGTGCGGTCTTGTCGATCGTGCCGGGCGGCGTCGGCGGCGCGGGCGTCAGCATGTCGAGCGTCGGGAGGCGATAATCATCGCGCAGATCAAGGCTGGTCTGGCGTGGCTGCTGCGGCTTGGCGGCGATCGCGGGGGCGGTGGTGCGATCGTTGATCACCGGCGCGGGTCGATTGTCGGGCTGCGCCACGGCGCGGGGCTGCACCTGCTTGCCGCCGAGATCGAGCGGGACCTCGTCCTCGTCGCTTTCGTCGAAGGCACCATCCGTGACGCGGCGCGCGCGGCGGCGGGCGAGCCAGCCGCGGGGGACGTCGAGATCGAGGCTGCGGCCCCAGACGATCGCACCGGCAAGGCCGCTGACCACGCCGAGCGCGACGATGCTCCACCAGGTAACCTGCGGATTGTTGGCGAAAGCGAGCGCCCAGCGCGCCGCGGCGACACCGCCGAGGCCAACCGCGCCGCCCCAGCCGAAGGGGAGCGCGAGCACCGCGCCATCGGACACGCAGCCAAGCGCGACCGCCATCAGCGCGATACCGAAGGTGGCATTGCGCAGCATTCGCTTCCACGCGCCGGCCGGCTGATCGCGCCACAGCCGAAGCGCGATGATGGGCGGGATCGGCAGCAGCAGCGCGACCGCGGGTCCGAAGATGGTGAGCGCGAGATCCGCGAACCACGCGCCCGGCGCACCGACGAGATTGGCGGTGCTCGCGGCGGCGGTGTTGAGCGACCCGTCGCCCGGCCGATAGCTGGCGAGCGCGAGCGCCATCAGCAGCGTCACCACGAATAGCGTGATCGCCGTCACAAGCGCGCCGCTGCGCACCGCGCCTGCCTTCACGGTTTCGCGCCACAAGGACGGTTGCGCCCTGCTCGCCATCGTGTCGCCCCCGGTTCAATTTGAAGGAATTAGATCAGGCTGGATAATCCGCCGGGCGGAGTCTGCCGTCAAGCCGGGCCCGGTATGTTCCGGGCCAAGTGTGGTGCGCGAAGCACGGTCTGCCGTGGACGCCCGGCCATCAGCGCTCGCGCGCGGCGCCAAGGGCCGCTAAGGACGGGGCATGAACCACGCGGACGTCCTTATCCTTGGCGGCGGGCTGGTTGGCGCGACGCTTGCGCTGGCGCTCGACAAGCATGGCCTTTCCACGATCGTCGTCGACCCGGCCGATCCTGCGGTAACGCTAGCGGCCGGCTTCGACGGCCGCGCGTCTGCGGTGGCAAGCGCCAGCCACCGGATGCTGGAGGCGATCGGGGTGGCCGACCGGTTGATTGGGCAGGGATGCCACATTCGCCAGATCCGCGTGAGCGACGGGCTGGAACCCGGCGCGCTGGACTTCATCCCGGACGAGAACGACGGTGCCCTCGGCACGATGTACGAGAATCGCGCGATCCGTATCGCGCTTTCGCAGGAGCTGGCGGAGAGCAAGGTGGACTTCCGCCCCGTGACCCGGGCGACCGAGGTGGAACGTTCCGCTAGTGGCGTGCGCGCGGTGCTGAGCGACGGCACGACCGTTAGCGCATCGCTGCTGGTGGCGGCCGAGGGGCGCAACTCGCCGACGCGCGAGGCGGCCGGGATCGTGACGGCGAACTGGCGCTATGATCATGCCGCGATCATCGGCGCGTTCCACCATGAGCGCTCGCACGAGGATACCGCCTACGAGATCTTCTATCCCGCTGGCCCCTTCGCGCTGCTGCCGCTGGTTGACGATGCGATCGGGCATCGCTCGGCAATCGTGTGGACGGTGAAGGGCGATCATGCTGCGGGCATGCTGAAGCTGGGCGACCGCGCATTCCTGGCCGAGGCGGAGAAGCGGATGGGGGGCTTCCTGGGCAAGCTCAGCGAGCCGAGCCGGCGGTCGAGCTACCCGCTTGGCTTCCACCATGCCGCCACGATCACCGCAGAGAGGCTGGCGCTGGTAGGCGACGCGGCGCACGGCATCCACCCGATCGCCGGCCAGGGCCTGAACCTTGGATTCCGCGATGTTGCGGCACTGGTCGAGGTGCTGGTGGAGGGGCGCCGGCTGGGGCTGGAGGCGGGCGACGCGCAGCTTCTGGCGCGCTACCAGGCGTGGCGCAGCCTCGATACGCTGCTGGTGGCCGGTGCGACCGACACGTTGACGCGGCTGTTCGGCATTCCGGGCCGGGCGGCGAGCGCGGTGCGGCGGTTCGGCATCTCCGCGGTGAATGCGATCCCGCCGCTGAAGGACCGGTTCATGGCCGAAGCACGCGGCGAAAGCGGGCAATTGCCGCGGTTGTTGCAGGGGATGCTGGTCTAGCATCCCTTGAACGGCGGGGCGACGATCCCACATTTCGGCTACGATCCTATTCATGCGCGTGCTTCCCTTGCCGGCCAGCATCGGCTAAGGGCGCGCGCGTTCATCCGTAGAAAGTGTGGTTGTTTGGCGAAAGAAGAACTCCTCGAGATGCGCGGCCAGGTGGTCGAGCTCCTGCCCAATGCGATGTTCCGCGTGAGGCTGGAGAATGATCACGAGATTCTCGGCCATACCGCTGGCAAGATGCGCAAGAACCGCATCCGCGTGCTGGTCGGCGACGAAGTGCTTGTCGAGCTGACGCCGTACGACCTTACCAAGGGGCGGATCACGTACCGCTTCATGCCCGGCCGCGGCGGCCCCGGCCCGCAATAATCCGGGTAGGGCTGATGCCCGCCCCTCTGATCCTTGCATCCGCATCGCCGCGACGCCTTTCGTTACTGGCGCAGATCGGCGTTACGCCGGCGCGCGTCGTCGCGCCTGACGTCGACGAGACGGCGCTGAAGGGTGAGCGGCCGCGCGACTATGTGATGCGGGTCGCGACCGCCAAGGCGCAGGCCGTGCCACGCGGCGACCGCGAAGTGGTGCTTGCCGCCGATACCACCATTGCTGCGGGCCCGCGCATTCTGGGGAAGCCCGAGGATGAGGCGGACCTTGCGCGCATGCTTGGCTTGCTTTCCGGGCGCCGGCATCGGTGCCTGTCCGCGGTGGTGGTGATCGACGCCGCCGGCAAGATGCGCGCGCGGCTGTCTGACACGATGGTGGCGTTCAAGCCGCTGACCGGCGCCGAGATCGCGGAATATATCGCCAGCGGCGAGGGCATGGGCAAGGCGGGCGGCTATGCCATCCAGGGCCGTGCCGAAGCGTTCGTGCGGCGCATCGACGGATCGTACTCGGGCGTGGTCGGCCTGCCGCTGTTCGAGACCCGGGCGCTGCTGGTGACGGCGGGCGTCCTTGCCTGAATGGCTGTACGAGCACGGCCTCGGCGAGGACCGGGCCGCGTTTGTCGATGATGATGGCCGGATCATCCGCGCGCGAATTGCCGTTCACGACGCGGGCCCGCAGCCGGGGCTTATCGCGACCGGCCGTCTGATCGAGCGGCTGCTGGCGCGGCTCGACGATGGCAGCGAGGTGACGCTGGAGCGCCCGGCACCTGGGGTGACGCTGGGTGCGGCGATCCGCGTGGAGATCACGCGCAGTGCGATACCGGAAGAAGGACGAGCAAAGCCGCCGCGCGGGAGGGTGACCGATGCCCCGCCGCGGCGGGCGCTGACCTTGCGCGAGCAGTTGACCGGCGCGCCGGTGCGCGAGCTGCGCGCGCATGAGGCGGATGCGCTGGAAGCCGCGGGCTGGTCCGAGGTGCTGGAGGAAGCGACCGGCGGCGACATCGGCTTTCCCGGCGGCATGCTGCGGCTGTCGCCGACACCGGCGATGACCTTGTTCGACGTGGATGGCGATCCGCCGCTGGAGGCGCTGGCGGTGCGCGCGGCGACGGCGGTGGCCGAGGCGATCGAGCGGCTGGATATCGGCGGATCGATCGGGATCGACTTTCCGACCCTGAATGGCCGTGAGCCGCGGCAGGCGGTGGCGGCGGCGATCGATGCGGCGCTTGCGCAGCCGTTCGAGCGGACGGCGGTGAACGGCTTTGGCTTCCTCCAGATCGTGCGGCCGCGGCCGCGCGCGTCCCTCCCCGAGATACTGCGCGCCGATCCGGTGGGTGCCGCCGCACGCGCTGCGCTGCGCATGATCGAGCGGACACCGCCGAGCGCGCCGAACGGATTCCGCCTGGCGCCAGCGGTGCGCGAGCGGATTTCCGGCCGGCCGGACTGGTTGGCCGAGATCACGCGGCGCACCGGGCGCACGCCCACCTTCGACGCTTAGGTCCTACTCGGCCGGCAGTGCTTCCATCTCGGCGGCGAGGCGGCGGCCGGTGATGTGCGGCGAGGCGGCGCGGCGGGCGAGCAGGCGGTAGAGCACCGGGATCAGGAACAGCGTGATCGCGGTGGCGATCGACACGCCGGCGACGATCACCACGCCGATTGCGCTGCGCGCGCCGGCACCGGCGCCATGGCTGAGCGCGAGCGGCACCGCGCCGAAGACGGTCGCGATCGAGGTCATCAGGATCGGGCGGAGGCGCCGGATCGAGGCTTCGCGGATCGCGGGGCGAAGCGCCTGACCGGTGTCGCGCAGCTGATTGGCATATTCGACGATGAGGATGCCGTTCTTTGCCGCGAGGCCGACGAGCATGACGATGCCGATCTGGCTGAAGAGGTTCAGCGTCATGCCGGCGAGCGCGAGCCCGATTACACCGCCGCCCGCCGCCAGCGGCACGGTGGCGATGATCACCGCGGGGTGGATGAAGCTTTCGAACTGCGCGGCGAGCAGCAGGTAGATGATCAGCACGGTGATGCCGAACACCAGCCAGATGGCATTGCCGGTCTGCTTCAGCGACTGGCTTTCGCCGCGATAGCCGATCGCCTGCACTTCGGGTGATTTGGCGGCTTCGGCTTCGAGGAAGGCGAGCGCCTTGCCGAGGGAATAGCCGGGTGCGAGGCCGCCCTGCAGCGTGATCGCGCGCATCTTGTTGAAGCGGCCGAGCTCACGGGCTGAGGCAGCCTCGCGCACATGAACGAGGTTCGACAAAGGCACGAGCTCACCTGAGCGGGAGCGGACATAGACGCTGGCGAGGCGGCCTTCGCGATCGCGATCCGCCGCGCCGGCCTGCACCATGACGCGATATTCCTCGCCGCGATCGACATAGGTGGAGACGCGGCGCGACCCCATCACGGTCTGCAGCGCCTGGCTGACGTCATCGACCGACACGCCGAGATCGCCGGCGCGGTTCGCATCCACGTCGATCAGCAGCTGCGGTTTCGATTCGACGTAATCGGCGTCGAGGTTGACGAGGCCGGGATTGTCGCGCGCCGCGGCGAGTATCCGGTCGCGTGCCCTGGCGAGATCGGCATAGGTGGCGCCGGCGATGACGAAGGCGACGGGCTGGCCGCGCCCACGGCCGAGCGAGGAGCGCACGTTCGCATTGCCGCGGATGCCGGGGATCTTCTGCAGCTCCGCCGTGACGCGGCGGGCGACCGATTGCGATTCCTCCTCGCGATCTTCCCACGGTTTCAGGAAGACGCTCATGCTCGACGCGTTGAAATCCTCCGCCATGCCGTAAGCGAGCGGGAGGCGCGTGTTGAAGCCACGGATCGGGCCATCCTCCGTCATCAGCGCGGCGACCTTCTGCTCGACCTGGCCGGCATAGCGATCGAGTTCGGCGAAGCTGGTGCCTTCGGGGGCGTTGACGCGCACCTCGACGACGCCGGTGTCCTCCGGCGGCACGAGTTCGCCGTCGAGCTGCAGGAACAGGAAGGCGCAGCCGGCAAGGAACAGCGCGACGAGCCCAAGCACCGGCAGCGGGTGGGCGAGCGCGCGATCCAGCGCACCGCCGTAGCCGCGCTCGAGCCGGCCGAAGACGCGCTCGATCGCGTGGGTGAGGCGGCCGTCCTGCCCGGGCTTGAGCAGCTTCGACGACAGCATGGGAACGAGGGTGAGCGCGAGCACGCCGGACAGCGCGATCGAGGCGATCATCGCGACGGCGAGTTCCCGAAACAGCAGGCCCGTCTGCCCGGCGATGAACATCACCGGCACGAACACCGCGCAGACGACCGCGGTGGTGGCGACGACCGCGAAGCCCACCTCGCGCGTACCGCGGAAGGCGGCGACGAGCGGCGTTTCGCCGGCCAGGATGCGGTGGTGGATGTTCTCCAGGACGACGATCGCGTCATCGACGACGAGGCCGATCGCGAGGACCAGGGCGAGCAGGGTGAGGAGGTTGATCGAATAGCCGAAGGCCCAGAGCACCGCGAAGGTGCCGAGCAGGCAGATCGGCACGGTGATCGCGGGGATGATCGTGGCGCGCGCGCTGCCGAGAAACAGGAAGATGACGATGACGACGAGGATCACCGCCTCGCCAAGGGTGCGCCATACCTCGCGGATCGCGCGATCGATGAAGAGCGAATTGTCCGAGCCGAGCGTCAGCGAGACGCCGGCGGGAAGCTCGGGCTGGATCGCGGCGACCAGCGCCTTGACGTTGTTGGCCACCTCCAGCGTGTTGGCGCCCGACTGGCGCACGACGCCGAGGCCGAGCGCGGTCTGCTGACGGAAGCGGAAGGCGGTGTAGGGATTTTCAGCGCCACGTTCGATCTTCGCGACGTCACCGAGGCGGACGAGGTAGCCGTCGCCGCCGCGGCCGATCACCAGGCTGCGGAACGTCTCGGGACTGGCGAAGGCGCGGTCGACACGCAGCGACACGTTCTGCGCCGAGGATTCGATGCGGCCGGCGGGCAGCTCGACATTCTGGCGGCGGAGCGCATCCTCGACGTCGCGCGGGGTGAGGCGGAAGGCGGCGAGCCGACCGAGATCGAGCCACACGCGCATCGACGGGCGGGCCTGCCCGACGAACTGGATTTGGGCGACGCCGTCGATGGTGGAGAAGCGATCGACCAGGAAGCGCTCGACATAGTCGGACAGCTCGATCTTGTTCCACGAGGGCGCCTGCACGACGATGTACATGATCGGCTGCGCATCGGCGTCGACCTTGCGGACCTCGGGCGGGAGTGCCTCGTCGGGCAAGTCCGCCAGCGCGCCGGAGACGCGATCGCGCACGTCATTGGCGGCGGCATCGACATCGCGCGTCGGGCGGAACTCGATCGTGATGTCCGAGCGGCCGTCGGTGGAGCGGGAGGAGATGGTTTCGATCCCCTCGACGCCGGCGAGCCGCTCCTCCAGCGGCTGTGTGACGCGGCTTTCGACCACCGCGGCTGCCGCGCCGACATAAGTGGTGGAGACCGAGACGACCGGCGGGTCGGTCTCGGGAAACTCGCGGACCGAGAGGTTGAGGAAGGCGACGATGCCGACGATGACGATCAGGATCGCCCCGACCGCCGCGACGACCGGGCGGCGGACCGAAACATCGGAAAGCATCATCCGCGGAAATGATCCCGCGAGGGCCGCGTTGCACTGAGGCGATCGGGTTCGTCGCCGTCGCTGGCGAGCTTCACCTTCACGCCGTCATCGATCTTCACGACACCTTCGGTGACGACGCGCGCGCCGGGAGCAACGCCGCGGATCTCGATGAAGCCGCCGTCGCGCGCGCCGGTCTGCACCTTTGCACGGTGCGCCACCGCATCCTTGCCGACGACATAGACGTAGCGTTCGGTGCCTTCGCCCAGCACGGCGAGTTCCGGGACGGCGGGGGAATCGCGCTCCCCCGTCACCACACGGACGGTGAGCAGCATGCCGGGTTTCAGCCGGTTGCCGGGATTGGGCAGGATCGCGCGGACGCTGGCGGCGCGGGTGGTGGGCTCGATCACCGGATCGATCGAGCTCACGCGCCCGGTGAAGGGGATGTCCGGGTAAGCGGCGGCGCGGGCAGTGACGGGCACGCCGGTGCGCAGGCTGGCGAGCGCGGTTTCCGGCACGGTGAAATCGAGCTTGATGCGCGAGATGTCGCTGATCGTGGCGATCGGCGTGCCGGCCGAGATGATCGCGCCTTGCGACATCAGCCGCTGCGAGGCGAAGCCGGAAAAGGGCGCGCGAACGATGCGATCGGTGATCTGGGCGCGGGCGGTTTCGGCGTCGGCGCGGGCACGCTGGGCAAGGGCGCTTTGCTGGTCGAGCGTCGCCGGGGTGACGAAGCCGCGGGCGTTCAGCGCGCTCATGCGATCGAGCTGCGCTGCTGCCTGGCGCTCGGCGGCGAGGGCGCCGGCGAGTGCCGCGCGCTCCTGTGCCTGGGCGAGAACCGCGATCACCTGACCGCGGCGCACGAAGCCGCCGTCGGTGAAGCTGATCCGCTCGATCCGCTCCGTGACGGGGGAGGAGAGCGTTACCTGTTCATTGGCGCGGGCGGTGCCGACTGCCTCGATTTCATCCAAAAAGTGGCGGGAAACCGGCTCTGCGACGCGCACCAATGGTGCAGATTTGGGCTTGGATGGCGCCTTCTGGTTGCATCCGGCCAGCAAGAGGGCAGCGATGGCGACGGATTGAGCCGCGCCCTTTCCGATCGACAGAGGTAGCCAGCGAGCGGCCATCGCCTTTTCCAGCATGTTCGGATGCGCGACCCCGGTTGGCACGAAAATCGTAACAAACCACGACGTTATGCCGCGCCGCAACAGCATTTATGCGGGAGGGGTATAAGCTTTGTGCATGGCGCCCCGCCGACCGGCGATAGCTGAGCTTCGGCAGGGGCGTCCGAAAAGGCGGGTTGGCAGGCGGGCGAGACGTGTTATCGTTTCGTCATAATAATAGAACAGTCGCGGAGAGGACGGGACACCGGAACCGGGGGGTTGCCATGAATCTCCGTCACATCGAGGTATTCCACGCGGTCTATACCGTTGGGTCGATCAGCGGCGCATCGCGGCTGCTGAACGTGTCACAGCCGTCGGTGAGCAAGATCGTCAAGCACGCCGAAAGCCGGCTCGGCTTTCCCTTGTTCACGCTGGTGCGCGGACGCCTGACGCCGACTGAGGAAGCGCATATCCTGTTCCGTGAAGTCGATGACCTGCACAGCCGGATCGACACCTTCCAGCGCGCGGCGCGCAACATGCGATCGACCTCCGAAGGGCATATCCGTGTCGGCGTGCTGCCATCGCTGGCGCTGGCCGCGACGCCGGCCGCGATCGCGCGCTTCCGCCGCAAGCTGCCGCTGGTGACGTTCGAGGTATCCGCGGTGCACCATGACCAGTTCCGCGAGGCGCTGATGTCGCGCGAATGCGACTTCGTGATAGGGCATTCGGGGCCGACGACGCTGGAGATCACCTCCGTTCCGCTCGGTTCCGGCCGCGTCGGGGCCTTGTTCGTCGACGGGATGTTCCCGGAGGAAGCGGCGGCGATCCCGCTCGACCTGCTGCGCCAGCATGAGGTGATCGGCCTCGCGCCCAGCGTCGCGATCGGGGACATGGTGCGCCCCGTGATATCCGCGGCCACGGGCGACGCGCCGGGAATCCAGGTGCGATCGGTGTACATTGCCGCGGCGCTGGCACGGAACGGCGCGGGCGTCGCAATCGTCGACGAATTCACGGCGCAGGCATTCGTTGGCGACGGGCTGCACTTCCGGCCGATCGAGCCGCTCGCGGAGTTCGAGCTGGCGGTGCAGTACCTCGCCACCCATCCACCGTCGCGGCTGGCGCGCAGCTTCATCGACCTGAAGCGTGACATGCTGAGCGCGGCGCGGATCGAGGCGCAGCGGGCGAGCGATTGCACAAACGCTATGGGTGCCAACCAACACTGAATAGCCTTTCCATTGTGCCCACCGCCGCATCGTCGCACACTTGGCAGCGAAATTGGGGAGTTGGCATGATCAATCGGATCGGCATGGCCGCAGTCGCCGCGGTGGCACTGAACAGCGTCGCAGCGCAGGCAGGGCCGCTTGACGAGGCAGCGCGGGCCCGCGTGCTGGCCGGTGTCGATGCCAAGTCGGTCGAGGCGAACGGCCGCGCGATCTGGGGCTTCGCCGAGACCGGATACCAGGAACAGAAGAGCGCGGCGCTGCTCGCCAAGACGCTGAAGGATGCAGGCTTCGAGGTGACGATGGGCGTTGCCGGAGAGCCGACCGCCTTCATCGCGAGCTTCCGCAATGGCGCGGGGCCAGTTGTTGCCGTGACCGCGGAATATGACGCGTTGCCGGGGCTGGCGCAGAACGTGTCGCCGACCAAGTCGCCGATCGCCGGCCAGGCGCATGGCCACGGCTGCGGCCACAATTTACTGGGCGCCGCATCCGTCGGCGCCGCGATCGCGGTGAAGAAGTGGATGACCGCGGCCAAGGTGCCGGGCGAGCTTCGCGTCTACGGCACGCCGGCCGAGGAAGGCGGGTCGGGCAAGGTCTATATGGTGCGCGACGGCCTGTTCAAGGACGTGGACGCGGCGGTGCACTGGCACCCCGCAGGCGCCAATTCGGCGGCGCAATCGATCACCATGGCCAACACCAACGGCAAGTTCCGTTTCCGCGGCACATCCGCCCATGCCGCCGCGAACCCGGACGCCGGCCGATCGGCGCTGGACGCGGTGGAGATCATGAACGTCGCCACCAATTACCTGCGCGAGCATGTGCCCGATCGCACGCGGATCCATTATGTGATCACCAGCGGCGGCGGCGCGCCCAATGTGGTGCCCGATTATGCCGAGGTATTCTATTACGTGCGCTCGCACGATCCGCAGATCGCCCGTTCGGTGATGGCGCGGGTAAAGAAGGCGGCGGAAGGCGCGGCGATCGCGACCGAGACGAAATTCGAGTTCGAGCAGATCGGCGGCGTCTATTCGATGCTGCCCAACGACACGCTGGGCAAGGTGATGGACCGCAACCTGCGCACGCTCGGCGGGATCGAGTGGACCGCGGAGGAAAAGGCCTTCGCCGCCAAGATGCGCGAAAGCGTGCCCAATGCACGCGGCACGATCGATTCTGTCGCGCAGGTGCAGCCTTACGCCGTGCGCACCGATCCCGATGCGGCCGGTGCATCGACCGACATGTCCGACGTGTCCTGGGTGGTGCCGACGGTGGGGCTGGGAACCGCGACCTTCGTGCCGGGGATGCCGGGCCACAGCTGGCAGAATGTCGCCGCCGCCGGCATGAGCATCGGCACCAAGGGATCGGTGCTGGCCGCGCGAACGTTGGCACTGACGGTTGCCGAGATGCTGTCGAGCCCCGATGTTCTGGCGGCTGCCAAGACTGAGTTAGAAGGGCGCCGTGGAGCCAATTTCACTTACGAAGCGATGGTCGGCGATCGGCCGCCAGCGCTTGATTATCGGAACAACGCGCGGGTCGACTGACCGCCCGCGCCGTTCCACCTTCAGGAGTAACCGACGATGAATCTCGCGCGTTTCGCGCGCCGCCGCTACACGGCCGGCGCGACCGCCATCGAGCCCATGCCGCACCTGACGCGCGCGCTGGGCGGGGCCGAGCTGTACATCAAGCGCGACGATCAGCTGGGGCTGACCGCGGGCGGCAACAAGACGCGCAAGCTGGAGTTCCTGGTCGCCGATGCACTGGCGCAGGGCGCGGACACGCTGATCACGGTCGGCGCGGTGCAGAGCAACCATTGCCGCCTGACACTGGCGGCGGCGGTGCGCGAGGGGCTGAAGTGCCGCCTCGTCCTGGAGCAGCGCGTGGCGGGGAGCTACGACCCCGCGGCCTCGGGCAACAATTTCCTGTTCGACCTCCTGGGAGTCGAGGCGGTGACGGTGGTCGACGCCGGCGCCGACCTGCAGGCCGAGATGGAGAAGGTGGCGGCGGAACTCTCCGCGGCCGGCCGCAAGGGCTATATCATTCCGGGCGGCGGATCGAACGCGCTGGGCGCGCTCGGCTATGTCGCCTGCGCCGAGGAGATCCTGGCGCAATCGTTCGGGATGGGAATCGCGTTCGACCGCATCGTGGTGGCGAGCGGCAGTGCCGGCACGCACTCGGGCATCGTCGCCGGGCTGATCGGCAATAGCGCTGGCATTCCGGTGACCGGAATCAACGTGCGCCGGCCGCGCGCGGAGCAGGAAGGCAATGTCCACAAGCTGGCCGTTGCGGCGGCCGAACTGGCGGGATCGTCGGTGGCGGTGCCGCGCGAGGCGATCGAGTGCCGCGACGAATGGGTTGGCCCGGGTTACTCGCTCCCGACCGCGGAGATGGTGGAAGCGGTGCGGCTGTTCGCCGCGCACGAAGGCGTGCTGCTCGACCCGGTCTATACCGGCAAGGCGGCGGCGGGGCTGATCGGCCTCGTCCGTTCGGGCGAGATCGGCGCCGACGAGCGCGTGCTGTTCGTCCACACCGGTGGATCGCCCGCGCTCTACGCCTACCAGCCGGTCCTGACCGGGGCCGTCCCGCTCTGATGGGCGCGCCGCTGATCGCCCCCCTGACCGTCGGCGTGCTCGGCGGCATGGGGCCGGCGGCGACGATCGACTTCATGGCCAAGGTGCTGCGCCATTCGCAAGCCGTAGCGGCGCGCGAGCAGGACATCGTTCGCCTGATCGTCGACAGCAATCCGTCACTGCCGGATCGCAATGCCGCCGTTGCCGGCACCGGGCCGTCACCCGCCCCGGGGCTGGCGGCGATGGCGCGCGGGCTGGAGCGTGCGGGCGCGCAGCTGCTGGTGATGCCGTGCAACGCCGCCCATGCCTTTGCCGATGCCGTGATCAACGCGACGCCGCTGCCGTTCCTTCACCTGATCGAGGAAACGGTGGCGGCGGTGGCGCGCGCCTATCCCGAGGCGCGGCGGATCGGCGTGCTGGCGGTGAACGGCGCGGTGCAGGCGCGGCTGTACGAGCGCGCGCTTGAGCCGCGCGGGCTTGAACCGGTGGTGCCGACCAACGCCGAGCGCGCCGCCTTCATGGAGGGCGTGTGGAAGATCAAGGCGGGTGACCTCGCCTTCGGCCGACGCGCGCTGCTGACCACGGCGGAACAGCTGATCGCGCGCGGCGCGGAAGTGATCATCGCCGGCTGTACCGAAGTGCCGCTGGTGCTCGGGCCGGGCGACGTGACGGTGCCGCTGATCGATTCCACCGATGTGCTCGCCCGCCGCACCGTCGAGGTTGCAAGCAACAATGTTGCGCATATAGCTTGAAGTTATACTTATACGAACAGTCGCTAGGGGTTTTGCGTAACGAAGGGACTCGTACCGCCTTCAAGTGTCGATAGCATGACACTCAAGGGAGAGGCGGTTCACAACCGACCAGCGGGGCTACGAGCCAGATAAAACCAGCCGATGGCACCTGCACGGTCGGACCAGGGGGGTCCGAATAATGACGCGTACCATCGCTCGTTCCATGCTTATGCTGTCCGTCTCGCTGGCCGCGATGTCGCCAGCCCTGGCGCAGACTGCACCTGATCCGGCAGAGGCCGGCGCTACGGCAGCCTCGCAAGCACCCGGCACCGACGTGCGGCCGGCGCCGGTCGGCCCCAGCGAGGATACCGGCGAGATCGTGGTCACCGCGCTGCGCCGCGAATCGACTGTCCAGTCGACGCCGCTCGCCATCACCGCGCTGGGCGAGGGGGCGCTGGCCAACCTTGGCGCGACGACGATCGCCGACGTGATCCGCCAGGTGCCGGGCCTTCAGCTGACGGAGAGCGATTCGGGCCGCACGCGCGTCTCCATCCGCGGCATCCAGGGGGCGGGCGAAAGCACCGTCGGCCTCTATTATGGCGATACGCCGCTGACCGGCCCGTCCGGCGTCAGCTCCGATCCCGCGGGCGCCACGCCCAACCTCAACCTGTTCGACGTGCAGCGCGTCGAAGTGCTGCGCGGGCCGCAGGGGACGCTTTATGGCTCGGGATCGATGGGCGGCACGATCCGCGTGCTGTTCAACCAGCCGGACGCGACCCGCTACGAAGGGCAGGCCGAGGGGCAGATCGCCAACACGCGTTACGGCACCTACAGCTATTTCGCGAAAGGCGCCGTCAACGCGCCGCTGATCGAGGACAAGCTGGCCGCGCGCCTGGTGCTCTACAAGGAGCGGCAGGGCGGCTTCGTCGACATGACGGTGCTGAACCGCGAGAACGTCAACACCGCGGATCTCGAGGGTGGCCGCTTCCTGCTGTCGTGGAAGCCGGTGGAGGACGTGAAGCTTTCGGGCATGGCGCTGTACCAGACGCAGAACATCGCCGGCACGTCGCAATATTCATCGGTGTTGGGACCGTATTTCTCGGACATCCAGGTGAACCAGCCGTGGAAGGACAAGCTGCAGCTGTACACCGGTACCGCCGAGGTCGACTTCGGCTTCGCGACGCTGGTGGCGATCACGTCCAAGTACCGCTGGGACGTGGAGAGCACGAACGACAACGTCCGCTCCTACGCCAATGTCATCGCGCGCGGCACCTGGTGCCCGCTATATACCCGGATCGCGCTCGGCACGCCGACTACCACCTGCACCCCGGCGCAGCAGGCGGCCTATCGCACCTACGCCAATTCCAAGCAGCCGATCGGCGCGTTCCAGCCGCGGTTCGTATCCAACTGGACCAACGAGGCGCGGCTTAGCTCGACGGGCAAGGGGCCGATCAGCTGGACGATCGGCATGTTCCTGGAAGATCGCGAGGACCGCGTCGACACGGTCGTGTTCCCGGGCGTGCCGGCGACGGGCAATCCGCGCAGCCCGGTGGAGAACCTGGGCGGGCGCTACATCACGGGCAAGGTGAAGCAGACCGCCTTCTTCGGCGAGGCGGGCTTCCGCGTCCTCGATCCGCTGACGATCACGGTCGGCCTGCGCCACTATGACTACACCAAGACGGTGGGCGGCGAGTATCTCGGCTACAACTTCTTCAACGGGCAGGAGCCGCGCCCGTATCAGGAGACGAGCGCGGACGCGACCGGCTGGGTCGGCAAGTTCAACGTCGACTTCCAGGTGACGGACAATCTGCTGCTGTACGGCACCGCGGCGGAAGGCTTCCGCCCCGGCGGCGCGAACAACATCCCGAACCTGCCGGAAGCCTATCTGGTGTATGGTCCGGACTCGCTGTGGAATTACGAGATCGGTGCGAAGACCAGCTTCTGGGATCGCCGCGGCACGTTCAACGTCGCGCTGTATCGCACCGACTGGAAGAACGTGCAGACGTCCGTCTCGACGCTGCAGAACGGCGGCGGCAACTTCAGCTTCATCTACAACCTTGCCGGCGTGACGGTGGAGGGCGTGGAGGTCGAAGGATCGCTTCGTCTGCCGCAGAACGTGCGCCTGAACGCATCGTACAATTACAACAATGCGCGGCTGCGCGGTGACCAGGTGGACGCGACCGGCTTCATCGTCGCGCCGGGCCTGGACGGCGACAAGCTGGCCTATATCCCGCGCATGACGGCGTCGGCCGGGGCGGAGTGGACGCCGCCGGTGACGGACGAGATCGACGCGCTGTTCCGCTTCGACTGGACCTATACCGGCAAGATGAACACCGAGCTTCGCCCGGTGAACGCCTTCTACCGCGAGATCGGCAATTTCAGCATCTTCAACGCGCGTGTCGGCATCGACACGGATTCGGACCTGGGCGTCGCGATCTTCATCAACAACGTGTTCGACAAGCGCGGGCTGAACCGCGTCAGTTCCGCGACGGGCGTGCCGGACTTCTATGTTTCCAACCGGCCGCGTACGGTTGGCCTCAACATTCGAAAGGGGTTCCGTTGATGGGGGGCGTGCGCATGAAGCGTGGAGTGATGCTGGCCGTGCTGGCGGCAGCGGTGGCGACGCCGGGAATGGCGGCGGCGCAGAACCGTGACGCGGCGGCGAAGGCGCTGCTTGCCAGCCCAAAGTTCGCCGCAGCCAAGGCGAAGCTTGCCGCCGATCATGACCGTATCGTGCAGGACGTGATCACGCTGACCGAGATCGAAGCGCCGCCGTTCAAGGAGGCCAAGCGCGGCGCGGCCTTCCTCGAGATGCTGCGCGCCGAGGGGCTGACGGACCTGACGACCGATGCGGAAGGCAATGTGTATGGCACCCGCAAGGGCACCGGCGGCGGGCCGCTGATCGTCGTCACCGCGCACCTCGACACGGTGTTCCCGGAAGGGACCAACGTGAAGGTGCGGCGCGAGGGCAACATGCTCTACGCGCCGGGCATCGGGGACGACACGTCGAGCCTGCCGGTGCTGCTCGGTTTCATTCGCGCCATGAACGCGGCGAAATACACCACCAAGGCCGACATCATCTTCATGGGCAACGTCGGCGAGGAAGGGCCGGGCGACCTGCGCGGTTCGCGCTATCTGTTCACCAAGGGGCCGCTGAAGGACCGGATCAAATACTTCATCTCGTTCGAGCCGGGCCGCGCCGGGCGGATCACCAACGCGGGCGTCGGATCGCGGCGTTACAAGGTGACGTTCACCGGCCCCGGCGGCCATTCCATGGGCGATTTCGGCATCGTGAACCCGGCCTATGCGATGGCGAACGCGATGGTCGAATTCGGCAAGATGAAGGTGCCGACCGAACCCAAGACCGTCTACAACGTTGGCCTGCTGGAAGGCGGCACGTCGGTCAATTCGATCCCGTTCTCGACCGCGATGACGATCGACATGCGATCGTCCGGCAAGGCGGAGCTCGAGGCGGAAGAGAAGGAATTCCTCGCCATCCTGCCTCGCGCGGTGGAGGCGGAGAATGCCGCACGCTCCACGGCCAAGGGCAAGATCGCCTATGAGGCGAAGCTGGTCGGCGACCGGCCGGTCGGCAAGACGGCGCAGAATGTCGACATCGTCGAGATCGCGACCGCGGTGGCCAAGGCGAGCGGCTTCACGCCGCGTTACGGCGCCGGATCGACGGATTCGAACATCCCGATGAGCCTTGGCATCCCGGCGGTGACGCTGGGTTCCGGCTTCGAGACGATGCGCGCCCATTCGCTGGAAGAAGCGATGGTGGTGGACAAGGAAAAGGATGTCGCCAGCATGGCGGTGGGGCTGGCCACCGTCCTGATGCTGGCCGACGCGAAATAACGGGGGAGAGATTCACATGCGTGCATTGATGCTGGCAGCCACCGGGCTGTCGATCGTTCTGGCGACCAACGTCGCCGCGCAATCGCGACCGATCACCAATCCCGAGACGGTGCTGAAGGCGAAGCCCGGATCGGACTATTTCCTCGCCAACTACAAGCAGATTTCCGACTGGCTGCAGCGCGTCGCCACCGAAAGCGACCGGATGAAGCTGATCAGCATCGGCAAGACGGCCGAGGGGCGCGAGCAATATGTCGCGATCATCTCGTCGCCTGAGAACATCCGCAATCTCGACAAGTATCGCGCGATCTCGCAGCAGCTGGCGCTGGCCAAGGGGCTGACTGACGATCAGGCCAAGGCGCTGTCGCGCGAGGGCAAGGCGGTGGTGCTGATCGACGCCGGCCTGCATGCGACCGAGGTGGTGAACGCCCAGTCGCACATCCAGCTGATCCACGAGATGCTGACCAGCAACGACGCGGAAACAACGCGGCTGCTGAACGACACGATCGGGCTGTACGTCTTCGCCAATCCGGACGGACTGGACCTTGTCGCCAACTGGTACATGCGTCCGGCCGACAAGCTCAAGCGCGACAGCAACACGATCCCCGTGCTGTACCAGAAGTACGTCGGGCACGATAACAACCGCGACAGCTTCGCCTCTAACCAGCCCGAGACGACCAACATGAACCGACTCGCCTATCGCGACTGGTTCCCGCAGATCCTGTACAACCAGCACCAGACCGGGCCGGTCGGCACGGTGGTGTTCATCCCGCCGTTCCGCGACCCGTATAATTTCAACAACGAGCCGCTGGTCATCAACGGCACCGACGCGGTCGGCACGGCGATGCATGCGCGGCTGATCGCGCAGGGCAAGGCCGGTTCCGTCTCGCGTTCGGGCGCGCCCTATTCCACCTGGTTCAACGGCGGCATCCGCACGGTTGGCTATTTCCACAACCAGATCGGCATCCTGACCGAGATCATCGGCAATCCGACGCCGATGGAAATCCCGCTGGTGCCGGCCAAGCAGCTGGCGGGGCAGGACGCGTACATGCCAATTGCGCCGCAGAAGTGGCATTTCCAGCAGTCGATCGATTACGTGAAGGAAATGTCGCGGGCGATCCTCGACTATGCATCGCGCAACCGCGAGGACGTGCTCTACAACCGCTATGTCATGGGTCGTAACCAGATCCAGAAGGGCAGCGAGGACAGCTGGGTCCTGACGCCGAAGCGGATCGAGGCGGCCAAGGCCGCGGCCGAGAGCATGAAGAAGGACGGCGGCGGCAGCGCGCTGGACGATCTCGCCGGCTACAACACGCGCGATATCGTGCCGAGCACGATCTACAAGACGGTGTTGCAGGATCCGCAGTATCGCGCGCCGCGCGCCTTCGTCATTCCCGCCGACAAGCAGGCGGACATGCCGACCACGGTCGCCTTCCTCAATTCGCTGATCAAGACCGGCGTCGAGGTGGAGCAGGCGCCGCAGGGCTTCAGCTATGGCGGCAAGCGCTATGCCCCCGGATCGTACATCGTGCGAGCCGACCAGGCCTTCCGCCCCCATGTGCTCGACATGTTCGAGCCGCAGGATCACCCGCAGGACTTCGCCTATCCGGGCGGGCCGCCGATCCGGCCGTATGACATCACCGGCTATACGCTGGCGTACCAGATGAACGTGACGTTCGACCGGCTGCTGGACGGCGCGCCGGCGCACTTCACGCCGGTGCCCGACGTGATCGAGACGCCGCCCGCCGGGCGCATCATCGGCACCGGATCTGCCGGCTATGTCGTCGATCACGGCACCAACAACAGCTTCACGCTGACGAACCGCCTGCTGAAGGCAGGGGTGCCGGTGTTTTGGCTGAAGCAGGCGACCAATGTCGGCGGCGCGCAGCTGGCGCCGGGCGCCTTGTGGATCCCGACCGGCGGCGCAGCGAAGGGCATCGTGGACACCGCGGTGCGTACGCTGGGGATCGACGCCCATGCCGTGGCGGCGAAGCCTGCGGGCGACACGGTGAAGCTGAAGCCGGTGCGGATCGCGCTGGTCGACCACTATGGCGGCTCGATGGCGTCGGGCTGGAACCGCTGGATCTTCGAGAAGTACGAATTCCCCTATACGGTGGTCTACCCGCAGGAGCTCGACAAGGGCGGGCTGAACGCGAAATATGACGTGATCGTGGTCCAGTCCGACGTGCTGGGCCGACCGGGGCGGCCGCCGCAGAAGCAGCCGGCCGCGGCCGATCTGCCGGCGGAATGGCGCATGGCGCTTGGCCATGTGACGAGCGAGAAGACGGTGCCGCAGCTCGCGTCGTTCGCCAAGGCTGGCGGCACGGTGGTGGCCGTTGGCAATGCGACGCGGCTTGGGCCGGAGCTTGGCCTGCCGGTCTACAATGCGCTGACCAGCGTCGACGCGTCGGGCAAGCGCACGCCTCTGCCGAGCACGAAGTTCTACGTGCCCGGATCGGTGCTGCAGGCGAAGGTCGATCCGACCGATCCGCTCGCCTACGGCGTACCAGAGACGCTGGACGTCTTCTACAACAACAACCCGACCTATTCCTTCACGCCCGGCCAGGCGGGCGTGCGGCGCGTATCGTGGTTCGCGAGCGACGATCCGCTGCGGTCCGGCTGGGCCTGGGGGCAGAAGGCGCTGAACGGCACCTCGACGGTGATCGACGGGACGCTGGGCAAGGGCCATGTCTATCTGCTGGCGCCGGAAGTGACGCAGCGTGGCCAGGCCTATGCCTCGTTCAAGTTCCTGTTCAATGCGGCGCTCTATGGCCCGACGCAGGTCGGCGCGGTGACGAGCGCGGACGACTGACGAGCATCCCCGCGCGGCGCCGAGCGCGCCGCGCGGGCGCTTCTTTGACCGGCGCGCATCGCGCTGTCGGCACGTGCTTAACGGCGCGTTAGGGACGATTGCGCGGAACGGGCACGCAGCCGGCCGCTTCTATCCAGGCGCATTGGTGGCGCAGCACCAATACAGGATGGAAGAAACATGAACGCCAACCTCGTTTCCGCAATATTCGATACCCATGCCGAGGCCGAGCGGGCCGTGAGCGACCTTCGCCGCGCCGGCGTCAGCGATACGGCGATCTCGGTCGTTGCGCAGCATGAGGGCAAGACGACCACCACCGATGGCGCGGGCCATGACGGCGGCACCCGCGAGTTCGTCGGCAAGGTGGCGGCGGGCGCCGGGATCGGCACGCTGCTGGGCATTGCCGCGCTGGCCATCCCGGGTGTCGGTCCGCTGGCGGCGGCAGGCGCGATCGCGTCTTCGGCAGTGCCGGGCGCGGCGATCACCGGCGCGGCGCTGGGCGGCGCGGCCGGCGGCCTGGAGAAGGTGATGACCGACCACGGCGTCAGCGAGGATGATGCGCGCTATTACGGCGAGCGGGTGAACAGCGGCGGCGTGTTCGTGTCCGTCAACACCGAGGCGGCCGGGCTGGCGCCCGCAGAGGCGGAAGACATCCTCTACGCTGCCGGTGGGCACAATTCGCGCCGGGCACGCGCCGCTCTTTGAGATTAGCGACACGTCTGATGAGGGCTCGTGCTGCGGCGCGGGCCCTTATTTGCGATAGGCGTCGCGCAGATCGCCGATCCAGCCGGCGCGCGGCGCGATCGCGGGGCTTTCCAGCGGCGGCTTGGCGGCGCGGGAGGGGGCGATCATCGTCTTGGCGCGCGCTTCCTCCGGCTCGATCGGTTCGGCGAACTTCAGCCCGGCAAGCCCGTCCTTCACCCAGACGACCGTCGCGCCGACCGACTGGAGCGCACCGACCGTGACCAGTACCGTCGCGCCGACCCGCAAGGTGGCGGCCTGATCGAGGCGAACCCCGCCGGTTGAGAGATCGCGCACCCGGTGGCGTGTCGGCGGGGTGCCGCCGAAGCGCTCTACCACCGCGCTCAGCAACACGTGATGACGCGGGGCACGCGGCGCCAGCGCCGGTCCTTCCGCCTCGTCCGTGTCGGGTGGGTCGCAGGGCTCTGCCATCGCCCCATAATGGGAAAATCGGGACCGCGGTTCAATCGCCGCTGCGGCGAGACGATGCACTGTGTTGCAGGCGGGCCGGGGCGACCTGCGGCTGGCTAAAGCACGCGATAGGGGACGATGCGGCGCACCGCCGGCTCCACGGCGATCGCGCGGTCGCTGGGCGGAAAGGCGCGCTGGTCGCAATCGATGCGGGGGCAGAGGCGGCAGGAGACGCCGATCGGCGTCGGCGCGCCGGTGCGGTCGATCGCATCGGCATAGACGAAGTCCGCCGCATGGCTCGCCTCGCAGCCGAGCACCACGGCATAGCGGCGCGCCAGCCGATCGAAGCGGCCGGAGGATTTGACCAGTCCCTTGGCCATCGAGATGTAGCGCGCGCCGTCCGGCGTCTCGGCATGCTGGACAAGGATGCGGTCCGGAATCGCGACCGCTTCGTGCACGTGCCACAAAGGGCAGGCACCGCCAAAGCGGGCGAATTGCAGCCGCGTCGCCGAATGGCGCTTGGTGATGTTGCCGGCCATGTCGACGCGGCAGAAGTAGAAGGGGACACCCTCCGCCCCGGCGCGCTGCAGCGTCGAGAGACGGTGGCAGGCCTGTTCGAAACTGACGTTGAAGCGGTGCGACAGGCGGTCGATGTCGTGCCGCAAGCGCTGCGCCTCGGCGCGGAAGCGCGCGTACGGCATGACGAGCGCGCCGGCGGCGTAATTGGCGAGGCCCACGCCGAGCAGGCGCCGCGCCTCGCTGCCGGGCAGATCGGCGGCGGCGACGATCCGTTCGATCTCCGACGCGAAGGCCGTGGCGGCGAGGCGGTGAGCGACGAGGAAGCGCTGCGTTTCCGGCGGCAGGGCCGCGTTCAGCGTCAGGCGCACGCCATCGAAGCGCGACAGGGGCGCATCTTCGTCATGATCGGTGGCGAGGACGATATTGTGATCGGCCAGCGCGCGGGTGAGGCTGCGCGCGTGCTCGGCGAGATCCTCCGCCGCACGGTCAAGCGGATCGACGTAATTGCCGGCTTCGTGAAACCAGTCCCGCACCGCTTCCCACGGCAGGCGCGCGCCGCTGCCAGCGACGAGCGATTCCTCGGCCAGCGCAAGCCGGTCCTCCGCCGCGCGCTTGGCAGCGTGGAGCGCGATCAGGCGATCGGCGACTTCGGGCTGAGTCTCCGCAAGGCGGGCGGCATCCATAGTGTCGAACGCGGCGAGCGAGGGATCGGCCAGCGCGGCGCCGAGCGCCGAGAGGCGGCGGGCCGGGGCCTCGCCCTCGATCGCGGCGAGCGCCTGGGGATAGTGGCGGGCAAGCGCCGCGGTGACTGCGCCCGTCAGCGGTCGCTCTCCCGTCTCCAGCTGCGAGAGATAGCTCACCGAAATGCCGAGCCGTTGCGCCATGGCGCGCTGGTTGAGGCCGGCGGCGCTGCGCAGGGTGCGCAGCTGGGTGCCGGCATAGAGCCTGGGTTTCACCTTCGAGCCTTTCGCGGGTGTCGAATTCCTAGTTCGCAATGCGGGTTTTCGCAAATTCGCAAATTCACATTTGCCACGCCGCCGTGGGCAGCGCACACAGCGCCACCGTCAGGAGAGATGCATGTCGTCGACGATCGAGGAACTGGAACGCAAGCGCGCCGCAGCCCGGCTGGGTGGCGGACAGAAGCGAATCGATGCGCAGCACGCCAAGGGCAAGCTGACCGCGCGGGAGCGGCTCGACGTGCTGCTCGACGAGGGTTCGTTCGAGGAGCTCGACATGTTCGTCGAGCATAATTGCGTCGACTTCGGCATGCCGGACCAGGTGTATCCGGGCGACGGCGTCGTCACCGGTTCGGGCACGATCAACGGCCGCCTCGTCTTCGTCTTCAGCCAGGACTTCACCGTGTTCGGTGGGTCGCTGTCCGAACGCCATGCGCAGAAGATCTGCAAGGTGATGGACATGGCGATGAAGGTCGGCGCGCCGGTCATCGGCCTCAATGATTCGGGCGGCGCCCGCATCCAGGAGGGCGTCGCCTCGCTCGGCGGCTATGCCGAGGTGTTCCAGCGCAACGTGCTCGCATCGGGCGTGGTGCCGCAGCTGAGCCTCATCATGGGCCCCTGCGCGGGCGGCGCGGTCTACTCCCCGGCGATGACCGACTTCATCTTCATGGTGAAGGATTCGAGCTACATGTTCGTCACCGGCCCCGATGTGGTGAAGACCGTGACAAACGAAGTGGTGACGCAGGAGGCGCTGGGCGGCGCCGTCACGCACACCACCAAGACGAGCGTCGCCGACGTTGCGTTCGAGGACGATATCGAGGCGCTGCTCGCCGCGCGCGACTTCATCGATTTTCTGCCCGAGTCGAACCGCGCGCCGGTTCCAGAGCGCCCCACCGCCGATCCGTGGGACCGGCTGGAGCCGAGCCTCGACACGCTGATCCCGCCGTCCGCCAACCAGCCGTACGACATGCACGAGTTGATCCGGAAGGTATGCGACGAGGGCGATTTCTTCGAGATCCAGCCGGCGCACGCGGCGAACATCATCTGCGGCTTCGGCCGGATCGAGGGCAAGACGGTGGGCGTCGTCGCCAACCAGCCGATGGTGCTGGCTGGCGTGCTCGACATCAATTCGTCGAAGAAGGCGGCGCGGTTCGTCCGCTTCTGCGACGCGTTCGAAATTCCGATCATCACGTTCGTCGACGTGCCGGGCTTCCTGCCGGGAACGAGCCAGGAGCATAACGGCATCATCAAGCACGGCGCGAAGCTGCTGTTCGCTTATGCCGAGGCGACTGTGCCGAAGATCACCGTCATCACGCGCAAGGCCTATGGCGGCGCGTATGACGTGATGGCCTCCAAGCACCTGCGCGGTGACTTGAACTACGCGTGGCCGACCGCCGAGATCGCGGTGATGGGCGCGAAGGGCGCAGTGGAGATCATCTTCCGCGGCCTGAACGAGGAGGGCATCGCCGAGAAGACGCGCGAATATGAGGCCCGCTTCGCCAATCCGTTCGTCGCCGCGTCAAAGGGCTTCATCGACGAGGTGATCCAGCCGCACTCGACCCGCCGCCGCATCGCGCTGGGCCTGCGCAAGCTCAAGAACAAGAGCCTGGAGAACCCTTGGAAGAAGCATGACAACATCCCGCTGTGATCGGCGGTATGTTCACTCCTTGAAGCAATAGAAAAGGACCGACGATGCAGCTTGGCCGCCTGAACCATGTTGGCGTGGCGACGCCGTCGATCGCGAAGTCCATCGAGACGTACCGGACGCTGCTTGGCGCGGATAAGATCGGCGAGCCGTTCGATCTGCCGGCGCAGGGCGTGAAGGTGTGCTTCGTCGACGCTCCGAACACGCAGATCGAGCTGATCGAGCCGTATGACGCGACCTCGCCGATCGCCAATTTCCTGCAGAAGAACCCGGCCGGCGGGCAGCATCACGTGTGCTTCGAGGTGCCCGACATCCACGCAGCGGTGGCGCACATGAAGGACAATGGCGCGACCGTGCTGGGCGAGCCGCGGATCGGCGCGCATGGCACGCCGATCGTCTTCATCCACCCGAAGAATTTCGGCGGGATGCTCGTCGAGCTGATGGAAGAACCAAAGGGCGATCACTGAACGGTCGCGACAGGAGAGGGAAGAACATGGCCGAATATGAAACGATCCTGACCGAGAAGAAGGGCGATGTTCTCGTCCTCACCCTCAATCGGCCGGAGCGGCTGAATGCCGCCTCGATCCAGCTGGCGGAGGACCTGACCGTTGCGCTGTACGACCTGCAGGGCGCGCGCGCGGTGCTGATCACGGGTGCCGGCCGGGCGTTCTGCTCGGGCGCCGACCTCCAGGCGCGCGGCGGCGGCGAGAGCGTGGTGACGGGCGGCGACACCAGCCACCGTGCGCTGATGAACTTCTACAATCCGCTGATGAGCCAGATCATGAACCTGTCGGTTCCGGTCGTCACGGCGGTGAACGGCCCGGCGGCAGGCGTGGGTTGCTCGATGGGATTGGCCGGCGACTTCGTGTTCGCGGGCAAGAGCGCCTATTTCCTGCAGGCGTTCGTCAACATCGGCCTGGTGCCGGACGGCGGCTCGACCTGGCTGCTGGCCAAGACGATCGGCAAGGCGCGCGCCACGCAGATGATGATGCTGGGCGAGCGGATCAGTGCCGAGCAGGCGGAAAATTGGGGCCTCATCTACAAGGCGGTCGACGATGCCGCGCTGATGGACGAGGCGCTGGCGATGGCGACCCGGCTTGCCGCGGGGCCGACGGTGGCGCTGTCGGCGATGCGCAAGAACATCATGACCGCGCTGGACGGCACGTTCGACCAGGTTTTGCGCGCCGAAGCCGAGGGCCAGCGGCTGGCCGGCGGCTCGCAGGATTCCCGCGAGGGCGGGCTGAGCTTCCTCGAGAAGCGCAAGCCGGTGTTCAAGGGCAAGTGATCCAACCCCGTTCGTGCCGGCCGGCGCCGCGCCACCCGGCACGAACGGATCGAGAGTTTGAGCAATGACCGACAAGCCTGAAACCAACCTCGGCGAAGACGCCGGCAGCGCCCCCAAGCCGGCGGCGATGCCGACCGAAGTGGCCGCGCCGCCGCCCGCCCCCACGATCGACACGTGGGCCAAGGCCGCCGAGAAGGAGGTAAAGGGCAAGGACCTGACGTGGCACACGCCCGAGGGCATCGACGTGAAGCCGCTGTACACCGCCGCCGATGTCGAGGGCTGGGAGCCGGGGCTGCCGGGCTTCGCGCCGTTCACCCGCGGCGTGCGCGCGTCCATGTATGCCGGGCGGCCGTGGACGATCCGGCAATATGCGGGCTTTTCGACGGCCGAGGAATCAAACGCTTTCTACCACCGCAACCTGAAGGCGGGGCAGAAGGGCCTGTCCGTCGCGTTCGATCTCGCCACGCACCGCGGCTATGACAGCGACCATCCGCGCGTGACCGGCGACGTCGGCAAGGCCGGCGTTGCGATCGACAGCGTCGAGGACATGAAGATCCTGTTCGACGGCATCCCGCTCGATCAGATGAGCGTGTCGATGACGATGAACGGCGCGGTGATCCCGATCCTCGCCTTCTTCATCGTTGCCGGCGAGGAGCAGGGCGTCGATCGCAAGCTGCTCGACGGGACCATCCAGAACGACATCCTCAAGGAGTTCATGGTCCGCAACACCTACATCTACCCGCCCGAGCCGAGCATGCGGATCATCTCGGACATCTTCGGCTACACCAGCCGCGAGATGCCGAAGTTCAATTCGATCTCGATTTCCGGCTATCACATGCAGGAAGCCGGCGCGACGCAGGTCCAGGAGCTGGCCTTCACCATCGCCGACGGCATGGAATATGTGAAATACGGCGTTGCGTCGGGCCTCGACATCGACAAGTTCGCCGGCCGCCTGTCGTTCTTCTTCGCGATCGGCATGAACTTCTTCATGGAGATCGCCAAGCTGCGCGCCGCGCGCGTGCTGTGGCACCGGGTGATGACGAACCTGGGCGCGAAGGACGAGCGCTCGAAGATGCTGCGCACCCATTGCCAGACAAGCGGCGTCTCGCTGACCGAGCAGGACCCGTACAACAACGTGATGCGCACCACGATCGAGGCGATGGCGGCGATGCTGGGCGGCACCCAGTCGCTGCATACCAACGCGCTCGACGAGGCGATCGCGCTGCCGACCGACTTCTCCGCCCGGATCGCGCGCAATACGCAGCTGGTGATCCAGGAGGAGACCGGCATGTGCAATGTCGTCGATCCGCTGGGCGGCAGCTACTACATCGAGGCGCTGACCAAGGACCTGGTCGACCGTGCGTGGGAGATCATCGAGCGCGTCGAGGCCGAGGGCGGCATGGCCAAGGCGGTCGCCGCGGGCTGGCCCAAGGCGATGATCGAGGAAGCCTCCGCCGCGCGGGCGGCGCGGGTGGATCGCGGCGAGGACGTGATCGTCGGCGTTAACAAGTATCGCAAGGACAATGAGGATCCCATCGAGATCCTCGACGTCGACAATCATGCCGTGCGCGAGGCGCAGATCCGCCGCATCAACAAGATGAAGGCGGAACGTGACGAGGCTGCGTGCCAGGCGGCGCTCGACGCGCTGCGCGAAGGGGCGCGCGGCAAGGGCAATTTGCTCGAGCTGGCGGTGGAATGCGCGAGGCGGCGGGCGACGCTGGGCGAGATTTCGTCGGCGATGGAGGATGTGTTCGGCCGCTTTGGCACATTCCCGACGCCGGTGAAGGGCATCTACGGCGGCGCCTACAAGGAAGACGAGCGCTGGGCGCGGTTGCTGCGCGGCGTCGAGGCGGTGGAGCGTCGGCTGGGCCGCCGCCCGCGCATGTTCGTCGCCAAGATGGGCCAGGACGGGCACGATCGCGGCGCGAACCTTGTCTCGTCCATGTTCGGTGACCTCGGCTTCGAGGTAGTCGCTGGTCCCCTGTTCCAGACGCCGAAGGAATCTGCCGCGGTCGCGCTGGAGAAGGACGTCGACATCGTTGGCGCATCGAGCCTTGCCGCGGGGCACAAGACGCTGATCCCCGAGCTGATCGGCCATCTGCGCGATGCGGGGCGTTCGGACATCAAGGTGATCGCGGGCGGCGTCATTCCGGCGCAGGATTATCAGGCGCTGTACGACAGCGGCGTGCAGGCGATCTTCGGGCCGGGCACGAACCTGATCAAGGCGGCGGAGGACGTGCTTCGCCTGCTGGGCCACAACATGCCGCCCGAAGCGGAGGCGGCGGAGTGACGGGCGTGCGCAGCCTGTTCGTTGCTGCCGTCGGCGGGGCGTTGCTGCTGGCGGCCCCTGCCGCGGCGCAGACGCAGGCGCAGATGAACGCGAGCGCGGGTGCCGTCTATCAGCGCGCGGACGCGGCGATGAATGCGCAGTGGAAGCGCACTTATGCCTATATGAAGGGCAGGGACGCGCAGGACCGTGGGCGGGTGAAGTTCGGCTATGCCGCGGCGACGCTGGCCAGCCAGCGCGCCTGGATCGCGTTCCGCGACGCGCAGTGCAAGATCGAGAGCGGCGAGGCGGCCGGTGGCTCGCTTCAGCCGCTGGTCCGCGCGCAATGCCTCGCGCGGCTGACGCAGGAGCGCACCACGCAGCTGAGGAACCTGATGTGGAGCCGGTGATCCGCACCGACTGGACGCGCGGCGAGATCGCCGAGCTGTTCGACCTTCCGTTTGACGAGCTGATGTGGCGCGCACAATCGGTGCACCGCGCGCATCATGCCGCGGGCGAGGTGCAGTTGTGCACATTGCTGTCGATCAAGACCGGCGGCTGCCCCGAGGATTGCGGCTATTGCTCGCAATCCGCGCACGCCGACAGCGGCGTCAAGGCGACCAAGCTGATGGACGTGCGCAGCGTGCTGCAGCGCGCGGCCGAGGCGAAGGACGCGGGAAGCCAGCGCTTCTGCATGGGTGCGGCGTGGCGCAACCCCAAGGACAAGGACATGCCCGCCATCGTCGAGATGGTGAAGGGCGTTCGCGCGATGGGAATGGAAACCTGCATGACGCTGGGCATGCTGACGCCCAGCCAGGCCGACATGCTCGCCGACGCCGGGCTCGACTATTACAACCACAATATCGACACCTCGCCGGAGCGTTATGGCGAGGTGATCTCGACCCGCACCTTCGGCGAGCGGCTCGAGACGCTGGAGAATGTGCGTACCGCGGGCATCAACGTGTGCTGCGGCGGGATCGTCGGCATGGGGGAGACGCGCGAGGACCGCGTCGGCTTCGTCCATGCGCTCGCCACCCTGCCGCGCCATCCCGAGAGCGTGCCGGTCAACGCTCTGGTGCCGGTGAAGGGAACGGTGCTGGGCGACATGCTGGCGGATACGCCGCTCGCAAAGATCGACGACATCGAGTTCGTGCGGACGGTGGCGGTGGCGCGGATCGCCATGCCGATGAGCATGGTGCGGCTGTCCGCGGGGCGCGAGAGCATGTCGGAGGCGACACAGGCCTTGTGCTTCATGGCTGGCGCGAACTCGATCTTCACCGGCGACAAGCTGCTCACCACCGGCAATCGCGGCGACAGCGCCGACGCGGCGCTCTTCGCGAAACTGGGCGTCCGCCCGATGGCTGGCGAGGAGCCGGCGCGGGCGTGCCGCAGCGCGGCCGTGATGGAGGCTGCCGAGTGAGCGTCATCAGACACCGTCATGCTGAATTCGCTTCAGCATTCATCCATCCACAATCGCCGTCCGTGCCCGTGGCACGGTGGACCCTGAGCCAAGTTCAGGGTGACGGCACATGGGTTCGCGCGATGCGCGAACATGCTGGTTAGGGGCCGTCATGTTCAAGAAAATCCTGGTCGCCAATCGTGGCGAGATCGCGTGCCGGGTGTTCCGCACCGCGAAGAAGATGGGGATCGCGACGGTCGCGGTCTATTCGGATGCCGACGCGCGGGCACCGCACGTGCTGATGGCCGACGAGGCCGTGCGGCTCGGGCCGGCGCCGGCGGCGGAAAGCTATCTCAAGGCGGATCTGATCCTGGCCGCGGCCAAGGCCACCGGCGCGGATTGCATCCACCCGGGCTATGGTTTTCTCTCCGAGCGTGAGAGCTTCGCCAAGGCCTGTGCCGAAGCGGGCATCGCCTTCGTCGGCCCGCCGCCAAACGCCATCGCGGCGATGGGGGACAAGATCGAATCGAAGAAGCTCGCCAAGGAAGCCGGCGTCAATGTCGTCCCGGGCTTCCTGGGCGAGATCGCCGATACCGAGGAAGCGGTGAAGATCGCGACCGACATCGGCTATCCGGTGATGATGAAGGCATCGGCCGGGGGCGGCGGCAAGGGCATGCGGCTTGCCTGGAACGAGCAGGACGTGCGCGAGGGCTTCGAAGCGACCAAGCGCGAGGGCCTGGCGAGCTTCGGCGATGACCGCGTGTTCATCGAGAAGTTTATCGAAAGCCCGCGCCATATCGAGATCCAGGTGCTCGGCGACCAGCACGGCAATGTCGTGTACCTCAACGAGCGCGAATGTTCGGTGCAGCGCCGTCACCAGAAGGTGGTGGAGGAAGCGCCGTCGCCATTCGTCACGCCCAAGATGCGCAAGGCAATGGGCGAGCAGGCGGTCGCGCTCGCCAAGGCGGTGGGATACTATAGCGCCGGCACGGTCGAGCTGATCGTCTCGGGCGCCGACAAGACCGGCGAGAGCTTCTACTTCCTGGAGATGAACACCCGCCTGCAGGTGGAGCATCCCGTCACCGAGGAAATCACCGGGCTCGATCTCGTCGAGCAGATGATACGCGTCGCGGCCGGTGAGAAGCTGGCGTTCAGCCAGAAGGACGTGAAGATCGACGGCTGGGCGATCGAGAACCGCGTCTATGCCGAGGATCCCTATCGCGGTTTCCTGCCCTCGATCGGCCGGCTGGTGCGCTACAACACGCCGGCCGCGGACAAGCGGCAGGCGCCATTCGGCGAGGATGAAGGCGCGCCGGGCGTGCGCGTCGACGATGGCGTTGCCGAGGGCGGCGAAGTCAGCATGTTCTACGATCCGATGATCGCGAAGCTGATCACCCACGGAAAGACGCGCGAGGAAGCGATCGACAAGCAGATCGCGGCGCTCGACCAGTTCGAGATCGTCGGGCCGGGCACGAACCTCGATTTCGTGTCCGCGCTGATGCAGCACCCCCGCTTCCGCTCGGGCAACATCACGACCGGCTTCATCGCGGAGGAATATCCCGACGGCTTCCACGGCGCGCCGGCATCGGAGGAGACGGTGCGTACGCTGGCGGGCATCGCCGGCTTTGCCGCCACCGCCGAGGCGGATCGTGCGCGCCGTGTCGACGGCCAGCTGGGCGATCGCCTGCAACCCCCGGCCGAATGGGTGGTGCGCATCGGCGACAAGGACCATGACGTCACCGTTTCGCGCGACGCGCTGATCGTGGATGGCACGGAACTGCCGGTCGCGATCGAATATACGCCGGGTGACCGCGTGGTCGTTGCAGAGCCGACCGACGGGGACGGGCAGCCGCTGAGCGTGAAGCTCGGCAAGACGCGCACCGGCTTCACGCTCAATGCGCTTGGCGCGACCCACAAGGCGCGTGTGCTGCCGGCGCGAGCGGCGCCTTATGCCAAGCACTTGATCGAGAAGGTGCCGCCGGATCTGTCGAAGTTCCTCATCGCGCCGATGCCGGGCCTGCTGGTGCGCTTGCATGTCGAGGTGGGCGATCGCGTGGAGGCGGGTCAGCCGCTCGCCGTGGTCGAGGCGATGAAGATGGAGAACATCCTTCGCGCCGAGAAGGTCGCGGTGGTGAAGGTGCTGAATGCGGCCGCCGGCGAGAGCCTGCAGGTTGACCAGGTGATCCTCGAACTCGAGTGATCATGTGCGCCTCCCTCGCCAGTTGCAGGCGGGGGAGGCGGCGCGCGACAATTCGCGACACAATTGCACTGGACCCTTTCGGCCCTTCCAGCCATTTCGCTGGTCTATGTTGCGCAAACGTGCCCACCTCCTGCTTGCCGGCGCGCTGGTAGGGTGCACCGTCGGCCCGGATTATCGCCCGCGCGCTGCGGCGGAACTGGGCGTGCCGGACGCTTTTTCCGTCACCGCGCCGCCGAGCCGCGAGGATCTGACCCGCTGGTGGCGGACGTTCGACGATCCGGTGCTTGGCGATCTGGTCGAACGGGCGGCGGCGGCAAATCTCGACATCGCACAGGCAACCGCGCGGCTGCGCCAAGCGCGTGAGGCGCTGGTGCAAAGCCGCGCGAGCCTGCTTCCGTCGCTGAACGGATCGGGCGGATATAGCAGGTCTGAAACCTTCCGCGGCGGCGGCACCACCATCACGCTGCCGGACGGCACGGTGCAGAATGTCGGCGGCGGCGGGGGATCGAATTTCTCGCTGGGGCTGGATGCGCAATACCAACTCGGCCTGTTCGGCGAGGTGCGGCGCACGGTGGAGGCGTCCCGCGCGCAATATGAGGCGAGCGGGTTCGATCAGGCGACGGTGCTGCTGTCGGTTCAGGCGGAAGTCGCGCGCAATTACGTGCTGGCGCGGCTCTACCAGCTGCAACTCGCCAATGCGCGTGACAGCCTGGCGCTTCAGGACGATAATCTGGAGATCGCCGGCTTCCGGGTGCAGGCCGGGCTGGTATCGAGCCTGGACGAGGAACAGGCACGCGTGCAGCGCGCGCAGACTGCCGCTTCGGTGCCGCAGATCGAGCAGCAGTATAATGCCGCGGTGTCGCGGCTGGGTGTGCTGGTGGGCGAGGCGCCCGGCACGCTGAAGCCGATGCTGGCAGCGACCAAGCCAATCCCGCGCGGGCCGAACACGGTGGGCGTCGGCATTCCGGCGGACGTGCTGCGGCAGCGACCGGACGTCCGCTCCGCCGAGCGAAACCTGGCGGCGGCAACGGCGCAGATCGGTGTCGCCAAGGCGCAGCTCTATCCCGCGCTGGCGATCAGCGGCAGCATCGATACGCGGGCCGGCACCGTCGGCAGCCTGTTCGAGACGATCACCGGCGGCCTGTTCGCCGGGCTGACGCAGGCGATCTTCAACGGCGGGCGGCTGCGCAGCCAGGTGCGCGGCGCGGAAGCGGCGACCGATGCCGCGCTGGCGGCGTACAAGCAGACCGTGCTGACCGCGCTGGAGGATGTGGAGAATGCCGTGGTCGCGCTCCGCACGGCCGAGGAACGCGAGCGGCAATTCGCTGTCGCGCTGCAGGCCGCAAATGCGTCGGCCATTCTCAGCCGTAGCCAGTATCGCACCGGCCTCACCGATTTTACGACGTTGAGCCAGCAGGAGGCTGCGCTGCTGTCGGCGCGCAACAGCGCCGCACAGGCGCGTGCCGACCATGCCAATGCGCTGGTCCAGCTCTATACCGCGCTCGGCGGCGGATGGGACGCCAGCGTCACCCCTGAGGCGCCCGCGCCCCAGAGCATCAATCAGGACGGAAACCGCTGATGGCGAGCGAGCAGATCGACGAGTTCCTGGGCGTGAAGCCCCAACCCGCGTGGCAGCGCTGGCTGAAATGGGTGCTGATCGCAATCGGCGTGCTGTTGCTGCTGCTGCTGGGCTGGCGGTTGTTCGGGCCGAAGGCGGAGACCGGCTATGCCACTGCGCCGGTGCGGCGCGGCGATCTGACCGTGACGGTATCGGCGACCGGCAAGCTCGCGCCGACCAACCAGGTAACGGTTGGTTCGCAGCTGTCCGGCCTCGTCACGCGCGTGGTGGTGGACGTGAACGACCGGGTGCGCGCCGGCGAGGCGCTCGCGCTGATCGATCCCGAGCAGATCGACGACCAGATCCGTGCCAGCCAGGCGCAGCTGGCGGCGAACGTGGCGAGCGTGAATCAGGCCAAGGCGACGGTAGCGGAAGCGCAGGCGCAGCTTGCCCGGTTGCAGGAGGTGTATCGCCTGTCGAACGGCCGCGTGCCGTCTCGCACCGAGCTTCAGACCGGCCAGGCCAATGCACAGCGCGCGGTCGCTGCGCTCCGCGTCGCGGAAGCGAACGTCACGGCGGCGCGCGCCAACCTGTCGCAGAACCAGACACAGCGGCAACGCGCGATCATCCGCTCGCCCGTCAACGGCGTGGTGCTGGCGCGGCAGGTGGATCCGGGCCAGACGGTCGCTGCCTCGTTCAACACGCCGACGCTGTTCGTGATTGCCGAGGACCTCAGCAAGATGAAGCTGGAGGTGGCGATCGACGAAGCGGACGTTGGTGCGGTCAAGGAGGGGCAGAAGGCAACCTTCACGGTGGATGCCTTCCCGGGGCGCAGCTTCCCGGCGGCTATCACGCGCGTCGACCTGGGTTCGAACCTGACGGCGAGCACCGCGAGTGCCTCGAGCAGCACCTCGACCGCGGGAAGCACCACCGGACAGGTCGTCTCCTACGCCGCCGACCTTTCGGTGGAGAACCCGACGATGGAGTTGCGGCCGGGCATGACCGCGACCGCCGACATCATCACGAGCGACAAGAAGAACGTGCTGCTGGTGCCCAATGCTGCCTTCCGCTTCCAGCCGACGGCGGGTGCCGGCGGTGACAGCGGCGGCATCGCCGGATCGCTGACCTTCCGGCCCCGGCGCGGCGGCGGTGCCTCGCGCGAGGTGAAGATCGGCCGCGGGGCGCAGCAGACGGTGTATGTGAAGGACGAGGACGGGAAACCGCGCGCGATCCAGGTGACGACCGGCGATACCAACGGCAGCGTGACCGAGGTACTGTCCGGCGGCTTGCGGCCGGGGATGGAAGTGATCACCGGGCAGCTGTCGAGCGGTGACGACGGCGCCCGCGGCGGTGGCGGCGGCGGTGGCCAGCGGCGGCAGCGTCAGGGCGGCGGTGGCTGAGATGAGCCCCGCCTTTACCCCGCGCGCCCGCGGCCGTGATGGCGGGCGGCCATGACGGAGCCGATCATCTCGCTGCGCGGCGTGACGAAGGTCTATGGCTCCGGGCCGACCGCGTTCCAGGCGCTGCGCGGCGTGGACCTCGATATTGCCGGGGGCGATTTCGTTGCCGTCATGGGACCGTCGGGATCGGGCAAATCGACGACGATGAACATCCTCGGCTGTCTCGACGTGCCGAGCGCGGGCACCTTTCTGTTCCGCGGCCATCACGTCGAGACGCTGGACCGGGACCAGCGGGCGCTGTTGCGACGAAAGTATTTCGGCTTCGTCTTCCAGGGCTTCAACCTGCTCAGCCGGACGAGTGCGCTGGAGAATGTCGAGCTGCCGCTGCTGTACCGCGGCGATGATCGCAAGTCGCGGCGCGACGCGGGCATGGCCGCGCTGGAGAAGGTGGGCCTTGCCGACTGGTGGGACCACACGCCGGCGGAGCTTTCGGGCGGGCAGCAGCAGCGTGTCGCGATTGCCCGCGCCATCGTCACCCGGCCTGACGTGCTGCTGGCGGACGAGCCCACCGGCAACCTCGATTCCGAACGGTCGATCGAGATCATGGAGCTTCTGACGGACCTTAATCGTCAGAGCGGCATCACCGTGCTGATGGTGACTCACGAACCGGAAATGGCAGCGTTCGCGCACACGGTGGTCCATTTCAAGGACGGGCTGGTGGAGCGGATCGAGGCGAACCATCACCAGGGCGCGCCGGTCGAGCCCGAGGGGAGCCTCTGAGATGCTTGGCACCACCGTCATCCTCGCGGTGCGATCCATCCGGCGGCATCTGCTGCGATCGTTCCTCACCATCCTCGGCATCGTCATCGGCGTCGGCGCCGTCGTCACCATGGTGACGTTGGGCAAGGCCACGACGAGCGCGGTGCAGCAGCAGATCGCGGCGCTTGGCACCAACGTGCTGCAGATCCGCCCGGGCCAAGGCTTCGGCCGCGGCGGCGGGGGCCCGCGACCGCCGGACTTCAAGCCGGAGGACGTATCCGCGATCGAGCAGCAGGTGGCGGGCGTCACCGCCGTGGCGCCGCAAGCCTCCTCCACCGCGACCGCGATCTACGAGGGTGCCAACTGGTCGACGACGGTACAGGGGACGACCAACGCGATCTTCGTCGTCCAGCCCTGGCCGCTGGTGGAGGGGCGTTACTGGACCCCGGCCGAAGAGCAGGCCGGCAAGGCGGTGTGCATCATCGGCAATACCATCCGGCAGAACCTGTTCCGCGGCGGCACCGCGGTTGGCCATCGCATGCGCATCGGCGAGATCAGCTGCGACGTGATCGGCGTGCTGTCAACGCGCGGCCAGGCCGGCTTCGGCGGCGATCAGGACGATACGGTCGTGATGCCGATCAAGGCGGTGCAGCGGCGCTTCACCGGAAATCGCGACGTTCGACTGATGATGGTGGGGGTCGACCAGGGTTATTCGACCGCGGCCGTGCAGGCGGCGATCAGCGATCTGTTGCGTGAGCGTCGCAACATCCGCCCGGGCCAGCCGGACAATTTCAACATCTTCGACACCAAGCAGATCAGCGACACGCTGACCGGGACGACGACATTGCTGACGCGGATCGTGGCGGCGGTGGCGGCGATCAGCCTCGTCGTCGGCGGAATCGGGATCATGAACATCATGCTCGTGTCGGTGACCGAGCGGACGCGCGAGATCGGCATCCGCCTCGCCATCGGCGCGGTGGCGAGCGAAGTGCTGATGCAGTTCCTCGTCGAAGCGGTGGCGCTGTCGATGCTGGGCGGGCTGGTGGGCCTGTTGCTGGCGCAGCTGGTGATCTTGGTGGCGACGCCGCTGATGCAGGTGCCCTGGACGTTCGATCCGACGATCAACCTGGCGGCCTTCGCGATCTCCGCCGCGATCGGCGTGGTGTTCGGTTATTTCCCGGCACGGCGCGCGGCGGGGATGAACCCGATCGACGCGCTGCGGCACGAATAAGCGCGATCAGAGCGCGGCGAGATCATCCGGCGTGTCGACGTCGGCGAGCTCGCCGACACTGGCCTGGACGAGCTTGCCGGAGCGGATCAGATCGCGCGCGCCGTGATCGCCGTAGAGCGCCGACAAGGCATCGAACCACGCCTCCCCGAACAGCGCGGGCGGGCGCGGGGCGCCGCCGTCAGTAGAGGCGACGATCGTTCGCGGGCCGTCCCCTGCCGCAAGCAGCCGCCCGACATGAGCCGCGGTAATATTCGGCGTGTCCGCGAGGAGGACGAGCACCGCCGCGGCCTTTCCTGCTGTTGCCATGCCGAGGCGGAGTGAGGAGGCCATGTCGCCGACCGGGTCATCGTTCGGGATGACGAGAAAGCCTTCCGCCCCATAATCGATCGCGCTGCGCGCGGTGACTGCGATGCGGCGGGCGAAGGGCACGACCTCGACCGCGCGCGCTGCGTGGAGGCCAAGCGGCAGGCCGCGGACGAGTGTGTCGAGCTTGCTCGCGCCGGCGCCGAAGCGCCGTGACTGGCCCGCGGCAAGGAGGATGAGCGCGGTGTCTTCAGCCGCGATCATGGAAGGCCTTCACCATCGCGCTGGCGATGGAGAGGGCGATTTCGGCCGGCCCGATCGCGCCGATGTCGAGCCCGACGGGTCCGTCTATCCGCGCCAGATCCTCGGCAGAGACGCCAGCCTCCGTCAGCCGCTGAAGCCGCGCCGCGTGGCTCTTCCGGCTCCCGAGTGCGCCGACATAGCCAGTGTTGGCAGCAAGCGCGGCAACGAGCGCAGGATCGTCAATCTTGGTGTCGTGGCTGAGCGTGACCACCGCGGTCGACGGGCCGGGCTTGTATGCCTCCACGGCCTCGTCGGGCCAGCGATCGTCGAGCGTCGTATCGGGGAAGCGTTCCTCGGTGAGGAAGCGGCCGCGCGGGTCGACCACCACGGTCTCGATGCCGAGCGTACGCGCGAGACCGACGAGCGACTGGGCGATCTGCACCGCGCCGACGACGATCAGCCGGCGCGGCGGATCGTAGCGGTTGGCGAAGATTTCGCCGGTTTCGACGGGGCGCAGGTCGCTGTGGCCGGTCGAGAGGTCTGTCGCGATCATCAGCGACTGGCCTTCCGCGCGTGCTTCGACAATGCGGTCGAACAATTCAGGGTCGAACCCCTCCGCCGAGACCGGCTGAACCATGACGCTGATCTCGCCGCCGCACGGCAGGCCGACTTCCCAGGCGCTGGCATCGGCCACGCCGTATTTCTTCACCGCGAAGGGGCTGCCCGCGATCACGCGTGCGGCGGTGTCGAGGATGTCACCCTCCACGCAGCCGCCGGAGACCGAGCCTTCGAAGCGGCCGTCCTCATGCACCAGCATGTGGCTGCCGCGCGGGCGGGGCGCTGAGCCCCAGGTGGAGACGACCGTGGCGAGCGCCATGCGGGCGCCCTTCCACGATTGGGCCGCGGAGAGGACGCTGTCGTTATCGGCCATGGATCACACCGGTGGGAGATGAGGGAGGAGTTTGTCGAGCGTCACGGGCATGTCGTAGATGCGCACGCCGGTGGCATTGTGGATCGCGTTGACGATCGCGGCGCCCGAGCCGGCGATGCCGAGCTCGCCAACGCCCTTTGCGCCGACCGGATTGGCGGAATCGTCGATCTCCTCGACAAAATAGGCTTCAATCTGGGGCACGTCGGCATTCACGGCGACGTGATACTCGCCGAAATCGGGGTTCACGAAGCGGCCGTTGCGGGTGTCGACCACGCCGTCTTCGCTGAGCGCATAGGCGAGACCCCAGACCATGCCGCCGACGATCTGGTTCTTCGCCGTCTTTTCATTGAGCACGCGGCCGATGTCGAACACGCCGAGCATGCGGCGGACGCGCACCTCGCCGGTGACGGCGTTGACCGCGACTTCGGCGAATTGCGCGCCGTGGCTCGCCTGGCTGGTCGCCTGCGATTCCTTGCCGGGCGAGGTCTTGCCCCTGGCGGTGATCGGCGAGCCGCGGACCAGATCCACGAGCGGGCTGGTGCGGCCGCCGGCGGTAACGATGCCGTCCTTGAGGCGCATGTCTTCCGGCGCGGCATTCATGCGGCGGCCTAGCTCGGCAAGGACATCCTCGCAGGCAAGCGCGGCAGCCGCGCAGGCGCTGCCTGCGCCGAACGATCCGCCGGAGCCGGCGCTGGGCGGCAGATCGGTGTCGCCGATCACCACATCGATCGCCTCCACCGGCAAGCCAAGCATGTCGCCGACCGTCTGGGCGAGGATCGTGTAGGTGCCGGTGCCGATGTCGGTCATGTCGGTGCGCACGGTGGCGCGGCCGTCATCGCCGAGGATCACCTCGGCCTCGGCATTGACGGTGAAGTTGCCGCGCAGCGCGGCGGCCATGCCCATGCCGATCAGCCATTCGCCCTCGCGCCGGCTGCCCGGCGTCGCCTCGCGCTGGTCCCAGCCGAAGCGGCGCGCGCCTTCCTCGTAGCAATCGAGAAGGCGGCGGGTGGAGAAGCGCTTGCCGGTGGTGGGATCTCGGGCAGGCTCGTTACGGCGGCGAAGCTCGATCGGATCGAGGCCGAGCTCCTCGGCCAGTTCATCCATCGCGCATTCGACAGCGAAGGTGCCGATCGCCTCACCCGGCGCGCGCACCGCGCCCGTCGCGGGCAGATCGATCCGCGCGAGATCGGTGCGGAAACGGCGCGCCTCGCCGGCGTAGAGCGGCAGCGTGCCGAAGGGCACCGGCTCCAGGAAGGCGCTGTCGTCGTTCTGATAGGCGACGCTCTCGTGCGCGATGGCACTGATCCGGCCTTCATGATCGGCGCCGATGCGCATTCGCTGGGTCGTCGGCGAGCGATGATGGACCATGTAGGCGGTCTGGCGGCGGCTGAGCGCGACCTTCACCGGGCGCCCGACCTTCTCGGCCGCAATGGCGGCGAAGATCACTTCCGGCCCGACGCCCGTCTTTCCACCGAAGCCGCCGCCGACATAGGGCGCGAGAACGCGCACCCGCTCCTTGTCGATGCCCAACGCGGTGGCAATGGTGTCCCGGGCGGCGCCGATCACTTGGTTGCTGGAGCGGACGACGAGCTTGTCACCTTCCCACCAGGCGGTGGTCGCATGCGGCTCGAGCGCGGCGGGGAAGTGGATCGGCGTCGTGTAAGTGCGGTCGATCACCACCTCGGCAGCGGCAAGCGCGGCGTCCAGATCGCCGCGATTCACCGGGGGAAGGAAGCCGAGCTTGTGGTCCTGCTGGATCTCCACGTCCGCCGCGTCGAAACGGCCGGCGGTTTCCTCATAGTTGACCGTGACGAGGCGCGCGGCGGCGCGCGCCGTCTCCTGCGTTTCCGCCACGACGATCGCGACGCCCTGACCGTAGTGGAATACCTCGTCCTTGCCGATCGCGGACATGGCGCGCGAGTTGCCCTCGCCGGTCGGCATGCGCGGATCGCCGTGGATGACGGCAATCACGCCGGGCGCAGCTTGTGCGGCGGTCGGATCCACGCCGGTGACGCGTCCACGGCCGATGCTGGCCTGCACGACAGCGAGATAGGCGGTATTTTCCGGCGCCTGCTCGAAAGCATAGGGCGCTGCGCCGCTGACCTTTTCGCGTGCCTCGTAGCGGTCGATCGGCTTGCCCAGCAAGCCCTGCTGCGCGCGGTCGAGGGCGGCGGGACGGTATGGCGCGTCCATCGCGAGATCGTTCATGCCGGCTCCCCGGTAAGGTCACGCAGCGCGGCAACGAGCACGCGCCGGGTGAGCGGGATCTTGAAATCATTATGGCCAAAGCCGCGCGCGCCGGTGAGCAGTGCGTCGGCGGCGGCATCGAAGGTGGCCTGTTCGGCCGGCTTGCCGATCAGCGCGGCTTCCACTGCGGGATCGCGCCAAGGCTGGTGAGCAAGACCGCCGAACGCGAGCGCGGCGTGGGTGATTGTGCCGTTCTCCACCGCGACAACGCCGGCGACCGAGACCAGCGCAAAGGCGTAGGAGGCGCGATCACGCACCTTGCGGTAGAGCTGCCGTGCGCCAGGCAGCGGGGCGGGGAGGGCGATGTGGGTGATGAGTTCGCCCGGTTCCAGCACCGTCTCGATGTGCGGCGTGTTGCCTGGCAGGCAGTAGAATTCGCCGAGCGGGATGCGGCGGCGATCACCGTCCGGCTTCAGCGTGACGACGGTCGCGTCGAGCGCGCGCATCGCGACGGGCATGTCACCGGGATGGGTAGCAATGCACTGATCGCTGGTGCCGAGGATCGCGTGGATGCGGTTGAACCCGCCGATCGCATCGCAGCCGCTGCCGGGCTCGCGTTTGTTGCAGGCGGCGTGGGTATCATAGAAAAAATAGCAGCGCGTGCGCTGGAGGAGGTTGCCGCCGGTCGTCGCCTTGTTGCGCAGCTGGCCCGAGGCCCCGGCGAGCAGCGCGCGGCTGAGTACGGGGTAGCGCGCGATCACGCGCGGGTCGGCCGCGAGATCGCTGTTGGGGACGAGCGCGCCGATCAGCAGCCCGCCATCCTGTTCCTCGATCGTGTCCAGATCGAGCCGGCGGATGTCGACCAGTTTATCCGGCGTTTCCACCTGCAGTTTCATGAGGTCGAGCAGATTGGTACCGCCGGCGATGAAGCGGCCGCCGGCGCGCACCGCCTCTTCCGGGCTGTCGGCGCGGGCATAGTCGAAGGTCTTCATGCCCCCTGCACCCCAGCGTGAACCTCCCGAATGGCGTCGACGATGTTGGGATAAGCCGAGCAGCGGCAGATGTTGCCGCTCATCCGCTCGCTGATCTCCGCATCGTCGAGGGCGGGGGCGGAAAGATCATCAGTGACATGGCTGGGCCAGCCCTTCGCCACTTCATCGAGCATTCCGACCGCGGAGCAGATCTGCCCGGGGGTGCAATAGCCGCATTGATAGCCGTCGTGGCGGACGAACGCTTTCTGCATCGGATGAAGTGCATCGGCGCTGCCGAGCCCCTCGATCGTTATAATGTCATCGTCCTGGTGCATCACGGCGAGCGTGAGACACGCATTGATCCGCCGCCCGTTGACCAGCACCGTGCAGGCACCGCACTGACCATGATCGCAGCCCTTCTTGGTGCCTGTAAGGCCAAAATCCTCGCGGAGGACGTCGAGAAGCGAGGCGCGAATGTCGGGATCGGCCTCGCGCTTGCTGCCGTTGATGGTGAAGCGCATGGGGGCAGTATGCGCGACACTTCGTTACGATCCAAGTATTCCGTAATATTTCTTCTCGCGCTGCTGGCGAGCGGATGTACTTCACAGCAAGCAGGACCGATGCAGGCCATGCCCTCTCTTTCCGATCCCATCGTCATTGCTCATCGCGGTGCTTCCGGACAGCGCCCGGAGCACACGATTGCCGCCTATGAACTGGCAATCGCCCAAGGCGCGGATGTAATCGAGCCAGACCTGGTGCCGACGCGCGACGGCGTGCTGGTGGCCCGGCACGAGAATGAGATCAGCGAGACGACCGATGTGGCCGAGCGGCCCGAGTTCGCCGATCGCCGCACCACCAAGACGATCGACGGGCGTGAGCAGACAGGCTGGTTCACGGAGGACTTCACGCTGGCGGAGTTGAAGACGCTGCGCGCCAAGGAGCGGCTGCCGCTGATGCGGCCGGGCAACACGGAGTATGACGGCAAGGAGACGATCCCGACCTTCGACGAGGTGATCGCGCTGGCCAAGAAGCACCGGGTTGGGATCTATCCCGAGACCAAGCATCCGACCTATTTCGCGACGATCGGCAAGGGGACTGATGCGCCGCTGGTCGAGGCGCTGCGCCGTGCCGGGTGGGACAGCGCGGAGGCGCCGGTCTTCATTCAGTCTTTTGAGGTCGAGAACCTGAAGCGGCTGAAGGGCATGACGAAGGTCCGGCTGATCCAGCTGGTGGACGGCGAAGGCGCCCCGGCGGATGGGGCGGCGGCAAGCTATGCTGCGATGATGACGCCCGCGGAGCTCAGGGCGGTGGCGACCTACGCCTGGGGGATCGGGCCGAACAAGGCGATGCTCTGGAATGGCGAGGCGCCGAGCGCGCTGGTGAGCGACGCCCATGCCGCGGGGCTGCGCGTTCACCCATGGACATACCGTGCGGAAAACTACTTCCTCCCGGCCGGCTATCGCCGGGGGATCGACCCGCGCGGTCATGGTGATGTGGCTGCCGAGATTTCGGCGGCGCTTCGCCTTGGTATCGACGGATTCTTCACCGATTTTCCGGCAATCGGCGTGAAAGCGCGCAATGACGCGCGAGGAGTGAAGTGATGCGTAAGGTAATTCTGGTAGCGTTGCTGCCGCTTCTGGCGGGCGGGTGCGCGCGGACGGTGACGGGTGTTGCCACCGCGCCGTTCAAGGCGGCGGGCAAAGTGGTCGACTGGTCGACCACGAGCCAAGAGGAGGCCGATCGCAACTACGGGCGCAAGATGCGCAAGGCCGAGGCGCGCGAGGGCAAGGAACGGCGCGCGTGGGAGAAGCAGTGCCGCAAGGACCCGGAGAATTGCGGGCCGTACACTGGCTATGTCGCCGGGCGGGATCGCTGACGCGCCTTCAACGAACTGTTTCAGCGCCCCGCTAGCCCTGCGGCGCTGTGCGGGGCGGTGGGCCCTGAAACGAGTTCAGGGTGACCCACGGCGTGATTGCCCTCAGTAAACGACGACGCTGCGGATGCTTTCGCCGGCGTGCATCAGATCGAATCCCTTGTTGATCTCGTCCAGCGTAAGCCGGTGCGTGATCATCGGGTCGATCTCGATCAGGCCGTTCATGTACCAGTCGACGATCTTGGGCACGTCGGTGCGGCCGCGGGCGCCGCCGAACGCCGTGCCCTTCCACACCCGTCCGGTGACGAGCTGGAACGGACGTGTCGCGATCTCCTTGCCGGCTTCGGCGACGCCGATGATGATCGACTCGCCCCAGCCGCGGTGCGCCGCCTCGAGCGCCTGGCGCATCACCACCGTGTTGCCAGTGCAGTCGAACGTATAGTCGCCGCCCCCGTCGGTCATCGCGATCAGGTGCTGCACGATATCGCCGACGTCCTTCGGGTTCACGAAGTCGGTCATGCCGAACTTGCGGCCCCATTCCTCACGATCGGGGTTGATGTCGACGCCGACGATGCGCGCCGCACCGGCGAACTTGGCGCCCTGGATCACGTTGAGGCCGATGCCGCCGAGACCGAACACGATGACGGTAGCGCCGGGCTCCACCTTCGCCGTGTTGACCACCGCGCCCACGCCGGTGGTGACACCGCAGCCGATGTAGCAGCTGGTGTCGAACGGCGCGTCGGGGCGGATCTTCGCGACGGCGATCTCGGGCAACACGGTGAAGTTCGAGAAGGTCGAGCAGCCCATGTAATGGAAGATCTGCCGACCCTTGTAGCTGAAGCGGCTGGTGCCATCCGGCATCAGCCCCTTGCCCTGTGTCGCCCGGATTGCGGTGCACAGGTTGGTCTTCTGGCTGAGGCACGACTTACACTGGCGGCATTCCGGCGTGTATAGCGGGATGACGTGATCGTCGGGCGCGACGCTGGTGACGCCGGGGCCGACCTCTCGCACGATGCCGCAGCCTTCGTGGCCGAGGATCGACGGGAAGATGCCTTCGCTGTCGAGGCCATCGAGCGTATAGGCGTCCGTATGGCAGATGCCGGTCGCCATGATCTCGACCAGCACTTCGCCGGCCTTGGGCCCTTCGAGATCAAGCTCGACGATCTCCAGCGGTTTTTTCGCTTCGAACGCGACGGCGGCACGGGTCTTCATAACGGCTCCTTCGGTGTCGGGCGGTCAGCTGAGCGCGCAGCGCAGGATGGCGCGCGTGCCGCGATGGGCCCGATCATATTCAACGGTGGTGCGCAGGCTCTGTGCCATGGCGCGGATCAATTTGGTGCCCACCCCGGTGCCGCCGGGCGACACACCCTCGATCATGCCGATGCCGTCATCCTCCACGGCGAGCATGAACACGTCCTCGCCCTCGCGATGCAGCGCCACACGGACTTCGCCACTGCCGCTGGGATAGGCATATTTGCAGGCGTTGCTGACCAGTTCGGTGACGATGACGCCGAGCGACACGGCACGATCCGTGGGCAGCAGGATCGGATCGGCGGCGAGGTGGAGCGCGCGCGGCTTTTCCGCGGTCGACCAAGTTTCGGCGAGCTCGTCGACCAGGGTGGTGAGATATTCGCGCATGTCGACATGCTCGACATCGCCGCCGGTGTAGAGGCGGCGATGAACCTGGGCGATGGCGTTGATGCGCCGCTGCGTATCGTCGAGGGCGGCACGTGCCGCGGGATCGCTAAGGGCGCTCGCCTGGAGCCGTACCATCGCGGAGACGATCTGCAGGGAATTGGCGACGCGGTGGTTCACCTCGGCCAGCAGCGCCTCGAGCCGGGCATTCGACACGCGCAACGATTCTTCGGCTGCCGCCTTCTGCTTTTCGAGCTGACTGCGGGCGAGGACAGCGCGGAACGAGGCGTCGAGCAGGTCGAAGAAATCATCCCCGACCGACTTCACGACATAGTCGGACGCACCGGCACGCAGCGCCGCGACGGCGACGCGCTGTTCCTCAGAACCAGTGACGTAGACGACACTCGGCGGATCCGGCAGTGCGCGCAGCCGGGCGAGCGTTTCCAGCCCATCAATCCCCGGCATGTAGTGATCGACGGCAACGAGATGGAAGCTTTGTTCGGCGGCAATCCGCACGCCGATCTCGCCGCCTTCGGCAACCGTCACGTCCCAGCCGCGGCGGGCAAGCGCCCGCGAGGCGAGACGACGGATGCCCGCGTCGTCGTCGATGTAGAGGATGCGGTCCATCAGTCCGCGAGGTCGGGAACCTGGATCACCGACAGGAACAGGCCGAGCTGCCGGATCGCCTGGGCGAAGCTTTCGTAGTTCACCGGCTTCGTGATGTAGACGTTGGCGCCCAGATCGTAGCAGCGCTGGATCTCGCGGCTGTCGTCGGTGGTGGTGAGCACGACGACGGGCGTGCGCTTCACCGGGCCGTCCGAGCCCTTGATCCTGGCGAGGATGTCGGTGCCGCTCATGTCCGGCAGGTTGAGATCGAGGAGCACCAGCGCCGGGCCGTTCAGCATCGGGCCGTCGGGTGCATTGAACAGATAATCGAGCGCGCTCGTCCCGTCCGGGAAATGCTTGATATCGTTCAGGATGCCGGCGCGGCGGATGTTCTTCTCGATGAGCCGGGCATGGCCTTCGTCATCCTCGATCATCACGATGCTGACGGATTGATGTGCGTTCATGATGATTTTTCCTGCAGGCTCAGCGTCGGGGGGAGGGATAGGCGGAAGGTGGCCCCTTCGCCAAGCGCGGAGCGTAGGGTGATCGTGCCGCCGAGACGATAGGCGAGGGCACGGACATGGGCGAGGCCGATGCCTTCGCCGGGCTGATCCTGGGTGCCGGAGCGGCGGAACAGGTCGAACACGCGCTCGTGATCGCGCGGATCGATGCCGCGGCCATTGTCCGCGACCGAGATCCAGACGCGATCGGGTGCGGCGCTGCCGCTGATGCTGACGAAGACGGGGCGATCGGGATGGCGGTACTTCACCGCATTCTCGATCAGGTTGGAGAGGATCTGTTCGACCGCGACCCGATCGCTGACGATGCGCGGCAGCGTGCCTTCGATCTGGATCGTCGCATCCGTCTCCTCGAGGCGGTGCGCCATCGAATCGCGGATATTGTCGACGATCTGGTTGAGATCGAGCAATTCGGGCGCCAGCACGCGGCGGCCCTGGCGCGACAGGGCGAGGATCGCGTTGATCAGCCGGTCCATCTTCTGGGTGGAGGTACGGATGAAGCCGATCGCTTCGGGCAAATCTTCGCGCGCGGCGAGCTTTGCTTCTTCCGTCACCACCTCGGGCGCCGTTTCCTCGGCCCGATCGACGAGATCGCGCAATGCCGCCGTTGCCGATTCCAATTCGGCGGTGAAGCCCATGACGTTGACGAGCGGCGAGCGCAGATCGTGGCTGACGATATAGGCGAAACGCTGGATCTCGTCGTTGGCACGCGTGAGATCGGAGGTGCGCTCCTCGACGATCATCTCCAGGCTCTCGTTCAGTTGCTGCAGTTGTTCGCGCGAATGGGCGAGATCCGACGTGTAGCGCACCACGACCAGTAATGATGCGATCGCGACGACCACCACCAGCACGCCGGCGATGATGAGTACGGTGTAGAACAGGTTGAGGCTGCGCTGCTGCTCGGCATCACGCTCGTTCAGCAGCTTGCGCTCTTCGCGCGACATGGCGTCGAACGTCTGTCGGATTGCGCGGAGCCGCGCGGCGCTTGCCTCCCGCTGGAATTCGGCGACTGCGGCTGCACTGTCGCCACGCTCGACTAGCGCGATCGTCTCGCTGCGCTGGACGATCAGTTCGCGGAGCAGACGTTCGAGTTGAACGATGTTTTTCTGCTGCGCCGGATTGTCATAGGTCAGCTGGCGGAGCTTCTTGGCAGATTGCGGAAGTGCGCTTTCGACCTCGCGATACGCCCGCAGGAAGCTTTGCGAGTCCGGTGCCAGCAGATAGCCGCGCCGCGTCGTTTCGCCCTGTTCGATCAGCCGCCGCGTGTCGGCGATGGCAAGCTCGACTTCGTAGGTATGGGCGATCCACCGGCTGTGGCGCGCAAGCTCTCCAGTGATCCACGCAGCGGCGATCCCCGCCACGATCAGCGCGGCGAAGCCGGCCGCCATGAAGGCGATCAGCACCCGGCCAATGCGGCCTTCCTTAACGGTGAACCTTTGCGGAGTGTCGCCGGCCATTGGCGACGCGTCTAGGGGCCGCAGCCGAGAAAGGCCATAGCCGCTGCCGCGATGCTCGTCGGCGTGACGAGGACGGATGGTGACGCGGGCGTTAGAGCAGCAATTCCTGGGGCGACATGCGCCCAACGAGGCCGCCGCCGCGGCGCCGGGCGAGCTCTGTTTCCGCCGTGAAGCGAACATCCGGGTCGCGATCCGTGAGGAACTTGACCAGGCTTTCCTCCTCGATCTCGGTCCACGGCTTGCCGCGGTCCGCGCCGAAGCGAACGCGCGGCAGCAGCGCGGGGATGCTCGACCATTCGATCAGCTGCGCAACGCTCGCCTCGTTCAGCATGTCACGCAGGTGGAACGCGGTGACATAGGCGTCCGGGAACGCGCGATGCGCGGGAAGGCCGCGCTCGTGATCCAGCCCCTCGGGCTTGCGCCAATAGCGCAACACCTGGTTGGAGAAGCTGGGGCTGTCGGGCCACAGCCGCAGCGCGCACTTCCAGGTGCAGATCCAGCTCGCGCCATGCGTCATCGCCTGGGTGCAGAATTGCTGCTCGAAATCGGCGCGATGGGCGGCAAGGGCGATGCGGCGGGGATAGGGATCGAGCACCGCGCGGGCGACATCATGCCACCAGGGCGCGTCGGCCACGTCCTCGTCGCGGATATGGTGGATCGCCTGAGTGATCGGCGGCATCGACCGGCCCGGATTCACCAGCCGGTTGCCGCCTTCGCCATACAATTCCCAGCGGCCATCCTCGCCCAGCGCAACGTCCTGCCAGCCGATCTCGCACACGCCGTGCGTGGGCGGGGCGTTACCGGTGGTTTCAAGATCGATGACTCGGATGATGCTGGGTTGCTTTCGCATGCCGGCTATGTGGGGCTTCCGATGCGGCATGTCATCTGCCGTATCGCCGCTTGCTCAGGCGCGCGAGACACCGCTGAGCGCCAGTTGTGCGTCGATCGCGGCGACCAGCCGCCCGAGCGCGGCCTCATCCTTTGCCTCGGCGCGGGCCGTGAGCATCGCCTGGGTATTGGAAGCGCGCAGCAGCCACCAGCCGTCGGGCGTCGTCACGCGCGCCCCATCGGTGAGGTCGACGCTTGCCCCCTCGTTGGCGAGCCGTTCGAGCACCTCCTCGACCACCGCCCCCTTGCGTGCTTCGTCAACCGCGAAGCGAAGCTCGGGGGTCGCGACCACGGCCGGCATGGCATCGCGCAGCGCGGCGAGCGAGCGGCCGGCGAGGCCGACCGCGCGGATCAACTGGACCGCGGCGTAGAGCGCATCGTCATGCCCGCCCAGTTCGGCGAAGAAGATATGCCCGCTCATCTCGCCGGCGATCGGGGCGCCCACCTCGTGCATCATCGTCTTGATGTTGCTGTGGCCGCTTTTCCACATCACCGGGCGGCCGCCGAGCGTGGCGATGCGATCGAACAGCGTGGCGCTTGCCTTGACGTCCGCGACGATCGCGGCCCCGGGATTGGCGCGAAGCGCAGGCTCGGCAAGGATCGACAGCAGTTGATCGCCCGCGATCACCCGGCCGAGGCCGTCGACGGCGCCAATACGGTCCCCGTCGCCGTCGAAGGCGACCCCGAAGTCGAGCGACTTTTCCACCACCAGCGCCTTCAGCGCGGCAAGGTTGGCTTCTTCGGTCGGATCGGGGTGATGATTGGGGAAGCTGCCGTCGACCTCGGCGAAGAGCACGCGATGCTCGCCTGGCAACAGCCCAACAAGGCGTTCGACCGCAGGCCCGGCCGCGCCGTTGCCAGCATCCCAGCCGATGCGAAAGGCGGGGATCGGATCGCCGTCGACGAGACGAGCGACATATTCCTCGCACACCTCGGCCGCGCTGACGCTGCCGGCACCGCTCTCGACGTCGCCGGCAGCCGCGAGGCCGGCGAGCCTGACGATGTCCTCGCCGAAGAACGGCCGGTGGCGCAGCACCATCTTGAAGCCGTTGTCGTCAATCGGATTGTGGCTGCCGGTGACCTGGATCGCCCCGTCGACGCCCAGCGTCCGCTCTGCATGGTAGAGCATCGGGGAGGGGCCGAGGCCGATCCGCACGACATGGATACCCGCGGCAGCGAGGCCTTCGACCAGCGCCGCTTCCAGATCAGGGGAGGAGAGGCGTCCGTCCCGCCCGACCGCGACGCGTGTGCCGCCGCTGCGCCGCACGATGCTGCCGAAGGCGTGGCCGACCGCGCGTGCGTCCGCAGTGTCGAGCGTGCGACCGACGGTGCCTCGAATGTCATAATCGCGCAGGATCGAGGGGTGGAAACGGTGTTGCATGGCTGCCGACGACCCGTTTCGCTCAACCGGCTCGACGAAGCAGAAGGTCTCGGGCTGCGTTGAGTGCGCGGGCGGCGTCGGCCGACCCGCCGCGATCGGGATGGGCCTCCGCCATCAGCCGGCGATGCGCTGCGCGGATCGACGCTTCGTCCGCCCCCGGCGCCAAGCCCAGCAACTGGCGCGCCGCTGCCGCATCAATGGGTTCGGCGACGCGCGCCCCGGCAGGGATACGCTTGCGCGGCGCGCCAAAGCCGTTTTTCCACAAGCGCCAGCCGGCATAAGCGACCAGCACTGCGAGAAGCAGCTTGAAGATCATGCAACCAGCGGCACGGCGGGCTCGGGCAGCGCCAGCCCGGCCATCATCTCGCGAAGCTCCTGCCGCGCGGCGACATGGCCCAGTGCCATTCCACCGAATTCCTTCGAATCGAGCATCGTCAGCCCGGAGGGGAACAGCTCGCGGTAGATCACGCGCTCGCCAAGGCCCGGGATGATGCGGAAGCCGACCCGCTTCGCCAGTTGATCGAGCGCGTCCGACACGCGTCGCATGTTACGCGCCTCGATGTGCTGCAGGCGGTTGCGCAGGACGACCCAGTCGATCGTCGAGCCATCGGCCTTCGCACGGGCCTTGCGCGCGTCCCAGATGAGTTCGGAATAGAAGCTCGGGCGCGTGACCTTGAAAGTTTCGGGGTGAACCTGGCCGATGAGATCGAAATCGACGAAGCTGTCGTTCATCGGCGTGACGAGCGTATCCGCGCGCACGGCGGCGCTCCGGGCATAAGGATCGTCACGGCCCGGCGTGTCGATGACCAGGAAGTCGCTGCCTTCCGTCATTTCGGCGAAGGCTTCCTCGAAATCCTCATGCGCGGTGCGGTGGCGGGGGATCACAAGGTCCGATCCGTTACGGCGAACGGTCTCCGCACGATTGTCGAGATAGCGGCCCATCGTCCGCTGGCGATGATCGAGATCGAGGCAGGCGACGCGCGCGCCGCGCACCGCAAGGGCGATCGCGACGTGCACTGCCGTCGTCGACTTGCCCGTTCCGCCCTTCTCGTTGGCGAACACGATGACATGGGTATTGTCGGAACCGGTCGGCAAAACGTCGCATCCCTTGTTGATCGTATGCACCGACCTCCATAGATGCCCGCGGTTTCCGTTACGAGTGGAGTTTCGATCAGCGTGCAGACCGTCCGTGATTTGACCGACCTGCGCGCTGCGATTGCCGCCTTCCGCGCCGATGGTGCCCGCATCGCTCTGGTGCCGACGATGGGCGCGCTTCATGCCGGCCACATCGCCCTGATCGAGGCGGCGAAGCGCGCCGGCACGAAGGTGGTGGCGTCGATCTTCGTCAATCCCAAGCAGTTCGGCCCGAGCGAGGACCTTGCCCGCTATCCGAGGCGCGAAATGGCGGATTCGCGCATGCTGGTTGAGGCCGGGTGCGACCTTCTCTGGTTGCCGACGGTGGACGTCATGTACCCGGCGGGTTTTGCCACAAACATCAGCGTTGCGGGTGTTAGCGAAGGGCTGGATGGCGCTGCGCGACCGGGCCATTTCGATGGTGTCGCGACCGTCGTCGCCAAGCTCTTCAACCAGGTGACGCCGGACGCCGCCTATTTCGGCGAAAAGGATTTCCAGCAACTGTCGGTGATCCGGCGGATGGTGGCGGACCTCGATTTCGGGCTTGAGGTGATCGGCGTACCGACGCAGCGCGATGACGATGGCCTCGCGTTGTCCTCGCGCAACATCTACCTCGACGAAGAGGAGCGCGCGAAGGCGGTGGCACTCCCCCGGGCGCTGGGTATCGCCGCCCGCGCGATCTGCCGCGGGGACGATGCCGCAACGGCGCTGGCAGAAGCCGAGGCAAGCCTGACCTCGGCCGGCTTTGCGGTTGATTATATCGCGCTGGTCGACGCCGAGACGTTGCAGCCGGAGCCCGCCGCCGAGCGGCCGCGCCGGCTGCTCGCCGCGGCACGCATGGGCCAGACCCGGCTGATCGACAATATCGCGGTCGACCCCTGTTAACCCATTAACCATTTGGTGAGGCGAATCGCGCCACACGTTCGTCATGGGGACATGAACGTGGGGCGAATCAGATGGGTAACAGTCTCAAGAGTGCGCGTTTTCTGATCGACAGCCGGCTGGCCGATGCGATGCGCGGCGACGGACTTGCCTGTTACGACCTGGGGGTCGCCTTCTCCACCGGGACCGGTGGTGCGGTCTATGACCTCATCGAAGCTCACAAATGGTTCAACCTGGCGGCCGTTGCCGGCAACGAAGCCGCGCAGGCCGCGCGTGCGGAGATCGCGGACGACATGAGCGCGCGCGAGATCGCTGCGGCGCAGCGCGCCGCCCGCGACTGGATCGCCGCGAGCCAGCGCCGGGCGGCCTGATCGCATAATACACCTCGGCTCCTCCCGCGCGTGAGAAGCCGGGCGTGCTCGCCAACGATTATTCGGCTGCTGCCGCCTTTTTTCCCGCAGGTGCCTTCTTGGCGGCCGCGGTCTTCGGGGCGGCGGCTTTCTTGGGGGCGGCCTTTTTGGCGGGGGCCTTCTTCTTGGCCTTGCCCTTGCTCGGCATGGCGGCGCGCGCGTCGATGAGTTGCGCGGCTTCCTCCAGCGTCAGCGCATCGGGCGCGATCGTCTTGGGCAGGGTGGCGTTGGTTTCGCCGTCGGTGACATAGGGACCGTAGCGGCCCTCCATGAGCTTCAGCTCCGCCTCGGTGCGCGGATGCTTGCCCAGCACCTTGAGCGGTTCGCGCGAGCCGCGCTGCGGGCGGCCACCGCCGGCGGCGGCCTCCGCCAGCTTCACCACGGCGGCGTTCATGCCGGTTTCGAACACGTCGGCGGTGCTCTGCAACCGGGCGTACTTTCCGTCATGCTGCAGATAGGGGCCGTAGCGGCCGATCGAGGCGACGATGTCCTTGCCGGTTTCGGGGTGCTGGCCGATCGTTCGCGGCAGGCTGAGGAGCTTCAGCGCCATTTCGAGGTCGAGCTCGCCGACATCCTTGGGGATCGAGGCGCGCTTGGCGTCCTTGCCCTCGCCGAGCTGGATGTACGGGCCAAAGCGCCCCGACTTGCGCTCGACCGGGAGGCCGGTTTCCGGATCATGGCCGAGCTGCTCGGGCTCACCGCTGTCGCCGCCCTCGGCGCCCGCCTGTGCGAAGCGGCGGGTGTATTTGCACTCGGGGTAATTGGAGCAGGCGATGAACGCGCCGAAGCGGCCGCCGCGCAGCGCGAGCCGGCCATTGCCGCAATTGGGGCACAGCCGTGCATCGCTGCCGTCCGCGCGATCGGGGAAGAGATAGGGCGCGAGGAAGGCGTCGAGCTGTTCGGTGACTTCGCTCGGCTTGAACTCCATCACCTCGGCGGTGCGCGGCTTGAAATCGCGCCAGAAGCTTTCGAGCACCGCCTGCCATTGCGCGCGGCCGCCCGAGACGTCGTCCAGCTCCTCCTCAAGCTCGGCGGTGTAATCATAGCCGACATAGCGTTCGAAGAAGCGTTCGAGGAACGCCGTCACGAGCCGCCCGCTCTCCTCGGCGAAGAAGCGGTTCTTCTCGACGCGGACGTAGGCGCGATCCTTCAGCGTCTTGATGATCGAGGCGTAGGTCGAGGGGCGGCCGATGCCGAGCTCTTCCATGCGCTTGACCAGCGAGGCTTCGGAGAAGCGCGGCGGCGGCTGGGTGAAATGCTGTTCGGCGTCGACCGACTTCTTGGCCGGGGAATCGCCGTCGCGCATCCGCGGCAGGCGCTTCGCGTCTTCATCGGCGCTATCATCCTGCCCCTCTTCGTAGAGCGCGAGATAGCCGGGGAAGAGCACGACCTGGCCGGTCGCGCGCAGCACGTTGCGCCCCGTCCCGTCCGCCATATCGACGGTGGTGCGCTCCATCCGCGCCGACGCCATCTGGCTGGCGAGCGCGCGCTTCCAGACGAGGTCGTAGAGGCGGGCATGGTCGCCCGAGCCGACGCGATCGCGGCTGAAATCGGTCGGGCGGATCGCCTCGTGCGCTTCCTGCGCGTTCTTCGCCTTGGTCTGATACTGGCGCGGCTTGTCGGGCACGTAGCTCGCGTCATAGCGATTGGCGATCGCGCCGCGTGCGGCATCGATGGCGCTGCCGTCCATCTGCACGCCGTCGGTACGCATATAGGTGATCGCGCCATCCTCGTAGAGCTGCTGCGCGATCCGCATCGTGTGATCGGCGGAGAAGCCGAGCTTGCGCGCTGCCTCCTGCTGCAACGTCGAGGTGGTGAAGGGCGGCGGCGGGTTGCGCGTCGCCGGCTTGGTCTCGACCCGCTCCACGGTGAAGCGCCCGGCCTCGACCGCGGCCTTGGCCTTCAGCGCGTCGCCCTCATTGCCGATCGACAGGCGGTCGAGCTTCTTGCCGTCCCATTGCACGAGGCGTGCGGTGAAGGGGGTGCCGTCCTGCTCCATGGCGGCAGTGACCGACCAATATTCCTGCGCGCGAAACGCCTCGATCTCACGCTCGCGATCGACGATCAGGCGAAGCGCGACCGACTGAACGCGGCCGGCGGACTTGGCGCCGGGCAGCTTGCGCCACAGCACCGGCGAGAGCGTGAAGCCGACGAGATAGTCGAGCGCGCGGCGGGCGCGGTACGCGTCGATCAGATCGGTATCGAGCTCACGCGGGTTCGCCATCGCCTGAGTCACCGCGGGCTTGGTGATGGCGTTGAAGGTGACGCGATCGACCTTCTTGGGCAGCGCCTTGCGCTTCGCCAGCACTTCCTGGACGTGCCAGCTGATCGCCTCCCCCTCTCGATCAGGGTCGGTGGCGAGGATCAGGCGGTCGGCATCCTTGGCGAGATCGGCGATCGCCTTCAGCTGCTTGGCCTTGTCGGCGTAATTTTCCCATTCCATCGCAAAGCCGGCGTCGGGATCGACCGAGCCGTCCTTGGCCGGCAGATCGCGGACGTGGCCGTAGCTCGCGAGAACGCGAAAATCGGAGCCGAGGTATTTTTCGATGGTCTTCGCCTTTGCGGGCGATTCGACAATTACAAGCTGCATTGGCGCCTAACTAGTGATCCTCACACGTATGCGCGAGGGTGGAGAGCGCCGGCCCCCGCCGTCAAGCCGGCGTTCTCCCTATTTCAGGCGCGGTGGATTGGTATGGCACGCCAGGCGAGGAAGAAGCCGAGGCCGAGGAGAAGGTCGATCGCGCCGAACAGCAGCACCGGCGCCGGCGCCTTGCCGGAGGCAAAGAGCAGGAGCGCGGGCACACCGAACGCGAGCTTTTCCGCCACCGAGGGCAGCATCAGCGCGCGGTAGCGGACGGGATCGCCGGCGATCACCCAGAAGACGAGCTGAAAGGCGGCGGCGGTGCCGATGAAGCCATAGGCCACCAGCTCCGCCCCCGTCGGCTGTGGCAGGAGATATTGCGGCAGCAGCGCGACGAGGCCGAAGACCGCCGCGCCGCGGAACCACCAGGATATCCAGCGCGGCGCGCCCGCCGCCGCAATGCCGCCGGCCATCAGGCGGCCTGCGCCGCGCGTTCGGGGGTGAATTCCACTTCCAGCCGGCGGACGGCGTGGACGAAATTGTTGGGCGCGATGTCCATGTCGCCGGTCCAGCGGATGTCGGGGAAGCGAGCGAAGATCTGGCGGTACGCTTCCTCCAGCTGCAACTGCGCGGTCATGCGGCCGATGCAGATGTGCGGGCCGTGGCCGAAGGCGATGTTCTTTTCGGCATTGGCGCGGGTGATGTCGAAGCGGTCGGGATCGGGGAACATCTTCGGGTCACGATTCGCCGCGCCGTAATACATGATGACCTTTTCGCCCTCGGCGATCCTCTGCCCCTCGATCTCGGTATCGCGGGTCGCGGTGCGGCGCATGTAGATGACCGGCGAGACCATGCGGGTGATCTCGTGCACCGCATTGGTCAGCAGGCTGCCGTCGGACTGAAGCCGCTGTTTCTCAGCCGGATTTTCGGTGAACAGCTTCATCGCGCCGGAGATCGAGTTGCGCGTCGTGTCATTGCCGGCGAAGACGATCAGCAGCCAGGCGCCGTCGAGGTACGGATCGGGCAGCGGATCGCCCTCCACCATGGCATTGGCGATCGCGCTCATCAGGTCGGGCTGCGGATCGGCGCGGCGCTTGGCCAGCATGTGGCGACCGTATTCGAACATCTCGGCGATATTCTTGTTGAACATTTCGATGAAGGCGAGGATCTGCGGGCTGAGCTCGCCGCCGCTGGCGATCTGCTGCGCCTGTTCGGTCGCAACCTGCTGCGCCATTTCGAGGAAGTGGATCCAGCCGATGAAGCGCTCGCGGTCGGCCTCCGGCACGCCGAGCATTTCGCACAGGGTGAAGATCGGCAGGCGTTGCGAGAATTTCTCGACCAGGTCGCATTTGCCGAGCGGGGCCATCGTGTCGAGCAGGCGGGTGACCTCGGCCGAGACGCGGGCGCGCAGCCCCTTCATGTAGCTGGCGGTGAAATAGGGCATGTGCTCGCGGCGCAGCTCCCGGTGGGGGCGGCCGTCGAGGTTGATCATCGAGTTGGTCGAGGCGGAGAAGAGCACCGGGTGACGCGTTTCCTGCGGGCCGAGCGCCATCAGGATGCCGCCCTTCTCGCTGCTGAACGTCTCCGGATCGCCGTTGACGCGCTTCACGCCATCATAGCTCGTCACCGCCCAAAAGCCGATGCCGTTGCCCGGCATCGGATGCCACATCACCGGCGCTTCCTCGCGCATGCGGCGGAAATCGTCCCACGGCTGGCCGGCGGTGAAGCGCTTGATGTCGATGAGGTCGGCGCCGGGGATCGTGGGATAGGCCTGGTCGAAGGTCGGGCCCTGCCGGCCCTCGATGATGTGATCGCTGACGAGATGCATGGTCGGTTTCTCTGGCTGGCGGAAGGAGGATCAGGTGAGGTCGGGGGAGAAGCGGATGTTGCCGCGGGCAAGGCCCTCAGTGACGACCTCCAGCCCGCCGGATTTCACCATCCATTCGAGCCGGTGGTCGCGATATTCGCGCTTGAAGAGGCCCTGTTCGAGGAGCTTCGCGACATCGCCCATGCCGCCGGTGGCGGCGTTCGCGGCGGCATCGGCGACGGTGTCGCGCACGGACGCGCGATCGTTGGCGCGGGCCAGCCAGTCGGCGAGCCTCGATCCCGGCGCGGGGGGCACGCCGTGGCCGGCGGAGCCGTTGAGATAGGGCACGACGCTGAGGTCGCCCCAGCCGAAGCGGTCGCCGTTGAACCATTGCCGATCGCCGAGCGCGCGTTCGAGCCAGGCGTGATAACCACGGATCTGCTCCGCCGCCTTGCCGGCGAGCGTTTCGCCCAGCGGCCCTTCGGCGCGGCGGAACCAGCGCAATTCGCTGAGGCCCCAGTTCACCGCCTCCAGGTGCGTGTCGACCACTTCCTCGATCATCCGCACCCGGGCGCGATCGGCGGGAGTGGCGGGGAGCAACGCAGGCTGAGGCCAGCAGTCCTCGATATACTCGAGGATGATGGTCGAATCGAAGATCGCGGTACCGTCATGGAGCAGCGCGGGCACCTCTGCGCGGGGGTTGGCGGCGAGGAAATCGCCGGCCGCACCGCCGACGCCGATGCCGCCGGGCACCGCGGTTTCGAAGGGCACGCCCTTTTCGCGCAGCGCGATCTTCACCTTCTGCGCGTACGGCGACAGCGGGTGATCCCACAACGTGACGGTCATGCCGCACCCTCCCCATAACTTTTGTTGTGGAGAGGCTATGCGGCGGCGGCGGACAAATCCAGTCCTATTTCGCTACTTTCACTCGTGTCGGCGAAGGCGCCTGCGGAAGCTGGATCGGGCGATCCAGATGCCGATCGCGAGCAGCGCAATCGGGGTCAGCCAGAGCGGCAGGGTGACCGCGCTCACTGGCGGATCATAGGTGACGTAATCGCCGTAGCGGGCGACCAGCCAGTCGCGGACCTGCGTGGCATTGTCGCCCGCGGCGATGCGCTGGCGCACCAGGCTGCGCATGTCGCCGGCCATGTCGGCGTCGCTGTCGGCGATCGACTGGCCCTGGCAGACGAGGCAGCGCAGCGTTTCCATCAGCGCCTTCGCCTCCGCCTCCTTGGCAGGGTCGCGCAGCTGGACGTTGGCATAGTCGGCCGGCGGGCGGGTCTGCGCCGCGGCGGGGCCGGCGAGCGCGAGCATGAGGGCGGCGATCAGGCGAGTGAGGCCGTTGCTCATCGGGCGTTGCGCCATGCCTCGGCCAGTGCGGCCACGTCATCGTCGCGGATGTCGCCGACATGCTGTTTCACCACCACGCCCTTGCCGTCGATCACGAAGGTTTCGGGTACGCCCGACGAGCCGAGCGAGAGCTGCACCTGGCTGTCGCGATCATCGCCGATCCGCTGATAGGGATCGCCGTGGCGGGCGAGGAAGGTGGCGATGGCGGGGCCGGTGTCGCGGATCGCGACGGCGTCGATCGGAATGCCCATCGCCTTCAGCTTCATGAGCTGCGGCGCCTCCGCAATGCAGGGCACGCACCAGCTGGCGAAGATGTTGAGGAGGCGCGGCTGGCCGGTCCTGAGATCGGCGGGCGCGAGGCCGGGCTTGCCCGGGACGATCGGCGGCAGGGTGATGTCGGGCACCGGCTTTCCAACCATGGCCGAATAGACCGTCCGGTCGCTGGGCCGGCGCAGCTCGCGCACCGCGAAGCCGGCGAGGATCACGAACACGATGAGCGGGAGCCAGAGGAGCCAGCGCTTCATGCCCAGGCGAGCGCCTCCGCCGCCTCATCCGCGCGCTTCTTCTGCCGGCGATCGCGCAGCCAGTGGCCGAGGATCGACAGTGCGCCACCCAGCGCGATCAACGCGCCGCCATACCAGATCAGCGTCACCCAGGGTTTCCACCACAGCCGCAGCTGCCAGCGACCCGCGCCATCGGGCTGGCCGATGACGGTGTAGAGCTGGCCATCCGCGCTGGTGAGGATGGCGCTTTCGTTGGTGGTGGTCGGCGGGTTGGAGAAATAGCGTGATTGGGGCGCGAGGAAGCGGACCGGGCCGTCGCCGCGCTGCACCTCAAGCCGGGCCTCAAGCGCGGTCCAATTGTCGCCGATCACCGGGCGGATGCCGCGCAGGGTGACGCGATAGGGGCCGACGCGTGCCGGTTCTCCGACGCCGGCGGCGACCAGCTTCTCACGAGTATAGGCCGAGGACGCGGCCATGCCGACGAGGCTGACCGCGATGCCGAGATGGGCGACGACCATGCCATAGACGAACAGCGGCGTGCGGCGCAGGTTGCGGCCGAACAGCGGCGCGACGCTGGCGACCGCGAGGCCGGCGGCAAACGCGATGGCGAGGAGCGGCATGATGCCGATCCCGCCGCCGAACACGACCAGCGCGGCGGCGGTGAAGACGGTGGCGGCGATCGGCCAGGTCATCCGCTGCAGCAGCGCCTGCGCGTCATCCTTGCGCCAGCGCAGCAGCGGCCCGACCGCCATGATCGCCACGAGGATCAGCGCGATCGGCCCGGCGGCCTTTTCGAAGAAGGGCGGGCCGACCGACAATTGCGTGCCCATCGCGGCGGCGACGATCGGGTAGAAGGTGCCGATCAGGACGATGCCGAGGATCACCGACAGGAGGAGGTTGTTGGCCACCAGGCTCCCCTCCCGGCTCAGCAGTTCGAAGGTATTGCCCGCGCGCACCACGCCGATGCGCGTCGCGAACAGCGCCAGCGCGCCGCCGATGTAGAGCGACAGGAGGACGAGGATGAACAGGCCACGTTCGGGATCGACGGCGAAGGCATGGACGCTGGTGAGGATGCCCGAGCGGACCAGAAAGGTGCCGAGCATCGACATGGAGAAGGCGACCACCGCCAGCATCACCGTCCAGGCGCGCAGGCCATCGCGCGTGGCAAGCACGCTGACCGAGTGGAGCAGCGCGGTCGCCGCGAGCCACGGCATCAGCGAGGCATTCTCGACCGGGTCCCAGAACCACCAGCCGCCCCAGCCGAGCTCATAATAGGCCCAATAGCTGCCGGCGGTGATGCCGATCGTCAGGAACACCCAGGCAGCGAGCACCCAGGGGCGCATTGCGCGGGCGAAGGTGGGGCCGACATCACGGGTGACGAGCGCGCCGACCGCGAAGGAGAAGGCGACCGACAGGCCGACATAGCCGGCGTAGAGCGTCGGCGGGTGGAAGGCGAGGCCGGGGTCCTGCAGCAGCGGATTGAGCCCCTGGCCGTCCGCGGGCGGGGTGACGAGCCGCGCAAAGGGGTTCGAGGCAAAGAGCAGGAAGGCGTAGAAGCCGAGCGCGATCAGCGCCTGCGCGCCGAGCGTCGCGGTGAGCGTGCGTTCGGCAAGGCGGCGTTCGAGCGCGGCGACGGCGGCGCCGGCCAGCCCGAGGATGGTGACCCACAGGAGCATCGAGCCCTCATGGTTCCCCCAGGCGCCGGCGAACTTGTAGAGCCACGGCTTGGCCGAATGGCTGTTGGCGACGACCAGCGCGACCGACATGTCCGATGCGAGGAACACGCCGATCAGCGCCGCGATGGCGAGCAGCGACAGCCCGCCCTGAACGATCGCGACGGGGCGGACCGCGGCGGCGAGCATGTCGTCGCCGCGCCTCACCGCCAGCGCGGCGAGCAGCAATTGCATCGCGGCGAGCGCGGCGGCGAACCACAGAGCGGCGAGGCCGATTTCCGCCATCATGCGGCAACGTCCCCGGCGCCAGCGGCGATGCGCCTGGCGCCTGCGGTCAGGCCCGCGGCGCGCGGGCGGGGGGCCACGATCATCTCAACCACCGCCGCTCACCTGCTGCTCAGCGCTCATAGGCCTTGGGCAATGCGCCTTCGGTCGGCACCAGATAGCGATCGCGCAGCTGCGACTGGCGCGAGCGCATCGGCTGGGGCTGGCCGTCGATCCACACTGCGGTCGGCGCGGAGGCAATCTCCAGCGGGTCGCCGTCCCACAGCACGACGTCGGCGCGGCGGCCAGCGCGCAGCGAGCCGAGTTCATTGTCCATGCCGAGCGCGGCCGCCGGGCCGGAGGTGATCGCGGCGAGCGCCTCGCCCCAGGTCAGGCCGGTGTGGCCGGGCACGCGGGTGATGGCGACGAGATTGCCGGCGTACTGGCGCAGGTTATGCTCTCCGCCATTGTTGCCGGTCGAAGCGAGCGCGACCTGGACGCCGGCGGCGCGCATGCGGCCGACGTTGGATTCGGTCGCGCCGAGCGATTCGAACTGCGCCGGCAGATCGGCGAGCGCGGCGGCGATGACGGGGACGCGGGCGGCGGCGATCTCACGCGCGACCATCCACCCCTCGGTGACGCCGGTCAGCACCAGCTTCAGCTTGGGATATTCACGCGGCAGCGCGAGGACGGTCAGGATGTCGCTCGCACGCTCGACATGGACGACGAGCGGCACGCTGCCGTCGAGCACGCGCAGCAGCGCCTGGGCGTCGCCGCGCTTCACCATCGAATCCTTTTCGCGGCCCCCGAAGGCGGCGGGGTTGCGGCGGTAATCCTCCGCCTGCGCCAGCGCATCGCGCAGCGCAGCATAGGCTGCCGGGCGGCTGCCGCCGGCGAGACGCCCGCCGGCTTCGCCAAGCTCGACGAACTGGAAGGCGCGCGGGCGGGTGACGGCATTGGGATCATTGCCGAGATCGATCACCGCGCCCTGTCCGGCGAAGATCGAGTTCGACGCTTCGGGCGCGACCAGTGCGCGGGTGACGCCGCCCAATCGCTCGTTGGCGATCTTCACCTCGGCCGGGTTGATCGAGGTGGAGACGTCGATCGCGGCGTTGAACGGCGCGGTGCGCGCGCCCGTGTCATTGCTTTCGCGCACGCCGCCGGCATCGCTGATGCCAAGATCGCTGAAGCCGGCGATGAAGCCCGGCGCGACCCATTTGCCGCTGCCGTCGATCACCTGCGCGCCCGCGGGCACCGCGACGCCGCTGCCCGCGGCGACGATGCGGCCGTTCTGGAACACCACGGTGCCGCCTTCGACCGGGGCGCTGCCATCGCCGACCGCGATCGTCGCATTGGTGATCGCGACCGTCTGCGCGGCGACCGGGCTCGCCAGCATCGTGGCGAGGAGGAGGAAAGCGCGCTTCACTTGACGTCTCCCGAACCGGGCTGGCCAAGCTCGAAGTCGCTCACCGGGCGACGCTTGGGATCATTGGCATCATAAAGGAGCGCGCCGTCGATCCACACCTTTTCCGGGCGGGTATAGACGCTGTACGGATCGCCATTCCACAGCACGACATCGGCCATCTTGCCGGGGACGAGGCTGCCGGTCTGGTCGGCGATGCCCATCGCCTTTGCGGGGCCGAGCGACAGCCACTTCCACGCCACTTCCGGCGCGATGTTGATGCCGACGCGGCGACCGCTGGCGAGCACCTTCGCGACTTCCTGGTTCAGCCGCTGAATGCCGTTTTCGTCATCCGAGTGGATCATCGCGCAGGCGCCGGCATTTTCGAGGATGGCGAGGTTTTCGCCGATCCCGTCATAGCTTTCCATCTTGAAGCCGTACCAATCGGCCCAGACGGCGGCACAGGTGCCATTCGCCTTCAAGAGGTCAGCGATCTTGTACGCCTCCACCGCGTGGTGGAAGGCGGTGACCTTGTAGCCGAACTCCTTCGCCATATCCTCGACGATCGCCATTTCGTCGGCGCGGTAGCAGTGGTTCTGGATCAGGATCTCGCCCGCCAGCACGCCGCGCAGCGTGTCCATCGCGATATCGCGCGCGGGGGGCTCACCGCCGTCAGCCTCGTACTTGTCCCATTTGCGGCGATAGTCCTGCGCCTTGGCCCAGGTCGCGCGGTCAACCGCGATATTGCCCATGCGGGTGGAGGGCTGGCGGTTCTTCGAGCCATAGACGCGCTTCGGGTTTTCGCCGCACGCCATTTTCAGGCCGTAGGGCGCGCCCGGAAATTTCATGCCCTGCATGGTGCGCGAATAGACGTTCTTCAGCGTGACCGAGCGGCCGCCCATGAGGTTCGCCGAGCCGGGCAGGATCTGCAGCGTGGTGACGCCGCCGTTGGCCAGCGCGCGGCTGAAGCCCGGGTCCTGCGGCCAGACGCTGTGTTCGGCCCAGACGTCCGCGGTGATCGGGCTGGTCGCCTCGTTGCCGTCGCTATGCGCCTGGACGCTGGGCGTCGGATAATCGCCGAGGTGGCTGTGGATATCGATGATCCCGGGGGTCACCCACTTGCCGGTGCCGTCGATCACCTGCGCGTCCGCCGGTGCATTCACGCTGGCGCCGACCGCGACGATCTTCCCGTCGGCGAAGAGCACCTGGCCGTTGTCGATCCGGCCGCCCTCGCCATCGAAGATCGTGACGTTGCGCACCACCGTCGGCACGCCCGGATAGGCGCGGTAGGTGGAGGGGTAGGGATCGCGCGAATAGGGCTTGGCGGGCGCCTTGGACGACGCGGACTTCGGCCGGGCGTCACCTTGCGAACAGGCGATCAGCGAAAGCGCCGCCACGCCCGCTGCGACCCAGCGGGGGGCGGTGGAAAAGGAACGGATCATGGGCGCCGTGATTGGACGGACGCGCGCCGGAAGACAAGCGCTTAGCCGCTGCTCCAGCGCAATCCGTCGCAATCAGGCGGTGCCCCCCGTCAGGTCGCGCTGTCGAGCGTTTCCACGACCAACCGGTCGTTGGTGTAGACGCAGACTTCCGCGGCAATCGCCATCGCCTTGCGGCAGATCGTCTCCGCGTCCTTTTCATAATCAACCAGCGCGCGGGCGGCAGCGAGCGCGAAGTTGCCGCCCGAGCCGATCGCTGCGATGCCCGCCTCCGGCTCCAGCACGTCGCCATTGCCGGTGAGAATGAGCGTCACGTCCTTGTCGGCGACGATCATCATCGCCTCCAGGTTGCGGAGGTACTTGTCCGTCCGCCAGTCCTTGGCCAGTTCCACCGCGGCGCGCATCAAATGGCCCTGGTGGCGTTCCAGCTTTGCCTCGAGCCGCTCGAACAGGGTGAAAGCGTCGGCGGTCGCGCCCGCGAAGCCGCCGATCACCTTGCCCTCTGAGCCGAGCGTGCGGACCTTGCGCGCATTCGGCTTCATCACCGTCTGGCCCATCGATACCTGGCCGTCGCCCGCGACGACCACTTTCCCGCCACGCCGCACCGATAGGATCGTGGTGCCGTGCCAGACGGGCATGCTGCTTTGTTCACTCATGGCGCGCGATGTAGGACGTGTGGCGCGGGTTCAACAGCCCCCAGCATCGCGCTCGCCCCAGGCAGGAGCGAAACACCGCCAGGGACTCCCGCTGGCGGCGAGCGCCTTGACGGCGCGCGCCACGGACGGGCGAGCCGATGTTGGAGCGAATGTTGAGGAAGTTGAGGCTCTGGCGCATTTTTCAACGTGCCTTCGCCTTCCCCCATTCGCGCGCCGCGGTGTAGCCGAGATAACCGGTGGCGAAGAGTGCGTAGAGCGGCTCCGGAATGCCGGAGAGATACGCGTTCATGCCGCCCGCAATCACCCGCGCCGTCGCCGGACTGACCGCGGCGATGATCCCCATCGGGATCGACCAGAGCAGCAACACGTACATGACGTAGAGGAAGCTCGGCCGCGCCCGGCTGGTCCAGGGATCGGGGGATTCCGCCTCGGCCAGCACGGCGGCCATCTGCGTCTTGATCCGGTCGAGTTCCTGCGATCCTTCGAGGCGCAACAGTTCGAGCTTCGCCGCCTCGCGCGCCTTGGGATCGGGAATGATCTTGTCGATCAGCCCGGCGACCGGGCCGATGATGGTATCGAGCAATGCCATGTTCCTTCTCCTTCAGGCGAGGCGGTTGGCGAGCCAGCCGTAGAGGAATGCCTCGTTCGCGGGACGGCGCTCGGCCAGCGAGACGTAGCGTTCGCCCTGCAGCGCCTCGAGCGCCTTGAGCAGCACCGTCTCGCCAGCCGGCCCGCGGGTAGCGAGGAAGCCGTCGAGCGCGCCCAAAGTCTGCGGGCCGATGCGGCCATCGAGCAGCACGTCGGGATAATCGCGTGCGCCACGGTTTAGCGCGTTCAGCGCGCGCTGGAGGAAGGCGATCGCCACCGCCGGCCCCATGTTGACGCCGGTATCGAACAGTTCGGCGGCGATCAGCGGCGCGCGCTGCGCCACGTCGTCGATCCGCGGGCGCTGCCAGTAGATACGGCGATAGATGGCGGCGGCTGCCTCGCGCGCGAAATGGCGCATGTCGCCGGTATAGCCGCTGGCGCGCGCCACGGCCTCGGTTATGCCCCAGCGAGTCGCGCCGCCGCGGTCCGCCGGGTGTTTGCTGTAGCCGCCTTCGCGGTCGATGACGGCATCGATGAGATCGTCGATCATGGTCCTCTCCTGCACAAGAACAAAAAGAGAACAATACGCCTGTCAGGGTGATGTAGGACAGTGCGGGATGGGGCGCAGCCGGGGTCAGCAGATCCCGTGATATCCTTTGAACCAGTCGACGAAGCGGGGGATGCCGACCTCGATCGGCGTGGTGGGGGCAAAGCCGTGATCGCGGCTGATCGCGGTGATGTCCGCATAGGTGGCGGGGACGTCGCCGGGTTGCATCGGTTCGAGACTGCGCACCGCCTTGATGCCGATCGCATCCTCCAGCACGTCGATCATGCGCAGCAGCTGCTCGGGCTTGTTGTTGCCGATGTTGTAGACGCGGTGCGGCGGATTGGTGCCGTCATCAGCGGGCGGGCTGTCGGTGACCGCGATCACGCCTGAGACGATATCGTCGATGAAGGTGAAGTCGCGGCTCATGTCGCCATTGTTGAAGACGCGGATCGGCTTGCCCTTGAGGATCGCGTCGGTGAACAGCCACAGTGCCATGTCTGGCCGGCCCCATGGGCCATAGACGGTGAAGAACCGGAGACCCGTCAGCGGCAGGCGATAGAGATGGGCATAGACATTGCCCATCAGCTCGTCCGCCTTCTTGGTTGCGGCATAGAGCGAGATCGGGCCGTCGACGCGGTCGCTTTCCGCGAACGGCAGCTTGGTGTTGCCACCATAGACGGAACTGGACGAGGCGTAGCTCATCGACGCGAGGCCATCGAGCGAGCGGGCATATTCGAGCAGGTTCACCTGACCAACGAGGTTCGACTGGACATAAGCGTGCGGGTTGGTGAGCGAGTAACGCACGCCCGCCTGCGCGGCGAGATGGATGATGTGGGTGATCCGGTGCGGCGCGAGCGCCGCGGTGAGCGCCGCCTGATCCGCAATGTCGACCTCAGCGAAGGTGAAACTGGGATGCGTCAGCGTCGCGAGGCGGCCGCGCTTCAGCTGGACGGGATAATAATCGTTGAGATTGTCGATCCCCACGACTGTCTCGCCGCGATCAAGCAGCCGACGCGCGACGGCGGCGCCGATGAAGCCGGCCGCTCCGGTGACGAGATAGGTCATGTCTGCTCTCTCCTGCCCTTGGCCCTCGCGTAGCGGGGTGAACGACGCAAGCGAAGGCCTGACGTGATGCCGTTCAGCCGTTGCATGTGTCACCAGGCGGCGCATCGCGCCTTCGCTTGTGCGGCGCTTGCGCCTACAAGCCGGCGGCATGGAGACCCGCGAAACCGATCATGCCGCGCCGCCCGCGAGCGGCCCGAGCTACACCAGCTATCTGAGGCTCGACGAACTGCTCGCCTGCCAGAGCCCATTGTCCGGCACGCATGACGAGATGCTGTTCATCGTCATCCACCAGGCATCGGAACTGTGGATGAAATTATGCCTTCATGAGCTGAATGCAGCGCGCGCGGCGATTGCGGCGGACCAGCTCGACGCAGCATTCAAGATGATGGCGCGGGTGGCGCGGGTGCAGCAGCAGCTGATCAGCAGCTGGGAGATCCTGGCGACGATCACCCCGGCGGATTATTCCGCGATGCGCGGCAAGCTTGGCGGTAGCTCCGGTTTCCAGTCGCACCAGTATCGCGCGATGGAATATTTGATGGGCAACAAGAATGCGGCGCTGATTCGCATCTTCGCCGATGCGCCGCACCTGCAGGCGGAGCTGACCGCGGAGCTTGCCCGGCCGAGCATCTATGACGAGGCGCTGCGTGCGCTGGCGCGCGCCGGGCTGCCGGTGCCCGCCGACCGGCTGGAGCGGGACTTCACCAAGCCATATGAGGCATCTCCAGCGGTGGAGGCATGCTGGCGCGACGTCTATGCCGCGCCGGAGCGCTACTGGAACCTGTACGAGCTGGCCGAGAAGCTGGTCGACCTGGAATATCGCTTCCAGCTGTGGCGCTTCGGGCATCTGAAGACGGTGGAGCGGGTGATCGGCTTCAAGCGCGGGACGGGCGGCACCGCGGGCGTGCCGTACCTCGCCAAGGTGATCGACCAGGTGTTCTTCCCCGAACTGCTGACGGTGAGGGCAGTGCTGTGAGGGGCGATGCGGTGAGCGGGGTCGCTGCGCGTGGCTGGCCGGGCCTTGCCGAGGTGCAGGAGCTGGATGCGGCCGATCCGCTGCGCTCCCACCGCGCGCGCTTCGCGCTGCCCGAGGGTCTGATCTACCTAGATGGCAATTCGCTGGGCGCGTTGCCGCGGGCGACGGCCGCGCGGATCGGTGATGCCGTGACGAGCGAATGGGGCACGGACCTCATCGCCAGCTGGAACAAGCACGGCTGGATCGAAGCGCCGGCGCGGCTCGGCGCGCGGATCGCGCCGCTGATCGGGGCGGCAGCGGACGAAGTGATCGTCGCGGATTCGACCTCCGCCAACCTCTTCAAGCTGCTGACCGCGGCGTGCCTGGCGCAGACCGGCCGCACCACCATCCTGACCGAGCCGGGCAACTTCCCGACCGACCTTTATATCGCGCAGGGGATCGCGGCGACGCTGCCCGGACGCCAGGTGCGCACCACGCGGGATATTGCGGCGGCGATCGATGGCGACACCGCGGTCGTGCTGCTCACCCATGTCCATTACAAGACCGGGGCGATGCACGACATGGCGGCGATCACCGCCGCGGCGCATGCGGCGGGCGCGCTGATCCTGTGGGATCTCAGCCATAGCGTTGGCGCAGTCGAGGTGGACCTCAACGGCTGCGGCGCGGACCTGGCAGTCGGCTGCGGCTACAAATATCTCAACGGCGGGCCGGGGGCGCCGGCATTCCTCTATGTGGCGAAGGCGCTGCAGGATCGGCTGCGATCGCCGCTGACGGGGTGGATGGGCCATGCCGCGCCGTTCGACTTCGAGGATGATTATGCGCCGGCGGGGGGCATGAAGCGCTTCCTCTGCGGGACGCCGCCGATCCTCGGCATGGCGGCGCTGGATGCGGGGCTCGACACGTTCGAGGGCGTGACGATGGGTGATCTGGTGCCCAAGAGCCGCGCGCTTGCCGACCTCCTGATCGCGGGGATCGACACGCGGCTGGCCGGACACGGTTTCACGCTCGTCACGCCGCGTGATGCCGCGATGCGCGGCAGCCATGTCAGCATCGCGCACGATCATGCGTGGGAGATCTGCCAGGCGCTGATCGCGCGCGGCGTGGTAGGCGATTTCCGCGCGCCCGAGGTGCTGCGGCTGGGGCTGACGCCGCTCTACACCCGCTACGAGGACGTGTGGCGGGCGGTGGAGAAACTGGCCGAGGTGATGGCGGCGGACGCTTGGCGCGATCCCGCCTATGCGGTGCGCGCCGCCGTCACCTGACACGCTGTCTCAGGGGGCGGGCCGGTCCGCTTGCGCTTCGGCGAGATAGACTGCGAACAGCCCTTCGGGATCGGTCCATTCGGCGACCGGGGTCCAGCCCCCGGCGCGCAGCAGGATCTTTGCGTCCCGGGGCCCGTATTTGTGGCTGTTCTCGGTGTGGATCGTCTCGCCGGCAGCGATCGCGAAGTCACGGCCGTCGACCGTGAAGGCGAGATCGCGCGTCGCCTCCAGATGCATTTCGATCCGGGCGCGATCGTCGTTCCAGATCGCGCGGTGGCGAAAGGCATCGACCGGGATCGTGCCGTCAAGCTCGCGGTTGATCCGGCCGAGGAGGTTCATGTTGAACGCTGCGGTGACACCGGCAGCATCGTCATAGGCGCCCGTCAGCACGCCCTCGTCCTTGATCCGGTCCATGCCGATCAGAAGGTGCGCACCGATGCCGAGCGAGCCGCGCATCGCCCTGAGCAGGTCGACCGCGGCGCGCGGGATGAGGTTGCCGATCGTCGAACCCGGGAAGAAGCCGAGCTTGGGCACGGCGGCGATCGTCTTGGGCAAGGTGAGCGTGCGGGTGAAATCGGCCTCGAACGGGAGCACGAATAAATCCGGGTAGCGGCCGGAAAGCGCGCGCGAGGATTCGCGCAGGAACTCGCCCGAGATGTCGATCGGCACATAGGCGCTGGGGCGGATCGCGTCGATCACCAGCGGCGTCTTGGTCGAGGAGCCGGAGCCGAACTCGACGAGAGCGGCGCCCTGCGGCAGGCGCTGCGCGAGATCGCCGCCAATGCGTGACAGGATGCCGGTTTCGGTGCGAGTGGGATAATATTCGGGAAGTGCGGTGATCTGCTCGAACAGCTCCGACCCGCGATGATCGTAGAACCAGCGCGCGGGGATGGCGCGCGGGCGGCGGGCAAGGCCGTCGAGCACGTCGGCGCGGAACTGCGGATCGGCGAGCGAGGCCTGGCCGTCCTCGATCTCTGGCTTCAGCATGTCGATCCTTTCCGGTGTGTGATGGGGCGGCGCGTGCTCATGCATCCTTCGCGAGGCGGACGCCGGTGAACTGCCAGCGCTGGTGGGGGTAGAAGAAGTTGCGATACGAGGCGCGCAGATGCCCGCGCGGCGTGGCGCAGGATCCGCCGCGCAGCACGAACTGCCCGCTCATGAACTTGCCGTTATATTCGCCCACCGCGCCCTCGGCGGCGACGAACCCGGGGTACGGGCGATAGGCGCTGCCGGTCCATTCCCACACATCGCCGAAGAAGGCGGGGCCGCGCTGGGCCGGGCGCGGCTCTGTGGCGCCGGCGACGTCGAGCTGGTTGCCGCTGGCAGGATCGTGGCCGGCGGCGGCGGCTTCCCATTCGAACTCGGTCGGCAGGCGGGCGCCGGCCCAGCTGGCATAGGCGTCCGCCTCGTAGAAGCTGACATGCGTGACGGGGGCGGCAGGATCGACCGGGCGGCGGCCGTCGAGCCCGAAGCGGGTCCAGGCGCCGTCGCGCTCTTCCCAATAGAGCGGGGCGGTGATCCCTTCGCGCTGCACCCAGGCCCAGCCGTCCGCCAGCCACCATCGCGGAGTGCGATAACCGCCGTCGGCGATGAACGCCTGCCACTCGCCGTTGGTGACGGTGCGATCGGCGATCCGGTGGGGCGACAGAAGCGCACGGTGGCGCGGGCCTTCACAATCGAAGGCGAAGCCGGCGCCGGCGTGGCCGATCTCGACCACCTGTTCGTCCTGCTCGATCCAGTCGATCGGCCGGGGAACTTCGACGGGCACCTTGCGCTCGGGAAGCCAGAGGCTGGGCTCCAGTGGGTTTTCGGAGAAGAGGTGGAGGATATCGGTGACGAGCAGTTCCTGGTGCTGCTGCTCGTGATGGCAGCCGAGCTCCACCAAGGCGCGTGCCTCGCCACCAAGGGCGGGGAAGGCGACGATCATCGCGCGGTCCACCACGGCGCGATATTCCAGCACCTCCGCCAGCGTCGGCCGGGTGATCATGCCGCGACGCGCGCGGGCATGGCGGCGCCCCTCGGCCTCGTAATAGCTGTTGAACAGGAAGGGGAAGCGTTCGTCGTGCAGCCGGTAGCCCGGCGCGTGATCCCGCAGCACGAAGGTTTCGAAGAACCAGCTGGTGTGCGCGAGATGCCATTTGGCGGGGGAGGCATCGTCCATCGACTGGACGGTGGCATCGGCATCGCTGAGCGGGGCGACGAGCGCCTCGGTCAGCGCACGAATGCGGGAATAGCGGACCGCGAGGTCATCGGATTGCAGGGTCGGGCGTAACCGCATTCTGATCTCTCCCCCAGAATTCGGATACGCAGGTCAGGCGCAGTAACGCGCCCCACGGCGCTAGCGTGATCCCCCGGGTATCCAGAGAACGTCTCCGCCCCCCGTTTGGTTCACCGCACGGCACGCGACGAACAGGAAATCCGACAGTCGATTGAGATAGGTGAGCGCGGCCGGATTGACCGGTGCGTCGATCGCCACTGCGGCACGCTCCGCCCGGCGTGCGATCGCACGCGCAAGGTGAAGCGATGCGGCGGCACCGCCCGGCAGGATGAAGCTGCGCAGCGGTTCAAGGCGATCGTTCAGCTTGTCGATCTCGCGCTCCAGCCAGTCGACCTGCGCCGGGATCATCCGCAACACCATATCGGACGGGATGAAATCCTCGCCCGGCGTCGCGAGATCGGCGCCGAGATCGAACAGGTCGTTCTGGATTCGCGACAAGGTTGAAATCACGGGGTGATCGCCAAGCGAGGCGATGGCGACGCCGATCGCGCTGTTCGCTTCGTCCACGTCCCCGATCGCGATCATCCGCGGATCGGCCTTGGAGACGCGGCTGCCATCGACCAGCCCGGTCGTGCCGTCGTCCCCCGTGCGTGTGTAGATCTTGTTGAGCTTGACCAACCGTCAGGTCCGCCCGGCGGCGAACAGCAGGACGACGACGACGAGGATCGCGAGCGCCTGGAACAGGATGCGCTGCTGCATCATCCGGTTGGACTTCAGCTGCAGCGCGCTTGGCCCAGAAGAGCCGACGCCGCGTGCTTCGTCACTGGCGCTCTGGAGAAAGCTGATGACGCCGCGTACCAGCGCGACGACTGTGGCGATCAGCGCCGCGATCAAAAGGATTACGAGGAACGTCTGCATCAGACCTATCTAGGATCTTGCGACATGATTTGAAACCCGCCCCGCGCGCAGATCGGCGGCAAGCGCGAGGCCGTCTACGCCGGCGGCACGCAGCGCGGCAAGGGCGGGCGCGCCATTGCGCTTGGCGAGGCGCTTTCCGTCCGGGCCGAGCAGCAGATCATGATGGTGGTAGGCGGGCGTCGGCAGTTCGAGCAACGCCTGGAGCAGGCGGTGAACATGCGTGGCGGCGAGCAGATCGCGACCGCGCACCACGTCCGTCACACCCTGCCAAGCGTCGTCGACGGTGACGGCGAGATGGTAGCTGGCCGGTGCGTCCTTTCGCGCGAGCACCACGTCCCCCGCAGCGAGCGGATCGGCGACGACCATCTTGCCGTGGTCTTGCCACTTCAGCGGACCGGCACGCTCGACGGCGGCGGCCATGTCGATCCGCCAGCAATGTGGTTGTGCGGGATCACCCTCCCGACCCCGGCAGGTTCCGGGATAGCGCGGCTCGGCACCGTGCGGGGCGGAAAGGCTGGCGGCGGCAATCTCGGCGCGGGTGCAATAGCAGCGGTAAAGCAGCCCCATGTCGCGCAGCCGATTCAGGGCGGCGGCATAAGCGGGCAGCCGCTGCGACTGGAACACAATTTCGCCGTCCCAGCCAAGGCCGAGCCAGGCGAGATCCTCGATGATCGTCGCAACATGTTCGGGGCGGCTACGCGTGCCGTCAATATCCTCGATCCGCAGCAGGAAGCGGCCGGCGCCGCCGCGTGCGCGATCGTGCGAGAGGATGGCGGACCATGCGTGGCCGAGGTGGAGCTGGCCGGTGGGAGAGGGGGCGAAGCGGGTAACGATCACGTCTGCCGATGTGCGAGGCGTAGGGCAGTGCGGCAAGCCCCCGCCGACGCCGCCCCGCCGCGCCCTGGACCGATCCTCGCGGGCCTCAGCGGCCGCTGAACACCGGCTCGCGCTTTTCCATGAAAGCGGCGACGCCTTCCTTGTGATCCTGCGTCCCCATCAGGTGCCGGATCGTCTCGATCGCCCAGCCGCCAAGCTCGCGTGGATCCCCATAAGCGGCGCGGCGCAGCCCTTCCTTCATGTAGCGAAGCGCGAGCGGCGGGTTCGACGCGATGCGACCGGCGAGATCGCAGGCGCGGACCATTAGTTCGGCATGCGGCACCACTTCGCGCACCAACCCGATGCGCGCGGCCTCGGCCGCGTCGATCACGTCGCCGGTGAAAAGCAGTTCCGCGGCCTTGGCGGGACCGACAATGGCAGGGAGACGGTAGAAGCCGCCGACATCGCAGACGAGGCCGCGCTTGATGAAGAGCTCGGCGAACTTCGCCTTGTCCGATGCGATGCGGATATCGGCGTAGAGCGCGAGTTCCATGCCCCAGCCGACGGCGGCGCCATTGACGGCGGCGATCACCGGCTTGTCGCATTCGAGCGCGGCAATGGCGGCGGGCGTCGGTTGATGACGAACGACCGGCGGCGCCTTGCGCTTCGCAAAGGCATCGGGGCCGGCCATGATCTCGCCCACGTCATCGCCGGAGCAGAAGGCGGGATCGGCGCCGGTGACGATGACGCAGCGTGCATCCTCGTCCGTGACCGCGCGGCGGAACGCGGCCTCGAGCCTGGCATAAGCATCCCAGTTCAAGGCGTTGCGGCGTTCGGGCCGATTGAGCGTGATCGTCGCGATATGGTCGGCGACTTCATAGGTGACGCTGTCGGTCATATATCCTCTCCCCTTGACCCGGTGATTCCCGGCCTGTCATCATGGCGTCATCGCTGGGCGCGATGCGCTGCGGCGACACAGTATCGAAGGGGAGCGCGCTTGTTCCATCCCGATCTGATCCGCCATCCGGACGCTTGTCCGACGCTGGTCCTCAACGCGGATTACACGCCGCTATCTTATTATCCGCTCAGCATCTGGCCGTGGCAGACCGCGGTCAAGGCAGTGTTTCTCGACCGTGTCGATATCGTCGCGCATTACGAGCGCGAGGTGCGCAGCCCGACGCAGACAATGAAGCTGCCATCGGTGATCGCGCTGAAGCAATATGTGCGTCCGTCGCAATTCCCGGCCTTCACCCGCTTCAACCTTTTCCTGCGCGATCGCTTTGCCTGCCAGTATTGCGGCACGCAGCAGCGTGAACTGACATTCGATCATGTCGTGCCGCGGGCGCAAGGCGGGCGGACGACGTGGGAAAACGTCGTCACCGCCTGTTCCCCGTGCAACCTCAAGAAGGGCGGACGCACGCCGAAGGAAGCGTCGATGCCGCTCCATATCGAGCCCATCCGACCGACGAGCTGGCAGCTGCAGGAACACGGCCGAAGCTATCCGCCACACTATCTTCATCAGACGTGGCACGATTGGCTTTATTGGGACGTTGAACTGGAAGCGTAAGGCTGGTTCTGGAGGATAATATATGCGGTCGTTGGTCGTGCTCGCTGGCGTCCTGCCGGTGCTGGCGGGGTGCGGCGGATCGGGGACATCGGCCGACGAGAATATGGCGGTGGATTACCGGCCGCCCACGGTGACTTCCCGGCTGGACTTTGGCGGGATGGTGGAGCGGCGCTTCCACCGCCTGGACGTCAATGCCGACGATCGCCTGACGCCGGACGAACTGCCGCCACGGCTGCGCGGCATCATGGCGCAGGCCGACACGGACGGCGACGGCAGCTTGAGCTCGCAGGAATGGGGCGCGTTCATGCTCGGCCGGTTCGACCAGCTGGATCTCAACAAGGACGGCTCGGTGACGAGTGAGGAGCGCGCCACAGCGATGGAGCGGATCGCGCCGCCGGGCGGAATATCGGTGCTTGGCAACAGCACCGACAATGCCGTCGTTCCCGTGCCCGATGCCGGCGCCGACAACGTCAGCGGCAACTGAGCGTGGGCGTTGACCGCGATCCTGTTGCAGCGCAGCATGACGACATGGCCGAGCTTCCGCCGATCAACAACAACCCCGACATCCGCTATCTGGGGCGCGTCCTCGGCGATGTGATCCGCGAACTTGGCGGCGAGCGGCTGTTCGCCGCGACCGAGGCGATCCGATCGGCATCGGTGGAGCGCCACCGCGACGGCGGCGCGCCGGTGGACCATCATCTCGACGCGCTGTCGCTCGACGAGACGCTCGATTTCGTGCGCGGCTTCATGCTGTTTTCGATGCTGGCGAACCTTGCCGAGGATCGCCAGGGCATCGCGGCGGAGGAAGGGGCGGATCTCGCCTCCGCACTGGAGCGCCTGTCGGGCGAGGGGATCGGCAAGGCGGACGTGCTTGCCCTGCTCGACCATGCGCTGATCGCGCCGGTGCTGACCGCACACCCCACCGAGGTGCGGCGCAAGAGCATGATCGACCACCGCAACCGCATCGCCGACCTGATGGCGCTGCGCGACAGCGGCGCGACCGAGACGCCGGAGGGTGACCTGATCGACGGGGCGATCGTGCGGCAGGTGGCGCTGTTGTGGCAGACGCGGATGCTGCGGCGCGAACGGCTGTATGTCACCGACGAGGTGGAGACGGCGCTGAGCTATTTGCGCGACGTGTTCCTGCCGGTGATCCCCGCGCTCTACCAGCGCTGGGACCGGGCGATGGGCAAGCGCGTGCCGAGCTTCCTGCGGCCGGGCAACTGGATCGGCGGCGACCGCGACGGCAATCCCTATGTGACGGCGGACTCGCTGCGTACCGCGCTCAGCAAGGCATCGGCCGGTGTGATCGGCTATTATCTCGAGCAGCTGCATGCGCTTGGCGCCGAACTGTCGATCTCGGCCGATCATGCGCCGGTGGACGAGGCGGTGCTGGCGCTGGCCGCACGGAGCGGCGACGAGGCGGAGAGCCGGCGCGACGAGCCGTACCGCCGCGCGCTGACCGGCATCTATGCGCGCACGGCAGCCACCTACACCAAGCTGACCGGTGCGACGCCGCCACGGCCGAGCCGGCCGGCCGAGCCCTATGCCTCGCCCGATGAGCTGCGCGATGATCTTGCCACGATCGCGCATCCGTTGACCGACGGGCTGCGGGCGAGCGGCGGGGCGATCGAGCGGCTGATCCGCGCAATTGAGGTATTCGGTTTTCACCTCGCGACGCTCGACCTTCGGCAGAACAGCGCGGTGCATGAGCGGGTGGTGGCCGAACTGCTCGCCACCGCCGGCGTGTGCGACGATTATGCGGCGCTGGACGAGGAGGAGCGGGTGGCGCTGCTCACCCGCGAATTGGCGACGGCACGCCCGCTGACCAGCCGATTCATCCATTATTCGGACGAGACGACATCCGAGCTGGCGATCGTCGCGGCGGCGGCCGATGCTCATGCGACATACGGGCCGGCGTGTATCCGGCAATATATCGTCTCGATGTGCAAATCGGTCAGCGACCTTCTCGAAGTGCATCTGCTGCTGAAGGAGGTTGGGCTGTACCGGCCGGGAGAGCCCGCCACCGCGGCCGTGATGGCAGTGCCGCTGTTCGAGACGATCGAGGATCTGGAAGCGGCGCCGGCGATCATGAAGGCGTGGTTCGCGCTGCCAGAAGTGGCGGCGATCGCCAAGGCGCGCGGCCACCAGGAAGTGATGATCGGCTATTCCGATTCGAACAAGGACGGCGGCTATCTCACCTCCACCTGGCAGCTGTCGAAGGCGTCGACCGCGTTGAAATCGGTGTTCGAGGCGGCCGGCGTCGGCATGCAGCTGTTCCACGGCCGCGGCGGCGCGGTGGGACGCGGCGGCGGATCATCCTTCGCGGCGATCCGCGCGCAGCCGCCCGGGACGGTGCAAGGGCGCATCCGGATCACGGAACAGGGCGAAGTGATCGCCGGCAAATACGGCACGCGGGAAACGGCGATCACGAACCTCGAGGCGATGACCTCGGCGACCCTGCTCGCCAGCCTGTCGCCGGCGCCGCTGTCGAATGCGGAAAGCGAGACCTTCTCGGCCGCGATCGATCGCCTCTCAGAGACGGCATTCCACTCCTATCGCGATCTCGTGTACGGCACCGAGGGTTTTCGCACCTTCTTCCGCCAGATGACGCCGATCGCCGAAATCTCCGGCCTGAAGATCGGCAGCCGGCCGGCCAGCCGCACCAAATCGACGCGGATCGAGGATCTGCGCGCCATCCCCTGGGTGTTCAGCTGGGCGCAGTCCCGCGTGATGCTGCCGGGCTGGTATGGCGTCGGCCAGGCGATCGCGGGCTTCGAGGACAAGGGCCTGCTTGCCGAGATGGCCGAGGGGTGGCCCTTGTTCGCCGCGACGCTCGCCAACATGGAAATGGTGCTGGCGAAATCGGACATGGGGATCGCCGAGCGCTACGCGGGCCTTGTCGAGGACGAGAAGCTGGGCGCTCGCATCTTCGGGAGGATCCGCGACGACTGGCAGACGACCCATGACTGCCTGCTGCAGGTGACGGGCCAATCGCGGCTGCTGGAGAAACATCCGACGCTCGACGCATCGATCCGGCTGCGCCTGCCTTATATCGAGCCGCTCAACCTGCTGCAGATCGAGCTGATGCGCCGGCACCGTGCGGGCGACGAAGATCCGCGGATCGGCGAGGGCATCCTCTTGTCGATCAACGCGATCGCGACGGGGCTGCGCAACTCCGGCTGAGCGGCGCTGCCGGTCACTCCGCGCTGACCAGCAGCTTGTCGATGCGGCGGCCGTCAAGATCGACCACCTCGAACTTCCACCCCTGTTCGACGAAGCTTTCGCCTTCGTTGGGCAGATGCCGGAACACCGCGAGGGCGAGGCCCGCAACGGTGGCGTAGTCGCGATCCTCGGGCAGATCGATGCCTAGCCGTTCGGCCAGCGCATCGGCTGCCATCGTGCCGGCGACCAGCATCGAGCCGTCTTCCCGCTCGACCAGATTGGGGCCTTCACCCGGCTCCGCATCCGAGGCGAACTCGCCGGCGATCGCGGCGAGCAGATCCGCCGGCGTGACGATGCCTTCGAAATGACCGTATTCGTCATGGATCAGCGCCATCGGCACGTCGGCGCGGCGAAGCGCGTCGAGCGCGTCCATTGCGTCGATCTGGTCCACCACGACGGGAGCCTTGCGGACGAGCTGCTTCAGATCGAGCGAATCGCCCTGAGCCAGCGCACGAGCGATGTCGCGCGCCTGCACGACGCCGATCACCGCATCGATCGATCCTTCGGCGACTGGCAGGCGGCTGTGCGCCGAGGCGAGGATCTTGGTGCGGATCATCGCATCGTCGAGCGAGGAATCGAGCCATTCCACCTCGGTCCGCGGCGTCATGACCTCGCGTACCGGGCGGTCCGCCAATCGCACCACGCCGGAGATGATCGAGCGCTCATGCTCCTCGATGATCCCCGAGCGTGAGGCTTCGGCGACGATGTGATGAATCTCCTCGGCCGTGACATGCTCTTCCGATTCGCGGTTGAGGCGCAGGAGGCGGAAGACGAGCGCGCTGGTCGCGTCGAGCAGCCACACGAGTGGCTTCGTGGCGACCGCCAGCCACGTCATCGGCAAGGCGATCCAAATCGCCACCGCCTCCGGCTTGCGCAACGCGAACTGCTTGGGGACGAGCTCGCCGATGATCAGCGAGGCGTAGGTCGTGAGGCCGATGACGATCGCGAAGCCGAGGTTGGCCGCGATGTGCGCGGGCACCCCCAGCACCTCCAGCCGTGCCGCTGTGGGCGTGCCGAGGCTGGCGCCCGAATAGGCGCCGGCGATGATGCCGATCAGCGTGATGCCGATCTGAACGGTGGAAAGGAACTTGCCGGGATCGGCGGCAAGGGCGAGCGCAGCACGGGCGCCCCGGTTGCCGCCACGGGCGATCGCCTCCAGACGAGCCTTGCGGGCAGAGACGATGGCGAGCTCACTCATCGCGAAAACACCATTCAGGGCGACAAGCGCCAGAATGATGAGGACGTCGATCCAGGGGAACGGCGGTAGCATGATGTGGCGCCCTCTTGGCGTGAATCGCCGGGTTCGACAACTGTCCGCGTCAGTTCCGGTTCAGGACGGGAGCGGAACAACCGGCACAATGCCCGGGTTCTTCGGGCGAGCCACGTGAAAAGGGGACAATTCGAATGCGTATCAAAACTGCTCTGGTTTCGGCGATTGCCGGTGGCGCGCTGCTGGCGACGGCGGCCTGCACCACCGATCCGGAGACCGGACAGCAGCGGATTTCCAAGGCGGCGATCGGCGGCATCGGCGGCGCGCTGGGCGGCTATCTGTTGGGCGATCTGGTCGGCGGGCGGCGCGATCGCACCGAGAAGATCGTTGGTGCCGGCATCGGTGGCATCGCGGGCGCTGGCATCGGCGCCTACATGGACAAGCAGGAGCGCGACCTTCGGGCCCGCACCGCCGGCACCGACGTGGAAGTGATCCGCCAGGGTGACGACCTGCTGCTGAACATCCCGAGCGGGATCAACTTCGCCTATAACTCGGCAGCGGTGCAGCCGCAGTTCCAGCGTACGCTGGATCAGGTGGCAGGCGTACTGAGCGAATATAACCGCACCTACGTCGACGTGTACGGCCACACCGATTCGACCGGCAGCGATTCGTACAACCAGGGCCTGTCGGAGCGTCGCGCGGCGGCGGTCGCCGATTATCTCTCCACCCGCGGTGTGCAAAGCGCCCGGATCGGCACCCGCGGCTTCGGCGAAACCCAGCCGATCGCGACGAACGAGACGGAGGAAGGCCGAGCAGCGAATCGCAGGGTCGAGATCAAGATCGTCCCGATCTCGCAGAACGAGGTCGGCTGAACGGCAGCGCGGGTTCAGCGCCGGCCGGCGAAGAACCCGCGAAGCAGGGCGGCCGATTCGCCATCACCGATCCCGGGATAGATTTCCGGCCGATGATGGCAGGTCGGTTGCGTGAAGAAGCGGGGCCCGTGCTCCACCGCGCCGCCCTTCGGATCGGCGGCGCCGTAATAGAGCCGGGCGATCCGCGCATGCGCGATCGCGCCGGCACACATTGCGCACGGCTCGAGGGTGACCCACAGGTCGCAGTCCTCCAGCCGGTCCCGGCCGAGCGCCTGGGCTGCGGCGCGAATCGCCAGCATCTCGGCATGTGCCGTGGGGTCAGCGAGGCGGCGCGGCGCATTCGCCGCCGTGGCAACGACTTCTCCCCGGAACAGCACGAGCGCGCCAACCGGCACCTCGCCCGCGGCGGCAGCCTCGCGCGCGGCGTCCAGCGCAAGGCGCATGGGGGCGGGGAGCGGGAACATGGCTGCGCGCCGTAGCGCCGTCGGCGCCGCCTGGTCCAGCGGCGGCCTCAGCCGGTTACTGGGCCGGGACAGGGGTGGGCGCGTCGCCTGGCTTCTGCACCTGGATCTTGGGCACTTCGACAGTCTTCGTCTCCGTACCCACATCGATTCGGCCGACATCCGCCTTGAACTCCGGCGCCTGGCCGCCTTCCAGCCGCGGCAGCTGCGCCGTTTGCGTCTGATCAATGTTGATAAAGCCGGTCGCCATGCCCGCCAGGATCACGAGAGCGGCAATACCGAGCAGGACGAGCAAGGCGCGCATGAAGTATCTCCAACCGATTCGCTGCCGGAACAACGCGCCTTGATCCAGCTAGGTTGCATCGCCTGTGCTTGACGCGCGACGCCCCGGGGGTTATCGGCGCCCACTTTCCGGGCCAACCCGAAACTCAGGATCTGAACCATGTCGCGCATCTGCGAGCTGACCGGCAAGGGCCGGCAGGTGGGGAACAATGTTTCCCACGCCAACAACAAGACCAAGCGTACGTTCCTGCCGAACCTGCAGAACGTGACGCTGATCTCCGATTCGCTCGAGAAGAGCGTGCGGCTGCGCGTGTCGACCCATGGTCTGCGCTCGGTGGAGCACAACGGCGGTCTCGACAACTGGCTGGTCAAGACCAGCGACGAGAAGCTGTCGCTGCGCGCCCGTCGCCTGAAGCGCGACGTTGTCAAGAAGCGCTCGGCGACCGCAACCGCCGCCTGATCCGCTTTTAAGGATCGCACGACATGAAGGCCTGCTGCCCTACGGGGTGGCGGGCTTTTCGTGTTGGTGGCGGTGAACTCGTCGCGTGCCTCGCCGGAGCTCAATCGCGCAGCCTGAACTTCATCAGATATGTGGGGCGCAGCGGCATCAAATCATTGTCGGTCACGATCCACACCATGGCCTGCCCGCCTTCCCTCGTGACGGCGATGCCTTCGCAATTCTCGCCCATGATCGGCGGTGCTAGGGTGGCGATCACGGTCCCCGTCGCGACGGCGCCCGGCCGGATCGCGGCGCGCGGGATTCGCAGCAGCTTGGCGGTGAAGGTGAACGGGTAGCGAAAGCGCCGGGTGAGGACGAGAAGATCGCCATTGGGCAATTCCGCGGCATCGCTGGGATCGTAACGCGCGGGCGGCTGGATCCGGAAGGCCTCGGCGTGAGTGCCCCTGGCGGTCGGGTCGCCGGAGAAGAGCAAAGCGTAGCGGGACGCCCGGTCCGGCTTGCGTTCCGCAATGGCGATGAACCGGCCATCGCGAAGCCGGACAAGTGATTCTGCACCTTGGTTTGCCACCCACCGCCGCATCCCCTTCGGCCAGGCGCGCGCTTCGGCACCACTGAAGCCTGGGGCGTAGCGCCAGATCTCGTTCTGGTTCTCGTAGCCGACCCACGCGCGACCGGTTGCCGGATCCAGCGTCAGCGATTCGCTGTCGCGATCCTTGCGCAGCCAGCCAGTCGCGGGGCCGGCCTTCAGGATATGACCGCTCGGAGATTCGATCATGCCGCGGCGGATGGCGAAGGCGGCGACGTTGCCGCCATCGGACAGCAGCATCGCGCGCCCATCGTGCAAGGCGATAGCGGAGAAGCCGCCGAAGGCCGGATCGCGGCTTGAAAGCGTGACCGCGCCGACCGGCTCCAGCGCGCCGATCCGCTTCGGCCAGCCGCCGGCGGGTACGTAAGGCGCCGCTGTTATCGCTGGTGCCTCACTGATCAGCGGCAGGCGTTCCTCCCCGCTGTAACGCGGCACGACGAGAAGGACGGCAAGGATAGAGAGGGGCCAGCGCACGAGGTGCCTTAGCCGCTTCAAGCCTGAACGAACGATAACGGGCGCATTCAGGGTTGGCTCAACGCGAATCGGACAAAAGGGCTTCAACGAGGCGGAATCGGGCCTCGAACGAGATACGAAACGGGAGACAGTCCATGTTCAAGAAGCTTTCCCTCGCTGGTGCCGCCCTAGCCATGAGCACTGTCGCGATGATCCCCGCCGAGGCTTCGGCGCAGCGTTATGGCGACCGCTATGAGCGCCAGTATCGCGGCTATGACAATCACCGCGGCTACCGTGGTTACAACAACTACCGCGGCAACGACCGTCGCTACTACCGCAACCAGCGCTGCAACAGCGGCACGACCGGCACCATCGTCGGCGCGATCGCGGGCGGCCTGCTGGGCCGCACGATCGACAACCGCGGTGACCGCACGCTCGGCACGGTGCTCGGCGGCGTCGGCGGCGCAGTTGCCGGCAACGCGATCGAGAAGTCGAACAACCCGCGTTACTGCCGCTGAGGCGGCGCGGGGCCCGGGGCTGGCTGCTGAAGCGGCCGCCCAGGCACCGCCGCGGACGAGATGGCCCCATCGGCCTGAGTATCCCTCGCGTAGTGTATGAGGGCGCGGGCCCGCTTTCGAAAGAAGGCGGGCCCGTTGTTTTTTGGCAGGTACTGCCCCGAGTTGTCGGGCCGGCGCGCCCACGCTATATTGCGCTCATGCCGCGCGACCGTGCCAGCACCACTACCACGACCCCGGGGTTCCGGGGGCGGCCCGCCACGCGCTGAGCGCGCGGCCGGCTAGCTCGCCCGGGAACGGGTGGGCCGGCGTCCTCCACTTCGTTCCTGCCACGTCGGACGCCCTTTTCGCGCGGGGCCGCCTCGCCTAAGCGCAATGGCATTGCAGGAAACCGACCATGAACATGCTTTCGATCACGCTTCCGGACGGCTCGGTACGCGAGGTGCCGCCGGGTTCGACGCCCGCGGACATTGCCGCCGCCATCGGCCCGGGCCTCGCCAAGGCCGCGATCGCCGCGCGTGTCGACGGCGAGTTGCGCGACATCAACCGCCCCTTCGAACGTGACGCCCAGCTCGCGCTGGTGACGAACCGCGACGAGGCGGACGCGCTGGAACTGGCGCGGCATGATTACGCGCACGTGCTGGCGGAGGCGGTGCAGGAGCTGTTCCCCGGCACGCAGATCACCTTTGGCCCCTCGACCGACGACGGCTTCTATTACGACTTCGCCGCGCCGGCCGACCACGGCCCGTTCACGGAGGAGGACCTTCCGCTGATCGAGGAGCGGATGCGCAAGATCATAGCCGCGGACAAGCCGCTGCGCCGCGAGGTGTGGACGCGCGAGCAACTGATCGAGCGGTGGACGCAGCAGGGCGAGACGTTCAAGGCCGAATGGGCGGCCGAGCTTCCCGATGACGAAGAACTGACGGTCTATTGGTCGGGTGGCGACTGGCTCGACATGTGCCGCGGCCCGCACCTTGCTTCCACCGGCAAGCTCGATCCGCAGGCGTTCAAGCTGACGCGCGTATCGGGCGCCTATTGGCGCGGCGACCAGAAGAACGCGATGCTGAGCCGCATCTACGGCACGGGCTGGCTGAACAAGAAGCAGCTCGATGCGCATCTGCACATGCTAGAGGAGGCGGCGAAGCGCGATCATCGCAAGATCGGGCAGGAGATGGACCTGTTCCACCTCCAGTCCGAGGCGCATGGCAGCGTCTTCTGGCATCCCAAGGGCTATATGATCTGGCGGCAGCTGGAGGCGTATATGCGCCGCCGGCTGGATGCCGGCGGCTATGAGGAAGTAAAGACGCCGCAGGTGATGGACGCGCGCCAGTGGGAGCGCTCCGGCCACTGGGGCAAGTATCGCGAGAACATGTTCGTCATCCCGGACGAAGTGCCGAATGTGTCCGACGAGGGCGCTTTGGTTTCGCCGGATGCGGACTGGATGGCGCTGAAGCCGATGAATTGCCCGGCACACGTGCTGATCTTCCGCCAGGGCATCAAATCGTACCGCGACTTGCCGATCCGCATGGCCGAGTTCGGCTGCTGCCACCGCAACGAGCCGCATGGCGCGCTGCATGGCATCATGCGCGTGCGCCAGTTCACGCAGGACGACGCGCATATCTTCGTGCGCGAGGACCAGCTGGTCGACGAGGTCGCCAAGTTCATCGACCTGCTCGACAGCGTGTACCATGACCTGGGCTTCACGGATTATGCGGTGAAGCTGGCGCTGCGCCCCGAGAAGCGCTTCGGCGACGATGCGATGTGGGACAAGTCCGAGGACGAGCTGCGCCGCGCCGTCATGGCGTCGAACTTGCCGCAGACGATCAAGGACGGGTTCGAGGAGCTGGAGGGCGAGGGCGCCTTCTACGCGCCCAAGCTGGAATTCCACCTGACTGACGCGATCGGGCGGACCTGGCAGGTCGGCACGATCCAGTCGGACCGCGTGCTGCCGGAGCGGCTCGACGCCAGCTACATCGGTGAGGATGGCGAACGTCATCGTCCCGTGATGCTGCACCGCGCGATCCTGGGGACGTTCGAGCGGTTCCTGGGCATCCTGATCGAGCATCACGCAGGCCGCTTCCCGCTGTGGCTGTCGCCGGTGCAGGCGGTGGTGGCGACGATCGTGTCCGAAGCCGACGATTATGCCCACGTGGTACGTGATCGGCTGGCGGCAGCCGGGCTGCGCGTCGAGACGGATCTTCGCAACGAGAAGATCAACTACAAGGTGCGCGAGCACAGCCTGGCGAAGGTGCCGGCTTTGCTGGTCGTCGGCAAGCGCGAGGCGGAGGAAGGCACCGTTGCCGTTCGCCGGCTGGGCAGCCAGGGGCAGGAGATCGTCTCACTCGATGAGATCGTGGCGCGGCTGGTGAAGGAAGCGACGCCGCCTGATCTTGCCTGAGGCAAGGGCGCAAGTAGACGTGGGGCGGCAGGCAATTGTCGTCCCGCGACTGCTCTCGGCATTCCCGGCGCCAATACTGTGGCGCGAATGACGCACTTCGTTACGAACACGAAACCTGACGTGGCTGTCAGCTAGAGCTGGCGCGCGATTATCCCTAGGGGCGCATTTAATGCGGCCGAAAAGGCCGTTTCCTGGGGAGGATTCTTGATGCGCGCCACGTTTCTGATTTCTTGTCTTGTCTCGACTGCGTCGATCGCGCTGGCGGCGCCTGCGCATGCGCAGGACGCTGCCACGCCGGTCACCGACCAGTCGCAGGCCGAGGCTGCGAGCAACGCCGGCGACATCGTCGTGACCGCGACCCGCCGATCCGAAGCCCTGTCGGATGTGCCGATCGCGATCTCGGCCGTCTCGGGGGAGACGCTGCAGAATACCGGCGCGACCGATGTGCGTGCGCTGAATCAGGTGGCGCCTTCGCTGCTCGTCTCGGGCGCGACCAGCGAGGTGAACTTCACCGCGCGTATTCGCGGCATCGGCACGGTGGGTGAGAATGCCGGCCTCGAAAGCTCGGTGGGCCTGTTCATCGACGGCGTGTATCGCAGCCGTACGGGCGTCGGCCTGTCGGAGCTCGGCGACATTGAGCGGGTCGAGGTGCTGCGCGGCCCGCAGGGAACGCTGTTCGGACGCAATTCGACCGCAGGCCTCATCAATATCGTGACCAAGGGGCCGGAGCTCGGCCGCTTCATGGCCAAGGGCGCGCTGACCTACGGCAACTACGATTTCTGGCGCGTGGACGGCGCGGTCAACGCCCCGATCGGCCAAGACGCCGCGTTCCGGCTGGACGGCGTGTGGCAGCAGCGCGACGGCTATATCAAGGCGCTGACACCGGGCGAGCCGGACATGAACGACCGCGATCGCTGGCTGCTGCGCGGGCAGTTCGCCTATGAGCCGACTGATGCGCTGTCGGTCCGGCTGATCGGTGATTATTCCAAGCGCGACGAGAATTGCTGCGCCGGCGTGCTGCTCGGCCCGGTGCGCGGTCTGACGCGCCAGCCGGACGGTTCAGTCGCTTACGGGCCGAACTCGCTGTTCGGCCTCGTCCAGGCATTGGGTGCCAATTACCCGACTCTCTCGGGCGACCAGCGTTTCGTGTTCGGCACGCCGACGTCGCCGGGCGTACGCTACACCTCGGATAGTGAGGACTGGGGCGTGTCGGGCGAGGTCAATTACGACTTCGGCGGCGCCACGCTGACGTCGATCACCGCGTATCGCGACTATAAGAACAAGCAGGGGCAGGACGGCGACTTCAGCGCGCTCGACATTCTCGACCGCCAGAATCTCGACCGCCGTTTCCGCCTGTTCAGCCAGGAGCTGCGCCTGCAGGGCGAGGCGCTGGACGGCAGGCTCGACTGGCTCGTCGGCGCTTACTACTCGACCGAGAAGCTCGATGTCGTCGACGATATCCGCTACGGCCGTGACTATACCCGATTTGCCAATTGTCTTGCCGCAGCCTCGCTCGCCGGCGCAGGCGTCGGGGCGGTCAATCCGGCGCTGCCGACCTGCACCACCGCACCGGCTGCGGCCTTCCCCGGGTTCAACGCGATTGCTGCCGCGCTCGGTGCTTCGCCGCTCAACGGCACCGGCGCGAACGGTAATGCTTTTCGCCAGGACGCGGAGAATTACGCCTTCTTCACGCACAACACGCTCGACATCGTCGAGGACGTGCTGAAACTGACGGTAGGCGTGCGGTACACCCACGAGGCGAAGGACCTGTCCGGCGACACGCGTGCCAACAACACCTTGTGCCCGGCGATCGTCAATTCGCCGCTGCAGAGCTTCGCCTCACTCGCCTGCGTCATCAACGGCGCCGCGATCGACATTCCCAAGGGCTCGCCCGGCTCCAAGTTCCGTGACGGCGAGTGGACCGGCACGGCGGTGCTGTCGTTCAAGCCGATCGATTCGCTGCTGATCTACGGCTCGGCATCGAAGGGCTACAAGGCGGGTGGCTTCAATCTTGACTTCTCAGCGCTTGACCGCGCCTGTTCGACCACTGCGGGAAGCGCGGCGCAGAATGCGGCCTGCGTTGGCCTGCGCGCTCTGCCGGCCAACACGCAGGGCAACGGCCGGCCGGAAGTGTCCGACCTCGCGTTCCAGAGCGAGAAGGTGTGGGCGTATGAAGTCGGCGCCAAGTGGAACGGGCCGGGCGTCGATATCAACCTCGCCGCCTTCTACCAGGAATACACCGACTATCAGCTTAACACCTATAACGGTGTGAACTTCGAGGTGACCAACATCCAGGCGTGCAAGGACGATCTGGGCGGGACCGATCGCGACAATTCCGCGACGAGCGGCCGCTGCGCGCCCGACCGCCTGCGCCCCGGTGTCGTTTCGAAAGGCTTCGAGCTCGAGACGTTCCTGCGGCCGCACCGCGACGTCTCGGTCAACATGGCGCTGACCTACACCGATTCCTACTATCGCCGGAACCTGGTCGGCACCGGCGGACGTCCGCTGTCGCCCGTGCTGTTCCAGCTGCCGGGCGACCGCGTGTCGAACTCCTCGCAATATTCGGCGACCGCGGGCGTCAGCTGGACACCGGATATCGGCAACAGCGGCATGTCCGCGCTGTTCTATCTCGACACACGCCTGCAGAGCGACACCAACACGGGCTCCGACCTTGATCCGGAAAAGGTGCAGGACGGCTTCGTCGTGGTGAACGGCCGCGTCGGCATCTATGGCGAGGGCAAGCGCTGGGGCTTGGAATTCTGGGCGCAGAACATCTTCAACGAGCGCTATTTCCAGATCGGGGCAGACATGCCGCTGCAGGGCAGCGGGAGCCTTGGCACAGTGACGGCACCAGTGGCGGCGGGCTTCCCGGCGACCGCGAACCAGCTGTTCGTCGGCTTCCCCGGCGAGCCGCGGATGTACGGGGTGACGTTGCGCGGCAGCTTCTGAGAACCGTCACTCTTGGGCAACGGCCGTCGCTCCATTGGAGCGGCGGCCGTTTCGCATCTTTCGGAATGCGAACCGAAGCCCTATATTGGGCCTGATATATCAACAGGAGAATCAACTATACGTCCGCCAATGATGCGCCGGCCGATGCAGGCGCCGCCGATGAACGGGCCGCGATTCAACGAATGGATCCAGAGCCCCAAGGTCCGCGTGATCGATCACGAGGGCGAGAATCTCGGCGTGATGTACACCCGCGAAGCGATGGAGCAGGCCAAGGAGCTTGGGCTCGATCTCGTCGAGGTGTCGCCGAACGCCGATCCGCCGGTGGCCAAGTTCCTCGATGTCGGCAAGTTCAAGTACGAGGCGCAGAAGAAGGCGAACCTCGCCCGCAAGAGCCAGAAGACGCAGGAGATCAAAGAGATCAAGATGCGTCCCAACATCGACGATCACGACTACGACACCAAGATGAAGAAGGTGGAGGAGTTCATCGGCGACGGCGACAAGGTGAAGGTGACGATGCGCTTCCGCGGCCGTGAGCTGAGCCATGGCCAGCTTGGCATGGCGGTGCTCCAGCGCGTTGCCGAGCAGGTGGCAGAAGTGGCGAAGGTGGAAGCCTACCCGCGCATGGAAGGCCGCCAGATGCTGATGGTGCTCGCGCCGAAATAATTTCCGTAGCTTCAAGCGAAATCGAGACCGCTCCTGGCTCAGGGGCGGTCTTTTTCGTGTCTGCCGTAGCGTCAACTGACATAGCGGATAGGGACCATTGCGGACCAATCGTGGCATCCGGGCGACAGCCACATTCGAAAAGTAACTTTTGGAACAAAAAAATCTATGTGCGGCTCTCGGTGGCGCTAAAGGCACGGCTCCAAACCCAATCTTCAAAAAAGAAAATCGGAGAGCCCGATGCGTCGCGTAGCCTCGCTTTTGTCCAGTGCTGTTTTCTTCGCCGCCCTGCCCGCGCTTGCCCAGGAGCAGCCGAGCCAGGACCCCGCCGCAGCAGGCTCGGTCGCACAGCCGCAGCAGGCACCCGCCAGCGACACCGACCTTGGCGCCAATGAGCTTGGTGCCGGCGACATCGTTGTCACCGCAACCCGTCGCGCCGAGCGCCTTGCCGACGTGCCGATCGCGGTTTCCGCCGTCAGCCAGGCCGCGCTGCAGAACTCGGGCGCGAACGACATTCGCGGCCTGACGCAGCTTGCCCCGTCGCTTCAGGTGTCCTCCACCGGCAGCGAGGCGAACGCCACGGCCCGCGTTCGCGGCATCGGCACCGTGGGCGACAACCCCGGCCTCGAAAGCTCGGTCGCGGTGTTCATCGATGGCGTCTATCGCAGCCGTACCGGTTCGGGCCTGAACGATATCGGCGAGATCGACCGGATCGAAGTGCTGCGCGGGCCGCAGGGCACGCTGTCAGGCCGCAATGCCTCGGCCGGCGCGATCAACATCTACACCAAGATGCCGTCCAACGATTTCGGGGGCTATCTCGAGGGCACGTACGGCAATTACGACAATATCCGCCTTGCGGGTGCGGTGACCGGCCCGATCGTGAAGGACGTGCTGTCATTCCGCGTCGACGGCGTGTTCAACAAGCGTGACGGCTTCCTCGACGATGTCGTCAACAACACGGATTACAACGATCGCAATCGCTGGTTCGTGCGGGGCCAGCTGCTGTTCGAACCGACCAGCGACCTGACCGTCCGCCTGCTGGGTGACTACACCTGGCGCGACGAGAAGTGCTGCGGCGCCGTGTACGTCGACACCAGCGAGAAGCTGGATCCGACGCCGGGCTTCCCGAGCGACTATACGACCAACCCGAACGGCAACCGTATCGTCGACATCCTGCGCAGCCTGGGCGGCGTGCTGCCGAGCGCAGGTGATCCGTACAACCGCAAGATCGCCAACACGCTTGGCCGCGCCTATTCCAACGTGACGAAGGATTACGGCGGGTCGATGCAGATCGACTATAACTTCGGCAATGTCGCGCTGACGTCGATCACCGCCTACCGCGAATACAAGTCGGGCAATGCGTCCGATATCGACTATGGCAATGTCGACATCGGCTATCGCGCCGACGACGGCCGTGCGTTCCGCCAGTTCCACACCTTCACCCAGGAAGTGCGCCTGCAGGGCTCGCTGTTTGAGGATCGCCTCGACTGGCTCGTCGGCGGCTACTACTCGAACGAGGATCTGGTGGTTGGCGACAACCTGCAGTTCGGTTCGCAGTATGGCGCGTTCGCATCGTGCCGCATCGTTGCTTCAGTCAGCCCGGCGGCAGCGCTGCGCGATCCGACCGCGCCGGGCTGCCTCAGCCCGCTCGGCACGGCGACGATTAACGGTGCCTTCGCTGCAGCCCCTGGCGTTGGCCCGGCGCTGATCAATGGCCTGCGCACGCTGTCGACGCTGAACAACCTGGGCGATCGTAACGCGCGTTACTACCAAGACAGCGAGAATTATGCGTTCTTCACGCATAACATCTTCAAGCTGACCGACACGCTGTCGATCACCGCCGGCCTGCGCTGGACGCATGAGGCGAAGGACTTCCACGCCAATTTCGACAACACCAACACGGTCTGCCCGCAGCTGCAGCAGAGCCTTGGCCCGCTCCTCGCCAGCCCGGCGACCGCAGCGCTTGCCGGTGGCATCATCACGCTGGGCTGCACCGGCAACTCGTCGGTGGCGCTGAACGGCCTCGACCTGCGTGACGGGTTCAGCGAGAGCGAGTTCACCGGCACGGGCGTGGTGTCGTGGAAGCCGACGCGCGACTTGATGGTCTATGCGAGCTACTCGCGCGGCTACAAGGCGGGCGGCTACAACCTCGATCGTTCGGACCTGGGCAGCGCGCTGACCCCGCGCCGCTCGAGCGATGTGACCAACCTGCGCTTCGATCCGGAGCTGGTGAACAGCTACGAAGCGGGTATCAAGTATTCGACCCGCAAGTTCACCGCCAACCTGACGGTCTTCCGTTCGGACTTCGAGAACTTCCAGCTGAACACGTTCAACGGCACCAACTATGTCGTGCAGAACATCGGTTCGTGCGCCAACAGCCTGAACGGTGCGGACCAGGACGGTTCGGCACTGACCGGCGTCTGCAACGGCGACGTGAAGCCGGGCGTGCGCAGCCAGGGTGTCGAGCTGGAACTGGGCTTCTACCCGGCACGCAACTTCGCGGTGAACCTCGGCTACACGCTGGCCGACACCAAGTTCCGCCGCGACCTCGTCGGCTCGGCATCGGGTGAGGCGCTGGATCCGGCGCTGTTCCTGCTCGCCGGCAGCCAGATGTCGAACGCGCCGCGTAACGTCGTGACGGGCTCGGTCAGCTGGACGCCGGACATCGGCAGCTCGGGCCTGACCGCGCTGTTCTATGTCGATGGCCGCATGACCAGCGACTACAACACCGGTTCGGACCTGTTCTACGAGAAGCGCCAGGATGGCTTCTTCCTCGCCAACGCACGCGTCGGCCTGCGCGGGCCGGACCAGAACTGGGCGATCGAAGGCTGGGTGCAGAACCTGTTCGACGTGAACTACCAGCAGGTCGCGTTCAACTCGCCGTTCCAGGGTGCTGGCAGCGTCGCGCAGACGATCCGCCTGGGCACCTCGCCGTCGAACCAGCTGTTCGAGGCGTTCCTCGGCGATCCGCGCACCTACGGCATCACGCTGCGCAAGCGCTTCTGATCGGCAGCGCAAGGGGGTGCCGCGCGGCGCCCCCGGTGGCACAGCAATAGGGACACGACTTCGCCACCCCGAAGCTGCTTCGGGGTGGCGTTTTCTTGTCAGTCCTTGGTCAACTCAGCGGGGCTGGCGAGGCCGTTCAGAGGAGGCCGATGATGGCGATCTGTCGGCCGTATCCCGGCTCGCCGCGGTGGGTCGCGCGGCGGTAGCTGTAGAAGCGAGCTTCGTCGGCATAGGTGTCGAAGCCGAGCGCCTCGATCCGGCGCACCCCGGCGAGCGCCAGGCGCTGCATCACGTATCCTTCGAGATCGAACTGAGCGTGGCCATCGCGCGAATCGGCGAAGAACCGCTCGTTGGAAGGATCGTCTTCCTCGAAACGCCGGCGAAAGGCGGCGTCCACTTCGTAGCTGGTGCGCGCGATGCATGGGCCGATTGCGGCCGCGATCCGGTCGCGCCGCGCCCCCAGCGCCTCCATTGCGGCGATCGTCGCGTCGGTGACCCCGCCGATCGCGCCCTTCCATCCGGCATGGGCGGCGCCGACCACGCCTGCCTCCGCATCCGCCAGAAGCACCGGCGCACAATCGGCCGTGAGCACGCCGAGCGCCAGGCCGGGACGGTTGGTGACCAGCGCGTCGGCGCGTGGGCGCTCCGCCAGCGGGGCGGACACGGTGACACAATCCGCAGAGTGGATCTGATAGCAGGTGACGAGTGCGCCGCCCGGCAAGACGGCCTCAGTCGCGCGGCGCCGGTTTTCTTCGACGGCGGCGGGATCATCTTCCGAGCCGATGCCGACGTTGAGGCCAGCCATCGCGCCCTGTGACACGCCGCCCTGCCGCCCCAGGAAGCCATGCGGCACGCCCGACAGCGCCGCCGCGCGGATCGGTTGAACCGCGCCGCTCACAGCGCAAGCCGCATGATCATGTCGCGATCGATCTGGCTGCCGGTCTTGAAGGCATAGTCGCCGACATGGATGAAGCCATGCTTCTCGTAGAAGGCGCGGGCGCGCAGATTCTCCTCCCACACCGTCAGGACTAGTGCCGTGGCACCTCGGCGGCGGGCCGTATCAGCGGCCCATCCGAGCAGCGTGGCGGCCACGCCGCTGCCATGCTCCGCCGGATCGACATAGAGCTGGTGGAGATGGACCGTCCCGTCCGTCGGGATCTCTCCATCGAAGAAGGTCGGGCCAAGCTTGCAATAGCCAACCACTGCCCCCTGTTTCAGTGCGATCTGAAAGTCATAGGCGGGATCGGCGAGGTGGCGGCGGAGCAGGCCTTTTTCGCCATAAGCGTTCGCAACATAAGCATCGATGTCCGCCTTGGGTGCGGAATGGGCGAAGGTTGCCAGCCATACGCGGCGCGCCATGGCGTCAAGGGCGGCGCCGTCCGTGCTGACCGCATTGCGATAGTCGATCATGCGAATCCTGCTGGTTCGGGCCATTCCGGGTGGCGCGTCGCCAGAACCTTGAATAGCGTGCCCATGTCATTGACCAGCCGGTCGCGATCGGGCGCCACCTTCGGCCCGAGTGCGGCGGCGCGGGCGTCGATCCCAAGCGCGGTGAGGAACGCGCCCTGACCGACAGGGCCGGACACCTTCGCCCCGCTTGCGGTGCCAACCAGGCCAAGCGTTGCGAAATCGACGTGCGCCGTGAGATCCCGCTCCCCCGGTTCCTCGAACGGATTGGCAAAGCCATGATGGCGCACTGCCTGCAACGTCTCTCCGAGCGCTGGACCCTCGTAGCCATAATCGATCGCGAGCAAGGCGCCGCCCTGCGCCACGATCCGGGCCGCGAGGACACGCGTGATCCCGACGCTGGCGGGCGACGTCTCGATGATCGCGCCGATCGGCGCCTCGACGAGATGGGGAGGGATGATGCTGTCTGGTACTTGCGCGCCCGCGATCGGCAGGAACAGCGTGTCCTGGCAGGCGACGATCCGTTCGTGCCAGCCCGCGCGGCCGCGGATGAGCTGGCGGATAGGGAGTGCGTCAAAGAATTCGTTTGCGATGACGATCAGCGGGCGATCTGTCGGGAGATCCTCGACATCGTCGTGCCATGTGGCGTCCGCCACCCGCTTGGCCTGTTCGCCGCGCAGCACCGGGCTCGTCTCGACAAAATGGACCGGCGGACGCAACCCCGCCTTGGCGGCGGCACGGAGCGCGTCGGCAGTCAGTGTCCCCCGGCCGGGTCCGAGTTCCACCCAATGGATCTCGGGGCGGCCGGTGCGATCCCACAGGTCCGCCGCCCACAGGCCGATCAGCTCGCCAAACATCTGGCTGATCTCCGGGGCGGTGGTGAAGTCGCCGCCGGCGCCCAGCGGGTCGCGGGTCGCGTAATAATGCGCGTTCGCGGCGGCCATATACTGGCTGACCGGGATCGGCCCGCCAAGCGTGATCGCGCGCGCCAAGCGATCGGGAAGGCTGCCCTCAGTGCTGTCGGCGGGGGGGTGTGATGGCTGCTCTGTCATCACGCGCGGCATGCCCCTGCCGCGCGCGCGCCGCAAGCGGGGCGCCGCTCAGGCGACGCTTTCAGGCCCAGCGATCGGCTCCACCCGCTGCCGCCGCGCCTTCGCCGTCGCGATGAGGTACAGTCCGCCAGCGATCATCGGCAGACACAGGATCTGCCCCATGTGAATCGTGGTGGCGAAGAAGGTGCCGGCGAATTGCGAATCCGGTTCGCGGAAGAATTCGACGAAGAAGCGCGCCAGGCCATAGCCGACGAGGAAGATGCCGACGAGCTTACCCGGCTCGTACCGCGCCTTGGTGCGCCAGAAGAAATACCAGAGGCTCGCGAACAGCACGATGCCTTCCAGCCCCGCTTCGTACAGCTGACTGGGATGGCGAGCAGGCTCGGCAAAGCCCGCGGGCACGGTGCGCTCGAACACGATGCCCCATGCCACGTCCGTTGGCTTCCCCCACAATTCGCCGTTCACGAAGTTCGCCAGTCGGCCGAAGAACAGGCCGAAAGGCACGACACAGGCGACGTAATCGTGGATTCGCAGCCAGTTCAGCCCATTCTTGCGTGCGAACAGGATGATCGCGAGGCTGGTGCCGATCACCCCGCCGTGGAAGCTCATGCCGCCATCCCACAAACGCAGAATGCGCAGCGGATGGAGGATCATTTCCGGGGCGTAGAACAGCACATAGCCGATCCGGCCGCCAAGGATGATGCCGAGCGTCGCGTAGAATACGAGATCGTCGGCATGGCGCCGGGCCATCGGTGCGCCGGGCTGATCAAGCAGCTTCAGCAGATACCACCAGCCGACGACGATGCCCGCGATATAGGCAAGGCTGTACCAGCGAAGCGTGAAGAAGCCGATCGAGAAGACATCTGGGTGGAGCCCCAGGTCCGCGAACCGGATGTGGCCACCGGCGGCGGCAAGCAATGGCAGGATCAAGGCTTTCCCCTCTGGCGTCCTGCCTCCATAAAGGGGCGGGCGATCAACACCAAGCCCAGACGAAAGCGTAGCGGAGAGACTGAATGAAGACCGAGCTCGATCTCAAGATGGACGCAATCATGGCCGCGATGACGGCGGAAGGCGGCCCGCTTGCGCTCGGATCAGTCGAACGGTTCGGGCAGAAGCTGCCGATCATCGCTGCCGCTCCGCCGACGCTGAACGCCTATTTCGCGCATTATTGCGCGCAGTTTAAGGACACCGAGTTCCTGGTTGCGGGCGACGAGCGGCTGACGTTCGGCGACGTGCATGCCAAGGCGACCCAGGTCGCGATGGCGCTGGTGAGCGGGTTCGGCGTGAAGAAGGGTGACCGCGTCGGCATCGCGGCACGCAACTCGCCGTCGTGGATCGTCATCTACATGGGCGTGCTGATGGCAGGCGGCGTGGCGACGCTGCTGAACGGCTGGTGGCAGGCGGAAGAGCTGCAGGCTGGCGTCGAGGACGTCGGCTGCACCCTGGTCTTCGCCGATCCGCCGCGCTGCAAGCGGCTGGCCGCGATCGACGGCCTGCGCGCCAAGGTGGTGGAGTTCGACGATCTTCAGCCGCTGGACACCGCGCTGGAGACGATCCTGCGTTCCGGCGGTGAGGCCGAACTGCCGGAAGTGGGCCCTGACGACAACGCGACGATCCTGTTCACCTCGGGCTCGACCGGCCAGTCGAAGGGCGCGCTTTCGACCCATCGGCAGGTGATGCAGGGCGTATTCAACTATCTCGCGTCGGCGATGATGATGCTCGCGATCGCGGCGCAGGAAGGGCAGGCAAGCGGGCTCCAACCGTCGACGCTGCTCAACGTGCCGCTGTTCCACGTCACTGCCGAAGTGCCTGTGATGCTCCAGTCCTTCGCCATCGGCCGCAAGCTGGTGCTGATGCCGAAGTGGGACGCCGAGGAGGCGATGCGCCTCATCGAGAAGGAGAAGATCACCTATTTCGTCGGCGTGCCGCTGATGAGCTTCGAGATGCTGACGCATCCGAACCGCTCCAAGTACGACCTCTCCACCATGGCGGACATCGCCGCGGGCGGCGCACCGCGCCCGGTGGAGCACGTCAAGCGCATCGACCAGGAAATGGAGGGTGCGCCGCTGATCGGCTATGGCCTGACCGAGACGAACGGCATCGGCACGGGTAACTGGCGGACGAACTATATCGCCAAGCCGAACTCGGCCGGTCGCCCATCGATGCCGCTGGTCGATCTCGCGATCCTCGACGATGCGGGCAAGCCGGTGCCCCAGGGCGAGCGCGGCGAAGTCGCGATCCGCTCGGTCGCGAACTTCCAGGAATATTGGGGCAAGCCGGAAGCGACTGCCGACTGCTTCACGGCCGACGGTTACTTCCGCACCGGTGACATCGGCTATCTCGATGAGGACGGCTACCTCTTCATCGTCGATCGCAAGAAGGACATCATCATCCGTGGCGGCGAGAATATCAGCTGCCAGGAAGTGGAAGCCGCTTTCTACCATCATCCCGATGTTGCCGAGGCAGCCGTGTTCGGCCTGCCGGACGAGAAATATGGCGAGGTGCCGGGCGCAGTGGTCTATCTGCGCCAGCGCGGCGCCGTCGCCGAGGATGATCTGATCGCCTTCCTTCACCAGCACATCGCCGCCTTCAAGGTGCCGGCGAAGATCTGGCTGTCGGACGATCCGCTGCCGCGCCTTGGCACCGAGAAGATCGACAAGGTATCGCTGCGCAAGAAGTACCGCGCGATCGCCGCAGCGATCTGACCGCAGCCCTTCAGTTCCCGTCGGCGCCAATCGGCGAGCGACGGGGGCGATTGGTGTAATCGATACCAATAAAGTGACGGCGGCCTGATCCATGGCTAAGCCCGCGGCGATGGTTTCACGCCGCTCATTTCTGGTTGCCGGGGGTGCCGGGCTGGGATTGGCCGTGGCCTGGGCGGCATGGCCACGGCACTACGTGGTCGACCTGGCCCCCGGCCTGCATGAGACGCCGCTGGGCGGTTGGCTCAAGATCGCGGACAGCGGACAGATCACGGTCGCCGTGCCGCAGACCGAGCATGGCCAGGGCGTCTATACCACCTTGCCGCAGATCCTGGCGGATGAGCTTGGCGCCGACTGGCGCACCATTGGCGTCGAGGCGGCGCTGCCGAGCCCGATCTACGCCAACCCGCTGGCGGCACATGCGCTGTTCGGCCTCGGCCGGGTGCCTGGCGTGGTGCGCCGCGAGCATTGGGTGCGATCGGCAATGATGCTGACCGCGGGATCCACGTCGATCCGCATGTTCGAGGCGAGCCTACGGGAAGCTGGCGCCGCCGCGCGCCTGCTGCTCGCGAAGGCAGCCGCGGCGCGCTGGGGGATCGACTGGGAAGAGTGCGAAACGCGCGACGGCTTCGTCGTAGCTGGCGAGCGCCGCTTGCGCTTCGGTGAGCTGGCGTCGGAAGCCGTAGCGGGCGACTTGCCGACGGACCTGCCGCTACGTGTTGGCGACCAGGGACGCCTGAGTGGGCGCGATCTGCTGCGTCTCGACGCGCCGGCAAAGGTCGACGGCTCGGCCAATTTCGCGGCCGACGTGCGGCTGCCCGACATGGTCTTCGCCAGCATCGCGCAGGGACCGGCTGGCGGCGCGAGCCGGCTGGTGCGTGCTGACAAGGCGGCAGCCGATCGCGTTCGCGGCGTGGTGGCAGTGATCGAGAATCCTCGCTGGATCGCGGCGGTGGCCAACAATTGGTGGGCAGCGAACCAGGCGATCGCGGCGCTAGCACCGCGTTTCGAGACGCGCGGCACGCTGGCCGATAATCGCACCGTCGAAAGCGCTCTGGACGCAGCCTTGAACGCCGAAGGATTGAGGCACGCCGCATCGGGGAACGTCGAGGAAGCACTCCGCGGCAGTCTGGTGCAGGCGGATTATGCCGTTGGGCTTGGGGTTCATGCCGCGCTTGAGCCACCGACGGCGACCGCCTGGTGGCATGGCGACCGGCTGGAATTGTGGATCCCGACGCAGGCGCCGACCGCGGCGCGCGCGGCCGCCGCGCGCGCGATCGGCGTGCGGGAGCGCGACGTGACGATCCACCCGATGCTGGCAGGAGGGTCGTTCGGCCAGGCGCTGGAGGTCGACGCGGGGGAGCAAGCGGCTATCCTGGCCGTGACCCTGAAGCGCCCGGTGCAGCTGACCTGGTCCCGGCGGGAGGCGATCGTGCACGATCGATTCGGCGCGCCAGCCAAGGCACGTATGATCGCGCGGCTATCCGGCGACGGGCGGATCCTTGGTTGGCAGGCGAAAGTCGCGACGCCAGCGACCGGGGCGGCCCTGGCAGCAAGACTGGTGCCCGCGGACCCGCTGATGAGCGCGGCCTCGCTGCTGCCAACCGCGGCTGATCACTATGCCATGTCCGGCGCGGTGCCGCCGTATCGGTTGCCCGCAATGGCGGTGGATCATCACCCCGCCACGATTGGTCTTCCGGTTGGTCACCTTCGGGGCGGCGCAGACCGGGCTAACGTCTTCTTCACCGAAAGCTTCATCGACGAACTCGCGCGGCGCGCAGGCGCGGAGCCGATGTCGTTCCGGATTGGTATGCTCGGCCATGATGCGAGGCTTGTCCGCTGCCTTACCACTGCAGCGTCGCTGGGGGGGTGGGACGGCGGCCGAGCGGGAAGCGCGCAGGGGCTGGCCTGCCATGCCATGGCGGGAAGCGTGATCGCGCTGCTTGCCGAGGCGCAGTTCGACGGTGCCGGACGGCCGCGGGTCGACCGGATCGTCGCCGCTGTCGATTGCGGGCGAGCGATCAATCCTGACATCGTTCGCCAGCAGATCGAGGGCGGGATCGTCTTCGGCGTTGCCCTTGCGACTGGTGCGGCGCCCGAGTTCACCGCCGGAATCGCTGCGCAGCGGCGATTGGGCGACCTGCGGCTGCCGCGCCTCGCCGACACGCCGGAGATCAGCGTGGAGCTTATCCCCAGCACGGCGGACCCTGGCGGCGTCAGCGATCTTGCCGTGCCCGTCGTTGCGCCCGCCATCGCCAACGCCTTGTTCGCTGCGACGGGCAACCGGCTTCGCCACCTTCCGTTTGGGACGTCATGACCAAGCCTGCCGATCATCCCGTTATCCCGAAGCCCCGTATCGGCGTGCTGCTGATCAATCTCGGCACACCTGACGCGCCTGATCCGCCGGCGGTGCGGCGGTACCTGGCGGAGTTCTTGTCCGACCCGCGGGTGGTGGAGATCCCGAAGTTCATCTGGCAGCCGATCCTGCGCGGCGCGGTGCTGACGACGCGGCCGAAGAAATCCGCCCACGCCTATTCGCAGGTGTGGCGCGAGGACGGCTCCCCGCTGGCGGCGATTACGCGTGCACAGGCAAAGGCGCTGGAGGGGGCGTTCGGGCCGAACGTCATGGTGGATTACGCCATGCGCTATGGACGCCCGGCGATCGGCGACCGGGTGCAGGCGCTAAAGGACGCAGGCTGCGAGCGCATCCTGTTGGCGCCGCTCTATCCGCAATATTCCGCTGCCACGACGGCAACCGCGAACGACCGAGCATTCGCGAAGCTGGCGATGATGCGCTGGCAGCCGGCGATCCGCACCCTGCCGCCCTATCACGACGATCCCGCTTACATCAACGCACTGAAGACGTCGGTGGAGGGAGGCATCGCGACGCTCGACTTCGTCCCCGACGCGCTGATCGCAAGCTTTCACGGCATGCCACTGCGCACACTGCAGCTTGGCGATCCCTATCACTGCCAGTGCCAGAAGACTGCGCGGTTGCTCGGCGAAGCGCTGGGTCGCGAGGTGGCGATCACCTTCCAGTCCCGCTTTGGCCGCGCCAAATGGCTGGAGCCGGCGACGGACACGGTTCTTGCCGCCCTGCCGGGGAAGGGCCTGCGCAAGGTCGCCATCGTCGCGCCTGGTTTTTCCGCCGACTGCCTCGAGACGCTGGAGGAGCTCGCCATTCGCGGCCGCGAGACGTTCCTCGAGGCGGGCGGTACCGACTTTGCCTATCTGCCGTGTCTCAACGACAGCCCGGAAGGCATCACTTTGTTGCGCACGGTAATCGCACGGGAACTTGAAGGCTGGGTGCGTCTTCCGTAGCCTCGCCGGGTTCATCGAGGGAGGGCGACAATGGCACGGGTGGCGATCGTCACAGGCGGCACGCGCGGGATCGGCGAGGCCGTCAGCCTTGCGCTTGAGGACATGGGCATGGTCGTCGCCGCCAATTATTGCGGCAACGATGAGCGCGCAGCGGATTTCACCAGCCGCACCGGAATCAAGGCCTATAAATGGGATGTCGCCGATTTCGACGCCTGCCAGGCGGGGGTCGCCCGGGTCGTGGCCGAGCTTGGCCCCGTCGACGTGCTGGTGAACAATGCGGGCATCACCCGTGACGGCACGATCATGAAGATGACGTACCAGATGTGGAAGGACGTGATCGACACGAACCTTGGCGGCTGTTTCAACATGGCGAAGGCAGTGTTCCCCGGCATGCGCGAGCGTGGCTGGGGCCGGATCGTCAACATCGGTTCGATCAACGGCCAGGCGGGCCAATACGGCCAGGTGAACTACGCGGCAGCCAAGAGCGGCATCCACGGCTTCACCAAGGCCCTGTCACAGGAAGGCGCGCGCGCCGGCGTGACGGTGAATGCGATCGCGCCGGGCTACGTCGATACCGACATGGTCGCCGCAGTGCCGCCGGAGGTGCTCGACAAGATCGTCGCCAAGATCCCCGTCGGACGCCTCGGCCAGGCACACGAGATCGCGCGGGGCGTAGCCTTCCTATGCTCCGAAGAGGGCGGGTTCATCACCGGCTCGACGCTCTCGATCAACGGTGGCCAGCACATGTACTGACGAGGTCTGCCGGCGGTGCCCAGTCAGGCCGCAGCGTGCCGGTTGATCGCGTCTTCCACAGCCAGCATGCCGTCGGCGCTTTGCGTTGCAATGTCTAGCGGTCGGCCGCCAAGCGTATCGTGCGGCTCGTTGAGAAAAGCGCGCGCCGCATCCCGGCCGAGCACTTCGAAGGCGAGGCGGACGGCGCGACCCTGGCGATCCGCTTCATCGGCGGACAGTTTCGACTTAACGGCGGCGGGGCGGAATTGCCGGCGCCGCAGCATCGGCTTCCGGTCTTCTGTCGGCTCGATCGGTGCTGCTTCGGCAGACGTAGCGATGTCGGTCGTTTCGGCGCTCAAAACGCAATCTCCCGCAGCGGGTTGGTAGCACCAGACGAAGCCTGCAGCCCTGCGATCTGTGCGGCGTAGCCGCGTGTCAGCCCGGCGTTGACACGCCCCGCCTCAGGAGTAGCGGCGTGCGCCGTTCGGATCAGCGACACTTGGTGCCGCGCGAGAAGTTGATTGAGATCGATGATCGTGGCTCCCGTGGCGTAAGCGGGAGCACGCAAGTCTCTCAGCCGCCAGCGCCTACGGAGCGGAACTGCTGACGATCGTTCCGATATAGGAACGAAACCGCGCATTCCAAGTGACTGCGCTTTGCCGTACCGCAAGGCCATGAGCTCGCGTTTCGAAAACCTGCCGAACCGCCGCGCGATCGTCGATCGGCGCGCTCTTGCCGAGGCCATCGCCGCGCTGGAGATCGACGATCCGGCACTGCTCCGCCGCACCGCGACCGCGATGCTGAAGGACGCGCTGGATGCAGGCCGCAATGAGATCGCGCGGCGACTTGCGGAGCGGCCGTCGCGCGGGTTGGAGGCAGCGAATGCGCAGGCCTTCCTGGTCGATCAGCTGCTGCACATCCTGCTCGATCTGGTGACCCGGCGGCTTTACCCGCTCAGCAACCCGACCGGCGGCGAGCGGCTCGTGCTGGTCGCGGTGGGCGGATACGGACGGGGCGAGATGGCGCCGTTCTCGGACGTCGACATCGGGTTCCTGACTCCCTGGAAGCAGACGCCCTGGGCCGAGCAGGTCATCGAATCGACGCTTTACGCCTTGTGGGACCTCGGCCTGAAGGTCGGCCATTCATCGCGCTCGCTTGACGAGATGGTGCGCCAGGCGAAGGCAGACGTGACGATCCGCACCGCGCTTCTGGAAGGCCGGCTCGTCTGGGGAGATGCGGCGCTGTACGAAGAGGCGATGGCCCGCTTCAAGGCGGAGGTGACGCAAGGGACCGAGCGCCAGTTCATCGCCGACAAATTGGCTGAGCGGAATGCACGGCACCTGAAGATGGGCGACACGCGCTATGTCGTCGAGCCCAACGTGAAGGAAGGGAAGGGCGGTCTGCGCGATCTCCACGCGCTCTTCTGGATCGGGAAGTACGTTTATGACGTGGAGCGCGCCGGGCAACTCGTCACCGTGGGGCTGTTCACCGCGTCCGAGTATCGGCTGTTCCACCGCGCCGACAATTTTCTTTGGGCGGTCCGCTGCCACCTGCATCTCGCCGCAGGGCGGGCGGAGGACCGGCTGACCTTCGACATGCAGCGCGAGATCGCGGAGCGGATGCGCTTTTCCGACCGTCCCGGGAAGGCGGCGGTTGAGCGATTCATGCAATATTACTTCCTGCAGGCGAAGACGGTCGGCGCGCTGACCGGCGTCTTCCTGGCGCATCTCGACGAACAATTTGCAGCCCGCGGGCGCCGCTTCGGCCTGCCGCGACTGCGGCGGCGGCCGACCAAGCTCAACGGCTTCGTGCTCGATCGCGGCCGCCTAGCGCTGCCGCACGACAATTTCTTCGCGGAAGATCCCGTGCGGCTGATCGAGATCTTCCAACTGGCGGACCTTCACTGTGTCGAGATCCATCCGCTCGCCGCGCGCGCGGCAACGCGTGATGCCAAGCTGGTCGACGAGGTGCGCACCGACCCGCGCGCCAACGCGCTGTTCCTCGACGTGCTCACCAGCCCGCGCGATCCGGAGCTGGTGCTGCGCTGGATGAACGAGACGGGCGTTTTCGGTCGCTTCGTGCCCGATTTCGGCCGCGTCGTCGCGCAGATGCAGTTCGACATGTACCACCATTATACGGTCGATGAGCACACGATCCGGGCGATCGGCCTGTTGTCGCGGATCGAGCGCGGCGAATTGATGGCGGACCATCCGCTCGCCACCGCGATCCTGGGCCAGATCCTGTCGCGCCGGGTGCTGTATGTCGCGGTGCTGCTGCACGACATCGCCAAGGGGCGCGGCGGCGATCATTCGGTGCTCGGTGCGGCGGTAGCGGAGCGGCTTTGCCCGCGGTTCGGCCTGACCCCGGCAGAGACGGAGACGGTGGCCTGGCTTGTCCGGTACCACCTGCTGATGTCGGCGACGGCGTTCAAGCGCGACCTTTCCGACTTCAAGACGATCCTCGATTTCACCGCCATCGTGCAATCGCCCGAGCGGCTCCGCCTGCTGCTGGTGCTGACGATCGTCGACATTCGCGCGGTGGGGCCGGGCACATGGAACGGGTGGAAGCGGCAGCTGCTCGGCGATCTGTTCGAAGCGGCGGAGGAAGTGCTTCGCCTTGGCCACAAGCAGAAGGGGAGGAGCGAGCGGATCGCGGCCAAGCAGGCGAACCTCGCCGCTGCGATGGAATGGGATGAGGAGACGCTCGCCCGCTATGTCCGCCGTTTCCCGGAAGCCTATTGGATCGCCGAACCGGATGATGTGCTGGCGCACAACGCCCGCTTCATCACGCGCGCTGGCGATGCGCAGCTGCGGATCGATGCGCAGGTCTATGCGCAGCGCGGCGCGACGCTGGTAACCGTCTATGCCGCCGACCATCCCGGCATCTTCTATCGCATCGCCGGCGCCATCCATGTTGCCGGCGGCAACATCATCGATGCGCGGATCCACACCACGCGGGACGGCATGGCGTTGGACAACTTCCTCGTGCAGGATCCCTATGGGCGCCCGTTCGACGAGGAGGAGCAGCTCGGCCGGCTGCGTGCCGCGATCGAGGATGCACTCGCCAATCGCGGCCAGCTGGTCGAGCGGCTGAAGGCGAAACCGCTGCCGCGCACCCGCGCCGACGCCTTCCGGATCGAGCCCAACGTACTGGTCGACAACAAGGCGTCCAACCGGTTCACCGTGGTGGAGGTGAATGCGCGCGATCGCCCGGCGCTGCTCAACCAGCTGGCCCATGCGCTGTTCCAGTCGAAGGTGACGATCCATTCGGCGCATGTCGCGACCTACGGTGAGCGCGCGGTCGATACCTTCTACATCACCGACCTGACGGGTGATAAGATCGCCGCCGGGCCGCGGCTGAAGGCGCTGGAAAAGCGGCTGCTGGATGCGGCGGCCGGGCGCGCGCTGGAGTTGGCTGCCTGACGCCAGAAGGAGGACCGGATGCCGGTGATGGGAATGGGCGGGTTGTTCTTTCGCGCGCAGGATCCCGATGCGCTATCAGAATGGTACCGCCAGCATCTGGGCGTCGGTGCGGGCTGTGACGCGACCGGGGAAGGCGCGGCTGACGAATGGTATTGGCAGGTGCAGGGCGGCCCGATGGTGTTCGCGCCGTTCAAAGCGAGCACCGATTACTTCCCCGCCGACAAGGCTTTCATGATCAACCTTCGGGTGCGGGATCTGGCCGGGATGATCGCGCAGCTTGAGGCAAGCGCGATCGGCGTGGAGACGCGGCCGGAGTGGGATTCGGTGGAGACCGGCCGCTTCGCGCGGATCCAAGATCCCGAAGGCAATGCGATCGAACTGTGGGAGCCGCCCGCCGCCTGAGCGGCTGCGTTATTCGAGTGCGGCGGAAACCATGGGTTCGACCTTGGCCACGACTGTCTTCACACCCTGCGGATTGGGGTGGATGCCGTCTCCCAGCAGCAACGACTGGTTGGTGATCACGCCATCGAGGAAGAAGGGATAAAGCGGCGCGCCATATTTCTTCGCCAGATCAGGATAGATGCCGTTGAAGCTCGCCGCATAGTCCGCGCCCATGTTGGGCGCCGCGACCATGCCGGTCAGCATCACGGGTATTCCGCGCTTCTTCAACTCCGCGAGGATCGCGTCGAGGTTCTCGCGCGTGCGCGAAGGCTCGAGGCCGCGCAGCATGTCGTTCGCGCCGAGGCCGACGATCACGAGGTCCGGTTTGCGCGACAGACCGTCGAGCACGAAGGCCAAGCGCCCACGCCCGCCTGCGCTGGTGTCGCCGGAGACGCCGGCGTTGACGACCTGCGCTGCAATGCCGCGGCCCTTCAATGCGCGTTCCAGCACCGGTGCAAAGCCTTCACCGGGCGCCAGATTGTAGCCGGCGTAGAGGCTGTCGCCGAATGCCACGACCAGCTTGGTCTCGCCCGTTTCCGCAGCCCGCGTGGCGGGCGCGCGTGCTGTCGCATTGGCGCTGTTAAGCGTGACGGACGCGTCGTCTGTGGGTTGGCTGCAACCCGCCGCTAGGTGGACAAGCGCGAGCGCTGCTACCACATGTTGCGTCGCCATCTTCAAGGAGCGTCCCCTCTCATGTCTTCACCGGACGCTTCTATCGCGGTCCGCGCGCGCGATGTCACGCTGACGCTGGGGAGCCGCTCGGCGCCGGTGTCGGTACTGAAGGGCGTCGATCTCGACATTGCGGCGGGCGAGAGCCTCGCGATCCTGGGCGCATCGGGATCGGGCAAATCGTCGCTGATGGCGGTGCTTTCCGGGTTGGAGCGGGCGAGCGGCGGGAGCGTGAGCGTCGGCGGGGTGGATTTCGGCAGCCTCGACGAGGACGGGCTGGCGAAGGCCCGACGGGGGCGGATCGGCATCGTGCTGCAGGCTTTTCACCTGCTGCCGACGATGACGGCGCTGGAGAATGTCGCCGTTCCGCTGGAGCTGGACGGCGCCGACGACCCGTTTACCCGTGCTGCAGCCGAGCTGGAAGCGGTAGGTCTTGGCCACCGAATGGATCATTATCCGGCACAACTGTCCGGCGGTGAGCAGCAACGGGTGGCGATTGCACGCGCCGTAGCACCCCGTCCCGCGATCCTGTTCGCCGACGAGCCGACCGGCAATCTCGACGCAAGCACCGGCGCGTCGGTGATCGAGCTGTTGTTCGATCGCCAGCGCGCGGCCGGGGCGACGCTGCTGATCATCACGCACGACCCGGCGCTCGCCGAGCGATGCGAGCGGGTGATCGAGATGCGTGACGGGCGGATCATCGGGGAGCGGCGCGCTTGAACGCGCTAGGCTGGGGCGCGGCATGGCGTATCGCGCGGCGCGATCTTCATGCCGGGTTCCGTGGGCTAAGGCTGCTGTTCGTCTGCCTGTTCCTGGGCGTGGCGACGTTGGCCGCCATCGGCAGCCTGACGGCGTCTATCACGCAGGAGCTGGCGGCGCGCGGCCGCACCTTGCTGGGTGGTGACATCGAAATCGCGATGATGCAGCGCGAGATCGGGCCGCGCATCGCTGAGCTGCGCCGGCTGGGCATCATGAGCGAGACGATCCGGCTGCGGGCCATGGCGCGCGCGCTGGGCGGGCAGCGCGGCAATGCGCCCGAGGCGGTGCTGACCGAGTTGAAGGGCGTTGATCGCGCCTATCCCTTGTACGGCACGCTGACGCTGAAGCAGGGCCGTTATGCGCCGCTAGATCCCGACAAGGTGGTGATCGGAGAAGCGCTGGCGGATCGGCTCGCGATCGGGCCGGGCGCGCGCCTGCGTTATGGCGAGGCGGATTTCACGGTCTCCGGCATCATCGGCGACGAGCCTGACCGGGTGGGTGAAGGCTTCACGCTCGGGCCAGTCGCGATCGTTTCGATGGAAGGGTTGCGGCGCACCGGACTGATCCAGCCCGGCAGTCTCTACGACAGCAAGTATCGCGTACGGCTGCCCGCCGGGAGCGATGCGCCTGCGCTCCGGGAGCAACTGGAGAAAGCCAATGCGCCGCTTGGCTGGTCGTTGAAGGATCACACGCGTGCGGCGCCCGGCGCCAATCGCTTCTTCGAGCGCATGGGGCAGTTCCTGTCGCTGATCGGGCTTGCCGCGCTGGTAATTGCGGGGATCGGCGTCAGCAACGGCGTCTCCTCCTATCTAGCGCAGAAGCGCAGTGCGATCGCGACGCTGAAGGTGCTTGGCGCCAGCGGTGGCGATATTGCGCGGATCTACCTGCTGCAGATCGCGGCGGTCGGCGCGCTGGCAATCACGCTCGGGTTGATCGTCGGTGCGCTGGTGCCGCCGGGGATCGTCGCGGCGCTGGGGGACGTGCTGCCGGTGCGCCCCGGCTTCGCGATCCATCCCCTGCCGCTGGCGACGAGCGCGATCTACGGCGTGCTGATCGCGCTGGCCTTCACGCTGCCGCCGCTGGCGCGTGCTCGGACCCAGCCAGCGGCAGCGATCTTCAGGGCGCTGGTCGATCCGCGGTTGACGATCGACCGGCGGACGGCCCTGTGGGTGGCAGGGGCGGCAGCCGCTCTGATCGCGGTGGCATTGGGCACGTCGCGCGAGCCGTTGTTCTCGGCGGCCGTGCTCGGCGCAGTCGCCGGGGTGCTTCTGCTGCTGCTCGCGCTCGGCTGGGGTGTCTCGCGGCTCGCGCGGCGCTTGCCGCGCCCGCGTCGCCCGCTGTTCCGCCTTGCGCTCGGCAATCTCCATCGCCCGGGGGCGCAGACGAGCGCACTGGTGGTGGCGCTTGGGCTGGCGCTGACCCTGTTCGTAACGCTGGCGGGCATCCAGACCAGCCTTGCGGCTGAGATCGAGCGGACGGTGCCGAAGAAGGCGCCGAACCTGTTCGTCCTCGACGTGCCCTCTGCGGATGCGCAGCGCTTCCGCGCTTTGGTGGACGAAACCGCGCCTGGCGCCGCGCTGAATGTCGTGCCCGCATTGCGCGCAACGATCGTCGCCTATGGCAAGCAGCGGGTGGCCGATCTGAAGGAAGTGCCCGAAGGCGCGTGGTTCCTCGGCCGCGAGCGCGGAGCAACCTATAGCGACGTGCTGCCAGAGGGGAGCGATCTGGTCGCCGGCCAATGGTGGCCCAAGGATTATACCGGCCCGCCGCTCGTTTCGCTGGATGCGGAGGCGGCGAAGGTGCTGAACATCGGTGTCGGAGACACGCTGACGGTGAGCGTGCTGGGGCGCGAGATCGAGGCGCGGATCGCTTCGCTGCGCAAGATCAACTGGGACACGATGGGCTTCAACTACATCATGGTGTTCTCCCCCAACACGCTGGCCGCGGCACCGCACAGCGTGACGGCGACGATCACCATGGACAAGGCGAGCGAGGGGCCGGTCACGCGGGCGCTGCTTGGCGCCTTGCCGGGCGCATCTGTGATCGCGGTGAGCGAGGTGATCGGGCAGGTGAGCTCGATCCTCGACCAGATGGCGCAAGCGATCGTGGCTGCCGCCTCGATCGCGATCCTGGCGGGGATCGCGGTGCTGGTGGGCGCGATCGCCGCGTCGCGCCAGTCACGCGCTTATGACAGCGTGATCCTGAAGACGCTCGGGGCGACGCGCTGGCAGGTGCTCGGCACGCAGGCGCTGGAATATGGTCTGCTGGCCGCGATCCTCGCGCTGGTTTCATTGCTGCTGGGGATGACGGCGGCGTGGTTCGTGATCGTGCAGGTGTTCGATTTCGGTTGGGCGCCGGACTGGGCCCGCGTGCTGGCGACATTGGGCGGCGGGGCGTTGCTGACGCTGGGGATCGGGCTTGCCGGCTCGCTGCCGTTGATGGCGCTGCGGCCAGCGCGGGCGCTCAGGACATTGTGACGGGGCGCTGAAGCCCCATTCGCGGGCAGGCTTCACCCCAACCCCTCTCCTGAGGGAGAGAAGCTTTCTCGTGGATGTCAGCGGGTCGGGACGGGCGTGTCGCCGCTATAGTCGTAGAAGCCGCGCTTGGTCTTCTTCCCGTGCCAGCCGGCCTCGACGTACTTCACCAGCAGCGGGGCGGGGCGGAACTTGGGATCGCCCGTGGTCTCGAATAATACGCGGGTGATTTCGAGGCAGGTGTCGAGCCCGATGAAGTCGGCCAGCGTCAGCGGCCCCATCGGGTGGTTGAGGCCCAATTGGCAGGCAAGGTCGATGTCGCGGATCGTCGCGACGCCCTCGCCCAGTGCGAAGCAGGCCTCGTTCAGCATCGGCATCAGGATGCGATTGACGATGAAACCCGGCGCGTCATTGGCGTGGACCACCGCCTTGCCGAGGGCGGTGGCATAGGTCTCGACCGTCTTCACCGTCTCGTCGGCGGTAGCGAGGCCGCGGATCACCTCGATCAGGCCCATGACGGGCACCGGATTGAAGAAATGCACGCCGATGAAGCGCGCCGGATCGGGCGAGGCCTGCGCCAGCCGGGTGATCGGAATCGACGAGGTGTTGGAGGCGAGGATCGCCTGATGGCCGAGCACCGTGCCGGCCTGCGCGAAGATCGCGCGCTTCACCTCCTCGCGCTCGGTCGCCGCTTCGATGACGAGGCCGCAGGATGACATGCCCTGGACGCCCTCGATCGGTTCGATCCGCGCCAGCGCCTGATCACGTGCCTGAGGATCGATCTTGCCCTTCTCGACCGCTCGATCGAGCTGCCGGGCGATGCCGGCCTTGCCCGCTTCCGCGCGTGCCTTGTCGACGTCGGTCAAAAGCACGCGATAGCCGGCCTGGGCGGAAACCTGTGCGATCCCCGCACCCATCTGCCCTGCGCCGATGATGCCGACTGCCTGCATGATTGTCTTCCCTTGTTCGAACTCACGAGCGGAGCGCTCTAGCCGGTTCGAGTTCGGATTGTCGAAGCGGAATGGCGCTCGGCGCCTCCCCTTTCGTCATGCTGAACTCGTTTCAGCATCCATGGTTGGGCTTGACCCGCGGCGGCTGAGTGCGCGGCACGGTGGATGCTGAAACGAGTTCAGCATGACGGGAGTATGGGGGAGGGAGCGCCGCGCGCTCCCCGCACGCGGAAAGGCGCTTACGCGGCCTTGCGCAGCTCCAGGCGATCCCAGATCTCGACCAGGGCGTCGGTCAGTTCCTGCATCATCGCTTCGCTGTGCGCCGGGCCGGGCGTGAAGCGCAGCCGTTCAGTGCCGCGCGGCACGGTCGGGTAATTGATCGGCTGAACGTAGATGCCGTATTCGGCGAGCAGCACGTCGCTGATCTTCTTCGCCTTCACCGGATCGCCGACCATCACCGGCACGATGTGCGTGTCCCCCACCATCACCGGCAGGCCGGCCTCGGTCATCATCGCCTTCAGCCGGCGGGCAGCAGCCTGCTGGCCCTCGCGCTCGACCGAGGAGCTCTTGAGGTGGCGCACGCTTGCCAGCACGCCGGCGACCAACACGGGCGAGAGCGAGGTGGTGAAGATGAAGCCGGGGGCATAGCTGCGGATGACGTCGATGATCGTCTTGTCCGCGGCGATATAGCCGCCCATCACGCCGAAGGCCTTGCCCAGCGTGCCTTCGATGATGGTCAGCCGGTGCGCGACCTCGTCACGCTCCGAGATGCCGCCGCCGCGCGCGCCGTACATGCCGACCGCGTGAACCTCGTCGAGATAGGTCAGCGCATTGTACTTGTCGGCAAGGTCGCAGATCGCCGCGATCGGGGCGACGTCGCCCTCCATCGAATAGACGCTCTCAAACGCGATCAGCTTGGGCGTCGCAGGATCGTCCGCGGCGAGCAGTTCCTCGAGATGCGCCAGATCATTGTGGCGGAACACGCGCTTCTCGCAGCCCGCGTTGCGGATGCCAGCGATCATCGAGGCGTGATTCAGTTCGTCCGAATAGATGATGCATCCCGGCAGCACCTTGGCGAGCGTCGCCAGCGTCGCCTCGTTCGAGACATAGCCCGACGTGAACAGCAGTGCGCCTTCCTTGCCGTGCAGGTCGGCGAGTTCAGCCTCCAGGTCGACATGGTAATGCGTGTTGCCGCCGATGTTGCGTGTGCCGCCGGAGCCGGCGCCGACGTCATGCAGCGCCTCTTCCATCGCCGCGATTACCTTGGGGTGCTGGCCCATCGCGAGATAATCGTTCGAGCACCAGACGGTGATCGGCTTCGGGCCATTGTGGCCGGCGAAGCAGCGCGCGCTGGGGTAATGACCCTTGTTGCGCAGGATATCGATGAAGACGCGGTAGCGGCCTTCGGCGTGGAGACGGTCGATCGCCTGCGAAAAGGCGCGGGTGTAATCGACCGGCTTGGCCGAAAGAGCGTCGATGGACATGGGGCGCGCTTACTCTTCCCGACCCGCAGTTTCCAGCGGATTCGGGCTTTTTGAGTGATCGGCCGGGTCGCTAACTCAGATCCGCGGCTGCGGTTCCCGCTGCCCGGGCGGGTGATCAAAGCCGTTCGATCCGGTCGAAGCCATAGCTGGCGAGCGCGTGATCCAGGCCGGGGGCGATGTCTCCGGTGAACACCGCGAGGTCCGGCTGGAGGCGTGCGAACGTCTGCCCGCGCGTCAGATAGGCGATGCGCCGCGCAATGCCGGGGCCGCCGTCCACGAACGTGATCGGGCGGTCGACGGCCCGGGCAAGCTCGTCGGTGAGGAGCGGGAAGTGAGTGCAGGCGAGCACCATCGTATCGATCTCGTCGGCGCCCGGTGCCGCCAGCATCGGCGCGATCGCGGTACGAACCTCGCCCGGCGAAATGGCGTCACCGCGAAGCTTCGCCTCGGCAAGGGTGACGAGTTCCGCCGAGCCGTAACGAATGACGCGGCAATCGGCGGCGAAGCGACTCGCGAGATCGTCGAGATAGGCCTGGCGGACGGTGGCGGCAGTGCCGAGCACGCCGATGGTGCGGCTGCGGCTTGCTTCCGCCGCGAGCTTGATCGCAGGCACGGTGCCGACAATCGGCAGGTCGAGCGCCGCCCGCACCGCCCCGAGCGCGATGGTGGAGGCGGTGTTGCACGCGATCACGATCAGCCGCGGATCATAACGCTCGGCGAGCCGGCCGAGGAGCGCGGGTACCCGGCCGGCGATTTCCATTTCGCTGCGGATGCCATAAGGAAAGCCGGCGCTGTCAGCGACATAGACGAACCGCGCATCGGGCACGGTCGCACGGGCCGGGGCGGCGATCGACAGGCCGCCGACGCCCGAATCGAAGAACAGGATGGGGCGCGGATCGGACATGAAGCGCGCATTAGCCGCCGCATCCGGTTTGATACAGGTCAGTAGAAACGTGATGATCGTTGAGCTATCGTCATGAGCATCGGGAGGGATCGTACCTGAACACCGAGATCGTCTGGATGCCGCCCGCTGCGGCCGTTCTGCTTGGCTATCTGCTCGGCTCCATCCCGTTCGGCGTGCTGTTAACCAGATTCGGCGGCGCGGGAGACCTGCGCCAGATCGGTTCCGGCAACATCGGCGCGACCAACGTGCTGCGCACCGGCCGCAAGGGGCTGGCCGCGGCGACGCTGCTGCTCGATCTGGCCAAGGGCTGGGCGGCGGTGGTGATCGCGTCGGCCATATTGCCGGACAACGAGCAGCTGGCGGCGGCTGGCGCGTTCATCGGCCACTGCTATCCGATCTGGCTGCGCTTCCACGGCGGAAAGGGCGTGGCGACCTTCATGGGCATCGTGCTGGCGCTGCATCCGCCGCTGGGCCTGGTCTTTGCCGTGGTGTGGATCGGGATGCTGGCGCTGCTGCGTATCTCCTCGGTCGCCGGGATGACGGCGGCGGCGAGCGCGCCGGTGGGCGCCGCGGTGCTGGGGCGGTTCGATCTCGTGCCGCTGCTGTTCGCGCTGGCGCTGCTCGTGATCTGGAACCATCGCGCCAATATCGGGCGGCTGATCGAAGGGGCTGAGCCGCGCATTGGCGCGAAGCGTGGCTGATGCGGATCGCGCCGAGGATGGCCTCGATCGGCTTCGACTGATCCGAACGCCGGGAATCGGCCCGGTCACCTATCGACAACTGCTGCGCCGCTTCGGCGATGCCCGCCGCGCCATCGCGGCGGTGCCGGATCTGGCGCGGCGCGGCGGCGGACGGGTGATAGCACTGGCCGATCCGGCGGTGATCACCCGGGAGATCGATACCGTCGCGCGGTTGGGCGCACGCCACCTGTTTCTTGACGATGCGGCGTACCCGAGGTTGCTGGCCGAGCTCGATGACGCGCCGGCGGTGTTGACGGTGCGGGGCACTCTACCGCCCGCCGAGCGCGCGGCGGTGGCCGTCGTTGGGGCGCGGAACGCCTCGGCCGCGGCTTGTCGCTTTGCGCGCGGCATCGCCTATGACCTGGCGGCGGAAGGCGTGACGGTTGTCTCGGGCCTCGCGCGCGGGATCGATACGGCCGCGCATGTCGGCGCCGGCAGCGCGACCGTGGCGGTGATCGCAGGCGGCATCGACGTCATCTATCCGCCCGAGAACGCCGAGCTGCAGCGGCGGATTGGCGAGGAGGCGCTGCTCGTGGCGGAGATGGCGCCGGGGACGGAACCGCGCGCGCGGCACTTCCCGTATCGCAACCGGATCATCGCCGGATGGGCGCAGGGAACGCTGGTGGTGGAGGCGGCGCCTAAGTCCGGCTCGCTGATCACGGCGCGGCTGGCGAACGAGGCGGGGCGCGAGGTGATGGCGGTGCCCGGCAGCCCGCTCGATCCGCGCGCGCAAGGATGCAATCTGCTGATCCGGGAGGGCGCCACCCTGATCCAAAAGGCGGCGGACGTGATCGAACAGATCCGCCCGTTGGATGCGCGGCTGGTGCGATCGCCGCCCACTTTCTTCGAGGCTGAGCCGGCGGCCGATGCGGACAACAGCGCCCGGCGCCTGGTCACCAACCTCTTAGGCCCGGTGGCGGTCTCGATCGACGAGGTCATCCGCCAATCCGGCGTGTCGGCACCGATCGCGCAGATGGTGCTTCTGGAACTGGAGCTAGGCGGTCGGCTGGAACGCCACGCCGGCGGCCGCGTCAGCCTGCAGGGTTAACCATGATTTCGGCTGCAACGCGTTAGGCGCTCAACAGATTTGTGTCATGGCTCCCCGGGGAGAGTGACGGCAGGAGCGCGCAATCGCTGATCAGCCGTCATTGTCGGGGAACCTCGATGAGTGCGATGAGCTCTTTCACCGCACCCCGATAGGACGGAAGCTCGTTTTGGATACGACACGCGAACTCATTGCCTATGGTTTGATCGGGCTGACGATCGTCACCCTGGTTCCCTGGATCGGCGTCACGCTGGTCCGGCGGAAGCGCCGCAAGCTGCGGCTGCAGGGCATCAAACGCTACGGCCATTAAGCGCCGCGCCGTGATAGCGGCGCTTTCCTGATCCTCATCGGACGGATTGATCGTCGCCGCGCGCGCTGATTCTGCGCGCGTGTGCACTCGCCGACAAAAAAAGGCCCGGTACGAGTACCGGGCCCAAGTGGCGTCCGCAGGAGGAACATCGTTTGGGGAACCGGCCGCAGCTGGCGCCCAATCTCGTCAATAATTGTAGGCGCGCTCGCCATGCTCGCCGAGGTCGAGGCCTTCGCGCTCCACCTCTTCGCTGACGCGCAGCCCGGTCACTGCCTTGGCAACGGTAAAGGCGATCCCCGAGCCAACACCTGCCCAGGCAACCGAGATTGCGACCGCGACCACCTGGGTCACCAGCTGCGGGCCGAGGGCATAGTCAGCAGCGCCCGGGCCGCCGAGGCCCGGCAGCATGGTGAAGGCGGTGCCGATCGACCCGACGATGCCGCCGATGCCGTGGATGCCGAAAGCGTCAAGAGAATCGTCGAGGTTGAGCTTGGGCTTCACCGCAACGACGAAATAGGCGCAGATGATCGCGGCGATCGCGCCGAGCAGGATTGCGCCGAACGGGCCGGAGTTGCCGGCCGCCGGCGTCACCGCCACCAGGCCCGCGATGGCACCCGAGCAGGCGCCGAGCAATGAGCCCTTGTGGCCCAGCATCCGCTCGGTCAGCATCCAGAACAGGACGCCGGCAGCAGTCGCGACGAAGGTGTTGATCATGGCAAGAGCGGCCGAGCCATTGGCTTCCAGCGCGGAGCCCGCATTGAAGCCGAACCAGCCCACCCAGAGGAGGCCCGTGCCGATCAGCGTCATGACCAGCGAGTGCGGGGCCATGATGTCCTTCTTGTAGCCCAGGCGCGGCCCGATGATGATCGCGCCCACCAGAGCCGAGATGCCCGCGTTGATGTGGACGACCGTGCCGCCGGCGAAATCGAGCGCGGCCGGCTCCCAGTTGAAGAGCAGGCCGTTGCCCGCCCATACCATGTGGGCGATCGGGAAATAGACGATCGTCAGCCACACAAGGGCGAAGACCATGAGGCCGGAGAACTTCATGCGTTCGACAAGACCGCCGATGACCAGGCTGACGGTGATCGCCGCGAACGTCATCTGAAACGCGATAAAGACATATTCGGGAATGACGACGCCATCGGTGAAGGTGGCGGCAGTCGAATCCGGCGTGACGCCGGCGAGGAACAGCTTGTTGAACCCGGCGATAAAGGCGTTGCCGCCGTCACCAAAGGCCATGGTGTAGCCGTAGATCACCCAGATGATCATGGCGAAGCTGGCTACCGCGATGACCTGAGTGAGCACCGACAGCATGTTCTTGGTGCGAACGAGGCCGCCGTAGAACAGCGCGAGACCCGGCACGATCATCGTCATGACGAGGACGGTCGCCACCATCATCCAGGCAGTGTCGCCCTTGTTCGGAACGGGCGCGGCGGCGGGCGCCTGAGCCCAGGCGGGCAGCGCGGCCAACGCCGCGGCGCCGAGGCCCAGGGCGCCGGCAATCTTCAATGCTTGCTTCATGCTCATCCCCCCTCAGAGCGCCGTGTCGTCGGTTTCACCGGTGCGGATGCGCACCGCCTGACCGACATCGAGGACGAAGATCTTGCCGTCGCCGATCGCGCCGGTATTCGCCGATGACTGGATCGCCTCCACGACCCGGTCCGCCAGGTTGGCGGCGCAGACGACCTCGATCTTGATCTTGGGCACCATGTTGGTGCTGTATTCGGCCCCGCGGTAGATTTCGGTCTGGCCCTTCTGCCGGCCGAACCCCTTGACCTCGGTGACCGTCATCCCCGCCACCCCGATCGTGGTGAGCGCTTCCCTCACCTCGTCGAGCTTGAACGGCTTGATGATGGCTATGACCAGTTTCATCGCGCCCCCTTTCCCGTTACCCGGGGGCACCCCTCGCAACCGTCGTGCCAAGTGCAACCAGACGGTAACAGAGCCGAAACGTTGATGAAGGCGCGTTAGTTTTTGTGCAGATGCGGTGTTCTGCTCAAGAATCAGGCAGCATCGATCACCGTCTGCGCACGAGCGACATCGTCTTCATCGACCATCACCCGCACGGGAATGAGCAGCCAGCTGCCATCGGCAATCGACGCGCCGCCATCGAAGGCAAGTGCGGCTATGCCTTCGCTTTCCAGGCGGCCAACGATGATATTGGCAAGGTTGCGATCGTAGCGGCCGACTTCGACGAGGCTCATGGCTGTTGAACGAACTGCCTGCTCGATTGGTCCGACCGATCGCGAAGACTAGGTCGCCGCACCCGGCAGCGCGTCCGGCAGGCGGGTCGGCAGGCCGTCGATGCTCTTGCCCTCGGCCGAGCGCCAGTAATCCAGCCGCTCCTCGTCGCTGTACTTCGCATTATACTTGTTGAGCGTGTCCCGCGGGCGATCGAGCGTCATCTGCGGCACGCCCCAGCCACACGACGTTTGCACCTGATCGATGGCGACGACGAAGATCTGGCGCGTGCCGGGCAAGGCGGTGAAATGCGCGTGAAGTGCGCCCCACTGGGCGTCCTGCGGCAGTACGGCCCGCCCGCGGCCATAGATGCGGAAGATCAAGGCCGGCTGATCAAAGGCGCAGAACATGATGGTGATACGCCCGTCCGCGAGCAGGTGCGCATTGGTCTCGTTCCCCGAACCGACCACATCGAGGTACGCGACGGTGCGATCGTCGAGCACGCGAAAGCTGTCCATGCCCTTGGGGCTGAGGTTGATCCGCGTTCCTTCCGCGGCGGTGGCGACGAAGAACACCGGTTGTCGTTCGACGAACGTGCGATGCGCTTCAGTGAGGGCGGGGAAGAACTCGGCCACGTGGATGCTCCGCTCGTTGACGCGCTGTCGCAGTGCGCATAGACTTTGCGCATGAAGCATGATCCCCTCATCACCGGCAAGCGCAAATCGGTGAACTTGTCGGTGGACGAGGGCATCGTTGCTGCAGCGCGAGCCGCTGGCATCAACCTCTCGCGTGTTACCGAGGCTGCGTTGCGCGCCGAGATCCGAGCCGAGCGGGAGCGCCGCTGGAAGGAGGAGAATGAGGCGGCGATCGCCGAGTTCGCCGAATGGTATGCGCGTGAGGGAGATCCCCTGACCGAGCTTCGTATTCGCTGATGGCGCAGTTCGATGTCTATCGCGTACGCGGCGGCGAGCTTGTGGTGGATTGTCAGTCGAATTTACTCAGTGCGCTGCCGACTCGTTTCGTAGCGCCATTGAGGCATACGGACGCACAGCCAATCGATCGGTTGAACCCGACCTTCCGGATCAATGGCCGCGACTATGCTATGATCACGCAGCTAGCTGGCGCGATCGATCGGCTGGCAATTGTTGAAATCATCGCCTCGGTTTCCGAGCGCGAATTCGACGTCAAGGGCGCGCTAGACCTCTTGATCGTCGGCTTCTGACGTCAGGCGGCGGTGCCGCCTACCGTTAGTCCGCCGACCAGCAGCGTGGGCTGGCCAACGCCGGCGGGCACGCTCTGCCCGCCCTTGCCACACATGCCGACGCCCTCGTCGAGCGCGAAGTCGTTGCCGACGCCAAGCACCTTGGTGAGCACGGTCGGGCCATCGCCGATCAGCGTCGCGCCCTTGATCGGCGCGCCGATCTTGCCGTTCTCCACCTTGTACGCCTCGGTGCAGGAGAAGACGAACTTGCCCGACACGATATCGACCTGGCCGCCGCCGAAGGATTTGGCGAAGATGCCGTTTTTCACGCGGCTGAGCAGTTCGGCAGGATCGTCGTTGCCGGCCTTCATGAAGGTGTTGGTCATGCGCGGCATGGGCGCGTGGGCGAATGACTCGCGGCGCCCGTTGCCGGTCGGCTCGACGCCCATCAGGCGGGCGTTGAGACGATCCTGCATATAACCCTTGAGGAAGCCGTCCTCGATCAGGATCGTTTCGCGCGTCGGCGTGCCCTCGTCGTCGATCGTCAGCGAACCGCGGCGATCGCGGATCGAGCCATCGTCCACCACCGTCACCCCGCGCGCGGCAACCTGCTCGCCGATGCGGCCGGAGAAGGCGCTGGTGCCCTTGCGGTTGAAATCGCCTTCCAGGCCGTGGCCGATCGCCTCGTGCAGCAACACGCCCGGCCAGCCCGGCCCGAGCAGCACGGTGAACTCGCCGGCGGGTGCCGCCACGGAATCGAGGTTGACCAGCGCCTGTGCCAAGGCCTCGTCGATCGCGCGATTCCACGTCGCCTCGTCAAACAGCGATTCGTAGAGGTAGCGGCCACCGATGCCGAAGGTGCCCGTTTCGCGGCGGCCGTTCTGCTCCACCACGATCGAAACGTTAAGGCGCACCAGCGGGCGAACGTCGGTCGCGACGAAGCCGTCGGGGCGGACGACCTCGACCACGCTCCACGAGCCCGAGAGGCTGACCGAAACCTGCGCCACGCGCGGATCGCGTGCACGGGCGGCGGCGTCGATCGTCTGGCACAGGTTTACCTTGTCGGCGAAAGGCACGAGATCGAGCGGATCGCCGTCGGTATAGAGCCGCTGATTAGTGCCGGTCGGCGGGCCAGCCTTGGGGCCGCTCGAAGGATCGATCAGCTGCATCGTCTCTGCCGCGCGCTTGATCGCGGCTTCCGACAATTCGCTGGCGTGGGCGAAGGCAGTCATCTCGCCCGACACGGCACGCAGGCCGAAGCCGGAATGCGTGTCGTAGCTCGCGGTCTTCAGCCGGCCATCGTCGAAGCCGAATGCTTCGGACTTGCGGTACTGGAGGTACAGTTCGCCATCATCGGCCTTGCCGAGCGCGCTGGCGGTGAGCGCCTTGGCAGCTTCAGGGTCCAGCGTGTCGCAGTAAAGGAACGAGCGGGGATCGGTCGCGGTCATCCCCGGAATGTAGGGCGTCGCGCGGCGATGGCAAATGTTCGCTGCACGCCGGCCTCGCCGCGTGCTGCGGCCTTAGCGGCCTGCGCCGTCGCCGTGATCGGGAAGCTGGGACTGGTCGGCCCCGTCAGCCGGGCCGCCGATCAGCACGAAGCGGCGATCGCAGTAACCGCAATCGACATAGCCGGTCTCGTCGATCTCCAGCCATACGCGCGGATGGCCGAGCGCGGCGGGCAGGCCGGCATGAGCGCCGTCGCAAGCAACGCGGTGGTGCGAGACGCGGGTGACTTCGGGCGGCGGCAACATGGGCCCGCGTTAGCAAGGCCGCGGATCACGATCAATCGCCCCATGGATTTCACGCGCCGGCAGGCCTAACCCAGCCGGCATGACCGACGCCGCGATCGCCATCCGTGACCTGTGCAAGACCTATGAGGGCGGCAAGCGCGCGCTCGACGGCGTCAGCTTCGATGTGCCGCAGGGAACGATATTCGGCCTGCTGGGGCCAAACGGCGCCGGTAAGTCGACGCTGATCAACATCCTTGCGGGGCTGGTGAACAAGACCAGCGGATCGGCCTCGATCTGGGGTTTCGACATCGATGACCATCCGCGCAATGCCAAGGCGTCGATCGGCATCGTCAATCAGGAGATCCTGTTCGATCCCTTCTTCACGCCGGTCGAGACGCTGGAGATCCAGGCGGGGCTCTACGGGATTCCCAAGGCGCAGCGCCGATCGATGGAGTTGCTGCGTGCCGTGCACCTGGAGGACAAGGCGAAAGCTTATGCCCGGACGCTGTCGGGCGGCATGAAACGGCGGCTGATGGTGGCGAAGGCGATGGTTCATTCGCCGCCGGTGCTGGTGTTGGACGAACCGACCGCAGGCGTCGACATCGAGCTTCGCCAGCAATTGTGGGCCTATGTCCGCGAATTGAACGCGGGCGGCGTCACGGTGGTGCTGACGACGCACTATCTCGAGGAAGCCGAGGAACTGTGCGACCGGATCGCGATCATCAATCACGGCACGGTCGTCGCCAACGAGCCGACGCGCCAGCTGCTGAGCCGGGCGCAGGAGAAGGTGGTGGACGTGACGGTCGAGCGTGACGTGACGGCGCTACCGGAGGCGGCGTGCTTCCAGAAGATCGCGCTGAAGGGCGATCGCACGCTGTCGATCACTTATTCCAAGGACCAGGTGAACGCCGGCGAGGTGCTGGCAGCGGTGCAGGGCGCCGGCTTCGGGATCGTCGACGTTTCGACTCGCGAGGCGGACTTGGAGGACGTGTTCCTTAGTCTGACCCGCAGCGCGGCGTAACGGCAGTGCACGGCTGCCGCGCCGCCGGCGCTCAATGCTTCTTCGGCTTGAGGTGCATCAGCCCGGCGATGATGCCGCCGACGATAATGCCGAGGACCGCGGACAGGCCGGCATTCACTATCCAGGAAGCAATGCCGCCGATCGAGGGCAGGGCGTGCGACGCCGCCTCGCTGGCATGCTCGATCCAGCCGGGCACCGGCGTCAGGTGAAATTCGTGAAGGCCGTGGACGATGATCTGCCCGCCCACCCATAGCATGGCGGCGGTGCCGATGATGCCGAGCGCGCTCAGCACCTTGGGCATGGCGGCGACCAGCCCGCGGCCGACCGCCTGCGTTCCTGCATTGTCACGCTTGGCCAGCGCCAAGCCGATGTCGTCCATCTTCACGATCAGCGCGACGACGCCATAGACACCAACTGTGATGGCGATGCCGACGAGCGCCAGCGCAATTGCCTGGTTGAGGATCGATTGGTCGGAAAGCTCCGCAAGCGCGATCGCCATGATCTCGCCGGAGAGAATGAGATCGGTGCGGATCGCGCCGGCGACCTGGCGATCCTCAAGCTGCTTGGGATCGCTGATCTCGCACGCTTCCTCGCCATGATGGTCGCCCGACAGCGCCTCGATGATCTTTTCCGCGCCTTCGAAACAGAGGAACGCGCCGCCTGCCATCAGGATCGGGGTGATCGCCCAAGGCGCAAATGCGGAGAGGACGAGGGCCGCAGGCAGCAGGAAGATGAGCTTGTTGCGCAGCGAGCCGAGCGCGATCTTCCAGATAATCGGCAGTTCGCGTGCCGGCGACAGGCCAGTGACGTAGCGCGGCGTTACCGCGGTATCGTCGATCACCACGCCCACCGCCTTGGACCCGGCCTTGGCGGAAGCGCCCGCGACGTCATCGAGACTGGCAGCCGCCAGCTTCGCAAGCGCCGCAATGTCATCAAGCAACGCGACCAAACCACCGGCCATGCGTTTATTTCCCCCTGAAGATGGTCAGATTCGCCATCGCCGACGTTGAGCGCACGGGCAAGCGACTCGTTCCGGCGGGTCGAGCGCAAAAAAAGGGCCGACCCCGTGAGGGATCGGCCATGAAAGTTTTTAGGAGAGGATGCCTGAAAGGCCCGATCCTTGTGCATCGCAGCATGATGTTCCGCAAGTGCAAAACGATTCCGCCAAATTGCAATTCCTGCAATCGCCGCCGGTCGACATCGCTGCTCGTCATCGCCACAAAGGGGAAATGACGCTTCCGCCCGCACCGATCGCCGCTACCCGACCGCACGAGTTCACCGCCCATGGCATGACTATCGCCGATCCGTGGGCTTGGCTGAAGGACCCGAACTACCCCGACGTCAGTGACAAGGACGTGCTCGCCTATCTCGAGGCGGAGAACGCTTATTTCGAGGCCGCGATGGCGCCGCACCGGCCGCTGGTCGACCGGCTGTACGAAGAGATGAAGGCGCGCATCAAGGAGGACGAATCCTCGGTGCCGCAGAAGGACGGCGACTGGCTGTACTGGACAGCGTACGAAACCGGCGGCCAGTACCGCAAATGGTGGCGCAAGCCCGTCGCGGGCGGCCCGGACGAGCTGTTGCTCGACGAGCCGGCGCTGGCCGAGGGCAAGGAATATTTCCGGCTGGGCGCCTTCGCCGTGTCGAACGACGGCATGAAGCTTGCCTATGCGATCGACGACAATGGATCGGAACGCTTCACCATCCATGTGAAGGATCTCGCGACCGGCGAGTTGCTTCCCGACACGATCCCGGGGATGCTGTCCGACATCGTGTGGACCGCGGATGACAGCGGCTTCCTTTACGGTCTCGCCAACAAGGAGTGGCGGACGGACAATGCGCGGCTGCACCGGCTGGGCACTGACCCGGCCGAGGATGTCGAGCTCTACCATGAGGATGACGAGGGCTACCGCGTCGCGGTGGCGGAGACGAGCGACCGGCGCTGGATCGTGATCGCGACCGGCGATCACGTGACGAGCGAGGTGCGGCTGCTGCCCGCCGCCGATCCGCTGGCGGCGCCGATCCTGGTTGCGCCGCGCAAGCCCGGCCGGGAATATGACGTCGACACCCATGGCGACACGCTGTTCATCCACACCAATGACGTGGATCCGATGTGGCGGCTCGTCACCGCGCCGATCAGCGCGCCGGGCGAGTGGCGCGAGCTGATCGCACCGTCGAAGCATTTCTACATGACGGGCGTCGAGTGCTACCGTGACTTCTTCGTCGTGGAAGGGCGCGAGGACGGGCTCGATCAGGTGGCGGTCCACCGCTACGACGCGCCGACCGAGGGAAAGCGGATCACCTTCCCGGAGGCGAGCTATGCCGCCGGCCTCGGCGACAATCCCGAGCATGACCAGACGGTGCTTCGTCTCGGCTATGAGTCGATGGTCACGCCTGGCACCGTCTATGACTATGACACCGCGACGGGCACGCTGACGACGCTGAAGGTGCAGGAGATCCCGTCGGGCTACGATGCGGACAAGTATCGCACTGAGCGGCTGCATATCACCGCGCGCGACGGCACCGAGGTGCCGGTTTCGATCGTCTATCCGGCGGACTTTCCGAAGGACGGCAGCCGGCCGCTGTTCCTTTATGCCTATGGCGCCTACGGCCATGCCATCCCGCCTGGCTTCTCGACGGGGCGGCTGTCGCTGCTCGATCGCGGCTTTGCCTACGCCATTGCGCATATCCGCGGTGGCGACGATCTCGGCCAGCAATGGTATCGTGACGGCAAGCTCGAGAAGCGGACCAACACGTTCAACGACTTCGTCGACGTTGCGCGCGGCCTGATTGCCGGCGGCTGGACGAGCGCGGGGAAGATCGCGATCGCCGGCCGTTCCGCTGGCGGCGAGCTGATGGGGGCGGTGGTGAATTCCGATCCCGAATTGTGGGGCGCGGTGATCGCGGACGTGCCGTTCGTCGACGTGCTCAACACGATGATGGACGAAAGCCTGCCGCTGACGCCGGGTGAATGGCCCGAATGGGGCAATCCGATCACCGATCCCGCCGCGTTCGAGCTGATCCGCAGCTACAGCCCCTATGACAATGTGCGCCCGCAGGCGTACCCGCCTTTGTTCATCTCCGGCGGCCTCAACGACCCCCGCGTCACTTATTGGGAGCCGGCAAAATGGGCGGCGAAGCTGCGCGCGACCAAGACCGACGATAATATCCTGTTGCTCAAGACCAACATGGGCGCTGGCCATGGCGGCAAATCGGGCCGGTTCGAGAGCCTGCGCGAGGCCGCAGAGGAACATGCGTTCGTGCTGTGGCAGCTGGGCGTGGAGGAGTGAGCAGCGGCCAGCCCCGGACGCCTGATGGTACCGTTGCCGTCGTTCGCGCCCGACTGTCGATGCGGGCGGCGAGCGCATGACGATCGAGGCGATCGTCGCGCGCTGGGGGGTGGCAGCGGTGTTCGCCGGGGTTGTGCTGGAAGGGGAAACCGCGGTGATCGCGGGCGGGCTGATCGCGCATCAGGGGCTTGCCTCCTGGCCGGCGGTGTTCCTGGCCGCCGCCATCGGCTCCTTCCTCGCCGATCAGTTCTTCTTCGCCGCGGGCCGCCGGTATCGCGATCGGCCGATGGTGCAGCGTTGGATGAAGCAGCGCGCCTTTGCCAAGGCGTTGCAGCTGCTGGAGCGCTATCCGGTCGGCTTCATCTTCGCCTTCCGCTTCCTCTATGGTTTTCGCACCGTCAGCCCGATCGCGATCGGCACCAGCAAGGTGCCGACAGCTACCTTCGTCGCCGTGAATGCCGCGGCGGCGGCACTTTGGGCTGGGGTCTTCACCGCGCTGGGCTATTGGTTCGGCGAGGCGGTGACCGAGATGGCGGGACGGCTCCAACCCAGTCGCCAGACGTTGTTGGCCGGCGTGGCGGTGCTCGCGGGCGGCTTCGCGATCTTCCAGTTCGTGCGTTGGTGGAAGGGACGATGAGCTTCACCAAGACCTTCACGGCGGCGCCCGACGACATCGACGAGCTCGGCCACGTCAACAACGCCGTCTGGGTGCGCTGGGTGCAGGAACTGGCGGTGGCGCATTGGGAGACGGTGGCGCCGGCGGAGCATCGCGCCGAATACATCTGGGTCGTGACGCGGCACGAGATCGACTATCGCGGCAACCTGCCAGCCGGGGCCACCGCCCTGGGCGAGACCTGGGTGCCTGAGCCGCCGCGCGGCGCGCGCTTCGACCGGCATTTCTGCTTCACCGCTGACGACGGACGCGTGCTAGTGGAGGGCGTTACGACCTGGGCGCTGATCGATCGCGCAACGGGACGCCTGCTGCGCGTACGGCCCGAGATAGCGGCGCCTTTTCTCAATTCCTGAAGCTTGTCGCGGCGAGCCGGCTGCCCCAGAAAGCGCGCGGCCGGGCAACGCCCGGTAATTCGCTCTAGGGGAGAGGATCAATGTTCAGTCACATGATGGTCGGGTCGAACGACATCGGCCGATCGAAGAAATTCTATGACGCGCTGTTCGCGTCGGTCGGTGGGCGCCCGGCGATCGAGGACGATCGCGGCAGGTTGATCTACATGCACAATGGCGGCCTGTTCCTGGTCACCAAGCCGATCGACGGCCAGCCTGCGACCCATGCCAACGGCGGCACGATCGGTTTCGCGATGGACGGACCGGAGCAGGCCGATGCGTGGCACAAGGCTGGTGTCGAGGCTGGCGGCACCGCGATCGAGGATGCGCCGGGCGTGCGCTCGGGCGCGGCAGGCAATCTGTACCTCGCCTATCTGCGCGATCCGGACGGCAACAAGCTTTGTGCCATGCACCGCATGCCGGCCTGACGGCCACGCCTTACCGCCACGTCCGCCCAGGGCGTGGCGGCAGGGTGCTATAGCGCGATCCGGCGCGTCAGCCCGATTGCGTCCAGAAACGCCTCGTCATGGCTCACCACGAGCAGCGCGCCGTCATACGCGTTGAGCCCGCCTTCCACGGCGGCGATCGATTCCATATCGAGGTGGTTGGTGGGCTCGTCGAGCAGCAGCAGCGCGGGCAGCGTCGGCCCGCCAAGGACGCAGGCTAGGCCCGCACGCAGGCGCTGCCCGCCGCTCAACGAGCCCACCTCCTGCTCCGCAGCGTCGGCGCGAAAGCCGAAGCGTGCAAGGGAGGCGCGGCAGGCGTTGTTGCCGATGCCCGGATTGAGCCGGGCGAAGTTCGCCGCGATCGTCGTTCGGGGATCAAGCAGACTCACCTGTTGGTCGAACATCGCGAACGGCACATGCCGGGTCACTTCGCCGGCGGTCGGCAGCAATCGGCCAGCGATGAGCGCCAGCAGGGTCGACTTGCCGGTGCCGTTTGCGCCCGTGAGCGCGATGCGCTCCGGCCCGACGATCGAAAACGATATACCGCTCAGCACCGGTGAGCCGGGCTCATAGCTGAAGGCAAGGTCGCTCGCATCGAGTACGCGCTGGGAAGGGGCAAGGCCCGTCGGGGCCAGCGAGACGGCCAGCGGCACCACGCGCTCCAGGCGGCTGGAAGCATCTGCCGCGTCGCGCTGCGCCGCGGTGATCTGGCGCTCGGCGAGGCGCGCAGTGTCGCCGCCGCTTTTCTCCGCGCGATCACGACGCTTGCCGAGCAGGATTCGCGGCATACCGCCGCGCGCCGCCTGGCGGCTGCCTGCTGAATCGCGGCGTTGCTGGCGCTCGGCGCTGTGCTGTGCCTGGCGTTTCACCGCGGCGAGGTGTCGCTCGGCGACGAGCGCGTCATGCTCTGCTGCTTCCTGCTCGAGCGCCTTGCGCGCGCGATAGGCGCTCCAGTTGCCGCCGTAGCGGCTGGCGCCAAGCGAGGTGAGTTCGACGATCGCGTCCATCTCCTCCAGCAGCGCACGGTCGTGGCTGACAACGATCGCACCACCGCGCCACTTGTGGAGCAGGGTGCGGACGGCCGCGCGGCCATCGGCGTCGAGATCGTTGGTCGGCTCGTCGAGCAGCAGGAAATCGGGCGCGGCAAATATCGCGCCTGCCAAAGCGGCGCGCGTCCGCTGCCCGCCGGAGAGGCTTGCGAGGCGGGTTTCGAGCGGTGCCTCTAGGCCGCACTCCGCGAGTGCTTCGGCCGCACGAGCCTCGATCGTCCAGTCGATCTCGGCAAGCTCGTCCGCGCTCGCCGCGCCACTGAGGCCGCGGTTCATCTGGGCGAGGCTGTCGCGGATGCCCATGAGGTCGGCGATCGTCTCGCCGCCGCCGATGTCGTACGACTGTCGCAGGCGGGCGATGGTGCCATTCGCGATTACCCGGCCGGCGGCCGGCGCGATCTCGCCGGCAAGCAGCTTCAGCAGCGTGCTCTTGCCGGTGCCGTTTCGCCCGACGATGCCGGTGCGTTCGGGGGCGAAGCTTAGATCGAGGTCACGGAGGACTGGTCGCCCGTCAGGCGTGGACCAGCAGAGTGCGGCAGTAGAGAGGGAGATCGGCACGGGCATGAACTTTCCTGGCGGCAAGGCGGGGCGTTGCGGTCAGGAGGAGGTTCATGGCTGGTCGTTCCCTTCGTTGAGCGGGGATTGTACGTGTTACGCGCGGGTCAGGCAAACGCGCGAAAAGAGCCGGCTGCGAGGAGGCTAGCGCTTCACCCCACGTCGCGCGCGAAGCTCGGCACGTCGGCCGGGATCTCCACCCACGGCAGCTTCGAATCCGTCCAGACGTGGATCGTCGGGGTGAAGGCACCGGCATTGTCGGCGGTGCCAGCCTTGATCGCGACGATCGCCGGGTTGGCCGTGATGACCGAGCGGATAGGGGAGCCGCAGTCTGCGCAGAACTCGCGCAGCACCGGCTTGCCGCTGGTCGTTGCCTTGTCCTCGTAAGCCTTGATCGGGCCCTCGATCGCCACTGCGGGTGCTGCCGCGACGATATTGACGGAAAAGGCGGCGCCCGATTGTGCGCGGCAATTGGTGCAGTGGCAGGCCGCGACGGCGAGCGGCGCGCCGTCGATCCGCCACGTGACCGCGCCGCAATTGCACCGGCCGGTTGCGCCTTGTTCCGCCATGTTTCTCTCCAGGCTTATGCTGCGGTTTCGCCATGCCATAGCGTTGCGGCACCGGCCGGACAATGAACCGGAGGATGATCCGGTCAAGCTGTCAGTTGACGCGGCGGCCAATGAAGGTGACGCTACGGCATGGATCTTTCCCTCTCGCCCGCCGAGGAGGCTTTCGCCGCCGACGTCCGCCGCTTCTTCGCCGAAGAATATCCGCAGGACATCCTCGCCCTGCTGCGCGCCGGGCGGAAGCTTGATCGCGACGATCATGTTCGCTCGCAACAGGCGCTGAACGCCAAGGGCTGGCTGGGTGTCGGCTGGCCGGCGGAACATGGCGGCCCCGGCTGGACGCCGGTGCAGCGCTATCTGTTCGAGCAGGAGCTGGAGCTGGCCGGTGCACCGTCGATCATCCCGATGGCGGTGATTTATATCGGCCCGATCATCTGCGCCTTCGGCACGCCCGAGCAGCAGAAGCACTGGCTGCCTGACATCCTGGAATCGCGCGCGATGTGGGCGCAGGGCTATTCCGAGCCGGAATCGGGATCGGACCTCGCCTCACTGCGGATGAGCGCGGTGCGTGATGGTGACGATTACATCCTCGACGGCACGAAGATCTGGACGTCGGGCGCACATTGGGCGGACTGGATCTTCTGCCTGGTGCGCACCGAGAAATGCGAGCGCAAGCAGGACGGGATCTCGATGATCTGCGCCGATATGCGCACGCCGGGGATCACCGTGCATCCGATCATCACGATTGACGGCTCGCACGAGCTGAACCGGGTGGAGTTCGATCAGGTGCGCGTGCCCGCCCGCAACATGATCGGCGAGGCGGGGAAGGGGTGGCATTATGCCAATGTGCTGCTTGCGGCGGAGCGTGTTTCCTACGCGCATATCGGGCGAAAGCGCGCCGATCTGGCCGAACTGCGCCGTGTCGCGGCGACCCTGCCGGGGGCGTTCGCAGCCACCATGGCAGAGGAGCCGCTGTTCGCCCGGCGGATGGCGCTCGCCGAGATGAAGCTTGGCGCAGTGGAAATCTCGGTGCTGCGCGTGCTGTGCGGTGACGCGGCGCCAGCGGCCGTATCGGCGCTGAAGATCGCCTGTACGGAGCTGGCGCAGGAGATCACCGAATTGTGGGTGGAGCTTGCCGGCAGGGACCGGGCAGTGGTGGCGGATCGGAGCCTTGCGGGCTGGCAGGACGTGGCGCCGGAGGCTCTGCCCTTCGCGGTGCCGCGCACCGCATCCTATCTCTTCGAGCGCGCGCAGACGATCTACGGCGGCGCGACCGAGATCCAGAAGACGATCGTGTGGCGCGCGCTGGACCGCGCCAATGCAGCGCTGTCGTGAGAGGTCTGTGATGATCAAGCTGATCTTCTGCCTGCGCCGCCGCCCTGAGATGTCGCGAGAGGACTTCCAGGCTTATTGGCGTGGTCATCATGCGCCGTTGGTAGCCGGGTTCGCGGAGGTGCTGCGTATCCGCAAATACGTGCAGAGCCACAGCATCGATGATCCGCGCCTCGCCAGTCCGGTCAATTCCCGCGGCACGGTAGTGCCGCCCTACGACGGGGTGGCGGAGCTCCACTTCGACAGCGTCGAGGACGTGATTGCGGCGGGCGAGACGAAGGAGGGGCGGGACGCGGGGCGAGCGCTTCTGGAGGATGAGGGCAAGTTCATCGACCTCCCCAATTCTCCGCTGTTCTGGGTCGAGGAACATCAGATCGTCTGACCGGCTGCGTTGCGCCGATAACGCCTTCACGGGATCACGCCACGATGGATTTTTCCTTCACGCCGGAACAGGAACAGCTGCGCGCGTCGCTCGGCAACTACCTGCGCGACCATCATGATTTCGCGGCGCGCCAGGCGGCGGTGGCGTCGGAAAGTGGCCGGAATGCAGGACTTTGGGCGGATTTTGGCGAGCGGCTGGGGCTGTTTGCACTGGCCGAGGCGCCGGACCCGTTCGACCTGCTCGTGGTGACGGAGGAGCTGGGCGCGGCGCTGGTGACGGAGCCGTTCCTGGAGACTGTGGTGACCGCCGCGGCGCTGCTGCGGCAGGTTGGAGGTGAGCGGGCAGGGGCGCTGCTGAAGGCAATTCAGGGCGGCGCGGAGACGGTGGTTTTCGCCGGAAGCGAGCCGAAAACCCGGTTTTTCTCGTACGCAGACGGTACGCGCGCGGTGCGTGATGGTGATGATTGGCGCATCGATGGTGCGAAATCGACCGTGATGGCGGCGCAATGGGCATCGATGTTCCTGGTCAGCGCGGCGACACCGTCCGGCACGTCATTGTTCGCGGTTTCGCCAGACGCACCGGGCGTGACGCTGCATCCCTATCGCACCATCGACGGCCGGCGCGCGGGCGACGTTCGGCTGACGAACGTGCGCGTTGGCGCGGCGGACCTGCTGGGCGAGGAGGGCGGCGCGCTGCCGGCGATCGAGGCGGCGGCGGATGCGACGATCGCGGCGCTGTGCGCGGAGGCGCTTGGCGTGATGCGCCGGATCCTGAGCGACACGATCGCCTATACCCGCGAGCGGCGGCAGTTCGGCCAGTCGATCGCCGGCTTCCAGGCGCTGCAGCACCGCATGGTCGACATGTTCATGAAGATCGAGATGGCGACATCCGCGACCTATCTGGCGACGATGAAGCTTAATGCGCCGGCGGACGAGCGCGCGCGGGCGGCATCGGGGGCGAAGGCGCTGGTGGGCGAGGCGTGCCGCTTCGTCGGGCAGAACGGGGTGCAGCTGCACGGCGGCATGGGCATGACCGACGAGCTGGCGGTGGGGCATTATTTCAAGCGCGCCACAGTGATCGAGGGGCTGTTCGGCACCAGCGACGATCATGTCGCGCGCTACATGGCGCTCGCCGCGGCGGTTAAGGCGGCCTGAGCTTTCCGGCCCGGCCAGCGCCCCCTATGGTTGGGCAAAGAACAGATCAGGAGCGGATGATGGGTGAGCTTGTACTGCGCGAGAATCGTGATGGCTGGGTGCTGCTGACGATCAACCGGCCGGACAAGCTCAACGCGCTGACGGTGGGGGTTTTCCGCGAGCTTCGTGCGCACGTCATGGACCTGCGGCGCGAGAAGGACGTGGGCTGCGTGGTGCTGCGCGGCGCGGGAAAGTGCTTTTCTGCAGGGCATGACCTGGCGGATATCGCGAGCGGCGAGGAAGTGCCGTCGCGCGGCTGGCACAGCGAGACGCTGCGGATGCTGGAGAAGCTGCCGATGCCGGTGATCGCGGCGGTGCACGGCCATTGCTACACCGGCGCGCTGGAAGTGGCGCTGGCGTGCGACTTCATCATTGCGGCGGACAGCGCGCGTTTCGGCGACACGCACGCCAAATGGGCGCTGACGCCGATCTGGGGCATGAGCCAGCGGCTGCCGCGCCGCGTGGGCGTCGCCACCGCCAAGCGGCTGATGTTCACCGCGGACATGATCGACGCGGCCGAGGCGCTGCGCATTGGCCTCACCGAGACGGTGGTGCCGCTTGCCCAGTTCGATGCCGAGATCGCGTCGCTCGCGGGCCGGATCGCGGCCAATTCGGCGTTCAGCCATGCCGCCAACAAGCGCCTGCTGGACGTGAGCGACGGCTGGTCGCTGGATGCGGGGCTGCAGTGGGAAGTGCTGGAGAATGAAGGCGTCGGCGCCGACATGCAGAGCCGGATCGCTGCCTTCACCAACAAGGGCCGCAGTTGACCGTTCCGGCCGCCCGGGGGAGCCCAGGGGGTTTGCCCGGGCGACTTTAATGCTTATGCCAGTACCAACTTATAATAAAAGATTGGTAGAGGCATGCATTACGCGCAGCTTGTTGCGGCACGCGCCGAACTGACGGGCCCCGGCGGCGCCTTCGAAGTGGTCGAGGCGGAGGTTCTGGGCAATCGCATCCGGACCTACAAGAACGCGCCCGGCAGCGTGCGCGACGTGTGGCTGTCCACCGTCGTCTTCGCCGAGCGGCCGTATCTGGTCTATGAGAATGAGCGGCTGAGCTATGCCGAGGCGCATCAGCAGGTGAATGCCGTCGCCGCCTGGCTGGCGGCACAGAGCGTGGCGCCGGGCGACCGCGTCGCCGTGTCGATGCGCAACTATCCCGAATGGATGCTGATCTATTGGGCGTGCGTGTCGTCCGGCATCGCGCTGGTCGGCATGAACGCGTGGTGGACCAGCGAGGAAATGGCCTACGCGCTGGACGATTCGCGGCCCAAGGCGCTGTTCGTCGACGGCGAGCGGCTGGAGCGGCTGCGCGAACGGCCCGAGATGGCAGCGGGCATGAAGGTGATCGGCGTGCGTACGCCGGCGGGTGCGGCGGACGTCATCCCCTGGGCCGAGGTGATCGCCCATGGCGGAGCGATGCCGGACGTTTCGATCGATCCCGATGCGGATGCGTGCATCTTCTACACATCGGGGACGACCGGGCATCCGAAGGGCGCGCAACTGACGCACCGCGGCTGCGTCTCCAACCTGTTCAACCTGATGTATGCCGGGGCATCGACCGCGCTTGCCGTGCAGCAGGCGACGGGCGTGGCGCCCCCCGAGACGCCGCCGGTGCCGGTGACGCTGATCACGACGCCGCTGTTCCACGTCACCGCCAACAATTGCGGTGCCTATGCCACCACCGCGGCGGGCGGCACGCTGGTGCTGATGTACCGCTGGGACGCAGGCGAGGCGCTGCGGCTGATCGCGCAGGAGCGCGTGACATCGATGAGCGGCGTGCCGGTGATGGCACGCGAACTGATCAGCCATCCGGATTTCGAGCGGACCGACACATCGAGCCTGCTGGCGCTGGCCGGCGGCGGCGCGCAATTGCCGCCCGACCTCGTCGACAAGATCGAGAACCAGGTGAGCACGGCGCGGCCAAGCACCGGCTATGGCATGACCGAGACGTGCGGGATCATCACGTCGATCAGCGGCGACTTCTTCGTCGACAAGCCGGCAAGCGCCGGGCCGCCGATGCCGAACTTCGAGGCGAAATGCGTCGACGATGACGGCAACACCGTGGCGCCGGGCGAAGTGGGCGAGCTGTGGGTGCGCGGATCGTGCGTCATCAAGGGCTACATCAACCGGCCCGAGGCGACCGCCGCGACGATCACCGACGGCTGGCTGCACACCGGCGACGTGGCGCGGATCGACGAGGACGGGTTCATCTTCATAGTCGATCGCAAGAAGGACATGGTGCTGCGCGGCGGCGAGAACGTCTATTGCGCCGAAGTGGAGGCGACCATCTATCGCCACGCCGCGGTGGCGGAATGCTGCGTGTTCGGCGTGGCCGACGACCGGCTGGGCGAGGAAGTGGGCGTCGCCATCGTGCTGAAGGCGGGCGAGCGGCTGGACGAGGAAGCGCTGCGATCGCACTGCGCCGTCAGCATGGCGAAGCACAAGGTGCCGCGGTACATCTGGTTCCTGGACCAGCCGTTGCCGCGCAATGCGAGCGGCAAGTTCCTGCGGCGCGAGCTGCGCGAACAGTTCGGCGCGACGCTGGTGGCGGCGGCGTGATCCGCATCTGACCGACCGGGGCGGGGCGCCGGCCGTGGCCGGTTGCGCCTGCCCCTTTTGCTTCCCTACAAGAGCCCCGCACCCCAGCAGCGGAATTCTTGTTTGGAATCAGTATCGATCATCCTCATCCTGCTGCTGGCGGTGGTCGTCAGCGGCGCGATTTCGCGAATGCTGCCGTTCGCGCTGCCCACTCCGCTGGTGCAGATCATGCTGGGCGCGATCATCGGGCTTTCGACATCCTACCGGGTGGAGCTGAACCCCGAACTGTTCCTGCTGCTGTTCCTGCCGCCGCTGTTGTTCCTAGATGGCTGGCGCATCCCGAAGGACGAGCTGCTCAAGGACCTGTCGACGGTGGTCGAGCTGGCGCTCGGCCTCGTGCTGCTCACCGTCGTGGGCATGGGCTTCTTCATCAACTGGATGATCCCGGCGATGCCGCTGGCAGTGGCCTTCGCGCTGGCGGCGGTTGTTTCCCCGACCGATCCGATCGCGGTGTCCGCGATCGCGGCGCGCGTGCCGATCCCGCGCCGGATGATGCACATCCTCGAAGGGGAATCGCTGCTGAACGATGCGTCGGGCCTCGTCTGCCTGCGCTTCGCGGTCGCCGCGGCGCTGACCGGCGCCTTCTCGCTGACTGGCGCAGCGATCAACTTCCTGTGGGTGGCGGGCGCGGGCCTTGCCGTGGGCGTGGCGCTGACGCTGGCGGTGACGCGGGCCAAGGCCTGGGTATCGCGGCGGTTCGGTGAGGAAGCCGGCTCGCAGATCCTCGTCAGCCTGCTGATCCCGTTCGGATCGTATTTGCTGGCCGAGCATCTCCACGCCTCCGGCATCCTGGCGGCGGTGGCGGCGGGCGTGACGATGACCTACGCCGAGATCTCGCGCCAGGCGATGGCGAGCACGCGGGTGCGGCGCAATTCGGTGTGGGATACGATCCAGTTCGCGCTGAACGGCATCATCTTCGTGCTGCTGGGCGAGCAGCTGCCGGCGATCGCCGGGCGGGCGCACGAGACGGTGAAGGTGACCGGCCATTCCGATCCGCTGTGGCTGGGGGCCTATGTGCTGGCGATCGTCGCGGGGCTGGCGGCGCTTCGCTTCGCCTGGGTGTGGCTGTCGTTTCGCCTGACGCTGCTGCGCAAGCGGCGGAGCGAGGAGGGCGCGCCGGGACCGATCGCCAAATCGACCGACTGGCGGCTGATCGCGGCGATGTCCTTCGCGGGGGTGCGCGGGGCGATCACGCTGGCGGGTGTGCTGACGCTGCCGCTGGCGATGGCGGACGGATCACCCTTTCCGGCGCGGGACCTCGCGATCTTCCTGGCGGCCGGGGTGATCATCGTATCGCTGCTGATCGCCAGCATCGCGTTGCCGCTGCTGCTGAACGGGCTGACCATGCCGGCCGAGCCTTCGTTCCAGGCGGAGGAGGATGTGGCGCGGGTCGCCGCCGCCAATGCCGCGATCCGGGAGATCGAGCGGGCGCAGCACGAGCTGGCGGAGCAGCGCGGCGACGCCGACTTCTACGCCAATGCCGGCAGCCGGGTGATGGACCTTTACCGCGACCGGATCGAGAGCCGCAGCCAGGGCGCGAAGGCATCGGCCGAGGCGCGGCTGCAGGACCGGCTGGAGCGCGAGTTCCGCCTCGTCGGGCTGAAGGCGGAGCGGGACGCGATCTTCGCCATGGCGCGCGCGCGGCAGATCGGCAGCAGCGTTTCGCAGAAGATCATCCGCGAGCTCGACCTGCTGGAGGCGCGCTACCGCATGTGAGGCGGCGCGGGCCTCCGTTCCGGGCGGCTCGTCAGGGCTTCATGGTGCGGGGCGCCAGCTGGGTGGTGAAGGTGAGGCTGCGGTCCGTAGCGTCACGGGCGATCGCGACCCGATAGGTGCCGCCGGCGATGCGCCAGCCGGGGAGCTTCACGTCATAATCGGCGACGACGCGCGGCTCCGCGACCAGCGTGACGCGGCGCGTTTCGCCCGGCTTCAGCTCGACGCGCTGGAAGGCGGCGAGGCGCATCGGGGCGCCGCTGCCTTCACGCGTGACATAGAGCTGCGGCACGTCCGCCCCGGCGCGGCGGCCGACATTGGCGACCTCGACCGTCACGCTCAGCCGGTCGCCGCCGGTGACGACCGGGTTGCGATAGGCGAAGCTGGTGTAGCTGAGGCCGTGGCCGAACGGGAACAGCGGCTTCAGCCCCTTCTTCTCGTACCAGCGATAGCCGACATCGGCGCCCTCCTGGTAATCGACCGGGAAGCTGACCGGCGGTGGCGTGCCGGCCGCGGTGTTGGCGGCAGCGGCGAGCTCGGCCGCGTTGAAGAGGTCAAGCCCGACGGGCGCGATGCGCGGCGGCTGGCCGGCGGAGGCGGGGAAGGTGATCGGCAGGCGACCCGAGGGGTTGACCGCGCCGGTTAGGATCGCGGCGATCGCCTCGCCGCCGCGCTGGCCGGGATACCAGGCCTCGAGCACGGCGGGCACCTTGTCGAGCCACGGCATCAGCACCGGGCCGCCGGTTTCGAGCACCGCCACGGTCTTCGGCTGCGCGGCGGCGACGGCGGCAATCAGCGCGTCCTGGTGGTTGGGCAGCTTGATGTTGGGGACGTCCTCCGCCTCGGTCGTCCATTGCGTGGCGAAGACGATGGCGAGATCGGCGGCCTTGGCGGCTTCGGTGGTGGCGTTGAGGTTGCGCCCGTCGAGGAAGGTGATCTGCGCGTTCGGCAGCGCCTTGCGCAGCGCGGCGAGCGGCGAGGAGGCGTGATAGGTGATGCGCACGAACGAGGCCGCCGGGCCGTCCGCCAGCGGGATCTCGATCGGCGCGCCGCCGACCGAGCGCACCTGGCTGGAGCCGCCGCCCGACAGGACGCCGAGATCCGCCGCGCCGCCGATGACGACGATCTTGCGCGCGGTCTTGGCGATCGGGAGCAGATTGCCCTCGTTCTTCAGGAGGACGATGCCGGCCTCCGCGGTGCGCTGCGCCACCTCGGCGTTGCGGGCGTAGGGCGGGGTCTGCGCGGCGGCGGGCATGGGCGTGTCGAACGTGCCGGTCGCGATGAGGCCGGTGAGATAGCGCGCGACCATGTCGTCGATGCGCTTCTCCGAAACCTGGCCCTTCTCCACCGCTTCCTTCAGCGGGGCGCCGAAATAGATCGCGCGGTCGAGCTCCTGGCCCGATTGCTGATCGAGCCCGGCATTGGCCGCCTTGACGGTGGAATGGACGCCGCCCCAGTCGCTCATCACCCAGCCGGGATAGGCCCAGTCCTGCTTCAGCACCTTGTTGAGCAGGAAATCGTTCTCGCACGCCCAGTCGCCGTTCACCTTGTTGTAGGCGCACATGACGGAGCCGGGCCGGCCCTTCTCGATCGCGATCTGGAAGGCGAGGAGATCGCTCATCCGCAGGCTCGCCTCGTCGATCCGCGCATCGAGGATGTTGCGGCCGGTTTCCTGCGCATTGAGCGCATAATGCTTCACCGTCGAGACGATGCGGTTCGACTGGACGCCGGCGATGTGCGCGCCGCCGAGCTCGCCGGAGAGGAGCGGATCCTCGCCGAGATATTCGAAGTTGCGGCCGTTCCAGGGATCGCGCGTCAGGTTCACGCCGCCGGCGAGGAGGACGTTGAAGCGCTTGGCGCGTGCTTCCGAACCGATCATCGCGCCGCCCGCGCGGGCAATCTCGGGCGAGAAGCTGGCGGCAGTGGCGAGGCTGGAAGGAAGCGCGGTGGCGACGTCGCCCTTGCGCTGCTCGACCTGGTTGGCGACGCCGAGCGACGCGTCGCTTTCGCGCACCAGCGGCACGCCGAGGCGGGGGATGCCGTCGACATGGCCGGCGGAGGGAATGAGCTCGTTCGTGGTCTTGCCCGCGGCCATCGGCGGGAAGAGGCTGTGGAGGAGGGCGATCTTCTCATCGAGCGTCATGCGCGCGACGATCGCATCCGCACGCGCCCGTGCGGCGGCGGCCGAAGTTGCGGCAGCGGCGGAGACAGACGGCGCCGGTGCGGCTGCGTTCTGCGCGGCGAGCGGCGCAGTTGCGCCCAGGATCAGTGCCGACGCCCCCAGTAAAGCGCGCTTGTTGCCGACCATCGAACCCCTCCCCTGCTGCCACCACGGCCACATGTTGCGCGCCCACAACATAATCTGGGAACGTTCACAAGTTTTTTGACAAGCGCTTGACAGTGAACCGCGGGCGGGAGCAGTGAACGTTCACATCCCGCTTTCGAGCGGGCTCATTGGCGTACGTACAGGGACGTACAGGGGAGGGTTTTCATGGGGAGCTTCAAGGCTCGCTCGTTTTCGCGATTCGTGATCGGTGCTTCTGCAGTCGCTCTGGCGACCGCACCGGGGATCGCGCTGGCACAGGATGCAGCAGCCACCGTCGGCAACCCGGGCCCGTCCGAAACCCCGCAGGCAGCCCCTGCCGCGCCGGGTGAGGGTGAAGAAGACATCGTCGTCACCGGTATCCGCGCCTCGCTGCGCGCGACGATCGACATCAAGCGCGACGCGCAGGGCGTCGTCGACGCGATCTCGGCCGAGGATATCGGCAAGTTCCCGGACACGAACCTCGCCGAATCGCTGCAGCGTATCACCGGCGTGTCGATCGACCGGTCGAACGGCGAAGGCCAGTTCGTCACCGTCCGCGGCTTTGGCCCGGAATATAACCTCGTCACGCTGAACGGCCGCCAGATGCCGACGTCGTCGCTGGGTGACGGCGCCAGTGCGCCCGCGTCGCGCTCGTTCGACTTCGCCAACCTCGCCTCCGAAGGCATCGCGGGCGTCGAGGTGTATAAGACCGGCCGCGCGGCCGTGCCGTCGGGCGGCATCGGTTCGACGATCAACATCCGCACCCCGCGCCCGCTGGACAGGCCGGGCATGCGCGGCAGCATCTCCGCGCGCGGCGTGCTCGACACCTCGCAGAACGGCAAGAACCAGATCACGCCGGAAGTGTCCGGCATCTTCTCGACCACCTTTGCCGACGACCGCGTCGGCATCATGGTCAACGGCATCTACCAGCGCCGCAAGGCGAGCGCGAACGAAGCGCTGGTCGGCTTCCGCGACGGCTTCATCGGTTCCGAGAACAACTGGGGCACGCTGCCTACCAACGGCCAGCAGATCAACCGCCCCGAGGGCAACGACGTCTACGAGATCCCGCAGGACGCCTCGTACAACGTGCGCGACATCGATCGCGAGCGAATCAACGGCCAGGCGGTGCTGCAGATCCGGCCGACCGACACGCTGACCGCGACCGCCGACTTCACCTATTCGCGCAACAAGGTGGAAGTGCGCAACAACAGCGTCGGCGTGTGGTTCAACTTCGGCGACGTATCGAGCGAGTGGACCGACGGCCCGGTCGCCGGCCCGGTGTTCTACAGCGAGGCGTTCGGCCCGGGTAAGGACCTGTCGTACAGCGCGTCGCTGGCGGCGAACGTTTCCGAGAACAAGTCGCTCGGCTTCAACCTGAACTGGGAAGCGCCGGGCGGCGTGACCGTGTCGTTCGACGCGCATCACTCGACCGCGGAATCCAAGCCGACCAACGATTACGGCACCAGCACGAGCATCGGCAGCGCGGTGTTCGGCGTCGGCCGGCAGACGATCGACTTCCGCAACGACCTGCCGATCATCTCCTACGAGATGCTGCCGGGCATCAACCCGCTCGATCGTTCGATCGTGACGCCGACCGGCAATGCGTTCCGCAACGCGTATTTCCGTGACGAGATCAACCAGTTCCAGATCAAGGGCCGGTACGACCACGACGGCGCGTTCCTGGACAGCATCGACTTCGGCTTCTCCTATGTCGATAACCAGGTGCGGTCGGCGTACGGCTTCATCCAGAACGAGACCTGGGGCGGCATCGATCCGGCCGGCCCGGCAGCGGGCGCGGCAGCGACGCCGGACGATTTGTTCGAGCTGATCAGCCTGCCGGACAAGTTCAAGGGCGTGCCGGGCGCGAAGGATCCGGCGATCCCGCAGCAGATCCTTGGCTTCAACTTCGAGCAGATGGCCGATCTGCTGCGTTCGCGGTACAACATCTGCGGCAATCCGCAGGTGGGCACGGCGCAGCAGGGCACGTGCCTGGCGAACTTCACGACCGATCGCCGCCTGCGCGAGAAGACGATCTCGCCCTACCTCCAGGTCAACACGCGGTTCGACCTCCTGGCCGGTCCGGCGCACCTCGTCGCCGGCGTTCGCTACGACCACACGGACGTCAGCTCGCAGGCGCTGGTGCAGGTGCCGATCGGCACGCGCTGGACCGCGGCCAACGAGTTCGCGCTGACCTATGCGCCCGATCCGGCGTTCCTCACCTCCAAGGGCAATTACCAGAACTGGCTGCCCTCGATCGACTTCGACATGGAGCCGATCGATAATGTGAAGCTGCGCGCATCGTACAGCCACACCATCACGCGCGCCGATTACGCCAGCCTTCAGGGCGGGCTGGAGCTGGCGTCCAACCCGCGCATCGGCGGCGGCACCGGCACCAACGGCAATCCCAACCTGCTGCCGTACAAGTCGAAGAACATCGATCTGTCGGCTGAATGGTATTACCAGCCGGAAAGCTATTTCTCGGTCGGCTATTTCCACAAGAACGTGGAGAACTTCATCAGCCGCACGCAGATCGACCGTTCGTTCGCCGACCTGCGCAACCCGGCATCGGGCCCGCGTGCCCGCGCGGCGGCAGCGGCGCTCGGCACGAGCGACCTGATCCAGATCCGCGACTATATCCTGCGCAACTTCCCCGGCTCCTCACAGGTGACCGGCGTGACGGAAGCGGGCGGCGTGACGTATCTGACCGGCAACATCTTCGGCCTGCCCGAGGACGATCTGTTCAACTTCCAGATCGACCAGCCGTTCAACAACGATCGCACGGCAAAGATCGACGGCTGGGAGTTCGCGCTCCAGCATCGCTTCTGGGACACCGGCTTCGGCACGATCCTGAACTATACGATCGTCAACGGCGACGCGAAGTTCAACAACGCGCTGAACCCGATCACCGAGCAGTTCGCGCTGGTCGGCCTGAGCGACAGCGCCAACGCCGTGCTGTTCTTCGACAAATACGGCCTGCAGGCACGCGTCGCGTACAACTGGCGCGACGGGTTCCAGAACACCAGCAACGGCTTCGACCCGACGTACATCGAAGCTTATGGTCAGGTGGACGCGAGCGTGAGCTACGAGTTCCGCAAGGGCCTGGCGGTGTTCGGCGAAGCGATCAACCTGACCGGATCGTCGCGGCGCGGGCATCGCCGTTCCGAGCGGATGGTGACCTTCTCGCAGCCGGGCTTCGCCCGCTACTCGGCAGGCGTTCGCTTCACCTTCTGACGTTCCCCCGACTGGCCGCCCTTCCCCCCGGGGACGGGTGGCTATTTTCGGCCAGCGGCGGCAAGTTGCGGCGGCTGGGAAATGGACAGGCAAGTGGACAGGCAGGTCGCCAATATCGTGATCGTGGGCGGGGGCACCGCCGGGTGGCTGGCCGCTGCCACGATCGCGGCCCGCGCCGATCCCGACGCCGCCGTGCCATTGTCGGTGACGCTGATCGAATCCCCCGACGTGCCGACGATCGGGGTGGGCGAAGGCACCTGGCCGACGATCCGGCGGACGCTGTCGCGCATCGGCATTCCCGAAGCCGAGTTCCTCACCGCCTGCGATGCCTCGTTCAAGCAGGGCTCGCGCTTCATCGGTTGGCGCACCGGTGCGCCGGACGACGCGTACCTTCATCCCTTTTCGATGCCCGCCGAGGGTGATCCGCGCGCGCTGGTGGCGGCGTGGCAGGCGGGGACAGAGCCGCGCTTTGCCGATGCGGTGACGCCGCAGGCGCGGGTCTGCGCGCTCGATCTCGCACCGCGGCAGCGGGCAATGCCGGATTATGCCGGCGCGCTGAACTACGCCTATCATCTCGATGCGGTGAAGCTTGCCGCGCTGCTGCAGCGCCATGCGACCCAGCGGCTGGGCGTGCGCCATGTGCGCGACCATGTCGTATCGGTGGCGCAGCATGAGGACGGCGACATCGCCAGCGTGCGGCTGCGCGAGAGCGGCGAGGTGGCGGGCGACCTGTTCATCGACTGCACCGGCCATGCCGCGCTGCTGATCGGCGGTACGTACAATGCCGCCTTCCTCGATCGCGGGCATGAGCTGTTCAACGACCGTGCCCTCGCCATCCAGGTGCCGGTGGCGCCGGACAGCGCGATCGCCTCGACCACCAATGCGACGGCGCACGAGGCGGGCTGGATCTGGGACATCGGGCTGCCGACACGGCGAGGCGTCGGCTGCGTCTATTCGTCCGCGCATTTGAGCGACGATGCCGCGGCCGAAACGCTGCGCGCCTATCTGCAGCGCACGGCGCCCGGCGTCGACATCGAGGCACTGAGCCCGCGGCGGCTGACGTTCCGATCCGGGCACCGGGCGCGTTTCTGGGAACGCAATTGCCTGGCGATCGGGCTGTCCGCCGGTTTCCTCGAGCCGCTGGAAGCGTCGGCGATCGTGACGATCGAGCTTGGGCTGGAGGCACTGCTCCAGAATTTCCCGCGCACGCGCGGCGCGATGGAGCGACATGCGCGGCGCTTCAACGAACTGTTCCGCTATCGCTGGGACCGGATCGTCGATTTCCTCAAGCTGCATTACGTGCTGAGCGAGCGGACCGAGGAATATTGGCGCGCGAACCGCGATTCCCTGACGGTGCCGCAGCATCTCAGCGACCTGCTGGCGATCTGGCGCGACCAGCCGCCGAGCGCGCGCGATTTCGCGATGGTGGACGAGATCTTCCCGGCGGCAAGCTATCAGTACGTGCTCTACGGCATGGGCGGCGCGGCGCCGGCGGCGGGGCCAGTGCGCATCGACGGGCGAGATGCAGCGGCGGCGTCGCTGCGGCAGAACGCGCAGCGCGCCCGCGCGCTCACCGCCAGCCTTCCCACCAACCGCCCCTATCTAGACCAGCTGCGCGCACCATCAGGCCATAAGGCGACCGCATGACCACCAGCCACGCCATCCTCACCGTCGAGGCGCACCGCGAGCTGCGCGTGCGCACCGACCGCGGGCCGGAGCTGGGCGACGCGGTGATGAGCAGCCTCGCCATGCCGCGCGAGTTCCGCGACGTGCAGCAGCATTACCCGATCCTGTTCCGCCTGAACGCGGAGCGCGACGGCTTCACCGCGCTCGCCATGTTCGGCTTCGAGGCGGGGGAGAATCTGTTTCTCACCGGGGATCGGTGGGACGCGGGGTATCTGCCGCTGGCGATCGAGGTGCAGCCGTTCCTGATCGGCGGCGCGGACGGCGAGGGGCAGCGGCAGGTGCATGTCGACCTCGCCAGCCCGCGCCTGTCGAACGACGACGGCGTGCGGCTGTTCGAGCCGGAGGGGCGGCCGACGCTGTTCCTTGAAGCGATGGCCGAGAAGCTCGGCGCGCTGGATGCGGGCTACCGCGAATCCGCCGACTTCTTCGCCGCGCTGCGCCGCCACGACCTGCTCGAGCCGCTGACGCTGGAGATCACGCTGGCCGACGGCTCGACCAACCGGCTGGTCGGCTTCCATGTGATCGACGAGGAGAAGCTGCGCGCGCTGGATGGCGAGGCGGTGGCGGCGCTTCACCGCGACGGGCATCTGATGCCGATCTTCATGGCGCTCGCCTCGCTCGGCAACCTTCATGATCTCGTCGCGCGCAAGAACCGGCAGCGGGCGCATGGCTGAAGGCGACGCGGGGATCTTCGCGGACCTGCGGCTGGTCGACGAGCGCAGCCTCGCCGGCACGACGCTGGACGCCGCGCTAACCGGCGCGGAGACGCCGTTCGTGGTGCGCGGGCTGGTGCGGGACTGGCCGCTGGTGCAGGCAGGGCTCGAATCCGGCCAGGCGGCGCGCGACTATCTGCTGCGGCGGCGGCGCGATGCGCCCTTCACCGTCTCGGTTGGCGCGCCGGGCAGCGACGGGCGGCTGTTCTACGACGAGGCGATGCGGATGAACTTCCGCGTCGCCAAGGCGAAGCTGCCCGACATCTTCCGCCAGATCGACGCGATCGAAGCGCAGCCGGACGCGCCGCCGATCTACCTCGCCTCGATCGACATGCACGATTATTTCACGGGGCTGGCCGAGGCGAATACCGTCGACCTTGGCGCGCGCGAACCGCTCGCCAGCATCTGGATCGGCACGCGCACGCGGATCGCGGCGCATAACGATTTCCCGCGCAACCTGGCGTGTGTGGCGGTGGGCCGGCGGCGCTTCACGCTGTTCCCGCGCGAGCAGTTCCGCAACCTGTACCTTGGGCCGATCGACAATACGCCAGCGGGGCGCGCCGTCAGCATGGTCGATTTCCATGCGCCCGACTTTGCCCGCTATCCCGGGTTCCGCGAGGCGCTGCGCCATGCGCAGGTCGTTGAGCTGGAGCCGGGCGACGCGCTCTACATCCCGTCGATGTGGTGGCACCATGTGGAGGGGCTGGCGCCGTTCAACGTGCTGGTGAACTATTGGTGGCGCGACACGCCGCGCTGGCTGGGGCAGCCGCAGGATGCGCTGAACCACGCGCTGATGGCGATCCGCGACTTGCCGGCAGACGAGCGCGCGCACTGGCGCGACATGTTCGATCATTATGTGTTCGGCGATCCCGACGCGGCGCGGGCGCATATCCCGGAAGGGGCGCGCAGCGTGCTCGATCCCCTGACCCCCGACAGCGCGGCGCGGATCCGCGCGTTCCTCCTGCGACAGCTGAGCCGATGACCGACATGCCCCCGCGCCGAATCGTGATCGCCGGTGGCGGCACCGCCGGCTGGATGGCCGCCGCCGCGATCTCGCGCACGCTCGGCCGGGCGGCCGAGGTGACCTTGGTCGAATCGGAGGCGATCGGCACGGTGGGCGTCGGCGAAAGCACGATCCCGCCGCTCGTCGGCTACAACCGGCTGCTCGGGATCAACGAGGCCGAGTTCATGGCCGCGACCAACGCGACCTTCAAGCTGGGCATCCTGTTCGACGGCTGGCGCGACGGGACGGACCGCTATTTCCATTCCTTCGGCCTGACCGGCAAGGATCACTGGTCCGCCGGCTTCCAGCATTTCTGGCTGCACGGGCGCGAGAAGGGGCACGAGCAGCCGTACGACGATTATTGCCTGGAGCTGATCGCGGCGATGCAGGGCAAGTTCGCGCATCTTCCCGACGACCGGATCAACTACGCCTATCAGCTCGATTCCGGCCTCTATGCGCGCTTCCTGCGCACGATGGCGGAGCAGCATGGCACCAGGCGGATCGAGGGGCGGATCGCGTCGGTCGAGCTTGACGGCGAGAGCGGTGACATCGCGGCGCTGACGCTGGACGGCGGCGTGCGGGTGACGGGGGACCTGTTCCTCGATTGCACCGGTTTTCGCGCGCTGCTGATCGAGGGCGCGCTGCACGCAGGCTTTGACGACTGGACACACTGGCTGCCATGCGATTCCGCGATCGCGCTGCAGACCGCGAGCGTGGCGCCGGCGGTGCCCTATACGCGGGCGATGGCGCATGATGCCGGATGGCAATGGCGCATCCCGCTGCAGCACCGGGTGGGCAACGGCATCGTGTGGTGCAGCCGGTACCTTTCGCGCGAGGCGGCGCTGGAGCGGCTGCTGGGCAATGTCGAGGGCGAGGTGCTGACCGAGCCCAATCACCTGCGCTTCGTCACCGGCGCGCGGCGCAAGCAATGGCATCGCAACTGCATCGCGATTGGCCTGTCGGGCGGGTTCATGGAGCCGCTGGAATCGACCAGCATCCACCTGATCCAGCGCGCCGTGATCCGGCTGATCCGGATGCTGCCCGCGGGGCCGATCAGCCCGCGCGACATCGCCGAGTTCAACGATCAGCAGCTGACCGACATGGTGCAGATCCGCGACTTCCTGATCCTGCATTACAAGGCCACCGATCGCCGCGACAGCGCCTTCTGGCGGCAGTGTGCGGCGATGCCGATCCCCGACAGCCTGGAGCAGAAGATCGAGCTGTTCCGCGACACCGGCCGCGTCTTCCGCCGCAACGAGGAGCTGTTCGCGGAGAACAGCTGGGTGCAGGTGATGATGGGGCAGGGGATCATGCCGCGCAGCTGGCACCCGATCGCCGCCAAGCTGACCGACGAGGAACTCGCCCGGCTGCTCGCGACATTGCGCGACCAGGTGACACGCACCGTGGCGACGCTGCCGCCGCATGCCGATTATGTCGCGCGCTATTGCGCCGGCGCACGCCAGCAAGCTGCCTGAGCGTCACAGATGGGGCGGCGACGGCAGGCAGTCACGATCAAGCATGTTGCCGCGGATGCGGGCGTCTCGTTGCAGACGGTGAGCCGCGTCATCAACAAGGAGCCGAACGTCCGGCCCGAGATGATGCAGCGCGTGCAGGCGTCGATCGCGAAGCTCGGCTACGTACCGTCGATCGCGGCGCAGCGGATGGGCGGCTCGCGATCATATCTGATCCTGGCGCTGAACGACCGCGAGCGCACCATCGCCGACTGGCGCAAGCGCGAGGGATCCGACTGGGTCGACCAGATGCTGCTGGGCGGCATGCTGAAATGCGCCGAGCACGGCTATCGCCTGATCTTCGAACTGGTCGACACGCATAGCGACCATATCGAGCGCGAGCTTTCCGCCGCGATCGCCGCGCTTCAGCCCGACGGCGTGATTCTGACGCCGCCGCATTCGCACAATCCGCTGATCACCGAGCTGCTGGAGCGATCGGGCATCGCCTTTGGGCGGATCGGATCGCTGAAGGACGGGGCGGGCTTTCGCTTCACCATGGGCGACGAAATCGCGGCGCGCGACGCCACGATGCACCTCGTCGGGCTTGGTCATCGGCGGATCGGCTTCATCGCCGGGCCGGCGGATTATGAGCTGAGCGGCTGGCGCATCGAGGGATGGCGCTGGGCGATGCAGGCGGCAGGCCTTTCCTGCAACGGGCTGATGGCGACGGGTGACTTCAGCTACGCCTCCGGGGGGACCGCAGCGGCTGGGCTGCTCGACCTTGCCGACCCTGTAACTGCGATTGTCGCGAGCAGCGACCAGATGGCGCTGGCGACCATTGCCGAGGTGCGGCGGCGCGGCCTCGAGGTGCCGGGTGACGTTTCGGTGGTGAGCTTCGACGATACGCCGGTGGTGCGCTTCCATCAGCCACAGCTGACCGCGATCGCGCAGCCGATCGCCGAGGTGACGGCACTGGCAGTCGAGGCGCTGATCGCGGCGCGCGACGGCGATGTGGACGACGGCCCGGTGGAAGTGCCGGCGCGGCTGATCGCGCGCGGGTCGACAGGGCCGGTTCGAGCGGGGTGAGGTAAGTCGCGGCACCTCACCGCCGTTACTAGATGCCCCTCCATTCCAGCGGCAGAGGGAGATCGGTGCCGGCGAAATCAACTTGAAGCACGCGCCGGCGGCCAGCACCTGAGGATGCATCAGAGGCGTGGAGGATCGGGGTGGCGTACACCCAAATATCGCCGGCTTCGGCTTCGCACGTGCGACGTCCGTCAGCTTCAACGGCCGCTATGATCTGATCTTCCGGCACCCTTCCGACCCGGTGTGAGCCAGGAGCGATAATCAAAGGGGCGTTGGTGGGAGGCACGTCATCCAAATGGATCCGCAACGTCACCATCTGTTCGATGATGGTGAAGGGAGGCTCTACGTGCTGCAAGCCATGTTTGCGGCTCCACGGGCCGAAGCCCGCCATCTCGTGCCGCTCACGGACAACGATGGTGCGATCCTGGTGCCACCCGAGAGACCAGTTGGTCACGGGGCTCTTGTCGAACAGAATGGCGCGGACCGGAATGACGGAGCGGGCCGATGGCGGAAGATGCCGCGCCGCCACCGTCCGGATGCCGTCGGCGTCGACGAAGGCGCGGAGAGCCGGATCGTCGCTGAGGCGAAGTCCCGCCTGGCCGCGAACTTGTTCATCTGCCCAGCGGCAAAGCTGGCTTAGAATAGAAAGGGCGGCGCCCCGGTAGAGCGCCGCCCCATCTGATTCGAACGTAAAATCCTGCGCGCCGCCGTGCCGCGCCATCCCCTCGCTTCGCTCGGAGATGGCAGCAGACGGCTGCGGCATGGATCAGAGCTTTTCGGTCAGCTCCGGCACGACCTTGAACAGGTCGCCGACAAGGCCGATGTCCGCGACCTGGAAGATCGGGGCGTCCTCGTCCTTGTTGATGGCGATGATGGTCTTGGAGTCCTTCATGCCCGCAAGGTGCTGGATCGCGCCGGAGATGCCGACCGCGATATAGACTTCCGGGGCGACGATCTTGCCGGTCTGACCGACCTGATAGTCGTTCGGCACGAAGCCGGCATCGACCGCGGCGCGGCTGGCGCCGACGCCGGCGCCGAGCTTGTCGGCCAGCGGCTCGATCAGCGAGCGGAAGTTCTCGCCGTTCTGCAGCGCGCGGCCGCCCGAGACGATGATCTTCGCGCTGGCAAGCTCCGGACGCGCGCTCTTGGCGATTTCCGAGCTTTCGTAGGTCGAGAGGCCCTTGTCCCCGGTCGAGGCAACGGCCTCGACTGCCGCCGAGCCGCCTTCTGCCGCCGCCTTGTCGAAGGCGGTGGTGCGGACGGTGATCACCTTCTTCGCATCCGAGCTCTGCACGGTCGCGATCGCGTTGCCGGCGTAGATCGGACGGGTGAAGGTGTCCTCGCTCTCGACCGACAGGATCTCGGAGATCTGCATCACATCGAGCAGCGCAGCGACGCGCGGCGCGATGTTCTTGGCCGAGGTGGTGGCCGGTGCGACGAACGCGTCGTGGTGGCCCATCAGCTCGACGACGAGCGGCGCGACGTTTTCGGCCAGCGCGTGCGCGAAGGCATCGTCGTCAGCCACGTGGACCTTGCCGACGCCGGCGATCTTGGCGGCTTCCTGCGCGACGCCATCGACGCCCTTGCCGGCGACCAGCAGGTGTACTTCGCCCAGCTTCGACGCGGCGGTCACCGCGGCGAGCGTGGCATCCTTGACGGTCGAACCGTCGTGCTCGACCCAAACCAGAGTCTTCATCTTGAACCTCTTTCCTCTCCCCGTCGGGGCCGCGTCCGCGCGGCGCCCAGGACGGGATCAGTGACCGGCGGTGCGCTTACTTCGCGACGCCCATCGCCTTGAGCTTCATCACCAGCTCGTCGACATCGGCGACCTTGACGCCAGCCTGGCGCTTGCCCGGCTCGACGACCTTGAGCGTCTTGACGCGCGGCGTGGTGTCGACGCCGTAATCGGCGGCGGTCTTGGTCGCGAGCGGCTTCGACTTAGCCTTCATGATGTTCGGCAGCGAGGCGTAGCGCGGCTCGTTCAGGCGAAGATCGGTGGTGACGATCGCTGGCAACTTGAAGTTGTCGGTTTCGAGACCGCCATCGACTTCGCGCGTGACCTTGACGGTCTCGCCCGCCACTTCGACCTTCGAGGCGAACGTGCCCTGGCCCCAGCCGAGCAGGCCGGCGAGCATCTGGCCGGTCTGGTTGTTGTCGTCGTCGATCGCCTGCTTGCCCAGGATGATGAGCTGCGGCTGTTCCTCGTCGGCGATCGCCTTCAGGATCTTCGCGACGGCGAGCGGCTCGACCTTGTCGTCCGAGGTGACGAGGATCGCGCGATCCGCACCCATGGCGAGCGCAGTACGCAGCGTTTCCTGCGCCTTCGCCTCACCGATCGAGACGACCACGATCTCGGTCGCCACGCCCTTTTCCTTCAGGCGGATGGCTTCCTCGACCGCGATCTCGTCGAACGGGTTCATGCTCATCTTGACGTTGGCCAGATCGACCCCCGTCCCGTCCGCCTTCACGCGGGGCTTCACGTTATAGTCAAGCACGCGCTTGACCGGCACCAGAACCTTCATTCCACTCTCCAATCGTCACCCCGGTCGACGCCGGGGTCTCCCGGTTAGGTCGCGCTCCATGTCGGGGAGATGCCGGCCGAAACCGGCATGACGATGGAGGCGCGGGTTCGACTTCGTTACGCCGCCTTCTTCACCTCGGCGACGATCTTCTTGGCGGCATCGCCGAGGTCGTTCGCAGGAACGATGGCGAGGCCGGAATTGGCGAGGATTTCCTTGCCCTTGTCGACGTTCGTGCCCTCGAGGCGCACGACCAGCGGCACCGAGAGGTTCACTTCCTTCGCCGCGGCAACGATGCCCTCGGCGATGATGTCGCACTTCATGATCCCGCCGAAGATGTTGACGAGAATGCCCTTCACGTTCGGATCGGCGAGGATGATCTTGAACGCCGCGGTGACCTTCTCCTTCGAGGCGCCGCCGCCGACGTCGAGGAAGTTCGCCGGGAACATGCCGTTCAGCTTGATGATGTCCATCGTCGCCATGGCGAGGCCGGCGCCGTTCACCATGCAGCCGATGTCGCCATCGAGCTTGATGTAGGCGAGGTCGTACTTCGACGCTTCGAGCTCGGCGGGATCTTCCTCCGTCTCGTCGCGCAGTTCCATCAGGTCCTTGTGACGGAACATGGCGTTGCCGTCGAAGCCGACCTTGGCGTCGAGCACCATCAGCTTGTTGTCGTCCGTGACGGCAAGCGGGTTGATCTCGATCTGCGAGGCATCGGTGCCGAGGAAGGCGTCGTACACCTTGCCCGCGAGGCTCTGCGCCTGCTTGGCGAGATCGCCCGTGAGGCCGAGCGCATGCGCCACGGCGCGGCCGTGATGGGGCTGGAAACCGGTGGCCGGATCGACCGAGAAGGTGTGGATCTTCTCGGGCGTGTCGTGCGCGACGGTTTCGATGTCCATGCCGCCTTCGGTCGAGACGACGAACGCGACGCGGCCGGTGGCGCGATCGACGAGCAGCGCGAGGTAGAATTCCTTCGCGATGTCGACGCCGTCCGTCACGTACAGGCGGTTGACCTGCTTGCCGGCCTCACCGGTCTGGATCGTCACCAGCGTGTTGCCGAGCATCTCGGTCGCGGCGGTGCGGACCTCGTCTTCGGTCTTGGCCAGGCGGACGCCGCCCTTTGCCTCGGGCGGAAGTTCCTTGAACTTGCCCTTGCCGCGGCCGCCGGCGTGAATCTGCGCCTTGACGACGTAGAGCGGCCCGGGAAGCCTCTTGGAAGCCTCCACCGCTTCTTCGACGCTGAGCGCCGCATAGCCTGCGGGAACGGGGACCCCGAACTTCGCGAGCAGTTCCTTGGCCTGATATTCGTGGATGTTCATGGACCGGCGCGCCTCACCATAACAGAAGTCACGGCGGCCTTAAGCACAGGGGGCCGGGGGAATCCAGCCTTCGCGTTCGGTTTGTCCATGGCGGAGGAGGAAGACGGGGCGGATCGCGGCGGCGCGCAGGGGCATGGCGATGGCGCGAAGCGGGTGGCGCGCGTTGCTGGTATGTTCTACGAGTCGCGGGGTGAGCGCGTTTCCCTATCCGGCCCTTCATGCCAGCCACACCGGCATCTGGATCGCGCAAGGCGGCGAGGTGCGTGCCGTGTCGCGCGGCGAGGCGATCCGCGCGGCGGCCGATACGCCGATGATCGTGATGAACGCGCCGCTCGTCGGGCAGCGGCTGGGCTATGCCGATCTGTCGGGGCTGGACCTCCTGGAGCTGTTCGCGTTCCTGCGGCCCGCGCGCTTCATGGTGCCGACGCCAAAGGGGCTGGCGGCGGTGACCGGGCTTGACCTGCCGTCGGACGATGCGGGCATCGCGCCCTTCCTGATCGAGGCGGCGGAGCGGCTGCTGGCGATCCCGCAAGGCGACTGGCCGGAGCGTGAAGGGGCATGGACCGCGGCGCAATCGCTGTTCCGGCTGCGCTGGGCGTGGGCGCCGCTGCTGGCAGACCGGATCCGCAAGCCGGCGACGAACGAGCGCTGGCTGTTCTCGCGCCTGCCGGAATGGGAGGAAGGCGCACCGCGCCCGGCGCCGCGTACGGTGGCGATCGATGCGGATGCGACGCAGCAGGCGCTCGCAAGGCTGGTGGGCGAGGGGGCGGAGACGCGGCCGGGGCAGCGGGCTTATGCGGCGGCGGTGGCGGGTGCCTTCGCGCCGCGCACGACGCGCGAGACGCCGAACGTGGTGCTGGCCGAGGCGGGAACCGGGATCGGCAAGACGCTGGGCTATCTGGCGCCCGCGAGCCTCTGGTCCCATGCCGCCGGGGGCGCGGTGTGGGTGTCGACCTATACCAAGGCGCTGCAGCGGCAGCTGGGGCACGAGACGCGGCGGGTTTATCCCGACGAAACGGTGCGGCGCGCCAAGGTGGTCACCCGCAAGGGGCGGGAGAACTACCTGTGCCTCCTCAACCTGGAGGATGCGCTGCAGGGCGGCTTTGCGGGCCGGGCCGCGGTGCTGGCGCAGCTCGTCGCGCGCTGGGCGGCCTATAGCGCGGACGGCGACATGGTGGGCGGGGACCTGCCGGGGTGGCTGACCACGCTGTTCCGGCGCAACGGATCGACCGCGCTGACCGATCGGCGCGGCGAATGCGTCTATGCCGGCTGCCCGCATTACCGGAAATGCTTCATCGAACGCGCGGCCCGGGCATCGGCGGAGGCGGATATCGTGATCGCCAACCACGCGCTGGTGATGGTGAATGCTGCGCGTGGGCGCGAAACCGCGACCCGGCCGACCCGCTACGTGTTCGACGAGGGGCATCACCTGTTCGATGCGGCGGATTCGATGTTCGCCACCGCGCTGACCGGACAGGAGACGATCGAGCTCCGCCGCTGGATCATCGGCCCGGAGGCGGGGAGCCGCGGGCGGCGGCGCGGGCTGGCGGCGCGATTGTCGGACGTCGCGAGCTATGACGAGGCCGGCGCGCAGGCGATCGCGGATGCGGTGAAGGCGGCGCAGGCGCTGGCGGCGGACGGATGGCTGCAGCGGCTGGGCGAAGGCGCACCGTTCGGGCCGATCGAGACGCTGCTGGCGAGCGTGCGCGGCCTTACCTATGCGCGCGCCGAGGGGGCGGAGGATGCCGGCTATGCGCTGGAGACCGAGCTGGCCGAACCGTCGGCGGAGCTGATCGAGGCCGCCGCGCCGGCGGCGGTAGCACTGGATTCGCTGTACCGGCCGCTGGTGGCACTCGGCAAAAGGCTGGAGGCGGTGTTGACCGATGCGCCGGACTGGCTCGACGGGCAGGCGCGGGCGCGGGTGGAAGGCGCGATCGCTTCGCTCGGCTGGCGCGCGGAAACGGTGGCATCGTGGCTGTCGCTGATCGCGCGCGTCGGCGGGCCGGCGAACCCGGACTTCGTCGACTGGCTGGCGGTGGACCGGGTGGAGGGGCGCGAGTTCGACATCGGGCTGCATCGCCACTGGCTCGACCCGACACGGCCTTTCGCCGAGATCGTGCTGAAGCCGGCGCATGGCGCGCTCGTCACCTCGGCGACGCTGACTGCCGGGGGCGACTGGGAGACGGCCGAGACGCGGGTGGGCGCGGCGCATCTGATGCGCGCGCCGGCACGGTTCGAGGCGAAGAGCCCGTTTGATTATGCGAGCCGAGCCGAAGTGCTGGTGGTGACCGACGTGAAGCGCGGCGACGTGCCGGCGCTGAGCAATGCCTATGCGCGGCTGATCGAGGCGGCGGGCGGCGGCACGCTGGGGCTGTTCACCGCGATCCGGCGGCTGCGCGGGGTGCATGCGCGAATCGCGGACCGGCTGGCGCGTGGCGGGCTGCCGCTGATGGCGCAGCATGTCGACCCGATCGACACGGGCACATTGGTGGATATCTTCCGCGATGATCCGCACACTTCGCTGCTGGGCACGGATGCGCTGCGCGACGGGGTGGACGTGCCGGGCCATTCGCTGCGGCTGGTGGTGATGGAGGGCGTGCCCTGGCCGAAGCCGACCGTGCTTCACGCGGCGCGGCGGCTGGCGGGCGGCGGCAGCGCCTATGATGATCGGATCGTGCGCGCGCGGATGGCGCAGGCGTTCGGGCGCCTGATCCGATCGGCCGAGGATCGCGGCGTCTTCGTGCTGCTGTCCGCCGCCACGCCCTCGCGGCTGCTGGATGCCTTCCCCGCAGGCGTGCCGATCGCGCGCGTGCCGCTGGACGAGGCGATCGCGCGAGTCGCTTCCCGGCTTTCTTCCGGCGCTGCGTTAAGGCATGAGGCGGCTCCCGCCACATGACGGAGTGCTTCCTTGAAGACGGTGACGCTGCTGCGCCACGCCAAATCGGGCTGGGACGACGCTGTCGCCCGTGACTTCGATCGCCCGCTGAATGCCAAAGGCCGCAAGGCCGCGCAGGCGATGGGCCGTCACCTCAAGCGCCTGGGGCTGGGGTTCGACCATATCGTTGCCTCCCCCGCGCAGCGGGTGATGGAGACGGTGGCGGATCTTGCCGCCGGCTATGGCGCGGCGATCGAGCCCGCCTGGGACAAACGGCTCTACCTTGCCTCCGCAGCGACGCTGCTGGACGTGGCGCGCGAGACGCCGGCGGATGCCGGGCGGCTGCTGATGATCGGCCACAATCCGGGGCTCGAGGATTTCGTGCTGATGCTGACGCAGGGCGGCGAGCCCGACATGATCGCAGCGGCGGAGGAGAAATACCCCACCGCCACCCTCGCCGAACTGAGTTTCGACATCGACGACTGGGCGTCGCTGGCGCCGAACCACGGCACGCTGACCCGCTTCGTGCGCCCGCGCGATCTCGACCCGGCGCTGGGGCCAAGCGGCGACTAAGCCGGAACCGAACGGGGCCCCGGCGCGAGGCCGGGGCATCCCTTGATCGCCGACGCCGGGCCTTAGCGGCCGAGCAGCATCCGCGCCTGGCTGGCAAGCTGGGCCAGCATCGCGGCGGTCGGCGCGGCGGACTGGCGGGCGCGGCCGACAACGGCGGTGAACTGCGCCACGCGCGCGGCATTGTCGCCAAGCCACGCGTCCACGGCCGCATCGGGATCGCGCGCCCCTTCGCGGGCGAGGAAATCGAGCCGCATCTGCTCGAAATCGCGCACCAGCCCGGCGATCAGCAGCCGCTCCCACGGATCGGACGGGGCGAGGCGCGCTGCGGCTGCCTGTGCCCAGTCGAGCCCGAGCGCTTCGCCGAGCCGGGTGTAGGCGCGGGTGAGATGAGTCTCGTCGCTCTTCAGCCGGGCGCTGAGATCGACCAGGCCGATCGCGCCGTCGATCTCGTGGAGGCGGACCACGCGCGCGACCAACGATTCGGGCGCGCCGGCGCGGGTGAGGCGGGTGGCCATCCGGGCGCTGGCATCGCGCGCTTCCTGCAGCAGCAAGTCGCTGGCCTGGGTCTCGAGCTTGCCGACCCCCTTGCCCAGCCGTTCGAGCACCGCGCTCGGCATCGTGCCGGAGGGAACGACGCGCAGCAGATCCGAAACCTGCGAGCGCACGGCACGCGCGACGCCTTCGAACAGCGCGAGGCGACCTTCCTCCGACATGGCGGTGGTCTCAATGTCGCGCCACAAGGCGTCGAGGCGGAACATCTTTTCCGCGACCACGAACATCGCCGCCACGTCGCCAAGCGCGGCGCCTTCCTCCTCCGCCAGTTCGAACGGGTCGAGCAGGCCGGTGCGGTTGACGATGCGGTTGGCGAGCTTCGTCGCGACGATCTCGCTGCGAAGCTGATGGTGCTCGATCGCACCGGCGTAGCCTTCACGCATCGCCGGCGGGAAGGCGGCGAGCAGATCGGGCTCAAGCAGCGGATCGGCGCCGAGGCCGGCCTGCTCGATCGCATCCTGCAGCGCGAGCTTCGCGGTGGAGAGCAGCACGGCGAGCTCCGGCCGGGTAAGGCCACGCCCTTCGCCGGCGCGCCGCAGCAGATCCTCGTTCGAGGCAAGCCCCTCGACCTGGCGATCGAGCCGACCGGTCGCCTCGAAGATCTCGATAGCGCGCACGTAGCTCGGCACGCCGCGGGCGCCGGCTCGCTCCGCGATGGACAGCGCCAGCGTCTGGAGGCGGTTATCCTCCAGCACCAGATGCGCGACATCATCCGTCATGGCGCCGAGCAGCGCATTGCGATCGTCGAACGCCAGCCGGCCTTCGGCCATTTCGCGGTTGAGCGCGATCTTGATGTTCACTTCATTGTCCGAACAATCGACGCCGGCCGAATTGTCGATGAAGTCCGTATTGATGCGTCCACCCTTGGCAGCGAAGGCGATGCGGCCGGCCTGCGTGACGCCGAGGTTGGCGCCTTCCCCGATCGCGATGGCGCGCACGTCCTCGCCATTGACGCGCAGGCGATCGTTGGCGGGATCGCCGACGGCAGCGTTGTTCTCGCTCGCGGCCTTCACATAGGTGCCGATGCCGCCGAACCAGACGAGATCGACCGGCGCCTTCAGGATCGCGGAAATGAGAGCGGTCGGCTCCATCTCGTCGAGCGTGATGCCGAGCGCGGCCTTTACCTCGGGCGTCAGGCGGATCGTCTTGGCGCTGCGCGGGAAGACGCCGCCGCCGGCGGAGATCAGCGCCTTGTCATAATCGTCCCAGCTCGACCGCGGGAGGCTGAACAGCCGTGCGCGCTCCGTCCAGCTCGCCGCGGGATCGGGATCGGGATCGAGGAAGATGTGCCGGTGATCGAAGGCGGCGACGATCTTCAGCGTCTTCGAAAGAAGCATGCCGTTGCCGAACACGTCGCCCGACATGTCGCCGCAACCGACGACGCGGATCACGTCCTGCTGCACGTCGATGCCGCGTTCGGCGAAGTGGCGCTGCACCGAGATCCAGGCGCCGCGCGCCGTGATGCCCATCGCCTTGTGATCATAGCCCTGGCTGCCGCCGCTGGCGAAGGCATCACCCAGCCAGAAGCCGCGTTCGAGCGCGATCGCATTGGCGACGTCACTGAACGTAGCGGTGCCCTTGTCCGCAGCGACGACGAAATAGGGATCCTCGCCGTCGTGGACGCGTACGCCCTCGGGATGGACGACCGTGCCGGCAACGATGTTGTCGGTGATCGACAAGAGCGTGCGGATGAAGATGCGGTAGCTTTCCGTCCCTTCCGCGAACCAGGCCTCGCGATCCGTGGCGGGATTGGGCAGCTGCTTGGGGTAGAAGCCGCCCTTCGCGCCGGTCGGCACGATGACCGCGTTCTTCACCCGCTGCGCCTTCATCAGGCCGAGGATCTCGGTGCGGAAGTCGTCGCGCCGGTCAGACCAGCGCAGGCCGCCGCGCGCGACCGGGCCGGCGCGCAGGTGGATGCCCTCGACGCGCGGGCTGTACACCCACACCTCGCGCCATGGCAGCGGGGCGGGAAGGCCGGGGATGCGGCTGGAATCGAGCTTGAACGCCAGCGCTTCCTGGCCGGCGGGGGCGAAGGCATTGGTGCGCAAGGTGGCGTTGATGACGGCCTTGAAGGCGCGCAGGATCCGATCGTCATCGATTGCGACGATCGCATCGAGCCCGGCGGCGATGGCGGCATCGACCGCATCGGTATCGCCGCTGGCCTTGGGATCATGCGCAAAGGTGAAGCGATCGATCAGTGCCTTGGCGAGCATCGGTGCGCGGCTCAGCGCATCGACCACGGTGCCAAGGCCGTATGAAAGCCCGGCCTGGCGCAGGTAGCGGAACCAGGCGCGATAGAGGAGCACGGCGGCCGGCGCGAGGCCGGCGGTGATCATCAGCCGGTTGAAGGCGTCATTCTCCGCCTCGCCGCGCAGCACGGCGGCGATCGCGCCTTCGAGCACGTGGCGATCGATCTGCGACACATCGCCCTGCGGCTGGACGATGAAATCGTGGACGAAAGCGTCACTGTCCTCGCGCAGGCGGGTGGGCAGTTCGCCGATCACGCGGTAGCCGAAATTCTCCAGCACCGGCACCGCTTCGGACAGCGCAAGCGCGCCGTTCGACTTGTAGATCTTGAGCCGCTGATCATCGCCATCCGCGGGCGGATAGAGGTGAACCGCGCGATCCTCCGGCCCGGAGAGGTCGGCGATGCGCAGCACGTCTTCGGCCGCTTCCTCGGCGGTGCTGACGTTGCGGTAATTGGGCGGGAAGGCCGCGGCCCAGCGCAGCGCGAGGCGGGCGGCGCGGGCCGGCGCGATGCGATCGGCCAGTGCCGCCTCTACGTCGCGTTCCCAGCCGCGCACCATCTTTTCCAGCCGCGCGTCGAGCGCCGCGGTATCGGGCATGACCCCCGACTGGCGAAGATCGATCGTGAAGCGGATCATCGCGACGGTGCCGTCTTCGAGCGCGATCGACCAGTTGAGGACGCCGCCGTTCGCCGCCTCGGCCAGCATCTCGCCGATCGCCACGCGGCGCGCGGTGGTGAGATCGTCGCGCGGGAGCCAGACGAAGGCGAAGAGGTGCCGCCCGAGCGCCGAGCGCAGCAGGACGAGCTTGGGCCGCGGGCGATCGGCAAGGCTCATCGCGGTGAGCGCGAGCGTTTCCACCGATGCGGCATCGACCGCGGTGACGAGGTCGTGCGGCAGCGCGGCCATCGCATGGGTCAGCGCCTTGCCGGTGTGGCCGGCCGGGTCGAAGCCGAATTTGGCCTCCATGTCGGCCAGCCGCTGGCGCAGCACGGGGACGCTGCGCGGCGGGGCGTTCAACGCGGCGGAGGTCCACAGGCCCGCATGGATCGACAGGCCGGCGATCGTGCTGCCCTGCCGGATCGGCACCACGACGAGATCGATCGGCACGCGGCGATGGACCGGCGAGATCAGGCTCGACTTGAGGAGCAGCGGCGCAGCCTTGCCGGCGGCGAAATAATTGATCGCGAGGTGGCGTGAGCGGTCGGCCAACAGCGGCGGCTCGTGCGCGTTGCGGGCGATGCCGAGCGGCTCGCCGACGATCCGGCCGGTCTCGCCGCCGGCATCCGCCATCCAGCGTTCATGGCCGAGCAGGGTGAAGTGCCGGTCGAGGAACCAGCGCATCAGCGAGGCGCCTTCCGGGTCCCCGCCGGTATCCTCGATCATGCCGGCGTCCGCGGCCAGCGTCGCCTGCATGCGCCGCCAGTCCTCGACGGCGACGCGAACGTCGGCGAGGCACGAGGCGAGATCGTCGAGCAGGTCGCGCCGGTCACGCGCATCGGCGCGCTCGGTTTCGATGTAGATCATCGATTCGCGCACGCCAGCGTCGCCGACACCTTGCAGCACGCCATCGGCATCGCGGGTGACGGGCAACACGGGATGGATGATCCGATCGATCGCAATGTCGTGCGCGCCGATCACCCCTGCGATCGAATCGACGAGGAAGGGCATGTCGTCGTTGACGATCGCCAGCCGCATGCGCCGCGACGGGCCGTCACCCGGCAGCGGATCGAGCGCAATGGCGACGGTGCCGGCAGCACGCCGCTCCGCCGCCGCGGCCAGGAAGGCAGCGGCTTCAGCCTGCTCCGCAGGGCCGAAGCCGTCCAGTTCGCCCGGCAGAGCCCCTTTGGTGAGCCGGTCGGCAAGCGCCTTGGTCAGCGCCGTCATCGATGCTTTCGACATGGCGGCAGGCTATGCGCCGCCCCGCCGCCGGGCTCAAGCCTTGTAACGAATGTAACGACTGGTGTGTCAGCCGATACGGGCAGCGGCCCGATCGATCAGGGCAGGATCATCGGTAACGGCACCGAGCACGTCGAAGCGGCCATTCTCGCCGGCCCGGGCGACGAGCACCACGATGTCCCCCGGCGCTGCCGCGACGTCGAGCGACAGGGTGGCGAGCGGCGCGCGGTCGTCGCCCTCCGCGTCGGTGGCGAACGACGTTTCGTCCTCACCGCCGAACGCGGCGCTGGGGCCATCGGCCCAGACCGCAGCTGGCGGCTCGATCTTCGGCGCGCTGCGCACGGCGGCGGCAAGTTCCTCGGCGAGCTGCGCCTGCTCCGCCTCGCCCACGATCTCCTTCCAGTTGATGACGCCGTAGATGAAGTCGATCGTCGCGCCGTCGGACGAGAAGGGCAGCAGGATGCCGCGGTACATGGTGTTGTGGCCGCGGGTGCCGACGAATTCCGCCTCGAAGCCGATGGGGGCACGATTGGCGATGATCTGGTGGCAATGATCCGTCAGCCGCGACAGGAGCGAGCGGGCCGGCACTTCGGAGATATGCGAGATGGCGTGGTCGAGCGCGCATTCCTCGCGCAGTGCCTCGCCAAGGAAGCTGATCGCGGGATCCTCGGCATTGCCGGTGAAATCGAGCAGCACGCTGTGCGGGCCGAAATCGGCGATCCGCGCCGGATCGAGCGCCTCGATCGGCGGGAACGCGCGCCCGCCCAGCAGCGACACCCAATGGTTATAGGCGCGCACGTGCATGCGCCGCTCGTCCGCGCCGACCGGCACCGTCGCCTCTCCGACGCCGCCCTCGGTCGGATCACTCTCCCGTTCGCCATGCGCTCGATCGAAGCCGCGGATATCCATGCGTACTGCCCCTTGGACGATTGTGTCCCACGCCTAATGTGGGCCTTATGTGGTAAAGGCGACGTAAAGGCACAGCGGGCTTGCGTCGAGCGTAACCCCCTGCTAGGCGCCGCGCCTCGACGAGCCCTTCCGGGGCACGCACGGGCCGCTTTAGCTCAGCTGGTAGAGCATCGCATTCGTAATGCGGGGGTCACAGGTTCGAGTCCTGTAAGCGGCACCATTCCCCGATCGAGATCAGGCATAGCGCGATGGGCGGGGCCCTCGCTTTGCGGGTGACGTTTTCGAGGCTGGTCTTCAAGCCGGCGAGAACAATCTCATCGTTGACCCGGTGCCGAAGACCATCTGCCGCACGCAGGTGCGGCGCTTCTCACCTTTTTGGCTGTGTGACGGTCGTGTAGCATCTGTCCACGCGATGGATCGTCTCGACAGAGACGCACGGTCGGCTCAGATCGCGACCGAGTAAAGCGCGTGGTGGGCCAGGATGAAAAGGGTGCGCCCCCCGGGGCCGCCGATCAACAATTGTAATGGCCGCTCGGGCACGTCGATGCGGCGCACTTCGCGACCATTTTTGTCGTAGACCCAAACCTGCCCGTTCGCGACGTAAAGGTTGCCGGCGGGACCACGCGCCACGCTCTCGCCGCCGCGCGGGGCGACGACGCGCAGGTCGGTGAGTGCGCCACTTGCCGCCACCCGTCCGCTGTAGGTCAGGTTCTCCGACGCGTTGGTCAGGTACACGCGCTCGCCCGGGCGGGCTGTGACCAGCCCGTAACTGTCGAGCGTGTCTGACCAGCGCCAGCCCTGATGGTCGTCCGGCCCCTGGTTCCAGACGCGGAACGCCGGAATGGCGGTCGATCCGTCGGGCGAAACATAGGCCTCGCGCTTTGCCTCGCCCATCTTGCTGGTGAAGAAGTGGGAGAGGGGCGGGTATTCGTAGGTCGTCTGATCGATGCGATCGGCAAACTCGCCGTTCGCCCAGACGTTGACAGGAAGCGCGATCGCGCTGCCAGGGCGTGGACCGGTGGCGGGGATAATGCGAATATCATCGGGCGCCTTCGGGTCGATACTATAGACCGTGCCATCACGACCGGCGGCGGAGAGCACCAGCAGGCGGCCCGATCGGTCCACCGTCAGGTTTACCGGATCGAGCGTCGCCTGGCTGACGGTGGTGAGCCCTTCCGATGGCGACCAGCCGTGAATCCGCTGATGAAACCGGTCGATGAAGTAGAGCTTGCCTTGCGCGTCGACCGCACCCCCCGCGACTGAGTAGAACCCGTCGGCGAGCTTCGTCACGCCCGGTGTGTCCGGCACTTCGGGCAGAGCCGCGGGCCGCGATGTAGCCGGCGGCACATCCAGCTTCGCAAACTCGCGCTCGCGCACCTCCTGCCCAGTGGTCACGTCCGTTATGGCGTTCTCAAACGGGTATTTGCTTGCCCGCACGAAGGTGCCGCAGCCTTTCGCGTCGCAGTGCGCATAGGCGCTTTCGGCGTTCACGTGGACGTTGCGGAAGCGGATCTCGCCCGAATTCACCAGCCGCACGGCCGTGTCCATCGGCTTCGCGGTGCGGGTGACGCGGTAGCCGTGATAGTTGGCGAAGAGGATGTTGCGGCTGTTGTGGAATTCGGTGGACACCGCATACAGGCCGTCGCGCACCTCCTGCTCGGTCTGCGGCGCGAGAAACTCCCAATTCTCGACGTTGCGCAGCACGATCTCGTTCTTGAAATGGTGCTCGGCCGACAGTTCGTAGACATGGCCGGGCGTCTTGGTGTCGGTGACGTAGAAGCCGGTGGAGGCGAGGCCGTTTGGCGTCCAGATCGCGTTGAACGTGCCGCCGCCGCCGTCTGTCACCCAGATGCTCGCCTGCTGCCCGTCCCAGCGCGCCGCGGGGTCGATCCCGCCGCCGCTCGCCTTGCCGTTGTTGTAGACGACGGGTCCGTGGATCCGCACGTCGTTGATCATCGAGCGTTCGCCTGCGCGCCAGATGACGTTCGACGCGCGCGGATTGACCCCGCCGGCGTAGAGCCCGACGCCGTAGAGAACCGCGGCCCCGCCTTTGCCGCTCTCGATCATCGCCTTGGCATTGCCCACGCCCGCGAAGCGCGGCGCATTGTCGGGCAGGTAGATCTGGGTGCGGTTGGGGTGGAGCGAGATCAGCACGCTGTCGGGCCTGAGCCTCAGCGTGTCCGTGATCCGATACCGACCCATCGGCAAATAGACGACGCGGTTGGCGTCGATCGCGCGCTGCAACGCGGCGGTGTCATCCGTCTGGTCATCGCCTTTCGCGCCGAGCGCCCGCACGTTCGCCCACTCGCTGACTGGCGGCAGCAGCGGAAGCGCCGCTGCGGGACGAAGAGGTGCATCACCAAGCGGGGCCATGGTGATGTCGGTGGCGGTGGTGCCCATCGCGCCAAGTGCGGCGAGCTTCAGCCCGTGCGCGAAATCGCTTACGCGCCACGCTCTGCCTTGCCCGGGGATCGTGCGGCCGCTTTCGCGGAATTGCGCAAACACCGGCGTGTTCACACCCACCGCGTTGTCGAACCCGATCTGCGTGAAGACGCTAGTCTCGCTTGAGATGATCACGCCGGCACGGCTGACGTTCTCGAAACGAACGTTCTTGCCCCACAGCGAGTCCGAATAGCCGCGATCGATCTCGATCCCGACGGGGGTGTCGCGGATAGCGACGTTGACCAGCGTCAGGAGGACCTCATGCTCGCGGATCGCCGCCTCTCGCTGACCGGAGAATTCGGAGTCGATCAGCGTAAACTGCCACGCGGGGGAGGTCTTCTCGGTGACAATGCCGTAGCGCCCGCCGAAGAAGCGCAGATTGTCGGCCTCGTTGCCTGCCTGGTAGATGCCGGCGAAGCCCGAATCGATGTGGAAATCGATGTGGCGCAGATAGCCGTGCTGCGCGACGCGGGAGCGCACGGCTACCGCCCCGCCATTCCCAGCCCCGATACGAAAGTCGACGTTCGCCAGCGCTGAGTAGAAAGTGGTGGAGGTCGCGTCGAATACGGAGTCGTTCGGAGGCACGCTGGTGGGCGGGGCCACGGGCGGCTTGCCCGCGCTATACTGGTCCTCACCGGTGAAGCTGAGCATGGCACCGATGCCACGGGCGAACCCCGGCGTATTGTCACCGAGCATGATGACCGGGCGGGTCGGGCCGATCCCGAACATCCGCACGCCCGACCGCAAGAAGATCGTGCGCGAGATGCGATAGCGCCCCGACGGCAGGAACACGATGCCCCCGCCGCCACGCTGGCGGTCGGCGGCGACCGCGTCGATCGCCTGCTGGATAGCGGCGCTATCGTCAGCCCGTCCGTCGCCCACACCTTTGACGGTGACCGCTCGTGGATCGTCAGGAGCGGAGAGAAAGACCGACGTCGACTGCGCACGGGCAGGAGCGGGCGCCACCAGCAGCGCAAGGGTCAGCAGGACGAACGCCTTCATGGGATACTCCGCGACGGAGATGTCGACGCGCTCGTCAAAGCGACGCACGGTCAAGGTCAGGCGACAGGCAGCGCCAGTGTTTGCGCGGCAATCGCCACCTGCGTGCGATTGCGCACGTTCAGCTTTCGCATCAGCGCTGTCATGTGCGACTTCACCGTCGCTTCAGCGATACCGAGATCATAGGCGATCTGCTTGTTCAGTCGTCCCGAATGAACACCGCGCAGGACCTTGATCTGCGTCGGCGTTAGCCGGACCGCCGTTCGGCTGTCGCACGCCGTCGACATGTTTGCTTCAGACGGATCCACCGTCACCTGAGCAGACGTCACCATCGCATCCCTCCCTTGGCTTTAGCCATCGGCGCTCCGCCACCTCATTTGGGCGAGCGGCCCATCATTGTTCTGGTTTTCCAGAATCGGTTGGACAGATCGCACTATGTCTGAGTAATACTGACGGGCGCAAGCGGTTTATTCACAGATCTTTCGAAATCTGTCCGACTACTTGCTCGAAATTGGGAGGGGTCAGGATGGTGCGCACGAAGGCGGCAGCCTCGGAACCTGCGGCGGGCATTCTTTTCGGCAGCCACGCATGACCGGCGCCAGTGACCTGCAACTGGTCGCCGCGGCGCTCACCGGAATTGCGCTTGCGATCCTGCTGATCGTTCGCGCGCGGCTTCATCCATTCATCGGCCTCCTCTGCGGAGCCTTTGCCGTAGGCCTGCTCGCGGGACTTCCGCTGGCCGATACTGCGAAGGCGGTACAGAAGGGCGTCGGTGACATCATCGGGGGCACCGGCCTGGTAGTGTCGCTTGGCTTGTCGCTGGGTGCGATGTTGCACCTGTCGGGCGCCGCCGCATCGCTCGCGAACGGTGCATTGCGGCTGACCGGTCCACGTGCCGCGCCCTGGGCGACTCTCGGCATCGCGATCGTCATCGGCCTGCCCCTGTTCTTCGAGACGGGGCTGGTGCTGTTGCTCCCCATCGTTGTCGCTGCTGCGAAGGAGATGACAAGCGGCGACGATCCAGCGACGCGCGATTCTGCCAAGCTGCGGCTGATCATGCCAGCGCTCGCCGGGCTGGGCGTCGTCCATGCACTCGTGCCGCCGCATCCCGGCCCGTTGCTGGCGGTGGAGACGCTGGGCGCGAACCTCGGGCTTACGATGCTCTACGGCGTGATGATCGCGGTTCCGATCGCGGTGCTTGCCGGCCCGGTGCTGGCACGCATCGTGACGCCGGGCATCAGGCTGATCGAGCCGGTGCTGAGCGACCCCGTGATCGACCTTGTCACGCCGTCGCGCGGACGTGCACTTTTCATCGTGCTGCTGCCGATCGTGCTGATCGCGTCGGGCGAACTCGGCAAGCTGGTGCCAGGCCTTGGCGATTCAGCGTTCCTCGCTGCCGCGGCCAATCCGGTGCTGGCGCTGCTGATCGCCAATCTGATCGCCTTGCCGCTGCTGTTCGGACGCCGGCTGAGCGAGGCGAAGATCCAGGATTCGATCTGGCATGAGACCATGGGGGCTGCGGGCGCTATCCTGCTGGCGATCGGCGCTGGCGGCGCGCTGAAGCAGGTGCTGGTGAGTGCCGGCTTGTCCGACCTGCTGGCGCGCATTGTAATGATGTACGCCATCTCCCCGCTGTTGCTCGGCTGGCTCGTCGCGGTCGGCATCCGTCTTGCGGCTGGATCGGCAACGGTCGCGACGATCACTGCAGTCGGCATCATGCCCGGGGTGGTCGCCGCTTCCGGCGCGTCGCCCGAACTGGTGGTGCTGGCGATCGGTGCCGGATCGGTGTTCTTCAGCCACGTCAATGATCCCGGGTTCTGGCTGGTCAAAGGGTATATGGGCACCAGCACCGCCGACACCTTCCGCACCTGGTCCTTGCTGGAGACGGTGATTTCGGTCGCCGGACTCGTCATGGTGGTGGGGCTCAGCTACCTCGTCTGAGGTGTCGACGCGTACAGGCAACGGTGAGGGCAAGCGTCCGTGCAAGAAGGTAGACTGGCGGACCGCGCCTACACGGCGATCGTCGGCATCATCAACAACGAGAACCTGACGCCCGGCGACCGCCTGCCGTCGGAAGCGCGCCTGGCGGAGATGTTCGGCATGTCGCGCACCATTGTGCGAGAGGCACTCGTACGGCTGGCCGCTGATGGCATCACCGAAGCGCGGCGCGGCGCCGGTTCCTATGTCAAGCGGCGGCCGTCGGAGCGCCTCGGCACGCACGTGCCGCTGGAAGGCCTGGCTGCGACGCTCGGCACCTATGAGGTGCGCTTCGTCGTGGAGGCGGAGGGGGCGCGGCTCGCCGCGCATCGCCGCTCGCAGCGGGATCTGGAGCAGATCGAGCAACGATTGGCGCAACTGCGGGTCGCGCTCCTGTCCAGCGCGCCCGCGCATGACGAGGACTGGCTGCTCCACCGCTCGATCCTGGAGGCGACGGGTAATCTCGCATTCGTCGCGATCTTCGATCAGCTGCAGGAGGAAGTCATGCGCATCCTGCGGGCGGGCGTGGACATCTCCCGCGCGCGTCCGCCGCAGGTGATCGAGGCGATGATGGACGAGCATGATGCGATCGTCGACGCGATCCGCGCCCAGGACGGGGACGGGGCAGCGCTCGCCATGCGCTGGCACCTGTCGCAGGGGCGCAAGCGGCTGATGCCCTAGGCGGCAGCGCCAGTAAGTCTCCACCCTCCTCGAGTGATATGCAGGACCGCGACCGGCCGGCGGCGCGGGAAGGTCAGCGCACGCTCTACATTCCTGTCCATCACGCCTTGTCTTTGGCTCGTCTGTGAACCAGCGCGCCGGCCCTGCGACTATGGTCGTAGATGTTTGCTCCAAACCGATCCGGTACATTGATCTGAGCGGTCCGGCCTGTGCGGGTCAGGTACCGAACAGCAAATGAACATGGGGAGGGATGGATGCACTGCTTCACGCCTGATCGCCGCCGTTTGTGCGGTGCTTCCAGCCTGGTCGCGTTGACCGCCGCGCTCGTCGCAATGCCCGCCGTGGCTCAGACAACCCCAAACGCCCCCACCGGGGCAGAGACGCCGGCGAACGCTACTACCGCTGCACAGACAACGCCGAATCTCCTCACCGCTGCGCCGCAGGAAATGCCGAGCGCCGCGCTGCCCGATGCCTCCCGGGAGCGGCCGCAAGACACATCCGACATCATCGTCACTGGCAGCCGCATTATCGCGGACGGCTTCAACGCGCCGACGCCGACCACCGTTATCGGCGAGGAGCAGATCGCCAACAATGCGCAGCCGAACATTTTCAACACCATCCAGCAGCTCCCCTCGCTGCAGGGTTCGACGGGGGCCTCGACCGGCACGTTCAGCACGTCCAGCGGCACGCAGGGCCTCAGCTCCTTCTCGTTGCGGGGCCTTCAGCCGATCCGCACGCTTACCCTGCTCGATGGCCAGCGCGTGGTCGGCGCCAATGTGACCGGCGTGCCGGACATCAGCATGTTCCCGCAGCTGCTCGTAAAACGCGTCGATATCGTCAACGGCGGTGCATCCGCCTCCTACGGCTCGGACGCGGTCGGCGGCGTGGTCAATTTCATCACCGACACGCGGTTCGAGGGCTTCAGGGCAAATGTGCTTGGCAGCATCACCACCTACGGTGACGACGAGACGGCGCTGGTCCAGGCGGCCTATGGCACGTCGCTGCTGGAGGACCGCCTGCACCTGATCGTCAGCGGCGAATACGACCATGAGGGCGGGGTCGGCCCGGGCAATTACGGCATCGACCTTGCCGGCAGTCGCGACTGGCACCGCGCGTCCACCCTGCTCAACACCGGCATCACCACCGGACCCGGGCCGCAGTTCGTCTATTCCGACTTCGCGCAGCCGTACCAGTACGCCAAATACGGCCTCATCAACAACGGCCCGCTGCAAGGCATCGCTTTTGATGCGAACGGCACGCCCGTGAACTTCAACTACGGATCGGGCGGGCAGCCGCTCGGCAACGGTCGCGTGTCGAACTGCTTCCCGGGCAATTCCTTCTGCGTGGGCGGTGACCTGTCGGGTGCGCCGGGATCGAGCGCATCGCTCAAGTCCAAGCTCGAACGCATCAACGGCTATGCCCGGATCGGCTATGACTTCGCTCCGAACAACGAGATCTACGGCACGGTCAACATTGCGCAGGTCCGGACCAGCAATCAGCCGAGCCCGGGGTACAACCGGCCGAACCTCACGGTTCAATGCGCGAACCCGTTCCTGCCGCAGCTGATCCGCGATCGCTGCGCCGCGGCCAACATCACCTCCTTCAACTTCGGATCGAGCAACGGCCAGCTTCCGAACCAGCTCGTCCAGACGGACCGTGACCAGTATCGTTTCGTAGTTGGTGCAAGGGGCCGTTTCGGCCTCGGTGGATCAGACTGGAATTACGACGCTTATTATCAGCACGGCACCACCAAGGTTGCAATCGACGTCGATCGCATCGTGCTCCAGCCGCGCTACGTGGCCGCCACCAACGCAGTGGTACTGAACGGCGCGATCGTCTGCGCAGATCCGGCGGCGCGGGCGCTCGGATGCCAGCCGATCAATATTTTCGGCAACTTCACCCCCAGCCAGGCGGCGTTGGACTACATTATGCCGCAGGCCGGGCCCCTGCAGCGCACGACTTTGAAGCAGGATGTCGTGAGCCTCAACTTTTCCGGCCAGCCAGTCAGCCTTTGGGCCGGTCCAGTGTCCGTCGCGTTCGGTGGTGAGTACCGCCGGGAGTATTACCGGGTGCGGGGTGATGCCTACGGCGCCGGGGTCAGCCCCGTCAGCCCTAACAACGCCCTCTATCCGGCCGATCCGCTGCTGAATTCTGCGCAGGGCAGCAACTGGGCAGCCGGCAACTACAAGAACGGCCGCGGCAAATATGACGTCATTGAAGGCTTCCTCGAAGTCGACCTGCCGCTATGGGACAGCGACGCGGCGGGGCGCGCGAACCTGAACGGCGCCGCCCGGGTCACCGACTACAGCACGTCCGGCACAGTGTGGGCGTGGAAGATCGGCGGTACGTGGAACTCGCCGATCGATGGGCTGACGCTCCGCGCCGTCACGTCACGCGACGTCCGCGCGCCGAACCTGTCGGAACTGTTCGCCGCCCCAACGGTGACCACGCTGCCAAGCTTCAACGATCCGTTCCGCAACATCGCCGTGCAGGTGTTCCAGAACACCGTCGGCAATACCGACCTGCGTCCGGAAACCGCGCGCGATACCGAGCTTGGCATCGTCTATGCGCGGCCTTCGTGGTTGCCCGGGCTCAGCCTGTCGGTGGACTATTACCAGATCAAGCTCAGCGGGGTCGTATCCACGCTGACGCCCGACCAGATCGTCCGCTTCTGCTTCGAGGGGAACCAGGCGTTTTGCGGAGGCTTCCAGCTCGACGGGCCGCAGGGCACCAATTTCGTCAACGTCCAGCCGTTCAACCTGGCGTCGTGGAAAACGAGCGGCTTCAATCTGGAGGCGAGCTACCAGTGGAAGGAGCCGCTCGGCCTGCCGGGCTCCTTCACCGTCCGGGCGCTGGGTACACACGTGCGCAAATTCATTGTCGATGCGGGAATCGCCGGCGTCGCGCGGCGAGACGATGCCGGCGCCAACACCGGCGCGATACCCCACTGGAAGTGGCTTGCCACGCAGACTTACGACACCGGCCGCCTGACGCTGACGGTGCAGGAGCGTTGGTTCTCTGACGGCGTGTTCAACAACAGCTACGTCGTCTGTCAGACGAACTGCCCCGTTTCGACCGGGAACAACAACACGGTAAACTTCAACAAGATGAAGGGCGAATTCTACCTGGATCTGGGCGCCGCTTTCAAGATCACGGAGGGGATCAGTATCTACGGAAAGGTCGACAACGTGTTCGACAACGATCCGACACCCTCGCCGCAGACCAACACCGGTCTCGACGTCAACCCGGCGCTGTATGACACCCTTGGTCGTATCTATCGGGCAGGTGTTCGCTTCAACTTTTGACGTTTCCTCCGGGGCACTTGGGCAGGTCGAGCACCGCGTCGACCTGCCCATTCTTCATCAGGGCGATATAGGCCGCGGTTTGGCAGATGGGGCGCTCTGATCGTCTGCTTGTGCCCGCACTGAGCGATCTGGAGGTGACCCGTGAGGCGCCGACCCTCTGCTGGTCGCCAATAGCAGTTTCATGTCGCGTGGGTTCGATCACGCGACCCACCCGTCCATTCCGCACCAGCGTCAAGGGGCCAACTAGGCGCCAGGCGGCGCGTATACGTGTGATGCCCGCTGCTCCCGAGTGAGGGCGGCGTTAACCCGCTGAAACCGCTAAAGAAGAGCAATAACGTCCTGGTTGCTTCACCGGAGTTGTGGGGGAGAGCCAATTTAGGCAGTGTTTTAATACAAACCGGCCGTTAAGATTCGCCGGCCTAACAACCTTGCAGGAACTGCGCCCGGGGGGGTGCAAGCGCGGCGGACGGAAACATGCAAGCACGATCGGGTGCCGGGGGTGAACTGCCCCGGTGGTCATTGACACGTTGGCTGGTCGAGCCCGGCAAGGACATCCCCGATGGTATGCGCCGCACGCTGCTGCACAGCCTGTATTCGACGTTGCCGATCTTTGCCGGCGGGGTGCTCAACACCATCGCGGTGTCCGCAGTGGTCGCAGCCCGGATGCAGACGTTCGAGGCTTATCTGTGGCTTGCGCTGGAACTGCTGCTCGGTGCGGTTCGCCTGCCGGTGCTGCTGCTGGGGCGCCGCGCCGTCGCGGAAGGGCGGCGCGGGCCGACCGATCTCTACATCCTGCTGGCGGTGCTGTGGGCGGCGAGCGTTGGATATGGCACCTTCATGTGCGTGGCGAGCGGCGACTGGGTGGCCGCTTCCCTGGCGTGCCTGTCGGCCGCAGCGATGGTAGGCGGGATCTGTTTCCGCAATTTCGGGGCGCCGCGGCTAGTTGGCCTGATGATCGGGCTGAGCCTGGGACCGTGCGCCGTCGCGGCGGGCCTGTCGGGCGAGCCGATCCTGCTGCTCGTGATGTTCCAGATCCCCTTCTACCTCATCAGCATGAGTTCGGCGGCGTTCCACCTCAACCAGCAGCTGGTGCGCACGATGCGGGCAGAAATGGCGAACGATCATCAGGCGCGGCATGATCCGCTGACGGGGCTCCTCAACCGTGCCGGCCTTGCCCGCTGGGCGGAGGAGCAGCCGGGACGCAGCGGCGCCGGACTGGCCGTGTTCTACGTCGATCTCGACTGGTTCAAGAGCATCAACGACACGCTGGGACACCGGGCCGGGGATGACGTGCTGATCGGCGTCGCCGAGCGCCTGCGCGGCGTAGCACCGGCGGATGCGCAGGCGGCGCGGCTGGGCGGCGACGAGTTCGTGCTGGTGGTGCCGGATGCCAGCCCGGAACTGGCCGCTGCGTTGAAGGAGGGGATCCGCGCCGCGATCACGCGGGAACTGACGGTCGCGGGGCAGACGGTGCGCGTCGGCGGCAGCATCGGGATAGCGCTTTCACGCGACGGCGGCCGGGACCTGACCGAGCTGCTGGACGTCGCCGACCTGGATCTGCGGCGCGCAAAATCTCAGCGCGGGCTGAGTGGCAAGCGCGGCGGCCCGGGCGCGGGAGTGGAGCCGCTGCCACGCCCGATGCTGGTGATCGATCGCGACACTCGTCGCGGCGACGAGGCGGAAGACGGGTTGGCTGGCTGCGAGACGACCGCGGCGCCCCGCGGATCGCAGGATGATCGCGCGAGACGCCAGAACGGATAGCGCGAGATCGCCGCAGATGCTGGCGATCACGACACAAGCCCCCTAGACGAACCCTCGCTACGGGGATCGATGGGAGGTCAGCAACAATGTGGCGGACAATCTTGGCGGTGAGTGGGGCGGTAATCGCCGCCGCGCCAGCGATCGCGCAGAGCATTCCGGCGGGTACCTATTCCATTCCGGAATCGGGCTATTCGATCGTGATCCAGCCGCAGGGTGATGATCTGCGCGTCGACGAGGCGGGCCAGGAACGCGTATATGTGAAGGCGGGGTCTGGCACGTACGAATATCAAAGCCCGATCACCGGCTCGACCTATCAGCTGGTCTATCGCGATCGCGCATCGGTCTCCGCGATCAAGAAGGGCAGCGGCGATGAACCGACACTGCTTGTTCGCCGCGGCGGCGCGGCGCCAATCGTGCCCCTCGGCGCAGCGAAGCCGATGGCAACCATCGATCCGAACGTGGCGCTGGGGGGCGAAGCGGATACGGTCGACGCGGGCGCGCCTGCCGCTCCGGCGAACCCGGCCGTCAGCCCGCATTTGAAGGTGGCGGAGCGCTATCAGGCGCTGACGCTGAGCGACAAGAAGGACACCCAGACCTGGGCGTTCTGCAGCGCCGCCGCGCTCAAGAGGAGCATGGCGGCGAAGGAGGAGGCAGACGCTTACGGCCGGGAGGCGGCGGAACGGCTGGCGCTGATCTCGACCGATCCGGCGCGCAACCCCTGCCCAGATGCAATTCCCGACGCGCTGTGGCCGGGTGCCACCGACCCTGAGGCGGAGGCGCTGAGCCAGGCGAATGCGGCGCAGCTTGCGACGGCCGCGCAGCAATCGCTCGAGATCGCGGCGATGCGCGAGAAGCAGGCCGCCGATCAGCGGGCGTACGAACAGGCGCAGGCCGCGCATCAGGAAGCGCTGGCAAAGGCGCGCCGGGACCAGGAGATCTTCGCCCAGCAACGCGCGGCCTATGAAGCGGCGCTGGCCGAGCACGAGCGCCTGACGAAGGGTGGCCAGCGCCGCTGAGACGCGCCACGTGCGACTGGCGCGGGCATCACGCCAGCGCGAGCTCCTTTCGTGCCGCCGCGCCGGTCAGGTCATGGTTTGACATGCTGTCGGCGATAAAGCGGTCGAGGCTCGCCAGCAGGCGGGGGCTTAGGCCGATCGTGCGGCGGGACGGATCGACCGTGACGAGGCCTTGTTCGCTGGCCGTGCCGAGGAGCTGGCGCACGTGGGTTCGCGAGACGCCGAAGCGCGTGCCCAGCGTGGAGAGTGACAGCGGCACCTCCGTCGTCCCGCGCTCGAGACTGTCCTGCACGAGCGAGACCAGCACGAAGACGCCTGCATCACGGGCCAGGAACAGCATCATGTCCGGGTTGCGCAGGAGCACCGCGGCGGACTGCGGGAAGAAATCGGTCGCCACCCGGCGCTGTACCTGTTGGAAGCGCAAGTCACCCGACAGTGGCAATGCGAAATCGTCGGGCCCGAACATCTCGGCGAGCGGCGCATAATGCGCCATCAGCCATTGGCGATCGTGATCGATCATTCGGGCGGTCGGGACAAGTAACCGCGCCCGTCGATCGATCGGGGACAACCGACTTTCCAGGAATCCGGTCTGCACCAGCCGCGCCGTCACCTGCTCGATCCGGCGTGGGCTGGCGAGGCCGAACATCGCCAAAGCCTTCTTTAGATTGGCGACGGTCGGCCAGGTCCCGCGATCTTCTTCGCGATAGGCAGCATCGAGGCAGATCGCGACCGAGAAGATGACGATCCGAACGGCTTCCATCAGCAGCTTGTTGAGGAAGGCATCCTCTCCATACAATGTCATGACGCGGTCGACATAGGTAGCGCGAGCCTGCGGAAAGCGCGGATGGCGCAGGATCGCTTCCGCAGGCCTGTATTTAACGCCAAACTGCTGATCGTAAGCCGTGTCGTCGCCGCTCATCTGCACCACATATCTAGTTTCTGCCGACCGCCATGCGGTGAGCGCGCGCGATCATCAAGAAATTACACGTAAAAACTTCCAGCGCACTGGCCGGTGATTGGCGCTACGGGGGCGTCTTCCGGGGGGAGGGTGATCGCGGATGCCGGGGGCTGCTGGGGGCAGCAACCGCCCGCGATCATTCCCGGATCATCTCGGCCGGGGGCCAAACGGCGCAACCGATCCAAGAGAATCAGGGGGAATGCCATCATGTCCATCGTGCGATTGCGCGCGCTTGCGTTGCTGCTCGCCGGCAGCGCCGCGCCGATCCTGGCGCAGGCACCAGCTGCCAGCGTAGCGTTCGCAAGCGCCGTCAGCGCCGACGCGGCGATTGGCCCGCTGCTCCTGGCGCCGGCAAGCCCGGCCGAGGTTAAGGCGCAGTGCGACCGCCGGCTCAGCGCGATGGCGGCATTGCGTGCGCGGCTCGAGGGCATGCCGCTGGACAGCGAGCCAATCGCGCTACTGCGCGCCTATGACGACCTGTACCTGGTCGGCATGACCGCGGGCAATACCGATGCGATGATCCTGATGAACGTCCATCCGGATGCCGCCATCCGGCAAGCGGGACAGGATTGTGTCCAGCGATCCGGCGCGGCCATGGTGGACATCAGCATGTCTCGCCCGATCTACGAGCGGCTGCAGCAAGTGGAGAAGCGGGGCGTGCCCGCAGAACTGCAGCCGATGCTGGCGCGCCAGCTCGCCAATTATCGCCGCGCCGGGGTGGACAAGGACGAGGCGACGCGCGCCGAGGTAACGAAACTCCAGAACCTGATCATCGCCGACTCCGCGACTTTCGAGAAGAATATCGCGGAGGATAATCGCACCGTGACCGCCCGGCCGGAGGAACTCGACGGCCTTCCCGCGGCTTGGCTTGCGGCGCACCCCGTCGGCGCGGATGGGATGGTGCGGATCGGGATGACCTATCCCGAGGTGTTCCCGCTGCTGAGCAACGCGCGCAGCGCCGAACTGCGTAAGCGAGTGATGACGGCCTTCCAGACCCGCGCTTATCCCGCCAACGCGGCTGTTCTGGGCCGGGTGGTCGAAAATCGCGCGAAACTGGCAACGCTGCTTGGCTATCCTAGCTTTGCCGCACTTGACCTGTCGTCGCGCATGGCGGGGAGTCCGGCGCGGGTAGAGCGCTTCATGGCGGACATCGACGCGGTCGCGCGCCCGGTCGCCGAGGCCGAGATCGCGCGAATGCTTGCGCGGCTGCAACGTGACGACCCCGGCCTCAAGCAGCTCGATGCGTCGAGCGTCAACTACGCGCGCCAGCTGGTGAAGCAGGAGGATTACGCCGTCGATCCAGCGGAGATCCGCCCCTACTTTGCTTTTGACAAGGTGCAGGCCGGCATCTTCGCGCTGACCAGCGACCTGTTCGGCGTCGACATCCGCCCTTGGAAGACAGCGACGTGGCATGCCGACGTCGAGGCGTTCGAGATGGTGCAGGACGGCAAGGTGATCGGCCGCTTCTTCCTCGACATGCATCCGCGACCGGGCAAGTACACTCACGCGGCGCTGGGCTTTGCCCGCTTCGGCGTCGCTGATCGGCAGCTGCCCGTCGCGGTGCTGATGACCCCGTTCACCAAGGGACAGATGGAACATCAGGAGGTCGTCACTTTCCTCCACGAGTTCGGTCATCTCATTCACTGGATCTTTTCCGGTGCGCAGCGTTTCGCCGCGCAAAACGCAGTCGAGCTTGAAGGCGACGTGGTCGAGGCGCCGTCCGCCCTGCTCGAGGAATGGGTGTGGGATTACGAGACGCTTCGCCGCTTCGCCACCAATGACAAGGGCGAGCCGATCCCAGCGACGCTGGTCGCGAACATGAACGCCGGCCGGCGCTTCGGAGAGGGCGCCACCTGGACCCGCCAGCTCGGCTATGCAAATGCGGCGCTGGAGCTCTATTCGGGTGGGCAGCAGGGGGGCGACCTGTCGCGGGTCTTCACGACGGCCTACGACCGCTATGGGCCTGTGCCCAACCCGCCGGGGACGCATGAATATGCGTCGTTCGGCCACGTCATCGGCTATAGCGCGTCCTATTACACCTATGTCTGGTCAAAGGCGCTGGCGAGCGACCTGTTCGGCGAGTTCCGTCGCAACGGGCTCCGCGACCGGGCGACGGCGCTGCGTTACCGGGAGCGTGTGCTGGCGCCGGGCGGCAGTGCATCGATGAACGTCCTGGCGCGCGATTTCCTCGGCCGCGACTGGTCGGTGGATGCGTTCCGACGGGAGCTGCAGGGCACCGAATGACGGGTGATCGGCGCGTGGGCTGATGCGCCAAGGGCTTGAGCTTCAGGGCTTCAGCCACAGGCGGATCACCATGGCGACCGCGCCGACGGCGGCGACGCTCGCGGCCCAGATCAGGGCCATCCAGCCGAGCCGCCGCCAGAGCGGCGCCTCCTGCATCAATGATATCCTTCCGTCGCCACCTTGCCGCGGAATACCCAATAGGCCCAGCCGGTATAGGCGAGGATGATCGGCACCAGTACGCCTGCCCCGATCAGCATGAAGACCTGGCTGCGCTCCGGCGCCGCGGCGTCCCAGATGGTGAGCGCTTCCGGCACCACATAGGGATACATGCTGATCCCGAGCCCGATATAGCTCATCAGGAAAAGCGCGAGCGCCAGGAAGAAGGGCCGCACCTCTCGCCGCTTCTTCAGCGAGCGGTGAAAGGCAAAGGCGACAATCGCGCTCAGCAGCGGCACCTGCGATGTCACGTAAATGGCCGGCGTGCCGAGCCACTTCTCGCGGTAATCCGCATCGAGCCCCAGCGTCGACAGGCTGACGAGGACGATCGCGACCAGCGTCGCGCCGAAGGCGAGCCCGGCGAGGCGGCAGGCATGCGCCTGGGTGCGCCCATCCGTCTTCCAGATCAGCCATGTGGCGCCGAGCAACGCATAGCCGCAGACGACGCTGATGCCGGTGACGAGACTGAACGGGCTGAGCCAGTCGAGCCACTCGCCGGCATAGGCGCGGTTCGACACCGTCACCCCCTGCAGCAATGCGCCGAGGATCACGCCCTGCGAGAAGGCCGCCACGAACGATCCGGCGGTGAAGGCGAAATCCCACCCCGCGCGATGCGCCGGATCGCGCCAGCGTGCCTCGAACGCGACGCCGCGGAAGACGAGCCCCAGCAACATCGCGATGATCGGCGGGTAAAGCGCCGTCATCACCACGCCATAGGCAAGCGGGAAGGCCGCGAAGAGGCCGCCGCCGCCAAGCACCAGCCACGTTTCGTTGCCGTCCCACACCGGAGCGATCGCGTTCATCGCCTGATCGCGTTCCTCGCCCACGGAGAAGGTCGGGAACAGGATGCCGATGCCCAGATCGAACCCGTCCATCACCACATAGGCGAAGACGGCGAAGGCGATGATGAACGCCCAGACGATCGTCAGGTCGACGTTGACGCCCATCGCTCAGGCCCCCGCCAGCTGGGTCGGACCCGGGGTGATCCCCGCCGTGCGGATCGGGCCGGATGCCTCGGTGGGCCGGGGCTCGTGAACCTCGACGCCCTTGTTCATCAGGCGCAGGATGTACCAGGTGCCGAAACCGAACACCGCGAAATAGACGATGATGAAGGCGATCAGCGATGACGCCACCGCGGGCGCCGCGAGCGGGGACACGCTTTGGGCCGTCGTGAGCAGGCCGTAGATGGTATAGGGCTGCCGCCCCACCTCGGTCGTCACCCAGCCGGCGATGACCGCGACGAAGCCGGACGGCCCCATGATCACTGCCGCCCGGTGAAGCAATGGCCAGTCGTACAGGCGGCGGCGCCACCGCGCGTATAGGCTCCACAGGCCGAGCCCGAGCATCCCGACGCCGATCGTCACCATGATGCGGAATGCCCAGAAGACGACGCCGACGGGCGGCTGCCGATCGAGCGGCACCGTATCGAGCCCCGCAAGCGGTGCATCGGGATCATGCTTCAGGATCAGCGACGAGCCCCTGGGTATCTCGACAGCATAGTCGACCCGCTGCTCGGCCGAGTTGGGAATGCCGAAGAGGATCAGGGGCGCGCCATCAGGGTAGCTTTTGAAGTGGCCTTCCATCGCCATCACCTTGGCGGGCTGGTGTTGGAGTGTGTTGAGGCCGTGCATGTCGCCGGCGATGATCTGGATCGGCGCGACGATCGTCGCCATCCACATCGCCATCGACAGCATCTTGCGCGCGGCCGCTTCCGACCGCGGCGACACGGCGATCAATTCCGAGGGATCGGTGCGCACATGCAGCGCGATCAGCCGGCCGCCGCGTTGCTTGAGCAATTGCCACGCGCCGACGCCGCCGACCACGAAGGCGGTGGTGAGATAGGCGGCGAGCGTGGTGTGAAACAGGCGATAGGGGAAGCTGGGATTGAAGATGATCGTGAACCAGTCGGGCCCGGGCACGAACTGCCCGACCGCATTCATCTCGTAGCCCACCGGGGTCTGCATCCAGCTGTTCACGCTGAGGATCCAGATCGCGGAGATCAGCGTACCCAGCGCCACCATCAGCGTGGCGAAGAAATGCAGCGTGCGGCCGACCTTCTGCATCCCGAACAGCATGACGCCGAGGAACCCTGCCTCGAGAAAGAAGGCGGTAAGCACCTCATAGGCCATCAGCGGCCCGATGACGGGGCCGGCCTTGTCCGAGAAGACCGCCCAGTTGGTGCCGAACTGATAGGACATCACGATGCCGGAGACGACACCCATCGCAAAGGCGATGGCGAAGATCTTCACCCAGAAGCGGAACAGATCGAGGTACACCTCCCGCCTGGTCCGCAACCACAATCCTTCCAGCACCGCCAAGTAACTCGCGAGGCCGATGGAGAAGGCAGGGAAGATAAAGTGAAAGCTGACAGTGAAGGCAAACTGGATCCGCGCGAGCATGACGGCATCAAGCGAGTCGAACATCGACCTTTACCCCTCGCACGTTAAAGAAGCCCGTTTAGCGGACCGATCCACGATCTGGATTTATCACGGCGGCAGGGGCTGTGCTTCGGGGAAAGTACCTAGCGCTGCCGGCGAAGGTGTGCCGCGGCGCCCGGTCAATGCCGTAGCGGGGAATTGTGCCGCTCAAACTCCGTGACGAGCGACAAGGATGTCGTACAGGCTGCGGCCGGCCCGCTCCCAAGTGAACGTCTCGGCGCGCGCCTTGCCAAGCGCAACATGGCGTGCGCGAAGTTCTTCGTTGCGGGCAAGTTCGGCAATCGCGTCCCGCCAAGCGGTAGCATCGGTCGGGTCGCACATCATCGCGGCACCTCCGCCGCATATCTCCGGGATGGCGCCGCGGTCACTGACGACCGCCGGAGTTCCAGCCATCATAGCCTCCAGGGGCGGCAGCCCGAATCCTTCCGTCAGAGATGGGAAGGCGAGGCAGAGTGCGTTGCGGAGAAGGTCTGCAAGGGCGCTGTCTCCGATTAGCCCGGCAAACACGACGTTCGAGGGAATGGAGTGGCCTGCCGCCGCAAAGGCTGCGCGATCATCCCCGCCGAACAAAACGAGCGTCAGATCAGCGAGAGCTGGATCAGCGAAGGCCTGAAGCAGAATGCCGATGTTCTTGTGCGGTTTCACGCTGGCTTGGGCAAGAACGTAGCCACGTGGCGGCAGCGGCGGATCGATGGCGGCCTTGGCTGTACCGCCTGAACGAACCTCGCAATGATCGATGCCATTGTAGACGACATCGATCTTGTCGCGCTTCGCAACGCCGAGGGCGGCGATCTCGTCCGCCGAAAAACGCGAAACGGTGAGGATCGTGCGGTGCAGACGCCCGATGATCGGCAGCAGTAACCGGCCTTCCCACCGCGCACGCAGGGAATAGGAGGAGGGCTGGGTGAGGACCTGCAGCCCGTGGATCATCGTGGCGCAATTGCGCTTGAACAGCGGATTGCGATTCTGAAAGCCGACGATCGGGTGCCCTTTTGTGCGCAGCGCCAGAGCAACATTCTCCCACAGATATAGACTGGGCGCGCGGATACGCTCGTAGCGGATCGCCTTGAGAGACGGGATCGGAGAGGTGGGCGTGCGGCCAAGCAACACAACGTCATCAAACGGTTTCATCTTGCCCGGTTCGGCGAAGATTCGGTCAAGCGAGCGAACCAGTTCGAAGGCCACCCGCGAGACACCCCAGAACGGGTTGTTCAAGTTATTCCCGTTGATGAACAGCGTCATGCGGTGGGCCTCACGCGGTGGAAATCGGCATTGTCGGCGCTGGGCGGCTCTGCACGGCCGACAGACGGTGGAGGCGTGGCGCGCTCGTCCCGCAGAACGTGCATGATCGGGGAGAGGCGCCCCTTCAAAAGCGCAACCAAAACAGACCAGGCGATCACAGCTGATGCGATCGACAAAGCGCTCAAGGTTGCCGCATCGCTGACGATCGAGGAGCGCGAGACAATCACTGCAGTCGCGGTGGAAACGACGCCAGGCACGACGGAGAGCAGAAGAAGCCGGACGGCAGGGTAGCGAGCGCCTTGCGCAGCGCGATAGGCCATCAGAATGTAGATGATCGCTGCGATCATCGTGGTACCGCTTGCCACGACCGCCACGGCGACGATCCCGTGATCTGCGCTCGCCAGCAAGCCACCGAGAAGGCAGGCGGAAGCCGAGAGCTGGACGGGCAGCAGCCGACGATGCAGGCCGACCGCCGCGAGGAATGGCGTGGCCACGCCGGACAGCGTGGTCACGACCCGGCCCAGACTGAGAATCGCAACGATCGTCGCGAGGCCGGCCCATGATGGCCCGAGCAACGTAGGCAGAAGCAAATCGCAAACTGCAGCGAGACCACCCAGCGCCGGCACCGCGACGAACAGGCAAAGTGCAGCGATCTTTGGCCAAACGTCAGACGCAGGTCGGCCCGCCGCGATCCGCCGCGCGAAACTTGAGATCGCCACGAGCCGTATTGGCTGGGCGCAGAGATCAGCAACGGCCGCGGTGATGCGGCTGGCCGCGCGGTACATGCCGGTGGCGGCTGGGCTGAGCAGGGCGCCGATGATGAAGTCCGCGCCATAGTTGGAGAAGAGCCCGGTGAGGGACGAGGCATATTGTGGCATCGTCCATCGCGTCACTTCCGCAAGGCGGGGCGCGCTGAAGCCGTCGGACAAGGCAGGACGGGCGAGCGCGCTGAAAGCGACGAACAGCAAGACCGCGCGAAGATAGACCATTGGGACGAGCGCGATGACGCCATAGCCGGCGGCGAGCATCGCGACTGCTACCGCGCCGCCGAACATCTCGACCAGTGCTAGGGAGGTGTAATATCCCATGCTCGTCCCGCGGCGCAGCAGTTGCGCTTCCGACCAGGCGGCGAACGCACCCAACACGTTCGACGGCGCCATCAGCAGGAACAACCAGAGGACGTCACGGCTGCCGAACAGCTCCGGCCAGATCGACAGGATCGCAATCGGCACCAGGGAGCAGGTCGCCGCCGTCAGCACCTTCAGCACGAGGGATTCGCTCGAGTAGCGATGCAGTTCCGGCGTCTGCATCACATATTGGTAGGTCGGGCCGTACAGCATCGTGCGGATGATGGTGACCATCGCCGCGGCGAGCGCGTAGACGCCGAATTGTTCGGGCGAGAGGTAACGCGCCGCCGCGAGAGTGACGATCAACGCCACGCCCTGCCCGGATGCCCGCGCAAGCATGCCCACGCCGAGCCCGAACGCCGGTGCCAACGGCGCGAGCTTGCGATGGACAGTGACGATCATCAGCACAATGGCCGCTTCATGCGGCGGCGCGGCGGGGGCCGGGGCAGGGCAGCCTCACCCAGACGGTGCTTGCGCCACCGGTATCCAACATTCGTAGCATCCACCTGCCCGCGTTGTTCAAGAATTCGAGGCATGGAACTGCAGGCTCAGGCCCTGACGATCATGCCGATGGACGTGGCTTTACGATGATCTTGGCGTAGCCGCCGCCGGATCACGTCCGTTATGGAGGAAGCGTTTGGCCGATGCTCGCGGAGCGCAGGACGTTAGGCGGTTCCGTGGTTCCAGCAAGCGCTGGAAAATCGCCGAGGTTCAACACCTCGGCGAGTAGACGGCGACGCATCAGGCTGACGCGCTAGACTTGTGCCTCAAAGCGAGGGGCCAAGGATGAAACCGCAGGGATCACCGCCGCGCAACATCTGCCAGACGACCGTCGCCAACCACACGAGGAAAGTGCGATCAGGACAAGCGGATCAAGAACGCAGTTGTACCTCTGCCATACCTCTGAGGCTAAGGCTTGGCGTAGGCCTCGCTGCTGCGTGCTGCGACACCGGCGCGCCAGATCTCTACCCTCCGGCCTTCAAGGGAAGGAGCGCTCATGAGCGATCAGGTGACCGGAAAACGCTCGGCGGGCGTTAGTGGGGAAGGCCGCCGAGCAGTAGCCCGTACAGCTACAGGCCCGGGTCGCGGCTTGTTCGTTGCTCGAGACAGGTTTGGCTGCACGTCGTGATCGGCTCAATATGGAAAAAGCTGGGTCACGTTAGTGGCGCGAATGCGGCATTCGTTTGGGAAAAGAATAAGTTAGTGCAACGCAAAGGATGCCGTCGCAGTCAGGCACCGACTTCAAAGCACTACGGCGCCGGTAAGTGTGACCAGCGACACTGCGAAGAGCAGCCCGAGGTTCAGCCACATCAGCCGTTCGGCATTGTCTCTTTCACGCATGGCCTCGATTCCTGTGATGAGCCGCCTTTTTGCACCTTTCGCGCAGAGTCGAGCGAGCGGGGCGCGACGAAGCGGCGACAAAATGACTGCGGCGCATGCGCGGTGTCTTGGCGCTTCATAACCCAGTTGAGTGAGCGGCGGCGGAATTTCTGCTGTGAACTTTGTCAGCCTTATGAGTCGGATGACGGGAGCGGTGCCGTGATGAGCGACCAGCATTATTATTACGATCGGGCCGAGCAGGAGCTGGAGATGGCGCAGAAAGCGTCCTGCCCGGAGGCGGTGAAGGCGCATTACACGCTGGCCGGGTTTTACCTCGATCGCGTGCACGGCGGGCCGCAGGAGCCGGCCAAGGACGGTCAATCGCGGTCGGAAATGGGTGAATACCGGTGACGATTGGCAGGTGATGCGCACCGACGGCACGAACATGCGCGCCGATGGTTGGTGATGGGTGCAACAATCACGGGAGCGCGACATGTCTGAGAAAGAGCCGATGCAGGCCGATGGCGCAGCGGGCGCCGGGAAGACCAGCGCCAGCGATGCCGAGCCGCCGAACAAGCAGGGCGAATCGCAGGGCGGCGCCTATCCCAACCCGCATACCGGCAAGAAGCCCGGCGACTTCACCGGCGGCCAATCCGTGCAGGGTTACCACGGCACGGGCCAATTGGGCGACGAGAAGGTCGGCGAGCAGCCTAACGCAGGGTCGCGGCGCGACTAACCGGCCGGCGGTGCTTGCGGAGCGCCGCTTGCTCGGCGATGACTGGCTGGGCAGCGGCCATCCGTGCCGCACGCGGGAGGGAAGGCCATGCTCGTCGTTCACCACCTTGGCCTGTCCCAATCGGAACGAATCGTCTGGCTGTGCGAGGAACTGGGCCTCGATTACGAGCTGAAGCGATACGATCGGCGTGCCGACAACCGGCTGGCGCCGGACGATTACAAGGCGCTTCACCCGATGGGCATCGCGCCGATTATAGAGGCGGACGGCGTGGTGCTGGGCGAGAGCGCCGCGATCTGCGAGTTCATCAACACGCGCTATGGCGACGGGCGGCTCGCGCCGGCTCCGGATGATCCCGATTATCCCGATCACCTGTTCTGGTTTCACTGGTCGAACGCGACCTACATGACGACCAAGATGATGGGGGCCGCGATCGCGCTTGGCGGCGGCGATCCGGCGAAGGTGGGCTTCGTCGGGCAGCGCGCCGAGCGCAGCCGCGAGCTGATGGAATGGCGGCTGGGGCAGGTGCCGTTCTTCGGTGGCCGCAACCTGACCCTGGCGGACATCATGATGGTCTATACGCTGACGACGTCCCGCGCCTTTGGCGGTGCGGCGCCGACGGGACTCCCCAATGTGCGGGCGTATCTCCAGCGGATTGCCGAGAGGCCGGCCTATCAGCGCGCGATGGCGAAGGCCGAGCCGGGGATGGCGCCGATGATCGACTGAGCGTTCGCGCTCGTCACGCAGAAGAAGCGGGACCCCGGCTCGGGGCCCGGGGTGACTGTCTACAGGCAGGAATTAGCGGCGCTGGACGCGGGTGACGTGGCCCATCTTGCGGCCGGGGCGGACCTCGCGCTTGCCGTAGAGGTGCAGATGCGCGCCCGGCTCGGCGAGGATGTCGGCCCAGCGATCGGCCTGATCGCCGATGAGGTTTTCCATCACCACGCCGGTGCCCGTAAGCGCCGTGTCGCCGAGCGGCAGGCCGCAAATGGCGCGCACATGGTTCTCGAACTGCGAGGTAACCGAGCCTTCGATCGTCCAGTGGCCGGAATTGTGCACCCGCGGCGCCATTTCGTTGAAGATCGGGCCGTTCGGCGTGGCGAAATATTCGCAGGTCAACACGCCGACATGGCCGAGCGCATCGGCGATGCGGCCGGTGAGCGCGGCAGCCTCGGTCCACAGCGAGGCGATCTGCGGCGGGGCGGGCACGGTGGAGCGGGCGAGGATCGCGTCCTCATGCTCGTTCCACGGCGGCGGATAGCTGACCATCCGCCCATCGCAATCGCGCACCAGCACGATCGAGAATTCATGGGTGAAGTCGACGAACGCCTCGAGCACGGCGGGCCCGTTGATCGCGCTCCACGCGGCATCGGCATCGGCCGGCGAGTGCAGCCGCACTTGGCCCTTGCCGTCATAGCCCATGCGCGTCGTCTTGAGCACAGCGGGCGTGCCGATTTCAGCAATGGCGGCGTCGAGCGCCTCGCGCGAATCGACCGCCGCCCACCGCGCCGGCGTGCCGCCGACGTCAGCGACGAACTGCTTTTCGGCGAGGCGATCCTGCGCCACGCGCAGGCTGGCGGGAGAGGGATGGACGGGCACGCGATCAGCGAGCCATTCCACCGGCCCGGCCGAGATATTCTCGAACTCGTAGGTGACGACATCGCATTGCGCGGCGAAATCGGCGAGCACGATGCGGTTGTGGTAATCGGCGCGGGTGAGCGAGGAGGCGGTCTGCGCCGCGACGCTTTCCCGGTCCGGCGCCAGCACATGGGTGCGATAGCCGAGCTGGGCGGCGGCAGTCGCGATCATCCGGCCCAGCTGGCCGCCACCGAGGATGCCGATCGTCGAGCCGGGGGGCAGCGGCGTCATTCGGGCGACTCCGCCACGCTGTCGGTTTGCGCCTTGCGCCAGGCGACGAGCCGCTCCGCCAGCGCAGCATCGCCGGTTGCCAGGATCGACGCGGCGAAGAGGCCGGCGTTGATCGCGCCGGGCTTGCCGATGGCGAGCGTGCCGACCGGGATGCCGCCAGGCATCTGAACGATCGACAGCAGGCTATCCATGCCCTGCAGCGCCTTGGATTCGACCGGCACGCCGAGCACCGGCAGATGCGTCATCGAGGCAGCCATGCCCGGCAGATGCGCGGCGCCGCCGGCGCCGGCGATGATCACCTTCAGGCCGCGATCCGCCGCGCCGGTGGCATAATCATACAGCCGTTGCGGGGTGCGATGCGCCGATACGACGCGGGTTTCGTAAGCGACGTCGAGGGCGGCCAGCGTCTCCGCTGCATGCCGCATGGTTTCCCAATCGGACGTCGAGCCCATGATAATGCCGACCAGCGCCATTTCCGGCGGTTAGCGAGGGGCGCCGGGCAGGGCAACAGGAAGGTGCGGTCTCGATCGTTTCGCGTGCGTCCGTCTCCCGCAGAAGAGAGCGGACGCCAGCGATGTCAGTCCCGCGCGGCCGGGTTAAGCGCGAGCACGCGCTGGACGTCGCGCTCGATCACCCGCGCGGTGACTCGTTCGATCAGGCGCTGCGCGCTGCGCCACGGGCGAAGATCCCCCTCACGCTGGCGATGGCCGTCGATCAACCGGCTGCCCCAGCTATCGATCGCGCCTTCGGGCAGCGTGGCGCGCTCCCCGGCCAGCACCAGCGAGGGGAAGGGCAGGGCCACGGCGGGCGAGGCGAAAGCCTCGCGATCGCGCGCGCCTTCCGCCGGGGGATCGAACATCAGCGCGCCGGCCACGCGCGAGACATAGCTGCGCGGGGTGAGGCGTGCCCACCAGGAAGCGGCGTGACAGCCGATCCCTTCCGCCACCAGCACCACGGCGCGATCGGCCCGCATCACCGCCGCATCGAGCTGTGCGGCCCAGATCGACCGGCGGCCTTCATGATCGAGCGCGACATGATCGTCGCCGAAGCTGGGCCAGCGCAGCCGCGCGTTCCAGGCGGGCGCTTCCACCCCGGGAGCAGCGATGGTGATGATCGAGAATCGACTCGGCATCGGCAGGACGGCGGTGGACATGGTGATCTTCCCCGGTTCTTGCGTAACGACTGTTATGCCACGCAGCGGGCATGGGCCGCAATCGGGAAGCGGCCTTATGCTACAGCAGTGTTGCCTGATCCGCGATCACACGGCACGGTCCGCCGCCGTCAAAGGGGGAAATGAATGTTCGGTCCGCGTAAGTCGTTGGAGTCTGTCACACAGCATCAAGCGGGACAGACGCTCGCCAAGACCTTGTCCTGGCCGCACCTGATCGCGCTGGGGGTAGGCGCGATCGTGGGTACCGGCATCTACACGCTGATCGGCGTCGGCGCGGAGCGCGCCGGGCCGGCGGTGATCCTGGCCTTCGTGATCGCGGGCGCCGTCTGTGCCTGCGCGGCGCTTGCCTATGCCGAGCTGGCGACGATGATCCCGGCGGCGGGCAGCGCCTACACCTTCAGCTATGCCGCGCTTGGCGAGGCACTGGCGTGGATCGTGGGGTGGAGCCTGATCCTGGAATATTCGCTGGCCTGCGCGACCGTTGCGGTCGGCTGGTCGGGCTATCTCGTCGGGTGGATCCAGTCTGCCGGCGTCGTCTTGCCCGCCGCCTTGCTGAGCGGACCGCACGCCGGCGGGATCGTCAACCTGCCCGCGGTGCTGGTGGCGCTGAGCGTCATGGGCCTGCTGATTGCCGGCACGCGGGAAAGCGCCACGCTCAACATCGTGCTGGTGGTAATCAAGCTGACCGCGCTGGCGGTGTTCATCGCCTTCGCGCTGCCGGCGTTCAACGCCGACAACCTCTCGCCGTTCATGCCCTATGGCTTCGGCTCGGTGGAAACCGGCGGCGAGAAGCGCGGCGTGATGGCGGCGGCGGCGATCGTGTTCTTCGCCTTCTATGGCTTTGACGCGGTAGCGACGTCAGCCGAGGAAGCGAAGAACCCGGGGCGGGACCTGACGATCGGCATCGTCGGATCGATGCTGGTCTGCACTTTGATCTACATGCTGGTCGCGGTGGCCGCGATCGGCGCGCTGCCGTTCCTCAGCCTCGCCAATTCGCCCGAGCCGCTGGCGCTGGTGCTGCGTGCGCTGGACAAGCCGATGGCGGCTTATCTGATCGCGCTGGCCGCGGTCATCGCGCTGCCGTCGGTGATCCTCGTGATGATGTACGGCCAGAGCCGCGTGTTCTTCACCATGGCGCGTGACGGCCTGCTGCCGCGTCGGCTGGCGAGCGTCAGCCCGCGGACCGGCGCGCCGACGCTGATCACGCTGGTGACGGGTGCGTCGATCGCGATCGTCGCCGGCCTCTTCCGGCTCGATGAAATCGCCGAGCTGGCCAACGCCGGCACGCTGCTGGCGTTCATCGCGGTTGGCGCGTGCCTGATGGTGCTGCGCAAGCGGGCGCCGGATGCGCCGCGCCTGTTCCGCTGTCCGCAGCCTTATCTGGTGGGCACGCTGGCGATCGTCGGCTGCCTCTATCTGCTGTTCAGCCTGCCCTCGTCGACGATGGTTCGCTTCGTGATCTGGAACCTCGTCGGCCTGTCGATCTACTTCCTTTATGGCCGCCGCCACAGCCTGGAAGGGAAGGCTACGGCCAGCGGAAGCTGAGGCTGGTTTCCCCCTCCGGCACGCCGGAGGGGCCGAAGCGGCGCTCGATGACGATGCCGGCGCCGGCGGCATCCACGGCCACGACCGTGCTGCAGCGGGTGCCATAGACGCTGTCGCGGATGAACACGGGGCGTTCGCCGGGGACGGCGGGCGCCTCGTCCGCGAGGAGAGCGAGCAGCGCCTCCACGGGGCGGGCGTGGTCCAGCCATTCGCCGAGCGCGGCGGTGAGCGTGCGGGTGCGCGGCGAGGGCGGATCGAGCGGGCCGTTCGAAATGCCGTGCAGCCCGGGCTCGAGCGCGCGGTGCAGCGGGGCCGGCTGGTTGGTGCGGAACTGGGCGCCATGCCGGTCGCTGGTGATCAGGCTGAAGCCGCCGAATGCGGCGAGGCTGTCGTCGGCGGGCAGGCTGCCGTCGCCCAGGTAATCGGCCACCAATGCGCCGCGGGTGGGCGCATTGGGCCCACGCGGATGGCCGGCGACGTTGGTCAGCACGGCGAAGCGGCCTTCCTCGGACACCCCGATCCAGCCGCCGCCGGACATGAGATCGCGCCCGGCGAGGATGTGCGGCGCGTCATCCCATCGCGCCAGCGGGGCGGCGGGGCGGGCGTGGAACTCATCGCGGTTGCCCACCACCACCAGCGGCCAGCGCGGATCGGCGGCGAGCGCAAGGGCGACGACGCACATCAGCCGCGCACCGGGCGAAGGGCGGTCATCCCACGAACGCCCGGTCGCGCAGCCCGCGCCACACGCGCAGCGCCTGCACCGTTTCCCTGACGTCATGGACGCGCAAGAGCTGGACGCCGGCTTCCGCCCCCTTCAGCGCCAGCGCGACCGAGCCGCCGAGCCGCTCGCCGACCGGCGCCTCGTTCGACAGCGCGCCGATCAGGCGCTTGCGACTGGCGCCGAGCATGATCGGGCAGCCGAGGCCGTGGAAGATGGCGAGGTCGTTGATCAGCGCGAGATTGTCCTGCAGCGACTTGCCGAACCCGATGCCCGGATCGACGATGATGTGCGACCGATCGACCCCTGCCGCGACCACCGCCTCGACGCGTGCCTCGAGCCAGTCGAACACCTCGGTGACGACGTTGCGATAGCCGGTGCCGCCGTGCGGGCCCTTGGCGGGATCGGGCGAGTGCATCAGGATCACCGGGCAGCCGGCGCGCACGACTACCTGGACCGCACGCTCGTCCCACAGCAATGCGGACACGTCGTTCACGATCTGCGCGCCGGCGGCGAGCGCCCGCTCCATGACCAGCGCCTTGCGCGTGTCGATCGAGACGAGCGCGCCGGCGGCGATCAGCCGCTCGATGACAGGGGTGACGCGCTTCACCTCATCCTCTTCCCACACGAGCGCAGCCCCGGGGCGGGTCGATTCGCCGCCGACGTCTATCATCGCGGCGCCGTTTTCGGCCATGATCATGCCGGCGGTGGCGGCGGCGGCGGGATCGTCGCGCGTGGCGCCGCCGTCGGAGAAGCTGTCCGGCGTCATGTTGAGGATGCCGGCGACGAGCGGCTGGTCGAAGCGCAAGGTACGCTCGCCGAGCGCGAGGGCGGGGCGCGGGGCGGTGATGCGGGCGTGGAGCAGCGCGGCGCGCTCGCCGAGCGCGGCGATCTCGGTGACCGGCACGACGCGCCTGGCGCCGTGCTCGATCACCTCATAGGCGGCGAACCACTGCATGCCGCCGGCGAGGCGCGCGACGGCGCCGTCGGGATAAGCGAAGGGGGCGTCGACGAACTGGATCGGGCGCAGGTGCATATCGGCCCCTTGGCGCAGCGCGGCCCGCGCCGCACGCAATTAGATCTGCGTTGCCAGCAAGTATGTCTGGCGGAGCGCGTCGATCGGCTTCAGCGCGCCGTCCGCCTCGTAATGCCAGAACGTCCAGCCGTTGCACGCCGGCGCGCCCTGCAGCGTCGCGCCGAGCTTGTGGATCGAGCCTGCCGCGCCGCAATCGCTGGCGAGGCTGCCGTCGGCGCGGACGGTGGCGCGGAAGCGGCGCTTCGCATCGGTCACCACGCTGCCGGCGGGGAGATAATCATTCTCCACCAGCACGCCGAACGCGACCTTGGGCTGCTGACGCGGGCTCTGCATCGTGGTGAGCGCCGATTCGTCGAGCGGCAGCGCGGCCGTGATCCGCTGGCGAGCGGCGTCGATGTAATCCGTCTCGCGCTCGATCCCGATCCAGTGGCGGCCGAGGCGCTTCGCGACCGCGCCGGTGGTGCCGGTGCCGAAGAACGGATCGAGCACCACGTCGCCCGGCTTCGTGCAGGCGAGCAGGATGCGGTACAGCAGCGCTTCGGGCTTCTGCGTCGGGTGCACCTTGTGGCCGGCGGCGTCCTTCAGCCGTTCCTGACCGCCGCAGATCGGGAATTCCCAGTCCGAGCGCATCTGGATCTCGTCGTTCAGCGTCTTCATCGAGCGGTAGTTGAAGGTGTATTTCGCCTTCTCGCCCTTCGACGCCCAGATGAGCGTTTCGTGCGCGTTGGTGAACCGCGTGCCGCGGAAATTGGGCATCGGGTTGTTCTTGCGCCAGACGATGTCGTTGAGGATCCAATAGCCCAGATCCTGCACCGCCACGCCGACGCGGAAGATGTTGTGATAGCTGCCGATCACCCAGATCGTGCCGTCGTCCTTGAGGATGCGGTGCGCCTCGGCCAGCCAGGCGCGGGTGAACGCATCATAGGCGGCGAAGGTATCGAACTTGTCCCATTCGTCCGTCACGGCATCGACGTGGCTGCCGTCGGGGCGGAACAGCTCGCCTCCCAGCTGCAGATTGTAGGGCGGATCGGCGAAGATCATGTCGACCGACTTGGCCGGCAGCGCGCGCATGTGCGCGATGCAATCCCCCATGAGGATCTCGTCCAGCGGCAGCGGCGCGACCGGAGCCGCTGCCGGCTCGGCCTTTGCACTGCGTACCCGCGTTTTAACCATGACCCCCATCGATTCCCCCTTTTCGCACGCGATGGTCGCCGCGGCGTGGACTCGGCGTCAAGCGAGCATTGGTTAACGCTTTTTCCTGTGATCGCGTTAACGACGCGGAACATTTGGTGGACCGCCCCAGATGTAGAGTCCGGCGCCGTCGGTTGACTCAAACTATGGGGTGTGGCGCGAAAGACCCACAGTGGCAGAACAGTTTGCGCGACCGGTGCGAAACTGCGCCGATGCAGCGGCGACGGCCCGTGTTCGGCCAAAGCGCGGCGATGGGCGGGGCATCCATAGCCCTTGTTCGAGGCCCAATCGTAATGCGGATATGATTCGTGATGGGCGAGCATGATCGTGTCGCGGGTGTGCTTGGCGACGATCGAGGCGGCGGCGATCGAGCGGCTGAGCGCATCCCCGCCGACGATCGGTGTCGCGGCATAGCCCCAGCGCGGCAGGCGATTGCCGTCGACCAGCACATGGCCCGGCGCGCAGCCGAGCGTGGCGGCGACCTGATCCACCGCGAGCGTCATCGCCTTCATCGTCGCCCAGTAGATGTTGAGCGAATCGATCTCGTCCGCCTCGACGATCCCGATGCCGACCACGGCGCAATCCTTCAGCCGGCCGCACAGCCGCGCGCGCTCACTGGCGGGAAGCTTCTTCGAATCGTCGATCCCGCGCGGCACGCCCTTGTCGGGGAGAATTACCGCCGCGGCGACGACCGGGCCGGCGAGCGGACCGCGGCCGGCCTCGTCGACGCCGACGACGGGGGCGAGATACAGGCGTTCGTGCTTCAATCCGGGCATGATGCCAGCCGCCATGGCGGGAAGCGGCGGTTCTCGCCAGCGGTGTAGAGACAAAGCGCGTTGCCGGCGGGATCGGTGAGGCGCGCCTCGCGCCAGCCCCATGACTGGTCGACCGGATCCGCAACCGTGATGCCGGCGTTGCGCGCCGCAGCGACGGCGGCGTCGAGATCGGCGACCTCAAGGAAGACGAGCGGCTTGCCGTCGATCTCCCCCGTCGCCTCGATCGAGAGCGTGGTGCCGCCGGCGCTCTCGAAGCGGGCGTAGCGCCCGGCGCTGTCGACGATCGGGGTGAGCCCGAGCGCCGCGTAGAAGGCGAGGCTGGCGGCGTGGTCGGTCGCGGGGAGCGTCACCTGGTTGGGCGTGGCGCCGCCGAGATCACAATCGAGGCGGACCTTGTGGTGGCCCATCGGGCCGTGGCCGGTGCCGACGCCCGGCGCTTCATGAAGCGCGATCCGGACGAAGGTGCGGGCGCGGGCGATCGCGTGCGGCAGCGGGAGACCGCGGGCGAGCCCCTCGGCGATGGCGCTTGCCAGCGTGCAGCCGGTGCCATGGGTGTGGCGTGTTTCGATGCGCCTGCCCGTCCAGACCATGTCGAAACCATCCGGCAGGATCAGATTGTCAGCCACCAGATCCTGCGGTTCGCCGGCCGGCAGCAGCACCTGACCGGTAACATCCGGCGCGAGGTGGCCACCTTTCGCCAGCACCGCCGCGCCGCTCGTCGCGGCAAGTTCCCGACCCGCGACCAGCGCATCACCTTCCGACGAGACCGCCAGGCCAGTGAGCGCCGCCAGTTCGGGTGCGTTCGGCGTAATCACCGTCGCAAGCCGCATCAGGCGGTCGAACGCGGCGATCGTGGCTTCGTCGGCCAGCACCGAGCCCGAGGTGGCGATCATCACCGGATCGAAGACGACCGGCACGCCGGCCAGCTGCTCGAGCACATCGGCCACGGCATGGGCGGTTTCCGCCGAGCCGATCATGCCGATCTTCACCGCATCGACGCCAATGTCATCGATACAGACGCGCATCTGCTGTGCGACCATCGCGGCCGGGATCGGATGGACGCCCTGAACGCCAAGCGTGTTCTGCGCGGTGATCGCGGTGATCGCCGTCATCGCATGGCTGCCCAGCATGGTGACGGTGCGGATGTCCGCCTGGATGCCGGCGCCGCCGCCGGAATCGGAGCCCGCGACGATGAGAATCCGCGCCGTCATCGACGATTGCAAAAAACGAATGTTGAGGAAGTTGAGGCGATGGCGCGTTTTTTTCCAACGCCCTCAACATTCGCGGATGTCTGCGGATGCGACGCGCGCAGCCGGGCGGCAGGAAGAAGGGCGGTGGCCATTTGGGCGATTAGATCACGATCGGGGGACGTAGGACAGGGGGGCGGGCGCAAGCCTTCGGTCCGAAGGTGGCCCCGATCCCTCCTTAGACCATGTTCGGGGCGAACGGCGACGCTCAGCCCTTGAAGTGGCGCTGGGTGGAGGCGGGGTGCTTCTTCAGCGCGGCGCCGACGCGGGCTGGGCGATCAACCAGTTCGCCGCCGCAGTTCGGGCAGCGTTCGTCGAGATCGTCGGCGCATTCCGCGCAGAAGGTGCATTCGAACGAGCAGATGAAGGCACCGCCCTCATCGGGCGGAAGATCCGTGCCGCAGCGTTCGCAATCGGGGCGCATTTCGAGCATGGGGCGAGCTTACGCCAGGCGATCGGGCTGCGCCACCATCAGCGCGTCGAGGAACTGGCGCACCTCGCCCTCGATCGGCACCGGGCGGCCGGTGGGCAGATGGACGTTGACGCTGACGAGCTCGATCACGTTGCAGAGCTCACCATGCTGGTTGGCGAGTTCGAAGCGCTTGGTGATGCTGGACGTCCCGATGCGATCGATCCGGACCGAGGCATCGACCGTATCGCCGTACATCAGCGGCTTCAGATAATCGACGTTGGCGCGGCGGACGTGGAATTCCATTTCGCGCCATGTGTCCCCCAGCGCGTCGGCGATCCCGGTCCAGTCCCAGTATTCGGTGACCGCGACATCGGCATATTCGAGGTAGCGCGAGTTGAAGACGACGCGCTGGCCGTCGATTTCCGCGTAGCGCACCTTGAAGGCGGTGGAGAAGGCGAAGCCGGGGCGGGGCATTTGATGGTCCTGCGTATCGATTGAATGATGTGGGCGCGCGCTATCGCGCCTGGCGCCCGGCGGGACAAGCTTGCTGCCGCGTGAGCGACGTCAGAAGATCAGTTTCAGGCCGACGATCGCGAGGGTGGTGGCGAGTATGGGGGTGAGCACCCGATCGGTGACGCGCGAGGCGATGATGCTGCCGAGGATGATGCCGGGGATGGAGCCGGCGAGCAGCGAGACGAGCAGCATGGGATCGACCGAGCCGAGCCACCAATGGCCCATGCCGGCGATGAGGGTGAGCGGCACGGCATGGGCGATGTCCGACCCGACCAGCCGGTTCACTGGCGCCTTGGGATAAAGGATCAGCAGCGCCGTCATGCCGAGTGCGCCGGCGCCGACCGAGGTGAGCGAGACGAGCACGCCGAGGATCGCGCCGAGCAGGATGGTGAGACCAACGAGGCGCCGCGCGCTCATGCCGCGGAAGGCGGGCGCGACGCGCGCGACGATGCGGACGCGGAAGAAGGTGGCAAGCGCGGTCAGCACCAGGGCGATGCCGAGCACGACGGTGATCGTCGCCCCGGTATCTGAATCGTGTGTGCCGGCGCGGCTCAGCACCAGCAACGTCACCGCGGCGGCAGGGAGGCTGCCGATGGCGAGCCGGCGGACGATCGCCCAGTCCACCGTGCCGCGAAGGCCATGGACCGCGCCGCCGACCGTCTTGGTCGCCGAGGCGTAGAGAAGATCGGTGCCGACCGCGGTCGCCGGGTGGAAACCGAACGCCAGCACCAGTAGCGGCGTCATCAAGGAGCCGCCGCCGACGCCCGTCAGCCCGACCAGCAGGCCGACGAGGACGCCGGCCAGCGAATAGAGCGGATTATACGCGTCCATCCGCCCGCCGCCTGATGGCTACGATCGGGCGAAGGAGCGTCGAACCCGGACCAGGGCCGGGCGGACGGGATTGCGCCGCGGCGGGGTGGCTCAAACGGCGTTCCGTGCCGGGGTGTTGACGCCCATGCTGGCGAGGTAGCGCTTCACGTTGCGCGCCGCCTGGCGCAGCCGCTGCTCGTTCTCGACCATCGCGATGCGCACGAAGCCCTCGCCATTCTCGCCGTAGCCGACGCCGGGCGCGACCGCGACCTTGGCATGGGTGAGCAGTTGCTTCGAAAATTCGAGGCTGCCGAGATGCGCGAGCGCGGGCGGCAGCGGCGCCCAGGCGAACATCGAGGCGCGCGGGGAGGGAATGTCCCACCCGGCGCGGGCGAAGCTTTCCACCATCACGTCACGGCGCTTGTGATAGAGCTTGCGGTTCTGCTCGACGATATCCTGCGGGCCGTTAAGCGCGGCGCAGGCGGCGGCCTGGATCGGCGTGAAGGCGCCGTAATCGAGATACGACTTCACCCGTGTCATGGCAGCGATCAGCGTCTTGTTGCCGACCGCGAAGCCGATGCGCCAGCCGGCCATCGAATAGGTCTTCGACAAGGAGGTGAATTCGATGGCGACGTCCTTCGCGCCCTTCACCTGCATGATCGAGGGCGTCGGGTTGCCGTCGTAATAGAGCTCGGAATAAGCGAGGTCGGAGATGATCCACACCTGGTTCTCGCGCGCCCAGGCGACGAGCCGCTCGTAGAAGGCGAGATCCACCGCCTCCGCCGTCGGGTTCGACGGGTAATTGACGACGAGGATGCTGGGGCGCGGCACGGTAAAGTTCATCGCGCGTTCGAGGCTGTCGAAATAATGCTCGTCCGGCGTCGTCGGCACGGCGCGGATCGTGGCGCCGGCGATGATGAAACCGAAGGTGTGGATCGGGTAGCTGGGGTTGGGCGCGAGCACCACGTCGCCCGGCGCGGTGATCGCGGTGGCGAGGCTGGCGAGCCCTTCCTTGGAGCCCATGGTGACGACCACCTCGGTTTCGGGATCGACATCGACGCCGAAGCGGCGGCCGTAATAATTGGCCTGGGCACGGCGCAGGCCCGGAATGCCCTTCGACGCGGAATAGCCGTGCGCATCGGGCTTCTTCGCCACTTCGACCAGCTTGTCGATGACATGCGCCGGCGGCGGCAGATCGGGATTGCCCATGCCCAGATCGATGATGTCCTCGCCGCCCGCGCGCGCCGCGGCCCGCATCGCGTTGACTTCGGCGATGACGTAGGGCGGCAGGCGCTTCATGCGGTAGAATTCTTCGGACATGGGAATCCCTCTTGCTGGGACATGCGGCATAGACCTTGCCGTGCCGGAGCGAAAGCAGGGAGGCTATCGCTCGCCCATAGCCACGCTATGCTGTGCGGCGAGAGGGATTGATGACCGACGAGCCAGCGACGCCGAGTTCAGAGAAGCCAGAGCGTCGTGACATGCCCGGATGGGCGGAGACGCTGGGCGCGGGCGCCGGCGGGGGCGCGATGCCGAGCCTCGCGGACCTCCAGCACTGGACCTGGGTGATGGGCCGTGCGCAGCAGATGATGCTGGAGCAGGGGCTGGCGATGGCGAAGGCGGCGCCCGCCACGCCCGCGGCCAATCCCTTCGCGCAGCAGGTGCAGGATTTCTGGGCCGACAGCCTGTCGCTGTGGCAGCGCTTCCTCGATCCGGCCGCGCCCCGGCCCGAGGAGCCGGCGGCGCAGGCGGCGGACAAGCGCTTCCGAGGCGAGGCGTGGCGCGCGAACCCGGTGTTCGACTGGATCCGGCAATCCTATTTCATGATTGCCGACCATATGCTGCGCGGGATCGACGCGATCGAGGGCGTGGACGAGGCGCGCCGGGCGCAGCTGCGCTTCGCGGCGCGCGGCTTCGTCGACGCGATGAGCCCGAGCAACTTCGCGCTGACCAACCCCGAGGTGATCGCCAAGACGGTCGAGACCAGGGGCGAGAACCTGCTGAAGGGCATGCAGCACATGCTGGCGGACCTGGCGCGCGGGCAGCTGACCCACACGCCGGGCGACGCATTCGAGGTGGGCCGCAACCTGGCGACCACGCCGGGCAAGGTGATCCACCGCACGCCGCTGTACGAGCTGATCCAGTACACGCCGACCACGCCGGACGTGCTGGCGACCCCGCTCGTCATCTTTCCGCCGTGGATCAACCGTTTCTACATCCTGGACCTGACGCCCGAGAAGAGCTTCATCCGCTGGTGCCTGGACCAGGGGATCAGCGTGTTCATGGTCTCGTGGAAATCGGCCGATGCGTCGCTGGCCCACGTCACATGGGACGATTATGTCGGCGCGCAGGTGGAGGCGGTGGACGTGATCCGCGAGCTGCTCGACGTGCCGTCCGTCCACGCCATCGGCTATTGCGTGGCGGGGACGACGCTGGCCGCGACGCTGGCGCTGCTCGCCGCAAGGGGCGAGGCGGACAAGGTGAAGAGCGCGACCTTCTTCACCGCACAGGTCGATTTCGCACGCGCCGGGGACCTCAGGAACTTCATCGACGACGATCAGATGAAGCTGGTCGAGACGCTGGCGCCCGAGGGGTTCCTCGACGGGCGCTACATGGCGGCGACGTTCAACCTGCTGCGCGGGCGCGACCTCATCTGGAACTACGTCACCAACAATTACCTGCTCGGCAACGATTACGCGCCGTTCGACCTGCTGCACTGGAATGGCGACACGACCAACCTGCCGGTGAAATGGCACATGGCGTATCTGCGCGACCTGTATCGCGACAATCTGCTCGTCTCGCCCGGTGCGATCGCCGTGCAGGGCGTGCCGCTGGACCTGACGCGGGTGAAGACGCCGTCGTTCGTGCAGGCGGGGCGCGAGGATCATATCGCGCCGGCGGAAAGCGTGTTCGAGATCACCCGGCATTTCCGCGGGCCGGTCACCTTCCTCCTCGCCGGATCGGGCCATATCGCCGGCGTCGTGAACCCGCCGGCGGCGCAGAAATATCAGTACTGGACCAATGGCGCGCCGGTGCAGTCGCTGGACGAGTTCGTCGCGGGCGCAACCGAGACCAAGGGCAGCTGGTGGCCGCACTGGCTAAAATGGCTGCGCGGCCATGGCGGAGAAACGGTGCCGGCGACGGGCGCGCGGGTGCCGGGGGGCGGCCGGCTGGCTGCGATCGAGGACGCGCCGGGAAGTTACGTGCGTGCTCGGTGAGCGGCGAAGTAACGCGCGATACTTTGCTGCGCCGCACAAATAGCATTGAAACTTCGCCCGAAAAGGCTTATTGTGCGTTGCAGCATAAGGAGCCGTGTGCATGTCCGACACTTCTGCGACGCCGACCAGCCTCGACGAAATCGTACCCGCGGTGGCCGATAACGGCCCCAGCCCTGTGCCCCCGGTGCTGAAGGCGCCGGCGAGGAAGTCGGCCTTCAAGAAGCCGATCGGGACGGACACGGACGAGATCATATCGCCGGCGGCCGTCGACAATGATGACGCCGCAGAGCCGGCGACCCGCAGCGCGAAGGAATTCAAGATGGTCGAGACGATCGAAGCAATGACGGAGAAGACCAAGGCCGCGTTCGCCGAGGTGAACGAGCGTGCCAAGGCACAGATGGAAAAGGGCGTGGAGACGATCCAGGAGATCGGCGCGTTCAACAAGGGCAATATCGAAGCGGTGGTGGAATCCTCGAAGATCGCCGCCAAGGGCTTCGAGCAGATGGGCCAGAATGCCGCTGCCTATGCCAAGAGCTCGTACGAGCAGGCGACTGCCGCGTTCCGCTCGATGGCGAGCGTCACCTCGCCGACCGATCTGTTCAAGCTGCAGAGCGACTTCGCGCGCGCGTCCTTCGATGCGTTCGTCGCGGAAACCTCGCGCTCGACCGAAGCGGCGCTGAAGTTGGCGGGTGAGATCGCGCAGCCGATCTCGAACCGCGTCGCGCTGGCGACCGAGAAGATGAAGGTCGCCGCGTAACCGCGCGCACCTGATTACAGGCGATGAAAGGGCGGTTGCTGCACGGCGGCCGCCCTTTTTTCTTGGCCCGAGCGCAAACCGCGGCCTTGCCCTTGCCGGTGAGCTTGCCATATTTTGGCGCGTGACAATGACCTACCCGATCAGCATGGCCGAACGACGTGAAGATGGCGGTGAGGGCACCGGTATCGGCGTGGCGACTCGCACCCGTGCGAAGACCAAGCAGCCGACCCCCTATCGCGTGTTGATGCTCAACGACGATTACACGCCGATGGAATTCGTCGTCCTTTGCCTGCAGCGCTTCTTCCGCATGAATGCCGAGGAAGCGACGCGCGTGATGCTTCACGTCCACCAGAAGGGCGTCGGGGTGTGCGGCGTGTTCAGTTATGAAGTAGCGGAGACCAAGGTGGGGCAGGTGATGGATTTCGCCCGCGCCAACCAGCACCCGCTGCAATGCACGCTGGAAAAGGCGTAAGCGCCTGACCGCCGCGCCGGCGATGCTGCTGTTGCCGATGCTGCTGCTCGCCGGCGCAGAAGCGGAGGTGCCGGCGGCAGCGGAGCGGGCGGCCTGGTACACCTGCCTTGAGGACTACGCGCAGGTCGCGATGGCGAGCAGCGGCACGCCGGCGACGATCGCGCTGCAGACCGATCAATCCTGCGCCGCGGAGCGCAAGGCGTACCAGGTCGCGCTGTGGAAATCGCGCGCCGTGACGGGCGACGGCGTCGCGCTGAATGCCCGGCTGGCGGCCGAGGATCGCGCCGCCTACGAATATGTCATCAAGTTCGTCGAGCGGCTGCGCTAGCACCGCCTCGGGGCACCGCTAGGCACGCGCGGCGGGCAGCCACGTGAGATCGATGTTGCCGCGCCGATCGACGTAATTGGCCGCCCGCGCGAGCCGCCGCTCATCGAGGAAGGTGACCCGGCCCGAGCCGCGCGCGATCAGCTGTTCATCCTCCAGCTGGCGCAGCATGCGATTGACGTGGACGGCGGTGAGCCCGGTGGCGTCACCGATCTCCTCCTGGGTCAGCCCGAGCGGGAAACTGTCGCCCAGCGTCGGATCGATCCGCCGCAGGCGATTGCGCACGTCGAGCAGCACCGAGGCGACCCGCGCCTTGGCGGAGGTGCGGCCGAGCCCGGCGAGGCGATCCGTCAGCGCCACCCGCTCCATCTGGTTGATCGCGACGATCGCCGCGAACAATCGCGGCTGCTGCGCCGCCAGCCGCGCCATCACCGGCCGTTCGAACGGGCAGACGATGCTTTCGGCCAGCGCCGTAACCGTTTCCGGCGCACGGGCATAGGCCAGCGCCGACAGCGCGATCATGTCTCCGGGGAACAGGAAGCGCAGGATCTGCCGGCTGCCGTCATCCAGGATGACGCAGCTCATCATCATGCCCTGCCTGACGATGAACAGATCGGTCGAGACGTCATTCTCTCGGATCAGCGTGGCGCCCCGCCGCAGCACGCGCTCACGATCCTCCAGCCCCTGAAGGGCCGTCCGCTCCGCTTCTGACAAAGACATATACTCGCCGAGACGGTCGGCGAAACAGCTACTTGGCACGCGTTGGTGGCCCCCCGGTTGAGGCGCGGACGCTAGTCACCGATTGCGCGCGGCTGCATTAAAGTCGATCAACATCGTTACGCTGCCGTCGCTTGGCGCGGGCGAAGCGCACGGCTAGAGGCACACGATGGACCGTATCCTCATCCGTGGTGGCAACCGTCTGTCGGGCAAGCTGCCGATTTCGGGCGCGAAGAATGCAGCGCTCACCCTGATGCCGTGTGCGCTGCTGACCGACGAGCCGCTGACGCTGCGCAACCTGCCGCGGCTGGCCGATGTTGACGGGTTCGGCCATCTGCTGAACCAGCTGGGCGCGTCGACCGCGATCGAGGGCACCCGGCCGGACGAATTCGGCCGCGTGATGACGATCCGGGCGGGGCAGCTGACCTCGACCGAGGCGCCGTATGACATCGTGCGCAAGATGCGCGCATCGATCCTGGTGCTCGGGCCCATCCTGGCGCGGGCCGGCGAGGCGCGCGTGTCGCTGCCGGGCGGATGCGCGATCGGCAATCGCCCGATCGACCTTCACCTGAAGGCGCTGGAGGCGATCGGCGCCGAGCTGGAGATGAGCGCTGGCTATGTCACCGCGCGGGCACCCAAGGTGAACGGCGTCGGGCGCCTTTCGGGCGGGCGCTATCGCTTCCCGGTCGTCTCTGTCGGCGCGACCGAGAATGCCGTGATGGCGGCGGTGACCGCGAAGGGCAGCTCACGGATCGAGAATGCCGCGCGCGAGCCCGAGATCGTCGACCTGTGCCGGTGCCTCGTCGCGATGGGCGCGCAGATCGAGGGGATCGGCACCGAGACGCTGGAGATCGAGGGCGTCGATCGCCTGCACGGCGCCACCTATGCCGTGATGCCGGACCGGATCGAGGCGGGCAGCTATGCCTGCGCGGCGGCGATCACCGGCGGCAGCCTGGAACTGGTGAACGTCGATCCCGAGAGCATGGGGGCGACGCTTTCCGCGCTGGCCGACGCGGGCGTAATGGTGGAGCTGAAGAAGAATGCGGTGCGCGTGACGGCGCAGGGGCCGCTCCAGCCGCTGACGCTGACCACCGCGCCCTTCCCGGGCTTTGCCACCGACATGCAGGCGCAATTCATGGCGATGCTGTGCAAGGCCGATGGCGCGAGCGTGCTGACCGAGACGATCTTCGAGAACCGCTACATGCACGTGCCCGAGCTGGCGCGGATGGGCGCGGACATCACGGTGAGCGGGCGGACCGCGGTGGTGCGCGGCGTCGACAAGCTGGTCGGCGCGCCGGTGATGGCGACGGATTTGCGCGCATCGATGAGCCTGATCCTGGCCGGTCTGGCCGCAGAGGGCGAGACCTCGGTCAACCGCGTCTATCACCTGGACCGCGGTTACGAGCGGCTGGAGGAAAAGCTATCGGCAGTGGGGGCGGATATCGAGCGCGTCAGCGACGGGTGAGCTGGGCCGCGCCTTAGCCATCGCGGCCGCGCGCGCCGGCGGGAAAAGTAAGCGGGATCCCGGATCAAGTCCGGGATGACGGCGGGTTAGCGGGGAGCTGTTGTTTGGCATGCCCCGCTTCGACCCCTCCCCCGGAGGGGAGGGGCTTTTCCGGTCAGCGCAGCGCGACGGCTTCGCGGTCGATCACGGCGGTTTCCTCGGCGTAGCTGGCGCAGTCTCCGGCCCAGTTCTGGTACACGCGGCCGTTGGCGGCCTTGTACCAGCTGCGGCAGTGCGGATCGGCCCAGACGGTGTTCGACAATAGCTGCGTGATGCGCTCGTTGAAGCGGCGCTGGCCGTCGGGCGTGACGCCGGCGGCCCTGGCCTGCTCGGCTTCCAGCGCGGCGAGAGTCTGCAGCATGTAGCCGACCTGCTGCTCGATCATGAAGCTGATCGAATTGTGGCCCAAGTTCGTGTTCGGGCCGTAGAGGATGAACATGTTGGGGAAGCCGGCGACCATGATGCCGAGATAGGCCTCGGGTCCGTCCTTCCACGTCTCCTTGAGCGTGCGGCCCTCCTCGCCGACGACCTCCATCGACCAGTCCCATTGCGTCGTCTCGAAGCCGGTGGCGAAGATCAGCACGTCGAGTTCGTGGAACCCGTCCTTGGTGCGCACGCCATTGGCCTCGATCGCCTCGATCCCGGAGGTTTCGAGCGTGACGTTGTCGCGCATCAGCGCGGGGTAGAAATCGTCGGTGATGAGGATGCGCTTGCAGCCGATCGGATAATCGGGGGTGAGCTTTGCGCGCAGCTCGGGATCGGGCACCTGCGCCTCGAGATGGTCGAGTGCGGTGCGGGTGTAGGCGGCGCGGCCTTCGGGCGTCCACTTGAACGCCTGCCAGAAATAGCTGTCGGCCGTGTCGAAGATCGCCGCGCGTTGTTGCGCGCCGAGCTTCATCGCCATGTCGAGGTTGGTGGCCATCAGCGCCTTCACCTCTGGCGTGACGTGATGATCGTTGCGCGGCACCACCCAATTGGGGGTGCGCTGGAAGACGACGAGGTGGCCGGCCTCCTTGGCGACTTCGGGGATGAGCTGCACCGCGCTGGCCGCCGAGCCGATCACGCCGACGCGCTTGCCCTTCAGGTCAACGCTGTCGTCCCATTCCGCCGCGTGCCATTTCGCGCCGGCGAAATCGTGCACGCCGGGGATGTCGGGAAAGCAGGGGCGACTGAGCTGGCCGAGCGCCGGGACGATCGCGTCGAACGTCTCGCTGGCGCCTTTCTCCGTCTCGATCGTCCAGGTGCCGTCGCCTTCGTTCCAGACGGCCTTCGTCACGCCCTCGTTGAGGCGCAGCGCCTCGGCGAGGCCGAACTGATCGACCAGGCCCTTGGTGTAATCGTGGATCTCCGCGCCGCGCGCGTAATGGTGGCTCCAGTTCGGGTTGGGCGCGAAGCTGAACTGGTAGAGGATCGCCGGCACGTCGCAAGCGACGCCGGGGTAGCGATTGGCGCGCCAGGTGCCGCCGACCGAATCGGCATGTTCGAAGACGGTGACGGCGTGGCCGGCCTCCCGCCCCTTGATGGCGGCGCACAGCCCGCCCATCCCTGCACCGATTACTGCGATCCGCTTCGTCATCCGTCTCTCCGCTTGCGGTCTTTGCCGCACACGAAGCACGATGCCCCGTCCCGCGCGCGGAGGGAAGGGGGTTTTAAGTCGATCGCGTTAAATGGCGCGAAGCCGGGGTGCCGGATTGCCCGGCACCCGCAGACCTCACCGGCAGACAACCTCGTTGCGGTTGCTGTTCCGGTCGACCGACTGGCCGAGCGCCGAACCGGCTGCGCCGCCAAGGAGCGCGCCGAGGATGCCCGAGCCGCCGGGCTTCAGGGCCGTGCCGAGCACGCCGCCGGCAATGCCGCCGACGATCAGGCCGGTCGTGCCGTCATCGCGGCGGCAATAGTAACGACCGTCGCGGCCGGCATAGATGCGCTCGTTGGGCGACAAGCGACGCTCACGATAACGCCGGTCGTCGCGGTAATAGCGATCCGCTTCATAGCCGCCGTAGCTGGGATCGGGGCGGTTATAGTCGTAATTGGCGTAACTGCCGCCGTAACCACGACGTGGGCCGTAATTGTCTCCCGTGCAGCCCGTTACCATCACGGCTGCGCCAATTGCGGCCAACGCAACACTCCGCATCGCTTCCTCCTTCGCTGTTCTGGACGAAGGGGGTAATGGCTGGGCGGCGATAATGGTTGCGTGGGGTGTAACGATCGCGCGCACGATAAGGGCGGGCGCAGGATCGCTCCCGCGCCCGCCTTTACTTCAGCTCAGCGCGCGACACCGCCGGCGGCGAGCACCGCCAGCGTCATCAGATCGCTGGCAGACGACGTCATCGGTGCGATCTGCACCGGCTTTTCCATGCCGACCAGCATCGGGCCGATCACGCTGTCGCCGCCAAGCTCGCGCAGCAGCTTCGCCGAGATATGCGCGGACTGGAGGCCGGGCATGATCAGCACGTTCGCCGGGCCGGAAAGGCGCGCGAAGGGATAGTTCGCCAGCTGCTTCGGATTGAGCGCGACGTCGGGGGTCATCTCGCCCTCATATTCGAAACCGACCTTGCGCCCGTCGAGCACGGTGATGGCCTCGCGCACATTGTCGAGGAACGAGCCCTTGGGATTGCCGAAGGTGGAGTAGCTGAGGAACGCGACGCGCGGCTCGTGGCCCATGCGGCGGGCGACGGCGGCGGTCTGCTCGGCGATGTCGGCGAGCTGTTCGGGGCTGGGCCGCTCGTTCACCGTCGTGTCGGCGATGAACACGGTGTGGCTCTGGCCGACCATGAGGTGGATGCCGAACGGCGTGCGGCCGGGTGCCGGATCGACGACGCGGCGCACCTCGCGCATCGACTGCGCGAACGGGCGGGTGATGCCGGTGATCATCGCGTCGGCCTGGCCGAGCTGCAGCAGCACCGCGCCGAAGATGTTGCGATCCTGGTTGATCATCCGCTCGCAATCGCGGCGCAGGTAACCGCGGCGCTGGAGGCGAGCGTAGAGGAAGTCGACCATCTGCGGCACCAGCGGCGAGATGCGGCTGTTGTGCAGCTCATATTCCTCGGGATTGGCGATGCCGAGCGCGCGCAGGCGATCGGGCACGTCATCGCGGCCGACCAGCACCGGAATGCCATAGCCGCCTTCCTTGAAGGCGATGGCGGCGCGAAGCACCACTTCCTCCTCGCCCTCCGCGAACAGCACGCGCTTCGGGTGCGCGCGGGCGCCCTCGTACGCGAGGCTGAGAACCGAGGTGGTCGGGTTGAGCCGCGCGCGCAGGCTCTGGCGATAGCCCTCCATGTCGAGGATCGGGCGGCGTGCGACGCCCGAATCCATCGCCGCCTTGGCGACGGCGGCGGGGACGATCTCCATCAGGCGCGGATCGAACGGCACGGGGATGATATAGTCCGGGCCGAAGACATGCTGCACGCCATAGGCCGCGGCGACTTCCTCCGGCACCCGCTCGCGCGCGAGTTCGGCGATCGCCTGCGCCGCGGCGATCTTCATCTGATCGTTGATCGCCGAGGCACGCACGTCGAGCGCGCCGCGGAAGATGAAGGGGAAGCCAAGGACGTTGTTGACCTGGTTCGGATAATCCGAGCGGCCGGTGGCGATGATCGCATCCGGACGGACGCTGCGCGCCAATTCGGGGCGGATCTCCGGCTCCGGATTCGCCATGGCGAAGATGATCGGCGCCTTGGCCATGTCCTTCACCATTTCCGGCTTCAGCGCGCCGGCGGCGGATAGGCCGAGGAACACGTCCGCGCCGACCAGCGCTTCCGTCAGCGTGCGCGCCTCACTGGGCACGGCATGCGCCGACTGCCACTGGTTCACATTGTCGCGGCCCTGGTAGATCACGCCCTTGCGATCGCAGATCAGCACGTTCTCGTGCCGGACGCCCATCGCCTTGATCAGTTCGGTACAGGCGATCGCGGCGGCGCCGGCGCCGTTCACCACCACCTTGATGTCACCCAGCGCGCGACCAGTGACGAGGCAGGCGTTGATGAGGCCGGCCGCGGTGATGATCGCGGTGCCGTGCTGGTCATCATGGAAGACCGGGATGTTCATGCGTTCCCGAAGGGTCTGCTCGATGATGAAGCATTCCGGCGCCTTGATGTCCTCAAGGTTGATGCCGCCGAACGACGGCTCGAGCAGCGCGACGCAGTTGATGAAGGCGTCGACGTCCTCAGTATTCACCTCGAGATCGATCGAGTCGACGTCGGCGAAGCGCTTGAACAGCACCGCCTTGCCTTCCATCACGGGCTTCGAGGCGAGCGCGCCGAGATTGCCCATGCCAAGGATGGCGGTGCCGTTGGAGATGACGGCGACCAGATTGCCCTTCGCAGTATAATCGTACGCAGTGGCCGGATCGTCGGCGATCGCCTTCACCGGCACCGCGACGCCGGGGGAATAGGCCAGGGCGAGATCCCGCTGGGTCGCCATCGGCTTGGAGGCGATGATCTCGATCTTGCCGGGGCGGCCTTCCGAATGGAACAGCAGCGCCTCGCGCTCGGAAAATTCTACGTTGGTCTTGGTCTCGTCGGTCATTGGGGCTCCGGGGGGGAATGGCGCGGGGGACCTTTAGGCAGAGACCGTTACGATGCAACTACGGGCATGCCGTAGCGGCGGAAGCAATCGGACTGGTGATCGTTGACGATGCCGACCGCCTGCATCCAGGCATAGACGATCGTCGGGCCGACGAACTTGAAGCCAAGCGCCTTCAGCTCCTTCGAAATCCGTTCCGACAAAGGCGTGGTGGCGAGCCATTGCGTGCCGCTGCCGAGGATCGGCTGGCCATCGGTGAAGCCCCAGCAGAAATCGTGGAAGGCGGCGGGGCCCATCGCCTCGTAAAGCTGCGCGCCGCGGATCGTCGCATCGATCTTGGCGCGGGCGCGTACGATGCCGGGATCGGCCATCAGGCGATCGACATCGGCGGCATCGAACCGGGCGACCCTGGCGGGATCGAAACCGGCGAAGGCGGCGCGGAACCCTTCGCGCTTGTTGAGCACGATCTGCCACGAGAGGCCCGCCTGGAACCCTTCGAGCATCAGCATTTCCCACAGCATGCGCGGATCATGCTGCGGCACGCCCCATTCGGTGTCGTGATAGTCGCGCATCAGCGGATTGCCTTGCGCCCAGCTGCAGCGGATCGGCTGATCGGTGTCGTCGCTCATGCGTCGCACCTCAAGAGGCGTGCTGGGTGAGGCAGAGGGCGCATCATGCTGGCATCACTTCCTTCGCGAGGACCGACATGATGCGATGATGGCCGACCGGGCGGCCAAGCGCGAGTCAAAGCGGCGCCAGTCGAAAGAGATGGCTCAGAGCAGCGCAGTTTCCCCGCGTTCGAGCGCGAGCAGCAATTGCTTGTTCGGCAGCCCGCCGCCGAAGCCGGTGAGCGCGCCGTTGCTGCCGATCACGCGGTGGCACGGCGTGACGATGGGGATCGGATTGCGGCCGTTCGCGGCGCCGACCGCGCGGCTGGCGCTGGGGCGGCCGATCGCGCGGGCGATGTCGGCGTAGCTGCGCGTCTCGCCATAAGGGATGGTGAGGAGCGCGCGCCACACGTCGCGCTGGAACCCGGTGCCGACCGGATCGAGCGGCAGATCGAAGGTGGTGCGCGTGCCGGCGAAATATTCGTCCAGCTGGCGGACCGTAGCGGCGATCACGGGATGGTCCGGATCCGCACGGCGGGGCGAATAGCGCGCCTGCATCGCTGCATCGTCATCCCACAGGATCGCGGCGAGACCGGTGTCGCTGGCGATCAGCGTCAGATCGCCGGTCGGCGAGGGGATGGTGGCGGTCGCAAAGGTCATGGCGCGGCTCCTTCGGCTGGCCCTTAATAGCGGCCGAACGAGCGCGCGTCCCGGTGCTTGCGGCCAAAGCGCCACTCGTCAGCGGCGGCATGTCTGGCTAGACGGGGGTGATCGCCGGGCGGCGCTGCGTCCGCCTACCCGCATCCGCACCTCATCCGTTTCGACACCCGGAAAATCATGGCCGAACCCACCGCTCCGACGCCGATGATGGCGCAATATCTGGCGCTGAAGGAAGAAGCGGGCGATTGCCTGCTGTTCTATCGCATGGGCGACTTCTTCGAATTGTTCTTCGAGGATGCGCGGATCGCGAGCGGCGTGCTTGATATCGCGCTGACGGCGCGCGGCGAACATGCGGGCGCCAAGATTCCAATGTGCGGCGTGCCGGTGCATTCAGCGACCGCCTATCTTCAGCGGCTGATCAAGGCCGGGCATCGCGTCGCGATCGCGGAGCAGACCGAAAGCCCGGAGGAGGCGCGCAAGGCACGCGGATCGAAGGCGCTGGTCAACCGCGCGATCATCCGCTTCGTCACCGCAGGGACGCTGACCGAGGAGGCGCTGCTGGATGCGCGCGCCGCGAACTGGTGCGTGGCGGTGGGCGAGGCGGCGGGCGGCGTCGCGATCGCGGCGGCGGATGTGTCGACCGGGCGGTTCGAGGTGATCGCCTGTTCGCCCCAGGCGCTGGGCGCGGAGCTCGCCCGGCTGGCGGCGGCGGAAGTGGTCGCGGCGGAAGGGAGCGACGCGCCGGCGACGGTGTGGCGTCCGCGCGGCGAATTCGACAGCGCGCGCGGCGAGGAGCGGCTGAAGCGCCTGCACGGCGTGGCGACGCTCGACGGCTTCGGCCAGTTCGATCGCGCGATGCTGGCCGCGGCGGGCGGGCTGATCGCGTATCTCGACCATAATGGGAAGGGCACGCTGCCGTTCCTGCGCGCGCCGGTGATCCGCCGCAGCGCCGAAACGATGGCGATCGATGCGGCGACGCGCGAGAGCCTGGAGCTGACCTGCACCGCCGGCGGTACGCGCAAGGGCAGTTTGCTCGATGCGGTGGACCGTACGGTGACCGGGGCGGGGGCGCGACTGCTGGCGGCGGATATCGGCGCGCCGTTGATGGACAGGACTGCGATCGAGGCGCGGCTGGCGTTGGTCACGCTGTTCCACGAGGACGGCGACCTGCGCGCCCGGCTGCGCGAGCGGTTGCGCGCGCTGCCCGATATCGGCCGTGCGATCGGGCGGCTGGTGGCCGGGCGAGGCAGCCCGCGCGACCTGGGGCAGCTGCGCGATGGGCTCGACGGCGCATGGTTGCTGGCGGAGACGCTGCAATCGATCGAGGCGCAGCTGGTGGACGGGGCAGGCGGCGACCTGCTGGCGCAGCTGACACCGCGGTTGCGCGGGCATGGTGAGCTGATCGACCTCCTCAAGCGCGCGCTGGTACCGATGCCGCCGATCGACGCGGCGAACGGCGGCTTCATCGCGGAGGGCTATGATGCCGCGCTCGACGATCTGCGCGATGCAGGATCAGGCGGGCGCAAGGCGATTGCGGCGCTGGAGGCGCGCTATCGCACCGAGACCGGGATCAACGGCCTGAAGATCCGGCACAACAACGTGCTTGGCTATCATGTCGAGGTGCCGGCGAAGAATGCCGAGGCGCTGATGAAGCCCGACAGCGGCTTCACGCATCGCCAGACGATGGCAGGCGCGGTGCGCTTCAACGCGCCCGAGCTGCACGAGGTGGCGAGCCGGGTGACGCAGGCGGGCGCGCATGCGGTGGCGGCGGAGGCGGCGCATCTCGAGGACCTGATCGCTGCGGCGCTCGCCCGCGCCGAGCCGATCGCGGCGACGGCGGATGCGCTGGCGCGGCTGGACGTGGCGGCCGGGCTGGCGGAGCGCGCCGCGGAGGGCGGCTGGGCGCGGCCGAGCCTTGTGGAGCATCCATGCTTCGAGATCATCGGCGGTCGGCATCCGGTGGTGGAGGCGGCGGTTGCCAAGGCGGGCGAGCGGTTCGTCGCCAATGATTGCACGCTGTCCGAAAGCTCGCGGCTGTGGCTCGTCACCGGCCCGAACATGGGCGGCAAGTCGACGTTCCTGCGGCAGAATGCGCTGATCGCGGTGCTGGCGCAGGCGGGAAGCTATGTGCCGGCCACCAGTGCGACGCTGGGGCTGGTCGACCGGCTGTTCAGCCGCGTCGGGGCGTCGGACAATCTGGCGCGCGGACGATCGACCTTCATGGTCGAGATGGTCGAGACCGCGGCGATCCTGGCGCAGGCGACGCCGCAGAGCTTCGTCATCCTCGACGAGGTGGGGCGCGGCACGTCGACCTATGACGGGCTCGCCATCGCCTGGGCGGTGGTGGAGGCGATTCACGAGGACAATCGCTGCCGCTGCCTGTTCGCAACGCACTATCACGAGCTGACGCGGCTGGCGGAGCGATGCGACGCGCTGTCGCTGCACCATGTGCGGGCGCGCGAGTGGAAGGGCGAACTGGTTCTGCTGCACGAACTGGCTGATGGGCCGGCGGATCGCAGCTATGGTCTTGCCGTCGCGCGGCTCGCGGGCATGCCGCCGGCAACGGTGGCGCGGGCGAAGGCGGTGCTGGCGAAGCTGGAGGCGGGGCGCGCCAAGACCGGCGGGCTGGCGGCGGGGCTGGACGACCTGCCGCTGTTCGCCGCGGCTGCGGCGGCCGTGCCGGAGGAGCGGGTCGACCCGTTGCGCGCGGCGGTGGAGGCGCTGGATGTCGATGCGCTGTCACCGCGCGAGGCGCTGGACCAGCTGTATCGCCTGAAAGGGATCGTGCGGGAGGGGTGAAGGCACGCGCGCCGCTTGATCCCCCGCCGATCGGCCCCGATATGCGGGCGCGATGAAGGACACACTTACCCCCAAGGCGATCGTCGCCGCCCTCGACGCACATATCATCGGACAGAAGGACGCGAAGCGTGCCGTGGCGGTGGCGCTGCGCAACCGCTGGCGCCGGCAGAAGCTGGCGCCTGAGCTGCGCGACGAGGTCACGCCCAAGAACATCCTGATGATCGGGCCGACCGGCTGCGGCAAGACCGAGATCAGCCGCCGCCTGGCGAAGCTGGCCGATGCGCCGTTCGTGAAGGTGGAAGCGACCAAGTTCACCGAGGTCGGCTATGTCGGCCGCGACGTGGAGCAGATCGCGCGCGACCTGGTGGAGGAAGCGGTGCGGCTGGAAAAGGAACGTCGCCGCAACGCGGTGAAGGACAAGGCCGAGGAAGCGGCGATGGACCGGCTGCTCGATGCGCTGGTCGGCAAGGATTCAAGCCAGGCAACGCGCGAAAGCTTCCGCCAGCGCTTCCGCGACGGGCATCTCGACCAGACCGAGATCGAGCTTGAGCTTCAGGTCGCGCCGCAGATGCCGTTCGAAATGCCCGGTGGCGGCCAGATGGGCATGATCAACCTGGGCGAAATGTTCGGCAAGCTGGGCGGCGGGCAGACCAAGCGGCGCAAGCTGCTGGTGCCCGCGGCATGGGAAAAGCTGGTCGAGGAAGAGGCCGACAAGCGGCTCGATCAGGATGAGGTGAGCCGCGTCGCGCTGGCCGATGCGGAGGCGAACGGGATCGTCTTCCTCGACGAGATCGACAAGATCGCGGTGAGCGACGTGCGCGGCGGTTCGGTGAGCCGCGAAGGCGTGCAGCGTGACCTGCTGCCGCTGATCGAGGGCACGACCGTCTCGACGAAGTACGGCCCGATGAAGACGGACCATATCCTATTCATCGCGTCGGGCGCGTTCCATGTCGCGAAGCCGAGCGACCTGTTGCCTGAGCTTCAGGGGCGCCTGCCAATCCGCGTCGAGCTGAAGGGCCTGACCGAGGATGATTTCGTCGCCATCCTGTCCGACACGAAGGCGTCATTGCCGGCGCAGTACAAGGCGCTGATCGGCACCGAAGGCGTCACCGTCGACTTCACCGAGGACGGCATTCGCGCCGTCGCGCGGATCGCGGCCGAAGTGAATGGCGAGATCGAGAATATCGGCGCCCGCCGGCTGCAGACCGTGATGGAGAAGCTGCTTGAGGAAGTGAGCTTCGACGCCGAGGATCGCGCGGGGAGTTCGGTGACGGTGGATGCGGCTTATGTCGAGCAGCATCTCGCCAGCGTGGCGCGCAACACCGATCTCAGCCGTTTCGTGCTGTAACGCGAGAGGTCCCTTCCGCGTCGTGCGGAGGGGGCCTTCTCAGATCGCCAGCTCGGCGCGCATCAGCGCGGCGTAGCGCTTCAGATGGTGGTCGGCGGCGCCGAACTGCTGCTCGATTGCCGTAGCGCGGCGGAAATAATGGCCGACGGCGAGCTCGTCGGTCATCCCCATCGCGCCGTGCAGCTGGACCGCATTCTGGCCGATGAAGCGGATGGCATCGGCGACGGTAGCCTTGGCAGCGGCGATCGCGCGGGCGCGCACGTCCGCCGCCGCATCCACGTTCAGCGCAGCGAGATAGGCCGCCGAGGTCGCCTGTTCGGCAGCGATGAACATGTCGACCATGCGGTGCTGCAGCGCCTGGAAGCTGGCGAGCGGCTGGCCGAACTGCTTGCGCTCCTTGGTATAGGCGACCGTGTCACCCAGCATCTTGCGGGCGAGGCCGGCTGCCTCGGCGCAGAGCGCGGCAATGCCGGCGTCACGCGCGCGTTCCAGCAGCGGGAGGGCGGCGCCCTCTTCGCCCAGCAGCGCGTCGGCCGGCAGCGACACGCCGGCGAGCGTGATGTCGGCCGCGGGAAGCCCGTCGATCAGGCGATAATCGTGGTGCGACACGCCGGCCGCGTCCGTCGGCACGAGGAACAGCGAGACGCCGCGCACGTCGCGCGGGGCGCCCGAGGTGCGGGCAGTGACGAGCAACCAGTCGGCATCCGGCGCGCCGGCGACGACGACCTTTTCGCCGGTCAGCACGCAGCCGTTGCCGCTCTTCTCCGCCTTCGTTGTCACGGCTTCGAGCGCCTGGCGGCTGTCGGCTTCCCCGGCGGCGAGCACGGCGCGCGTGCTACCATCGGCGATCTGCGGCAGGAGGGCAGCGGCGCGCTCACCGCCCGCGGCCTGAAGCAGGCTGCCGGCGATCACGACGCCGTCGATATAGGGGATGGGGGCAAGCGCCTCGCCGAGCGCGTCGGCGACGACCATCGCCTCCACCGCGCCGCCGCCAAGGCCGCCGGCCTCCGCCGGGAGCGTCGCGCCGAGCACGCCGAGATCCTGGCCAAGTGCGCGCCATAGCGCCTTGCCGTCACGCGGGCGGTGCGGATCGAAGGCGAAATGCTGCGCCAGATAGCGCGTCAGCGTGTCGCGGAGCATCGCCTGCTCGTCGCTGAGCGAAAGATCCATGGCCCTCTCCCGTTCTATTCTTGGAACGCGCTATGAATTGGCGCGGGGGAGGACGCAAGGCTCAGTCGGCGGCGACGGGGCCTGCGCCGTTGGCGGACGGGCGACGGCAGAACCAGACGATGATCAGCAGCCCGGCGCTGAGCCAAGCGGAGAGGCGGAAGAGATCGGTGGAGGCGAGAAGATACGCCTGGCCGACCATCTGCCGCGTGATCACAGCGGCCGCCTGAGTCGCGTTCATGCCGAGGTTCATCAGTCCCTCGCTGGCCATCTGATACGGCACGCCGTTGCCGATCGCCTCGGCCAGGCGGCCCTGGTGCAGCGCCTCGCGCCGGTCCCACGCTGTGGTGATCATCGACGCGGCGAAGGCACCCGCGACGATGCGGGTAAAGTTGGAGAGGCCGGTCGCCGAGGGTATCCGTTCCGGCGGGATGCGATCGAGCGAGATCGTCAGCATCGCGAGGAAGAAGGTGGACATGGCGACGCCCTGCACCAGCAGCGGCATCACGAAATCCCAGAAGCCGGCATAAGTGGTGTAGCCCGAGCGCATCCAGTAGCTGATCGCGAACGCGACGAACGAGATGCTGGCGAGGATCCGCGCGTCGATCTTGCCCGACAGGCGCGCGCTCAATGGCGTGAGCAGCACCGCGACGATGCCGCTGGGCGCGGCGACCAGCCCGGCCCAGGTGGCGGTGTAGCCGAGCTGGGTCTGCAGCCAGAGCGGCAGCAGCAGGATGTTGGCGAAGAACACCGCATAGCCAAGGCAGAAGGCGAGGCTGCCGATCGCGAAATTGCGGTTGGTGAACAGCGACAGATCGACGATCGGATGCGCGTCCGTCAGCTCCCAGATCAGCCACGCGACGAAGCCGATCCCGGCGATCACCGTCAGCACCACGATCGTCGGATCGTTGAACCAGTCCGCGTTCTTACCGAGATCGAGCATCACCTGAAGGCAGCCGACCCACAGCACCAGCAGTGCAAGGCCGATCGTGTCGATCGGCACCTTGGCGGTCGGCGTCTCCCGATCCTTCAGGTTCGTCCAGCAGATCGCGATGGTGAAGATGCCGAAGGGCACGTTGATCAGGAAGATCCAGCTCCAATGGTAATTATCGGAGATGTAGCCGCCGAGGATCGGCCCCATGATCGGCGCGACCAACGTGGTCATCGACCAGATGCCGAGCGCGGTGGCGCGTTTTTCGGGCGGGAAGACCGAGATCAGCAGCGCCTGGCTGCCCGGCATCATCGGGCCCGAGACGGCGCCCTGCAGCACGCGGAAGATGATGAGCGACGGCAGGCTCCACGCGATGCCGCACAGGAAGGAGGCGACCGTGAACAGCGCGAGCGAGGTGCAGAAGGTGCGCACCACGCCGAAGCGGCGCATCAGCCAGCCGGTCAACGGCACGGAAATACCGTTGGCGACCGCGAACGCCGTGACGATCCAGGTCGAATTGTCGGCACTGACGCCGAGGTTGCCCGCAATGGTGGGCAGGGAGACGTTGGCGATGGTGGTATCGAGCACCATCATGAACGTGCCGAGTGCCAATGCGAAGGCGACGAGCCCGAGGCGCGCGCCGGAGAGCGGCACCGGCTGCGCAGGCGGGCTGCCCGGGCGGGCGCCGGCGGGCGGGGCCGCGCTAGCCATGCACGCGTGCCATCACCGGGGCGGCGATCAGTGAAGGGGCGGCAGGGTGCGCGCGCGCCATGGGATCAGCGGTTCGCCGCGATGATTTGGGCGATCTTCGCCTCGACGGCGGGATCGGCCTCCGCGACATTGCCGCGATAGGGCTGGGCGGCGGGCGCGGCGAGGCGCGGGCCGCTGGTGTTCGCGGTGTCCACCGTGGCGAATACCGACAGGCCGACGCGCAGCGGGTTCGCCTTCAGATCCTTGGGATCCAGCATGATCCGCACCGGCACGCGCTGCACGATCTTGATCCAGTTGCCGCTGGCGTTCTGCGGCGGAAGAAGCGCGAAGGCATTGCCGCTGCCCGCCGCCAGACCGACGACCCGGCCGTGATAGACCACATCGTCCCCATAAGCGTCCGCCACGACGGTCGCGGGCTGGCCGATGCGAAGGTCCTTCAGCTGCGTTTCACGGAAGTTCGCATCCACCCACAGACGCTGCAGCGGGACGACCGCCATCAACGGCGTGCCGGCGGCGATCTGCTGGCCGACCTGCGCATTGCGCTGCGCCACGACGCCGTCGATCGGCGCGACGATGTGCATGTGGCTGCGCACGATGGCAGCGCGGCGATAATTGGCGATGGCGGAAAGGACGGCGGGGTTGGTGCCCACCGCCGTGCCGGCAACGGTGCTCTGCGCCTGGGTGCGGCGGCTGCGCGCGAGGTTCAGCGCGGCGCGCGCGACCTTCACCTGATCCGCGGCGTGGCTCAGTTCCTCGCCCGAGACCGCGCCTTCGTCGGCGGCGCCGCGGCGGCGGGCGTAATCGCCCTGCGCGGCGGCGAGCTGCGCCTCGGCCTGGACGACGGCGGCGTTCGCTTCGCTGACGCGGGAGAAATCGGCGCGGGTGCCGCGCACCGCGCGGGCAAGCTCGGCCTCCGCGGCAGCGAGGTTCACGTCGGCGGTCAGCGGATCGAGATCGATCAGCGGCTGGCCGGCCTTCACCGCCTGCGTGTTGTCGGCATGGATGGCGATGATCGTGCCCGGATCACGGGCGGTGATCGCCACCACGTCGCCGGCGACATAGGCGTCATCGGTTTCCTCCGCCGGCGGGGCGAGCAGGAAGTGGAACACCGCCCAGATGGCGAGCGCCGCGATGACGACGATCGCCAGCCCCAGCAGCAGCCGGCGGCGAAGCGCCGGGCGGCCGGCGGGCGGGGGGGCAGGAACGGCGGTATCGCTCATGATGCAGGGTTCCGGGAGGGATCGAAGCCGCCGCCCAACGCCTGCGCAAGCCGGGCACGGGCGGCGAGCGCGTCGACGGCGAGGGTGGCGGAGGCAAGCTGCGCGTCGAGCAGGCGAATGTCGGTGTCGATGCCGGTCAGGCGCGATTCGAGCCCGGCGTTGATGCGCACGGCGTTCAGCCGGTTGGTCTCGGTGAAGCCGCGGACGACTTCGGCCTGGGCGTTCGCCTCGGCGGCGTTGGCGCGGATCGCGGCGAGCGCGTCGGCGGCCTCGCGCACGGCGCCAACCACGGTGCGGTTGTAATCGGCGATGGCAAGATCGACCTGCGCGGTGGCGCCGGCGAGATCCGCCTTCAGCCGGCCGGAATCGAAGATCGGAAGATGGAAGGCGCCGCCGGCACCCGCCGTCCCCGCATCGGCATTGAAGAGGTTGCCGATGCCGACCGCCTGGAGCCCGGCGAGCGCAATGAGGTTCACGTTCGGGTAAAAAGCGCGGCGCGCCACCTGGCGGCCAGCGGCGGCAGCGTCGACCCGCGCAGCGGCGGCGGCGATGTCCGCGCGGCGGGCAAGGAGATCCGCCGGGATGCTGGTGGGGAGGGCAAGGCTGGTCGGCGGGGCCAGCCGCGTCACGCCGATGCCCGCGGCATAATCCGATCCGCGGCCGACGAGCGCGGCAAGCGCGTCGACCGCGATGACGCGCGCGGCTTCCGCCCGGGTCAGCGCGACGCGGGCCTGGGCGAGCAGGGTGGTCGCCGCCTGCACGTCGAGCTCGCTGGCGAGGCGGTTCTGCACGCGCGTGTTGACGAGGCGGACGGCGCGCTCGCGCGTCGCGATGGTCTGGCGGGCGATGCCGGCGACGCGCTCGGCGCGGGCGACCTCGGCATAGGTGGAGACGATCGAGCCGGCGAGCATCAGCCGCGCGGCGTCGACGTCATAGCTGGCGGCGGCGAGCGAGGCGCGGGCGCCTTCGATCGCGGCGCGCTGGCGGCCGAACAGGTCGAGGTTCCACGACAGGTTCGCCTGTGCGGTGCCGAGGAAGCGCACGCTGCCGCCATAGGGCGGCGGAATGGTGTAGCGGCCGGAAAGGCGCGACACCTGCGCGTTCGCGTCTCCCGTGATGTCGGGGCCGGTTTCCGCGTCGCGCCGGGCGAGCACGGCCTGCGCCTGTCGCACGCGGGCGAGGGCGGCGTCGAGATCCGGGCTGCCGGCAAGCGCATCGGCGACGATGCGGTCGAGCTGCGGATCGCCGAACGCCGTCCACCAGCTGGGATCGATCGACGGCATCGGGGCGCCGGTGAGGCCGAGATCCGCCGGCGCGCGCTGGCTCAGTTGCGGCGCGGTGTCCGGCGGGGTGCAGGCGGCGAGCAGCGCGACGAGCGCGGCGGTGCCGGCGGCGCGGGTGGTGACAGGCCGGAACAGGCTCTTCAGGCGGCGCATGGGTCGCTCTCCTCCGCCATCTTTTCCTCCATCGTGCGGCGCAGCCGTTGCAGCATGGCGATCAGCTCGGCGACCTCGGCATCGCTCCAGTCGGCGAGGATGCCGTTCCAGCAGGTGATCACCTTGCGCTTCGCGGCGATCGCAGTCGCCGTGCCCTCCGGCGTGAGCGACAGGCGGATCAGGCGGCGATCCTCGTCGTCGCGCTGCCGCACCACCCAGCCGCGTGCCTCCATCTGATCGATCAGACGGGTCATCGCGCCCTTGTCGTGGCCGAGCTTGCGGGCGAGCCCGACGCAGGTGTCGGCATGCTGGAAATGAAGCGAGACGAGCGTCGTCCATTGCGTCGCAGTGAGGCCGTCTTCGGCCAGCGTGCGATCGATCGCGGCGACATTCATCTGGTGGACCAGCCGGACGAGATAGCCCGGTGACGTTTCCGGAGAGAAGGTCGAGTCGGTGAACGCCATGATCGTTGCTTAGGCAATGGTTGCCGTGGCAGTCAATCATGTAACGAAGTGTTGCGGCCTTAACAGTTCGGCGAAGCGCCACTAGGCTGGCATGATCCTTGAGGAGTCTCCCATTGCGTCTGTCGATTTCACTGGCCGCCAGCGTCGCGGCAATCGCACTCGTCCCGCTCGCCCCCGCCTACGCCGCGCCGCAGGAGGCGACCGCAACCGCTGCCATCCCCGGCGCGCAGAAGGCCGCGCCGGTCGCCGACCTGGTGAAGGCGATCGACATTCCCTACGAGCAGTTCACCCTGAAGAACGGCCTTCGCGTGGTGGTGCATACCGATCGCAAGGCGCCGGTGGTGGCGGTCTCCGTCTGGTATGACGTCGGCTCGAAGCATGAGCCGGAGGGCAAGACCGGCTTCGCGCACCTGTTCGAGCACCTGATGTTCAACGGCAGCGAGAATGCGCCGGGCGACTTCTTCGAGCCGCTGAAGCAGGTCGGCGCCACCGACCTCAACGGCACGACCTATTTCGATCGCACCAATTATTTCGAGACGGTGCCGACCGCCGCGCTGGAGCGGGCACTGTTCCTGGAGAGCGACCGCATGGGCTGGCTGGCCGGGGCCGTCTCCCAGTCGGCGCTGGATGAGCAGCGCGGCGTCGTCCAGAACGAGAAGCGGCAGAACGACAATCAGCCTTACGGCCTCGTCAGCTACAAGCTGATCGAGAACGTGTTCCCCGATGGCCACCCCTACGGCCACAGCACGATCGGTTCGATGGCGGATCTCGATCGCGCCAGCCTGCAGGACGTGAAGGACTGGTTCCGCGATCATTACGGGCCGAACAATGCCGTGCTGGTGTTGGCCGGCGACATCGACGTGCCGACCGCGAAGCGACTGACCGAGAAGTATTTCGGCGCGATCAAGCCGGGGCCGAAAAGCGTCGCGCCGCCGGCACCGGTACCGACGCTGCCCGCGCCCAAGGCGGAAGTGATGAAGGACCGCGTCGCCGCGCCGCTGATCGTGAAGAGCTGGCCGGTGCCGGGGCTGAACGATCGCGACGCGCCGGCGCTGGAGGTTGCGGCATCGGTGCTTGGCGGCCTCGCCAGCTCGCGCTTCGACAATGCGCTGGTGAAGGGCGACAAGACGGCGGTGCAGGTGAGTGCTGGCTATTCCGATTATGCGCAGGTCGGCACCTTCACCATCCAGGCGCTGGTGCGCCCGGACGTCGATCCGGCGGTGGTGGCGAAGCGGCTCGATGAACTCGTCGCCGACTTCATCCGTACTGGGCCGACGCAGGACGAAGTGCAGCGCACGCTGACCTCCACCGTTTCGCGCCGCATTGCGGGGCTGGAATCGGTCGGCGGGTTCGGCGGCAAGGCCGTGTCGCTGGCGGAAGGCGCGCTCTATTCGAACGACCCGGGCTTCTACAAGAAGCAGCTGGCGGCGCTGGCGGCGCAGACGCCAGCGAGCGTGAAGGCGGCGGCGCAGCGCTGGCTGACGAAGCCCGCCTATTCGCTGACCGTCGTGCCGGGCGAGCGCGACAAATATGACGAGGCGCAGGTGCCGGCCGAAGCACCGGTCACGCCGGCGGCGGATCCGGCGCCCAAGGGCACGCGCGGGCCGATGCCGGACGTTGCCGACGTGGGCGCGCTTGCCTTCCCGACGGTGCAGCGGGCGAAGCTGACCAACGGGATCGAGCTGGTCTACGCGAACCGGGCGACCGTGCCTGTGACGCAGATGGTGGCAAGCTTCGACGCCGGCACTGCGGCCGACGTGGCGGACAAGCTGGGCACGCAGGCGATGACCCTGGCGATGATCGACGAGGGCACCAAGTCGCTCAACTCGATCCAGCTCGCCGAGGCGAAGGAGCGGCTGGGGCTCGACATCTACACCGGCTCCTCGGCGGATCGCACCACCGTCAGCTTCCGCGTGCCGAGCGCGAACCTGACGCCGGCGCTTGACCTGTGGGCGGATATCCTGCGCGCGCCAGCCTTCCCGGAAAGCGAGCTGCCGCGCGTGCGCACGCAGCTGCTGGCGCAGATCGCACAGGAGCTGACCGATCCCGCCGGCATCGCCCAGCGCGTGGTGCCGCCGATCCTCTATGGCGCGGGCAGCCCCTACGCCAAGGCGCGCGGCAGCGGCGATGCGGCGGCGGTGCAGTCGCTGACCCGCGACGACCTGATCGCGTTCCACCGCGCCTGGTTCCGTCCCGACAAGGTGAAGATCTTCGTCGTCAGCGATCGGCCGATGGCGGAGGTGAAGAGCGCGCTGGATCGCGCGCTGACCGGCTGGACCGCACAGGGCCCGGCGGGCACCAAGGTGTTCCGCGAGGATCGCAGCCTGCCCGCGCCGCGCATCGTGCTGGTCGACCGGCCGGATTCGCCGCAGTCGCGCATCACCGGCGCGCTGCGCACGAACCTGCGCGGCACGCAGGACCTGCTGCCGGTGATCACCGCCAATGATGCGCTGGGCGGGGACTTCCTCGGCCGGATCAACATGGACCTGCGCGAGACGAAGCATTGGTCCTACGGCGCGTTCGGCAACTTCAACCGCAATGCGGAAGCCGCGCCCTATGTGATCGTGGCGCCGGTGCAGGCCGACAAGACCGGCGCGGCGATCGCATCGCTGCGGCAGGAGATCAGCGCGTTCCTGGGGCCGAAGCCGATGACCCAGGCGGAGTTCGACCGCACCATCACCGGCGCGACGCGATCGCTGGCCGGGGAGTTCGAGACGGCGGGCGACGTGCTGGGCGCGATGCAGGCCAACGACCTCTACCAGCGGCCGGACGATTATTATTCGACGATCACCCAGCGTTATCGTGCGATGACCCGCCAGGAACTGGAGGGCGCGATCCGTAGCGTCATCGATCCGAACCGCTTCGTCTGGGTGGTAATCGGCGACGCCAAGACCGTCCGGCCCCAGCTTGACACGCTGGGACTGCCAGTCGAGGTGATGAGTGCAGCGTCCGCAGCGGGCGCACCTGAGGAGAGAAAGTGATGGCTGGAGTCGACGGAACCTACGACGTCACCGTGAAGTCGCCGCTGGGTGACCAGAAGTCGACGCTGACCGTGAAGAGCGACGGCAATACCTTCACCGGCACCAACTCCGGCGCGATGGGCTCGTCCGACGTGTCGGGCGAAGTGAACGGCAACACGCTGACCTGGAAGCAGCAGATGACCGTGCCGATGCCGATGACGCTCGACATGTCCGTCACCATCGACGGCGACAGCGTGAGCGGCACCGTGGGCGCGGGCGCGTTCGGCAGCTTCCCGGTGACGGGCACCCGCACCGCGTGATGCACCGGCACCCGCCCGCCCCGGCGCAGCGCCGGGCGGGCGGGTGCGAGGGCGCCTAGCCCTCCAGGCTCTTGGACGCCTGTTCGAACACGTCCTTGGACAGGCCCGGCGTCGCGACGATCCGCTCGAGCTCGGCCTTCATCAGCGCAGCGCGCGCCGGATCGAACCGGCGCCAGCGCCCCAGCGGCGGCAGCAGCTTCGCCGCCGTCTGCGGATTGAGCCGGTCCAGCGCGATCAGCTGATCGGCGAGGAAGCGATAACCCGCACCATCCGGCTGGTTGAACGCCCGCTGGTTCACCGCGAAGGCGCCGATCAGGCTGCGCGCCCGGTTCGGGTTGGCGAGCGTGAAATCGGGATGCTGCGCCAGCGCCGCGACGGCGGCGGGCGTATCGTCGCGTGTCGAGAGCGCCTGCGTCTGGAACCATTTGTCCAGCACCAGCGAATTGCCGGCATAGCGATTGTAGAAGATGTCGAGCGCCGCCTCGCGCAGATCGCTGTCACCGTTGACGAGCGTGGTGAGCGCGCCCTGGCGATCCGTCATGTTGTCGGCGCGCTCGAACTGGCGGAAGGCAAGCGCCGCCGCATCGGCCGCGCCCGAAGCCGCGATATAGCCGAGCGCCACGTTGCGCAGCCGGCGCGACGCCTTGGCGGCAGGCGTATATTCATACGGCTTGTCGGTGGTGTGCGCCTCGTACACCTCGCGCCAGCGGTCGGCGAGCGCGCGGCCGAGATCGGCGCGCAGCGCCTCGCGCGCGCGATACACCGCCTCCGGATCGACCGTGCTCAGCTGGTCGCCGATGAAGGCCTCGGATGGCAGCAGCACTGCCTCCGCGATGAACGCAGCGTCCAGCGCGGGATTGTCGAGCGTGTCGGCGACCGCATCGATCACCGCCTGATGATCCGCGCGCCCTTCGATGGTCCCGGCGACGAGCGTGTCGAGCATCAGCTGCTGCATCGCCTCGTAGCGGGCGAAGGGATCATCGTCGTGCCGGGCGAGGAAGGCGAGATCATCCGCAGTGCGATCGCTTTCGATCGTCACCGGCGCGGAGAAGCCGCGGTTGATCGACAGCACCGGGCGTTCGGTGATGCCGTCAAACACGATCGATTCGCTCACCTCGCTGAACAGGACGAGTTGTTCGGGGCCGAGCGGGGCGCCGGTTTCCGCGCCGAACAGGCGGATCTTGAGCGGTAGCACCATCGGCTGCTTGTCGACCTGCCCGGGCGTCGCCGGCACGTGCTGCGCGAGGCGCAGCGTGGCGCGGCCACCGTCATGATCGAGGCTGACCGAGACGCGCGGCGTCCCGGCCTGGCTGTACCACAGGCGGAAGCGGGAAAGATCGACGTTGCCCGCATCCTCCATGCAGCGCACGAAATCCTCGCACGTCGCCGCCGTGCCGTCGAACCGTTCGAAATAGAGATCGCACGCGGCGCGGAAATCGACGGGTCCGAGGATCGTCGCCATCATGCGGATCAGCTCGGCGCCCTTGTTGTAGATCGTCGAGGTATAGAAGTTCGAGATTTCGATATAGCTTTCCGGGCGCACCGGATGGGCGAGCGGGCCGGCATCCTCCGGGAACTGGCTGGCACGAAGGCCGCGTACGTCCTCGATCCGCTTGACCGCGGCCGAGCCCTGATCGGCCGAGAAGCCCTGATCGCGGAAGACGGTGAAGCCTTCCTTCAGCGAGAGCTGGAACCAGTCCCGGCAGGTGACGCGGTTGCCTGACCAGTTGTGGAAATATTCGTGCGCCACGACCGAGGCGATCGCGTCATAGTCGTAGTCCGTCGCGGTATCGGGGTCGGCGAGGATGTAGCGGCTGTTGAAGATGTTAAGCCCCTTGTTCTCCATCGCGCCGAAATTGAAATCGTCGACCGCGACGATGTTGAACACGTCGAGATCATATTCGCGGCCATAGACGCGCTCGTCCCACGCCATCGACGTCTTCAACGCGTGGAGCGCGTGATCGGTCTTTGGCAGGTCCGCCTCGCGCACCCAGATACCAAGCTCCACCTCGCGGCCCGAGCGGGTGGTGAAGGTGCCGCGGTTGCACGCGAGATCGCCGGCGACCAGCGCGAACAGATACGAGGGCTTGGGGAAGGGATCGTGCCATTCCGCCCAGTGGGTGCCGTCGCCGTTATCACCGGACGCGACGGGATCGCCATTGGCCAGCAGCACCGGATAGCGTGCCTTGTCGGCCGTCATGCGCACGCGATAGGTGGCGAGCACGTCGGGGCGATCGGGGAAGAAGGTGATGCGGCGGAAGCCTTCCGCCTCGCACTGGGTGCACAGGTTCCCGCCCGAGGAATAGAGGCCCATCAGCTGGGTGTTGCGATCGGGCGCGATCTCCACCTCGGTCTCGATGACATGATCCTTGCCGGTCAGCGGGATGACGAGCTGGTCGCCCTCCATCCGCCAGTCGTTGATCGCGACGCCGTCGACGCTGACGGAGAGCGGCGTCAGTTCCTCCCCGTCGAGGCGCAGCGGCTCGTCACCCTCATGATTGCGCGTGACCTCCAGCCGGGCGCGGACGCGGGTAGCGGCGGGATCGAGTGCGAAATCGAGCGACAGCTGCGGCACCAGCCAGGCCGGCGGACGATAATCCTGGCGCCGGTGAACGGCGGGGACGGCGGGTGCGTTGAGAACGTCGAGCATGAGGGGAGATATAGCCGGGGGCGCCTTGGGTTCCATCCGTATTAGCTGAAGGCGGCTTGCCGCGGCGGGACGGGGTGCTTGCGATGGCGCGGCGGGCTGCTAGGTCGAAGAAATCGCTCAACCTTCCCGTCCGTGCCGGCGTGCCGCATCCCGATGGCCGCGACGAACGGTTTCTTTCGGATCAATCCACCAATGCGTCGTGTCGTTCTTGCGTTTCTTCTCTCCACCCTGCCGGTAACGGCGATCGCGCAGGAGGCAGCGCCGCTGTCGCCGGGTGCCTCGGCGATCAAGGGGCATGTCATGTTCCTTGCATCGGACGCGATGAAGGGGCGCGAGGCGGGCAGCCCGGAATATGATATCGCGGCGGAATATGTCGCCTCGCAGTTCTTTGCCGCCGGGCTGAAGCCGGCCGGCGACAAGGGTAGCTATCTGCAGAACGTGCCGCTGGTGGCGTTCAAGACGGATGGCGAGGGCAAGCTGAGCGTTACGCGCGGCGGCACCACGCTGCCGCTCACCTACGGCGTCGATTACGTCCCCTCGGCCAACCCGCGTGCAAAGGAGACGGACCTGTCCGCCCCCGTGGTGTTCGTCGGCTATGGCATCGTCGCGCCGCAATATGGCCGCGACGATTACAGCGGCGTGGACGTGAAGGGGAAGATCGTCGCCTTCGTCAGCGGCTCGCCGTCCAAGATGACGGGTGAGGAGCGCGCCTGGCTCGGCTCCCCCACAACCAAGGCGCGCTTCGCCGCCGAGCGCGGGGCGATCGGCACGGTCACGCTCTACACCCCGCGCAGCGAGAAGCAGCGCCCGTTCGCCAAGCTGGCGGAAGCAAACAGCCACAGCCGCATGACCTGGGCCAATCCGGATGGCACCGGCCATGTCGAGGAAGGCGGCATCCCGACGCTTGCGACGCTGAGCCTGACCGGCGCGGAAAAGCTGTTCGCCGGTGCGCGGACGGGCTGGACGAAGATCGCCAGGGAAGCGAACAAGGCCGACGGCCGCTTCACGCCCGAGGCATTGCCGGCAACGCTTTCCGCGTCGGTGAAGACGAGCTTCACGCCCGCGCGCTCGTCCAACGTCATCGCGATGCTGCCCGGCAGCGATCCGACGCTCGCCAAGGAAGTGGTCGTCCTCTCGGCGCACCTCGACCATGTCGGCAACAGCGGCAAGGGCGAGGACAAGATCCACAATGGCGCGCTCGACAATGCGATCGGCATCGCCAGCCTGATCGAGGAGGCCAAGCGTTTCCAGAAGGAAGGCGCGCCCAAGCGCAGCGTGCTGTTCCTGGCCGTCACCGCCGAGGAGAAGGGGCTGATCGGCAGCGACTATTTCGCCAATCACCCCACCGTTCCGGCATCGTCGATCATCGCCAACGTCAATCTCGACATGCCGATCCTGACCTACAAGTTCGAGGACATGGTGGCGTTCGGCGGCGATCGTTCGACCTTGGGGCCGATCATCGAGCGCGCCGTGCAGAGCGCGGGCGTGACGCTGTCGCCGGATCCGATGCCGGACGAGGGGATCTTCGTGCGCTCCGACCATTTCCGCTTCGTGCAGAAGGGCGTGCCCTCGGTGTTCCTGTGGCCGGGCCAGAAGGGGCCGGGCAAGGCCGCGGTCGAGCATTTCATGTCGACCAACTATCACAAGCCCAGCGACGATCTGTCGCAGCCGATCGAATGGGAACAGGGCGTCCGCTTCGTCGACGTCAACTATCGCATCGCCCGCGACATCGCCGACGCAGCCACGCGTCCGGTATGGAACAAGGGCGATTATTTCGGCACGTTGTTCAAGGGGCCAATGGCCCCATAACCGGGGGGGACAGGGGATGAGGAAGGCAATCGGGGCAGCGCTGCTGGGGGCAGCGGCGCTGCTGCCTACCATCGCGCAGGCGCAAGTGGCCAATCCGGGCTTCGATGTCGACGCGGCCACCCGCGCCTACCTCGATCTTCTGCAGGGGCCCGCACGGGCGAAGTCGGACGCCTATTTCGAGGGCGGGTACTGGCTGATCCTGTGGAATGCCGTGGTTGCGGTGCTGGTCTATGGCGCGCTGCTCGCCAGCGGCTTCTCGGCGCGGATGCGCGAACTCGCCGAACGCCGGGTGAAGCGCCGCTGGCTGGTTCCCGGCCTTTACGGCGTGCTCTTCACGCTCGTCAGCTTCCTGCTGTTCCTGCCGTGGACGATCTACACCGACTTCGTGCGCGAGGCGCAATATGACCTGATGAGCCAGACGTTCGGTGCCTGGTTCATCGATCAGCTGAAGATGCTGGGCGTGTCGCTGGTGGTGAATGCGTTGCTGTTCACCGCGATCTACGCCGTCATCCGCCGGTTCCGCCGCGCCTGGTGGGCCATCGGCGCGGGGGTGGTGATCGCTTTCCTCACCATCGGGCTGTTGCTGGGGCCGGTGTTCATCGAGCCGCTGTTCAACCGCTACACCGAAATGCCCGCCGGCCCGCTGCGCGACCGGATCGTGGCGATGGCAAAGGCGAACGGCATCCCCGCCGAACACATCTACGTCGCGGACGAGTCGCGCCAGTCGAAGCGGATCTCCGCCAACGTCGCGGGGCTCGGCCCCACGATCCGCATCGCGCTGAACGATAATCTGCTCAACCGCACCCCGCCCGATGAGGTCGCCGCGGTGATGGGGCACGAGATGGGCCATTATGTGCTCGGCCACATCTGGTGGCTGCTCCTGTGGTTCGGCCTGTTCGTGGTGGTCGTCTTCCTGGCGCTTTCGCGGATTGCGCCGCGGCTGATCGCGCGCCACGCGCGCTGGGGCGTGCGTGACGTGGCGGACCCCGCCGGCGCGCCGCTGCTGCTGGCGGTCGCGAGCGTGCTGGCCGCACTGGCGACACCGTACATTAGCACGGTGATCCGCTCGAGCGAGAGCGAGGCCGATCGCTTCGGCCTCGACGCCGCGCGCGCGCCGGATGGCTTTGCCACCGCGGCGATCCGATTGTCGGAATATCGGAAGCTCGAGCCGGGCAGATTCGAGGAATTCGTGTTCTTCGATCACCCTTCGGGCGCGACGCGCGTTCGGATGTCGATGCAGTGGAAGAAAGATCACGTGCCCGGCGCCACCATGGCCAAGCCAACGCTCGCGAAGTGAGCCGGCTCTTCATCTTCGGGCTCGGCTATGCCGCCAGTGCGATCGCCGATGCCGCGGGCGGCCCGGTGCTCGCCACGACGCGCGACGGGCGCGGCGGCACGATCCGCTTCGACGATGATGATGCGGTGCGAGCGGGGATTGCGGCGTCAACGCACGTCCTCTCCTCCGTGCCGCCCGATGGTGCCGACGATCCGGTGCTGGTGCGATACGGCGCGCTGCTGGAGGGGAAGTGGCTCGGCTATCTCTCCTCCACCGGGGTCTATGGTGACGCGGGTGGCGCGTGGGTGGACGAAAGCGCGCCGATCACCGGGCGGCGCGCACCGCGGAATGCGGCCGACGCGGCGTGGCTGGCACTCGGCGCGCGCGTCTTCCGGCTTCCCGGCATCTACGGTCCCGGCCGATCTGCGCTCGACCGCGTCGCGGCGGGCAAGGCGCATCGCACGGGGCTTGCCGGCCAGGTGTTCAGCCGTGTCCATGTCCAGGACATCGCGCGCGGCGTGGTGGCGGGGTTCGCCGCGCCGGCGGGGGCGTACAATCTCGCTGACGATTATCCGTCGAGCCAGGACGACGTGATCGACTATGCGGCGGCGCTGCTCGGGCGGCCGCCGCCGCCCGTCGTGCCGCTCGACAGCCTGTCACCCCAGGCGCGCGCTTTCTATGCCGAGAACCGGCGCGTCGCGAACGGCAAGGCCAAGCGGGTACTCGGCTGGACGCCGCTCTATCCCGACTACCGGTTGGGCCTGCGTGCGGTGAGCGCCACCACCAGCCCGGCGGCGGCGAGCGCCGCGCCGCCCGCGGCGAGCAGCGACCAGCGATAGCCTTCGAACATCGTCGACAGTGCCATCGCGATCACCGGCACGATGACGCTGGAATAGGCCGATTTCGCCGGCCCGATGATGCGGATCACGCCGAAATAGAGCGGGAAGGCGAGCGCCGAGGCAAAGATGCCGAGGTACAGGATCCCGGCGATATAGCCGAGCCGCCATTCCATCACCGGCGGGCCGACCGTCATCCACGCCCACGCCGCGTCGAATGCGCCGCCCAGCAGCATCGCAATCGCGGTCGTGCGCAGCATGGGGTAAGCGCGCGCCACCTCGGTTCCCTGCATCACATTGGCGCTGGAGGCGGAGAGGATCGCGCACAAGGTGAGGCCGATGCCGACCAGCGAGGCAGTCGGCCCCTTGGGATCGCTGCGAATCTCATGGACGAAGAGCAAGGCGACGCCCGCCATGGAGATGGCCGATCCGATCACCAGCTGCCGCCCCAGGCGCTGGCCAAGGAAGATGCGGCCGAACAGGGAATTGGGGATCAGCAGCAGCGCGAAGACGACGGCGACGAGGCCGGAGGTGATGAACTGCTCCGCGCGGTAGACGAAGTTGAAGTTCAGCACGAACTGCGCAAGGCCGAGCGCAGCAGCAAAGGCATAGCCGCGCGCGTCCATCCGCCCCGGCTCGCGCCGGATCAGTGCCCAGGCGAGCAGCACCGCGCCGGCGACGAGGAAGCGGTAGCTGACCGACCAGGACGGCGGCACCACGCCCAGCTGATCGCGGATCACCAGCCAGGTCGATCCCCAGATCAGCGTGACGATCCCGAACGGGATCAGCACGCGGGCGCGAGTCGATTGCGGCGGCGGGGCGGTGGTCATGGCGCCGCGTAGAGCGGATCGGGCGGCGGGTGAAGCGCCTAGCCGAGCGCTGCGATCGCCTCGGCCAGCGGGCGGATATCCTCCGCGCGCTGGTTCCACGAAATGACGAGCCGCGCCTCGCCGACGCCCCAGTCGTAGAAGTCGAAGCCCTTCGCGCGCAGCGATGCCGCTTCGTCGGGTGAAACGCGCAGGAACACCTCGTTCGCCTCGACCGGGTGGACCAGCCGCGTGCCCGCTGCGGCGGCGATCAGCGCCGCGCCTTCATTGGCCGCGCGGGCATTCGCCAGCCAGCGGTCCTCCTCGAGCAGCGCCAGGATCTGCGCCGCGAGATAGCGGCCCTTGGAGAAGAGCAGCCCGGCGCGCTTGCGGCGATAACGCGTCGCCTCGACCAGCCCGGGCTTGAAGAACACCAGCGCTTCGGCGTTCATCCCGCCGTTCTTGACGAAGCCGAAGCTGAGCGCGGTGACGCCTGCCCGCCACGTCATGTCCGCGGGCGAGCAACCGGCGTGGACCAGCGCATTGGCAAAGCGCGCGCCGTCCATGTGCAGCGCGAGGCCGCGGTCCGCCGCCAGCGCGCCGATCGCCGCCACCTCGTCGGGGGAATAGACCAGGCCATATTCGGTCGCGTTGGTGATCGAGATGGCGTGCGGCTGCACCTGGTGCACGTCGTTGCGGATCGTGCTGAGCAGCGCGGCGAGCGTCTCCGGCGTCAGCTTCGCGCCGGCGCCCTCCGCGAGCAGCAGCTTGGCGCCATGGGTGTAGAATTCCGGCGCGCCGCATTCGTCGTTCTGGATATGCGCGTCATGGTGGCACAGCACCGCGCCGTGCGGCGGGCACAGCGCGGCGAGCGCGAGGCAATTGGCCGCCGTGCCGCTCGGCACCCACAAGGCCTCGACTTGCGTCTCGAACAGCTCGGACAGCCGCTCGTCGAGCGCTTTTGACCAGCGATCGCCGTCGTAAGCGGTGTCGAGCACATCCGCCTCTGCCATTGCGGTGAGCACGGTGGGGTGGACCGGGGCGGCGTTGTCCGAGAAGAAGCGCATGTACCGCGCCTTGCGCGGCGCCGGCGCGGCCGTCAATCGATCCGGATCAGCCCTCAGAGCTTCCCGAACCGCTCCTCGAACGTCTTGATGTCGCCGCTGGCGAGGAGCTGCGCCTGTTCGAGCCAGCGATCACGGCCCATGCGGCCGGTAAACGGCCCGAGGCGCGCGTCCAGATCCTCCGCGGCGCGCTGGTCGAGCGCGGCAAGATCCCCGACCGTGTGGATGCCGAGTTCCGCGAGCCGTCCGGCGACCTTTGGCCCGAGGCCCTTGATCGTGGTGACCGGCGCCTCACCCGGCGGCTGGCCGACAGGGGCTGCGGGCGCGGCAGGCGGCGGAGGCGGCGCTTCGACCGGCGGTTCCTGCTGCGGCGGCTGTGCTTCGGCGGCGGGCGACGCATCAAGCGGCGCGGCGGCGGCGATCGGCTCGTCGGCGAGTGGCGTCGGCTCGGCCGGCTGCTCCGGCGCGGCGGGCATCACTTCCGGCAGATCGGTGAGCGGCGGCGGGGGCGGCGTGACCGGCGCGGGTGCGGGGGCAGTGCCGAGCGCCGCGCTGTCCAGCGCGGTCGGCGCCACGGGGGGCGGCGCCACCGGTGCCGGCTGATCCGGCGCACCGGCAATGGGGGCCGGCGCAGCGCGCGTGCCTGGGCGCGTCGAAGAGGGGCGCACCGGCGTCGGCCGCTTGGCACTGCGCGCCAGGCGTTCCTGTTCGCTGCGATCGGCGGCCGCACGCAGCCGCTTCTTGCGCGCACCGACGATGATCGCGACCACTGTCAGCACGCCCAGCAGGGCAATGATCGCCAGCACGATCGTGACCAACGTGCCGTCCGTTGAGGTAGGCTCCATGAAACGCTCCGCTACGCCGAGCGCCAAGCCTTAGGGACGGCACATGGTTCCCGCAACGGTGGTGAGGGATTGCCGGGTGCCATCTAGCCGATCGCCCGCCAGCCGATGTCACGGCGGCAGAAGCCGGTCGGGAAGTCGATCGCGTCGACCGCCTTATAAGCGGCGGCCTGTGCCTCGGCGACGCTCGCGCCGGTTGCCGTCACCGCAAGCACGCGGCCGCCGGCGGTGACGAGCTTGCCACCGTCATCGCGTGTGCCGGCCTGGAACACGATTGCGCCGGTCGCCTCCGCGGCGTCGATGCCGGTGATGGTGCCGCCCGTCTCCGGCGTCCCGGGATAGCCGTTGGCGGCCATCACCACGGTCAGCGCGACATTATCGGCGAAGGCCGGCTCCGGCACGTCGGCAAGCCGCCCTTCGGCCACGGCCAGCAGCGTTTCGAGGAGGTCGCCCTCGAAGCGCGCCATCAGCACCTGGCATTCGGGATCGCCAAAGCGCACGTTATATTCGATCAGCTTGGGGCCATCCGCGGTCAGCATCAGCCCGGCGTAGAGCACGCCGACGTACGGCGTGCCGGCAGCGGCGAGCGCGTCGATCGTCGGGCGGACGATCTCTCCCAGCGCCTGCTCTTCCAGATCGGGCGTCAGCACCGCGGCGGGCGAATAGGCGCCCATGCCGCCGGTGTTCGGCCCGGTATCGCCGTCACCCACGCGCTTGTGATCCTGCGCGCTGCCGAAGCTGGCGGTGACGGTGCCGTCGGACAGGACGAAGAGGCTCGCCTCTTCGCCCTCCAGGAATTCCTCGATTACCGCCTCGGCCGGGCCATCGGCGAACAGCGCGTGGATCGCCTCTTCCGCTTCGGCGCGGCTCATCGCGACGACGACGCCCTTGCCCGCGGCGAGGCCATCGGCCTTGATCACGCAGCGAAGATCAGCGCCGGTGGCGAAATCATCGAGGCAGGCGATCGCGCCATCGCGTGAGGTGACGCGAAAATAGCGCGCAGTCGGGATGCCGACGCGGGCGCACAGATCCTTGGTGAAGCCCTTCGATCCTTCGAGCCGCGCGGCCTCACGCCCCGGGCCGAAAACCGGCACGCCGATCGTGCGGATATTGTCGGCAAGCCCCGCCACCAGCGGCACCTCCGGCCCGACGACGACCAGGCCGATCGAGTGCCGGCGCACGAAATCGATGACGGCGCGGTGATCCGCCGTATCCAGTGCCGCGATGGTCGCGTGCTGCGCGATCCCGGGGTTGCCGGGGGCAGCATAGAGCGTATCTAGACGCTCAGATTGCGCGAGTTTCCATGCCAGAGCGTGCTCGCGCCCGCCCGATCCGATCAGCAGGACGTTCATGCCCGACCCCTTCTTCGATGTTCCGGCGCGGCTCGTAGCGGACCCTGTCCCGGGGGACAACGCAGCCGCGATGTCGGTCGGCGAACTGTCGGCCAAGCTGAAGCGCTTTGTGGAGGGCGAATTCGGCCATGTGCGCCTGCGCGGCGAGATTTCCGGCTACAAGCGCGTTGCGTCGGGCCATTGCTATCTGTGCCTGAAGGATGACGCCGCGGTGATCGACGGCGTCATCTGGAAGGGACAGGCGGCAAGCCTCGCCTTTCGCCCGGAAGACGGGATCGAGGTGATCGCGACCGGCCGGCTGACGACCTATCCGGGCCGCTCCAAATATCAGATCATCATCGAGCGGATGGAACTGGCCGGCGCCGGCGCACTGATGGCGCTGCTGGAGCGCAACAAGGCACGGTTCGATGCCGAGGGTCTGTTCGCTAAATCCAAGACGCGCCGCCCACTGCCCTTCCTGCCGCGGCGGATCGGCGTCGTCACCTCGCCCACCGGGGCGGTGATCCGCGACATCATCCACCGGCTGGAGGATCGTTGCCCCAGCCACCTGCTGGTCTGGCCTGTGAAGGTGCAGGGCGAGGGCGCGGCGGCGGAAGTCGCGGCGGCGGTGCGTGGGTTCGATGCGCTGCCGGAGGACCTGCGGCCCGATCTCGTCATCGTCGCGCGCGGCGGCGGTTCGATCGAGGATCTGTGGGCGTTCAACGAGGAAGCCGTGGTGCGCGCCGTCGCCGCCTCCTCGATCCCGATCATCTCGGCGGTGGGGCATGAGACCGACACCACGCTATGCGATTACGCCGCGGACCTGCGCGCGCCGACGCCCACCGCTGCGGCCGAGCTTGCCGTGCCGGTGCTTGCCGACATCCGGCTGGCGGTGGCGGCGCAGGGGCAGCGGATGGAGCGTTGCGCGCGGCGTTACGTCGAGCGGGGCGGCGAACGGCTGGCAGCGCTGGCGCGGCACCTGCCGTCGCGCGACCGGCTGCTGGGGCCGCAGCGCCAGCGGCTCGACGACCTTGGCGGGCGGCTCGATCGCGGTCTGGAGCGTCGGGTGGTGCGTGCCCGCGGCGAACTGGATCGTACCGCGGCGGTGCTTCGGCCCGCCCTGCTCGCGCGGCGCATCGAGGGCGCGCGGCAGCGGCTGGAGGATCTCGGCCGGCTGCTCGCATCGGTCGATCCCGATGCGCCGCTGGCGCGCGGCTATGCCCGCGTCACGGCGCGCGGCGGGGGCACGCTTACCAGCGCGGCGGCGGCGCGCGCGGCAGGAGCGCTGACGCTCAAGTTCGCCGACGGGACGGTCGATGCGAAGGTTGAGGGTGCCCGGGGGCGGGCCTATTCGGGCACCAAAGCCGATCAGCCGACGTTGCTATAGTCGGCTAGAGTGAAAGACGAACGAATGCTGATGTCGAATACCGATCGCCCCGCGCGGCTTCATTACATGGCCAATGGCTTTCGCGTGCTAACGCCGGGGGACCATGTGACCTGCGCGATCAGCGGGGCGCGAATCCCGATCGAGGATCTGCGCTATTGGGACGTGGCGACCCAGCGTGCCTTCGCCAGCGCCGCGCTGGCATCGGAGGCGATGGCGCCGAAATGACGGTGCGTGCGCCGGCGGCGGGCGCGATCCTGTTGATGGTCGCCGGCTGCGTGGCACCGCCGGCGGTGGCGCCTGCTTCACCGCCGCCACCACCTCGCGCTTTGCCGGCTGCCGCGCCCGCGCCTGAGGCTCCCTTGCCGCCCGCGGCGATCAGGATCGACGGCAGCGCCAGCCAGGGCGGGCTGCTGCTCGGCACGGCGCCCACCGGAACCGCGCAATTGCGCAAGGATGGCGAGCCGGTGCCGGTGGCGGCGGACGGCCGCTTCGTCGTCGCGTTCGACCGTGATGCCGGGCCGACATCGACACTGGAAGCGGTGTTGCGCGACGGCCGCACCGTCACGCGCAGCATCTCCGTGGCGCCGCGCGCCTGGCGGATCGAGCGGCTCGATCGTGTCGCGAAATACCCGGTGCCGAGCGCCGATTTCCAGCGCCGGCGGTCGGACGAACTGGCGCAGATTGCCGCGGCGCGCTCGCAATCATCGGACGTGGAAGGATGGCGTCAGCGCTTCACCTGGCCCGTAACGGGGCGCATTTCCGGTCTGTTCGGGGCGCAGCGCATCTATCGCGGTGAGCCGGGAAGCTATCATTCCGGCGTCGACGTCGCACGGCCGGCGGGCACGCCGGTCAAAGCGCCGGCGGATGGCGTGGTGGTGCTCGCCGCCGCGTCGCCCTTCACGCTCGAGGGCAATCTGCTGATCATCGATCACGGCATGGGGCTAAACAGCGCCTTTCTCCACTTGTCGCGAATCGACGTGCCAGTGGGCGCGCGGGTGCGACAGGGCGAGGTGGTGGGTGCGATCGGCGCGACAGGGCGTGCTTCCGGGCCGCATCTCCACTGGGCAATGAAGTGGCGCGACGCGCGGATCGATCCGCTGCTGATCGCCGGGCCGATGCCGCAATAGGTGCCTAGAGCGGCGTCCCCTCGTCGAGGCCGCCCGCCTCCATCAGCCGGGCCACGACCTCGCGCTCGGGGGGAGCAAGGCCCGGGTGCCACACGTCGAAGATCAGCACGACGCGCGGCGCATCACTGTCATTCGCGGCCTCATGCTCGATCGTGTCGTCGAACACGAACGCCTCGCCCTCCCGCCACTGCCGCGTCTCGGCGCCGACGCGGAACCAGCAGCCGTCCGGCACGATCAGTGGCAGGTGGCAGACCAACCGGGTATTGGCGACGCCGGTGTGCGCCGGAATGCGCGTGCGCGGCTTCAGCAGCGAAAACATTGCGTTGGGCGATCGGCCCTTCACCTGCGGCTGATCGATCGGGACGAGGGCGGCCATGGTGGCGGGGCAGGCATCGGCGTTGACCGAAATCGTCCCGCCGTTCTGCGTCAGGTGAAACGCCGTCCAGTCAAGCGAATGGTTGAGCGCTGCCCATTGCCGCACCGGCAGGCTGGCCTCGTACTGGACATACGGCTGGCCGACGCCGGCGCCACGCTGCTGCATGGCGAGATATTCGGCGCGGATCGCGTCGGTCTGCGCCTCGAGCTGCGTCAGCCACGGGAAGGCGCTTCGATCGTGGAACTCGCGCTCGATGAGCCCTGGATAATGGTAGTGCGTCGGCTCGGAATGGTAGACCCGCGTACGGTGGAGCGCATTGCTGGTGAAGCGCTGCGCGCGCTTGCGCATGTCCGGATCGAGGCCGGGCAATGCCTGCGTCACGGCTTCCCACCGCGCCGCGACCTGATCGCGGAACGCCTCGCCCTGCCGCTGCGCATGAGCCACCATCGCGCGCAGATGGGGCGAGACTGGTTGGTCGGGCGGTAGCTGGGCGAGGGCGCGCAAATAATCGCGTGCGGCTTCCACCGCGTCGCCTGCACTTTCCTTCAGCCGGGCGCGGCTCATCAGCCCCATGAAGTTCAACGGTTCGAGCCGCAGCGCTTCGGAGACGGCAGCCATGGCGCCGCTCGCGTTGCCGAGCGCGCGGCGCACGGAGCCGAGCTTCAACCAGGTTTCGGCGCGATTTGGCTGTGCGGCCAGCGCCTGTTCCAGCAACGGTTCTGCCCCGGCAAGATCGCCGCGCGCCGCGAAAGTGTCTGCTTCGCGCTCGGCTGGGTGCATTAACGCAGCCGCTTGGCGCGAACGGTGACGGTCTTCTCGAAATCGGCGAAATAGCTGCTGAGGGCGCCGCGCTTGATCGTCACCTTCTGGCCGGGCTTCACCGCGTAATAGACCGGATAGTCATCCGTCTGTGCCCAGACCGCGCCATCGTCCAGCGTGAAGATGATCCGCCCCCCTTCGCCCTGGCTGGTGGACTTGATGACCGCGGTGACCTGCTTGATCTCCGGTTCGCCATCGTCCGCATCGTCGAACAGCTTGATCCGGGGCAGGGCAATGCCGAACAGCGTGCGCCTCGTCTTGCGCACTTCCTCCTGATCCACGACCGCGACCTTGCGGTCACGCACCGCGACGTCGAAGGCAGCCACTTCGCGGTCGAAACACGCGAGCCGCGCAGTATCCTCCGTGATCTGGCGGCATGCCGCAAGCTTTGCCACGGATTCGGGAGGACTTTTCCGCTTGTCCCCTTGCGCAGCGGCCGGGCCCGAGCCCAGCAGCGAAACCAGCAACAATCCGATCGTGAAGCGCCCCGCCATCGCCCGTTCCTTGCCCGTAATTAGGTGCTGTTGCAATTGTGCTACATGCGACAGTGATTGTGCCTCATCCCGCCCTGACACACGTTTACAATGACAGGTCTGCGTTGCAAGCACAGCCTATTCTGTCCGTAATCTGGGCTGAGGGAGGCCCCGGACAGGAAAAAGAGGGAAGGAATCGAAACGTGGTTAGCAAGACCAAGAGCGCATTGCTGCGCGGTGTTGCGCCGGTTGTGTTCGGTGTCGCAATCCTCGCGACCCCGGCACTGGCGCAATCCGAAGTCCAGTCCACCGCAGAACAGCCCGGCACGGGCCCGATCGAAGGCCAACTGAATCAGGCCTCGTCGGACGGCGAGCCCACCACCTCGGGTGGTTCGAGCGACATCGTCGTCACCGGTTCGCGCCTGCGTTCGCCGAACCTCGAGAGCGCCAGCCCGATCACGGTGCTGAGCCCGGCCGAAATCCGCCAGACCGGCACGACCCGCGTCGAGGATCTCGTCAACTCGCTGCCGCAGGTGTTTGCCGGCCAGAACTCCGGCTATTCGAACGGTTCGACCGGTACTGCGACGATCAACCTGCGCGGCCTCGGCTCGGAGCGTAACCTCGTCCTCGTCAACGGCCGCCGCCTGATGCCGGGCGATCCGACCTCTTCGGCTGCCGACATCAACACGATCCCGGGTGCGATCATCAAGCGCGTCGACGTGCTGACGGGCGGCGCTTCGTCGGTGTACGGTGCGGATGCCGTGACCGGCGTCGTCAACTTTGTCATGGACACGGACTTCGAAGGCTTCCGCCTCGACGGCCAGTATTCGTTCTATAACCACAGCAACCGCGCTGGCTCGGACGTGCGTGACGCGCTCGGTGCGCGCGGCTTCGGCGCGCCGCGCGGCCAGGTCGCCGACGGCGGCACGATCGACGTGACGGCGGCGTTCGGCACCAGCTTCGATGATGGCCGCGGCCACATCACCGCCTATGCTGGCTACCGCAAGATCGACGCGGTGACCCAGGATCGTCGCGATTACTCGGCTTGCGCCCTCAGCGGTCGTACCGCTGCCGCGGCACAGAGCGGCGGTCGCCTGTATGACTGCGGTGGTTCGGCCACCTCGGCGAACGGTACCTTCTTCCTGTACGACTCGACCGCGTACCAGATCGGTGCCGGGCGCACCTTCGCTCCTGGTTCGACCGCGTATAACTTCGCGCCGACCAATTACTTCCAGCGTCCGGACGAGCGCTACACCGCGGGCTTCTTCGCGAACTACGAAATCTCGGATTCGATCAAGCCGTATGCCGAGTTCATGTTCATGGACGACCGCACCGTCGCGCAGATCGCGCCGTCGGGTAACTTCGGCAACACGTACAACATCAACTGCGACAACCCGCTGTTGTCTGCGCAGCAGCGCGGCATCATCTGCGCACGCGACAATCTGCTGACGCAGAACATCGATCCGGACGGCAACTTCGTTCCGCCGCCGCTCAATGCGCCGTCGGGAACGGTGGGTACCACCGGTCTCGATCCCTTCAACTTCATCGATCCGCTGACCGGCACGACGTACAACCGCGGCTTCCTGCAGCCGCTGCGTCGTAACGTCGAAGGCGGTCCGCGTCGCGATGACCTGCAGCACACCAGCTACCGGTTCGTGGCCGGCGTGCGCGGTGATCTGGGTACGGCGTGGAACTATGACGCCTACTACCAGTATGGCCGCACCAACTTCGCCGAGACCTACTTCAACGATTTCTCGGTGTCGCGTCTGACCCGTGCGCTCGACGTGGTCAGCAATCCGGCAAACGGCCAGGCCGTCTGCCGCTCGGTGCTCGACGGCACCGATCCGAACTGCGTCCCGTACGACATCTTCGCTCCGGGCGCCGTGTCGGCCGCCGCGATCAACTACCTGCAGGTTCCGGGCTTCCAGCGCGGTATCAACAGCCAGCAGGTGGCGAACGCGTCGATCGCCGGCAGCCTTGGCGAATATGGCGTCAAGTCCCCGTGGGCTGACGAGGGCGTGGGCGTCGTGCTCGGCGGCGAATACCGCAAGGAGAAGCTGGACTTCTTCTCGGACGTCTCGTTCCAGACTGGTGATCTTGCAGGTCAGGGCGCGGCGACGCTCCCGGTTGCAGGCAGCTTCGACGTGAAGGAAGTCTTCACCGAAGTCCGTCTGCCGGTGGTTCGCGACAGCTTCTTCCATGACCTGACGCTGACGGGCGGCTATCGTTACTCGTCCTACGGCAACTCGGCGGGTGCATCGTTCAGCACGGATACGTACAAGATTGAGGGTGAATTCGCTCCGATCCGCGACATCCGCTTCCGCGGTGGTTACAACCGTGCCGTCCGTGCGCCGACGGTCCAGGATCTGTTCGCACCGAACCGCGTAGCGCTGAACGGCTCGAGCGATCCGTGCGCCGGTTTCGCGATCACGGCTGCCGACGTCGGCTGTCTGGCCCAGGGTCTGACCGTCGGTCAGGTGGTGGCGGAGAACCCGTCCGCGCAGTACAACGGTGTGATCGGTGGTTCGCCGACGCTGAACCCGGAAATCGCCGACACCTACACGGTCGGTGTGGTTCTGCAGCCGCGCTTCATCCGTGGCCTGGCGGTTTCGGTCGACTGGTTCGACATCAAGCTTGATGGCGCGATCCAGGGTATCGGGCAGGACACCATCCTGCAGGTGTGCACCGACACGGCTGATCCGTTCTACTGCGGTCTCGTGAACCGTGACGCGACCGGCTCGCTGTGGCGTTCGAACCAGGGTTATGTCGTTGACGTGACCCGGAACATCGGTGGCCTCTCGACCCGTGGTCTCGACGTCAACGCCAGCTACACCGTTCCGCTCGGTGAGTCCGGCAGCGTCGGCCTGAGCTTCGTCGGCACGTACCTCGACCGCATCGTGACGGACACCGGCGTTTCGGGCAGCTTCGACTGCACCGGGCTGTACGGCAACGTCTGCGGAACGCCGAACCCGAAGTGGCGTCATCAGGCGCGCGCAAGCTACACCGCGCCGAACGGCATGGGCCTGTCGCTCCGCTGGCGCTACCAGGACTCGGTCACGCTCGACTCGCTCGACAGCAACCCGAACCTGCAGAACACCTCTGCATCGGGTCCGTCGCCGGGTGGCGTTGCCCGTCCGGGTCTCGCGAAGCTGAACGCACGTAGCTACTTCGACCTGTCGTTCACGGCGAAGGTTGGCGACAACTTCAACTTCCGTCTCGGCGCGAACAACATCCTCGACAAGGATCCGCCGCTCACGGGGTCGCAAGCTTGCCCGGCTGGTCCGTGCAACGGCAACACCTTCCCGGGCGTGTACGACGCGATCGGACGCTACATCTACACGGGCATCACGCTGGACTTCTAAGTCCACGACGATACCTGAACTCGAACGGCGGGCAGCGATGCCCGCCGTTTTCTTTTGTGGCGGGGGCGTTAAAGACGCTGGTGATGCGCGTGACGTCCGCCTTACCCCAAGCGCCGGCTGGGGACGCGATTGCGATGCTTCGGCGCGCCGTGCCGAAAGATGCCGAAGGCGCCTATCGCGCCGGCCTGCTGGCGATGCGCGAGGGTCAGGACGAGGCCGCGGTGCCGCTGCTTCGTCGCGCCGCGGAACGCCATTCCCGCGATGCGCGGCTGTGGCAGGTCTATGGCCTGGCAGCGCGGAATACCGGTGACCTCAAAATCGCCGTCGACGCGCTGACGCGCGCACGGTCCCTTGCGCCGACCGACGGGCTGATCGCGCATGGCGCGGCGCGCGCCCGGCTCGAGGCCGGGCTGCCGGCGGTGGAGGATTTCCTGCTCGCGCGCCGGCTATCGGCCGTGGATGGCGCGCTATTCCTCGGGCTGGCCGGCGCACAGTTCGCCGAGCGCGATGCCGCGGGGGGGATTGCCGGGATCGAGCAGATCGTCACGCAGCAGCCTTTGTGGCTCGACGGCCATGCGACGCTTGCGCGGCTGCGGCGGATGATGGGCGATTCCGATGATCTGCGCAGCTATCGCGAGGCTGTGGCGCGCACGCCGGATAATCCGTCACTGTGGCAGGCCTGGCTATCCACCTTGTTGCTCGCCGAGCGCTTCGAGGACGTGACCGCCACCGTCGCCGCCGCGCGGCGCGCGATCGGCGCGCAGCCATTCCTGGATCTGTTCGCGGCGATCGCGGCGGACGAGGCCGGTGATCATGCCGCGGCTGGCGCATACTTCGACGGCCTGTCCGATACCGTCGAGGCCGGCACGCTGGTGCGGCGCGTGCGATCGATGATCCGCCGCGGTCGCATCACCGAGGCGGCGGCGCTCGCGCATCGTGGCACCAGGGCGCCGGGGGGGCGGATCCTGTGGCCGTACGTGGCGCTTGGCTGGCGGATGACGGACGACCCGCGCTGGGCGTGGCTGGAGGGCGATCCCGCGTTCGTCCAGGTGCATGATATCAGCCGCGAGCTCGGCGATCTCACCGAACTCGCCGAGCGGTTGCGTTCGCTGCACATCGCCGCCGAGCAGCCGCTCGACCAATCGGTGCGGCGTGGCACGCAGACTGACGGGCCGTTGTTGGCGCGGATCGAGCCCGAGATCATTCGCCTGCGCGATGCGATCCGCGGCGCGGTGTCGCGCTATATCTCCGCACTGCCGCCAGCCGATGCGGCGCATCCGCTACTGGCCGGGCCGCGCGCGCCGATCCGCTTCGCCGGCTCCTGGTCGGTGCGGCTGACCGATGGCGGGCATCATGCCGATCATGTCCACAGCCATGGCTGGATCAGCTCGGCGCTCTACGTCGCGCTGCCGCCCTCGCTTGGCGGCGAGCAGCGCGATGGATGGCTGACGCTGGGGGCGTGCGACACGTTGGTGCCGGACCTTGCCCCCTTCCGCGAGATCGAACCCAAGCCGGGTCAGCTAGTCCTGTTTCCCTCGACCATGTGGCACGGCACGCGACCTTTCGCGGCCGGTGAGCGGCTGACCGTCGCGTTCGACGTGGCGCAACCGAAGTGAATACGATGACCAATGACGAGACGGTGCTGCGCGGCATCGCGCAACTGGCGCAAGCCGGGCGGATTGCGGAGGCTCGCGAGCAGGCCGAGGCTGCCGTCGTAGACCAGCCGAGCGAGCCGCGGCTCGCCTTCGCCGCGATGCTGGCGAGCCGGGCAGGCGATCCGGAGGCCGCGCGTGGGCATCTCGAGGCGCTTCATGCCCTTATCCCGGACGATCGCGCCACCCGCTTCAACCTGGCGCAGGCGCTGATCGCGACGGGTCGGCTCGAGCGGGTGACCGATTTGCTCGCGCCGCTGCCGCGCGAACCGAAGGTCGACCGGCTGGCGGCATTCGTCGCGCTGCAAGGCGGCGATGCGTTGGCGACCGCGGCGCTGTACCGCGACGTGGTGGCGGCATGGCCCGAGGACGCGGACAGCTGGGCAAATTTGTCTCAGGCGCAGATGCAGCTGGGTGAGGGCGATGCGGCCGTCGCCTCGCTGGAGATGGCGATTACCCAGCGGCGGCAGGGAACGGACTTTTACCTTGCGCTGATCGAGGTGCTCGAAGCGCTCGACCGGCCCGAGGCGCGTCGACGGGTGGCGCGCGACGTGGCGCGGATCGAGCCGGACGATGCCCGGGTGCAGCTGGCCCTCGGCTTGGCGGAAGCCGCCGCAGAGGACGTCAATGCCGCCGAGGAGGCGCTGCGTCGCGCGATCACGCTCGCACCGGAGGAGCCGGCCGCTTACCTCGAGCTCGGTCTGCTGCTGGAGAACCACAATGCGCTCGATCTGCTCGACGCGCTGATTGCCGTCGCGCGGCAGCGGATCGGGGACGAGCTGGCGCTGCTCGAGGCGTGGGCGGCCTTTCGGCGGGGGCGGCTGGAGGAAGCGGCCACGCATGCGCAGCGCATCCCTGAGACGATTAGCGCGCATCGCCGCGCACACATCCGGGCGCTGATCGCGGATCGAATGGGTGAAACAGAGGCGGCCTTCGCGCTGTTCACCGAGATGAACGCGAAGGTGAGGGAGACGGCGCCGCCGTCAGCGGTGGGCAGCTATCGCGCCAAGATCATCGGCGAGACCGAGGCGCTGCGCGATTGGGCGCCGCCCACGGGCGACGGCCCTGCGCCCGGCCGCCCGGCGCCGCTGTTCATCGTCGGCTTCCCGCGTTCGGGGACCACCTTGCTCGATACGATGGTCGGCCGCCTGCCGGGCGCACAGGTGCTGGAAGAACAGCCGATGATCCCGACGCTGGAACAGGCGATCGGGGGGCTGGCGAGCGTGCCCGCGCTGGCGCCTGACGCGCTCGCCGATCTGTGCGCGCGCTACTGGGCGATGGTGGAGGATCTGGGGGCGAGCGCGACGGCGGACCTCACGGTCGACAAGCATCCACTGCACATGGCGCGCATGCCGCTGATCCACCGGCTGTTCCCGGAGGCGCGCATCCTGCTGGTCGAACGCCACCCGTATGACGTGGTGCTAAGCTGCTTCATGGCGAATTTCCGCCCGAACCAGGCAATGCTGAGCTTCACCGATCTCGAGGAAGCGGCGCGCACCTATGATGCGGTGTTCACCGCCTGGTCGCAGGCGGAGGCGCGGTTGCCGCTGACGGTTCATCGCGTCCGCTACGAGCGGCTGGTCGCCGATCCCGCGGCAGAGCTGCGCGCGGCGCTCGACTTCATCGGTGCGGACTATACGCCAGAGCTCATCGACAATGTCGCCGGGGCGCAGCAGCGCGGCACGGTGCGCACCGCCAGCTACGCGCAGGTCACCGAGCCGCTGTACCAGCGCGCGGTGGCACGCTGGCAGCGGTATCGCGACGAGCTCGCCCCCGTCATGCCCATCCTGCGCCCGTGGGTGGAGCGGATGGGCTATGACGGCTGACGATCAGTTGCTCTTGACGCGGCCGGCCTGCATCCGCTCGATATCGCGCCGTTCGATCGCCTGAACCTCGACCCATTCGGCCGCCGTGCGGCAGATCTTCTTGCTGCCGAGCCGGCTGCCGGTCGTCTCCACAGTGCGGCACACCATTCGGTTCGGGTCCTTCGAGCCCTTCTCGGTTGCCGGCGCCGCGCTCGTCGGCTGGGTTTGCGCCACGACTGGCGTGGCAAGAAGCGAAGCAACCAGAGCCAAGTTCACGAAGCGCATCAGGCAAGATCCTGCAAAGGGTTCGATTGCTGCATAGCAAAAGAAAGTTGCAATGTCAGCCGGCAACCGAAAGCACGAGCTTCCCGTCGCCTTCGTCGACCTTGATCGTGCTGCCGTCCTTCACTTCGCCGCGCAGGATGAGATCGGCGAGCGGATCCTGCAGGTAGCGCTGCACCGCGCGTTTCAGCGGACGGGCGCCATATACCGGATCGTAGCCGACACGTCCGAGCCACGCGCGCGCGGCGTCGGTGAGGTCGAGCGTGACCTTGCGATCGGCGAGCAGCTTGCCGACGCGCGCCACCTGGATGTCGACGATCGGCCCCATGTGCGCCTGACCCAGCCGGTGGAAGAGGATGATCTCGTCCAGCCGGTTGAGGAATTCCGGGCGGAAGTGAGCGCGGACGATCTCCATCACCTGCGGCTCGACCGTTTCGACGTCCTCGCCCTCGCCGAGATTGGCGAGATACTGGCTGCCGAGGTTCGACGTCAGGATGATCAGCGTGTTCGAGAAGTCGACCGTGCGGCCCTGGCCATCGGTGAGGCGGCCATCGTCGAGCACCTGGAGGAGGACGTTGAACACGTCGCCATGCGCCTTCTCCACCTCGTCGAACAGCACGACCTGGTACGGCCGGCGCCGCACCGCTTCGGTCAGCACGCCGCCTTCCTCATAGCCGACATAGCCGGGAGGAGCGCCGATCAGCCGCGCGACGGCGTGCTTCTCCATGAACTCGCTCATGTCGATGCGGACCATGGCGTTGGGATCGTCGAACAGGAATTCCGCGAGCGCCTTGGTCAGCTCGGTCTTGCCGACGCCCGTCGGGCCGAGGAACAGGAACGAGCCCAGAGGCCGGTTCGGATCCTGCAGCCCGGCGCGGGCGCGGCGAACGGCGGTGGAGACGGCGCGCACCGCATCGGCCTGGCCGATCACGCGCTTGCCGATCACTTCCTCCATCTTGAGGAGCTTGTCGCGCTCGCCCTCCATCATCCGCTCGACCGGGATGCCGGTCCAGCGGGCGACGACGCCGGCGATATCCTCCGACGTCACTTCCTCGCGCAGCATGGCGTTGGCCGCGGCGCCTTCCGCCTCGGCAAGCTGCTTTTCGAGCGCGGGGATGCGGCCGTAGGAAAGCTCGCCCGCCTTGGCGAGATCGCCCTGGCGCTGCGCCTGTTCCAGCTCCAGCCGGGCGGCGTCGAGCTGTTCCTTGAGCTTCGCCTCGCCCGCAAGCTTGTCCTTCTCGGACTGCCAGCGCTGGGTCAGCTCGGCGGACTGCTGCTCGAGATTGGCGAGTTCCTCCTCGATCTTCTCGAGCCGGTCCTGCGAGGCTTCGTCGGTCTCGCGGCGCAGCCCCTCGCGCTCGATCTTGAGGCGAAGGATGCGGCGGTCGAGCGTCTCGATCTCCTCGGGCTTCGATTCCACCTCCATGCGGATGCGGCTCGCGGCCTCGTCCATCAGGTCGATCGCCTTGTCGGGCAGGAAGCGGTCGGTGATGTAGCGGTTCGACAGCGTCGCGGCGGAGACCAGCGCGCCATCGGTGATGCGCACGCCGTGGTGAAGCTCGTACTTCTCCTTCAGTCCGCGCAGGATCGAGATCGTGTCCTCAACGGTCGGCTCGCCGACGAACACCGGCTGGAAGCGCCGCTGCAGCGCGGGGTCCTTTTCGACATACTTGCGATATTCGTCGAGCGTGGTCGCGCCGACGCAGTGCAGCTCACCGCGCGCGAGCGCCGGCTTGAGCAGGTTGCCCGCGTCCATCGCGCCTTCGGATTTGCCGGCGCCGATCAGCTGGTGCATTTCGTCGATGAAGAGGATGATGTCGCCCTCGGCGGCCTTCACCTCGTCGATCACGCCCTTCAGCCGCTCCTCGAACTCGCCGCGATATTTTGCTCCGGCGATCAGCGCGCCCATGTCGAGCGCCATCAGCGTCTTGTTCTTGAGCGTATCGGGCACGTCGCCATTGGCGATGCGCAGCGCCAGCCCCTCGGCGATGGCGGTCTTCCCGACGCCGGGCTCGCCGATCAGTACGGGATTGTTCTTGGTGCGGCGGGCGAGGACCTGGATGGTGCGGCGGATTTCCTCGTCGCGGCCGATCACCGGATCGAGCTTGCCGTCACGCGCCGCCTCGGTGAGGTCGCGGGCAAACTTCTTCAGCGCGTCATAGCGATCCTCGGCCGTCGCGGTGTCGGCGGTGCGGCCGCCGCGCAGGTCGTTGATCGCGGTGTTGAGCGCATCGGCGCGCACGCCGGCGGCCTGCAGCGCCTTGCCGGCGGCGGTGTTGAGCGACAGCGCGAGGGCGACCAGCAGGCGTTCGACGGTGACGTAGCTGTCGCCGGCCTTCTGCGCGATCTGCTCGGCCTGGTCGAGCACGCGCACGGCATCGTTGTTGAGCCCCGGCGTCGACTGCGCGCCCGAACCGCTGACCGCGGGGATGCGGGCGAGCGCGGCATCGGTCTCCGTCACCGCGCGGCGGGCGTCGCCACCGGCGGACTGGATAAGGCCGGCGGCCATGCCCTGCTCGTCTTCCAGCAGCGCCTTCAACAGATGCTCCGGGCCGATCTGCTGATGGCTCATGCGGATCGCGACGGTCTGCGCCGACTGGAGGAAGCCCTTGGCGCGGTCAGTGAATTTCTCGAGGTTCATGGGTAGTGCCTGTTTCCTTCGAGCATCATGTGGTGTGGCTGATTAGCCACACAAGAGAGCGTTATAAGAAAGATGGCAACGCTGCCCGGGCTCGTCCAGAGGCACACGCCCGGCGTTCATTCACCCGACTCCGCCACCCTTGTCGGAGGGAGGGCCACGTCGCGGCTATCCGGGATTTCCGAAGGCCGGTTGACGCGCGTCCGCCGTTCCGCTCCCCTTGGGCGAAGGCATAAGGGAGCGGATCATGAAGGCATTGCGGTATTTCGGCGCGCGCGACATCCAGTACGGATCGACCGAGGATGCAGCGCTGCAGGACGACCGCGACGTGCTGGTCCGTGTGAAGCATTGCGCGATCTGCGGCAGCGACCTCCACATCTATCACGGCCACGGCTTTTCCGAGGATAAAGGCTTCTGCGTCGGTCATGAGGCGGTGGGCGAAGTGGTCGAGATCGGCCGCGCGGTGCGCAACCTGAAATCAGGCGACCGCGTGATGATCTCCGCCGCGGTCGGCTGCGGCGCCTGCCCCGGCTGCCTGATGGGCCGGGTGCACGAATGCGAAAACAACGGGTCCGGCTGCTACGGGTTGTCCGCGGCGCTGCAGGGCAGCCAGGCGGAAGCGGTGCGCGTGCCCGCGGGCGACGTCAATGCGCGACGCATCCCCGAAGGAATCAGCGACGAGCAGGCGCTGATGCTCACCGATGCATTGCCGACCAGCTGGATGGCGGTGCGCAATGCCGACATCAAGCCGGGCGCGAGCGTCGCGGTGGTGGGGCTCGGCCCGATCGGGCTGATGGCCGTGGAAGGCTGCTTCGCGATGGGCGCGGGGCGGGTCTATGCGATCGACCTGGTGCCCGAGCGGCGCGCGATTGCTGAAGGGCTGGGCGCGGTCGGCGTCGATCCGGCAGAAGCAGTGCAATTCATCCGCGAAGACACCAAGGGCCGGATGTGCAGCAGCGTCGTCGAGGCGGTGGGCGCCGACGCGACGATCGATCTGTCGCTTCGGCTGGTGGGCAAATGGGGCACGGTGTCATGCCTTGGCGTCAACCAGACGCGGCGCTTCCCCTTCCCGATGGAGCGCGCCTTCGCCAGCGGGCTGACGTTCCGCACCGGCACCTGCTCCGTGCCGCACTGGTGGCAGGAACTGATCCCGATGGTGCAGAAGGGGCAGCTCAGGCCCGAACGCTACATCTCGCACCGGCTGCCGCTGTCGCAGGGCGCCGAGGCATACGCCATCCTCGACCGGCGCGAGGCGCTGAAGGTGGTGATGACGCCGGAGTGATCCGCCGGCGTCTGTCCTACATGGCACGGATCATGTTCTAAGCGGCGATGATGATGCGCCTGACGCCTGCCCTGTTGCCGATCGCCGCCAATGTTGAGGGTGTTGGAGAAAAACGCGCTGTCGCCTCAACTTCCTCAACATTCGTTTTCTGCAATCGTCCGCGAACGGTCGCGCTATCGCCGGGATTCGCGCCCCGATCCGGGTTCGATTGCCCCTGTCCCGGCGCGCCGTTATGATCCCGCGCAAATCGCAATCAGGAGAGCACGCCATGGCCACGCTGGCACCGGTCGACAACACCGCCCAATATGCCCCCGGTGAGTGGGAGGCGCGGGTTGATCTTGCTGCGGCGTACCGCCTCGTTGCGCTGTACGGCTGGGACGATCTGATCTTCACGCACCTGTCGGCGCGCGTGCCGGGCCCCGAGCATCACTTCCTGATCAACCCCTATGACATGATGTTCGAGGAAATCACCGCCTCGAGCCTGGTCAAGATCGATGTCGAGGGCAATCCGGTCGGCCATACCGATCACCCGGTGAACCCGGCGGGCTTCACCATCCACTCGGCGATCCACATGGCGCGCGAGGATGCCGCGGCGGTGATGCACCTCCACACGCCGCACGGCCAGGCAGTGTCGGCAATGGAATTCGGCCTTCTGCCGCACACCCAGACGGCGATGATCGCGCAGCACAATGTCGCCTATCACGACTATGAGGGCATCGCGACTGACCTCGATGAGCGCGAGCGGCTGGTGGCGGACATTGGCGACAAGCACGCGATGATCCTGCGCAACCACGGCACGCTGGCGGTGGGCGACAGTGTCGCTTCCTGCTTCCTGCGGCTCTACTTCCTCGAGCGCGCCTGCGAGGCGCAGGTGCTGATGCTGTCGGCGGGGCGCGAGAACCTCAACAATCCGCCGCAGGGCGTGGAGGAGAAGGTCGCCGGGCAAAGCGCGCCGGCGGGCATGGGCAAGCTGGCCGAAAAGCTCGCCTGGCCGGCACTGCTGCGCAAGCTCGACCGGATCGATCCCAGCTTCCGCAACTGACGGCCCCCGTCACGCCTTCCCTTGCCTCTGGCGCCGCCCTCGTGAATGTAACCGTCGACACGGCGGACATTCGCGGATGAGCGGAGGCGCCAGGCAGCGAGGGAGAGGATGATGGCGGATTTCGAACTGGTGGCGGACGGCCTGCGCTTTCCGGAAGGGCCGGTAATGATGCCCGACGGGAGCATCGCGCTGGTCGAGATCGAGCCGGGGCGGATCACGCGGGTCCATCCCGATGGCCGCAAGGAGACGATCGCGGAGCCCGGCGGCGGCCCGAACGGCCTCGCGCTCGGGCCCGACGGCATGCTCTATTGCTGCAACAACGGCGGGTTCGACTGGCACGAGAACAACGGCATGCTCGCGCCGGGCGGGATTGCCAGCAACTATTCCGGCGGGCGGATCGAGCGGATCGATCCGGCGACCGGCCAGGTCGAGGTGCTGTACAAATCGGGCGATTTCGGCTGCGTGCTGCGCGGGCCGAACGATCTGGTGTTCGACAAGCACGGCGGCTTCTGGTTCACCGACCACGGCAAGATGGACCACAAGAAGCGCGTCCATGACGTGGTCGGCATCTTCTACGCCAAGGCCGACGGCAGCCATCTGGAAGAGGTCGTCTTCCCGTCGAACAACCCCAACGGCTGCGGCCTCTCGCCGGACGGCAAGTGGCTCTATGCGGCGGAAACCTACACCTGCCGGCTGATGAAGTTCGCCGTGACCGCGCCGGGCAAGGTGGATGCGGCCGCCGGCGTCGGCGGGCCGGGCATCCCGGTCTATCGCCCCGCCGGCTGGAAGTTCTTCGATTCCCTCGCCGTCGAGGCGTCGGGCAACGTGTGCGTGGCGACGATCGGCGAATGCGGGATCAGCGTGATCTCGCCGGAGGGCGAGCTGGTCGAGTTCGTCGCGACCGACGATATCTTCACCACCAACATCTGCTTCGGCGGCGAGGACATGCGCGATGCGTACCTCACGTTGTCGGGCACCGGGCGGCTGGTGAAGACGCGCTGGAACCGGCCGGGGCTGAAGCTGGAATATTGATCACGCTGCGCCGCCTTCGCGAGGATGATCTGGCTGAGGCGGCGCAGATCCACCACGCGGCACAAGCGGCAACGAGGAGCGCTTGCCGGACGTTCGCTATCGCTGGCGCCGCTATTGACGGGCGCAGCAGGCACGGCGATGGCCGCCTGTCACGAGAATAGAAAGCGGGAGCGGATGCGCGACACGGTTATTTTCGATTTCGGCGGGGTGGTCACCTCGTCCCCGTTCGAGGCGTTCAATCGGCTGGAGCGCGAGCGCGGATTGCCGCACGATCTGATCCGCCAGATCAACGCCACCAACCCGGACGCGAACGCCTGGGCTTTGTTTGAACGCGCAGAGATCGACGCCGGCGGCTTCGACACGATGTTTGCCGAAGAAGCGCGTGCGCTTGGCCATGAGCTGCGCGGCGAGGATGTGCTGGCGCTGCTGTCCGGCGATATCCGCCCGCGCATGGTCCACGCGATCGACTGGCTGAAGAGCAACGGTTACCGCCTCGGCTGCATCACCAACAACGTGCCGGCGGGGGAGGGTGCGGGCATGTCCCGTTCCGCGGAGAAGGCGGCGAAGGTGACCGAGGTGCTGGCGCGGTTCGATCATGTGATCGAATCGAGCAAGGTGGGGATCCGCAAGCCCGATCCGCGGATCTATCAGATGATGCTCGATTATCTCGGCAAGCCGGCAGCGAACTGCGTCTATCTCGATGACCTTGGGATCAACTGCAAGCCGGCCGCGGCGCTAGGCATGCACGCGATCAAGGTTACCGGCGAGGCGCAGGCGCTAGACGATCTGGCAGACGCCCTTGGGGTGGCACGGGCCACGTTCTGACGGCCGGGAACAAGTGGACGCTCAAAGTTGAACCACCATTCACCTTTGCTTGAAGCCCGGGTGCCAAGCCGCTAATCGTTACCGCCGATACGAAATCGAGAGGCGGCACCGCATGAACAAGCTTTATCCCGATGCCGCGGCGGCGCTGGACGGCCTGCTGCATGACGGAATGACGATCTGCGCCGGCGGGTTCGGCCTGTGCGGCATTCCGGAGCGGCTGATCGATGCGATCCAGGCATCGGGCGTGAAGAACCTGACGATTGCCAGCAACAATGCCGGCATCGACGGCGAGGGATTGGGCAAGCTGCTCCGGTCGCACCAGGTGAAGAAGATGATCTCGTCCTACGTCGGCGAGAACAAGGAATTCGAGCGCCAGTATCTCTCCGGCGAGCTGGAGGTGGAATTCTGCCCGCAGGGAACACTCGCCGAGCGCTGCCGCGCGGGCGGCGCCGGCATCCCCGGCTTCTACACCAAGACGGGTGTCGGCACGCTCGTGGCCGAGGGCAAGGAAGTGAAGGTGTTCGACGGCGAGGAGTATATCCTCGAGCGTGGCATCCGGGCCGACATCAGCATCATCAAGGGCTGGAAGGCGGACGAGAGCGGGAACCTCATCTTCCGCAAGACGGCGCGCAACTTCAACCAGCCGATGGCAACCGCGGGCAAGGTCTGCATCGCGGAAGTCGAGGAAGTGGTGCCGGTCGGCAGCCTCGATCCCGACCACATCCACCTGCCGGGCATCTATGTGAAGCGGATGATCGTCGGCGCGCCGTACGACAAGAAGATCGAGTTCCGCCTGACCCGCCCCCGGCCCGCCCAAGCAGCGGAGCAGGTGACAGCGTGACCGGCCGGCCGCACGCGACCATCGCGGCGGCGCTGGCGCTTGGCGGGATGCTGTCCGGCTGTGTCGCGGCGGTGATCCCCGTCGCGGCAGCGGGCACGATCGGAAAGCGCAAGCTGGATGGCCCCAAGCGCAAGAAGGAGCGCACCCGGATCACTGCGCCTGCGGTGGCCGCCGCCCCGCTGCCGGGAACCGAGATCCCCGCCACCGCGAGGCTGCAGGTGTTGCCGGCCGGCTCCGCGCTTCCCGCCCCCGATGGCAGCACGTCCGGCAAGCCCGGCGCACCGGCCCCTGAGGCTGGCTGGCGCGCCCTTATCCGCCATGTCGCCCGGGCGATGACGTCGGGCGCGTCCTGCCCCGACGGCAAGACTGCCGTGCTGATTGATGCGAGCGTCGCAAAGGCTGGAGCGGCGGAGCGGGATGCGGCGGTTGCCTCGCTCAATGCACTGCGCACGATGGGGGCGAGCGTGACCTTCATCGCCGCCGATCCGGTCGCGGCGAAGAAGGCCCTATCAGCCGCAGGAATGGCGGAGCCGGATGCCGAAGTTTCGACCGCGGCGGCGGTGCGGCCGATCGCGCGCAGCGGCTGCGTGGTAGCGAGCGGCGGCGGGGAACGGCGCGATTATACCGGCCTTGCCTGGTTCGCGCTCCCGGGCGCGGCGGTGGTGGCGGAGCGGCCATGAGCAAGCCGAGGGAAATTGATATCGACGGCGTGGCGGCGCTTGGCGATCGCTCGGTCGAGGCGGCGCGGATCTGGGTAACCGAGGGGGTCGGCAGCACGGTGCTGATCGACCCCGGCGTCCTCGAGGATCCGCGCGTGTTCGGCTATCTCATCGCCGACACCATCCGCCATGCCGCCAAGGCCTATGCCGCCGTCTGGCCGGTCAACGAGAACAAGGCGCTGCAGGCGATCGTCGACGGCGTCGGCCAGGAACTGCGCGAACAATTCAACACCATCACACCGATCGAAGGACGGAGCCACTGATGCCCGAGACTGCCCCCGTGTCTGAAACGCCGAAGGGCTGGGACCGCAACCAGATGGCTGCCCGGGCCGCAAAAGAATTGCGCGACGGCTATTATGTGAACCTGGGCATCGGCATCCCGACGCTCGTCGCCAACAACATCCCCGAAGGGATGACGGTGACGCTGCAGAGCGAGAACGGCATGCTGGGCATCGGGCCGTTCCCCTATGAGGGGGAGGAGGACCCGGACCTCATCAACGCCGGGAAGCAGACGATCAGCGAACTTCCCAACAGCGTCTATTTCGGCAGCGAGCAGAGCTTCGCGATGATCCGCGGCGGGCATATCGACCTCACCGTGCTGGGCGCGATGGAAGTGGCCGAGAACGGCGACATCGCGAACTGGATGATCCCGGGCAAGATGATCAAGGGCATGGGCGGCGCGATGGACCTCGTCGCCGGGGTGAAGAAGATCATCGTGGTGATGGAGCATGTCTCGAAGGACGGAAGCCCCAAGTTCATCCCGAGCTGCACGCTGCCGCTCACCGGCAAGAACGTCGTGGACATGATCATCACCGATCTCGCCGTGTTCCAGCGTCCCGATCACCAGAGCGCGTTCCGGCTGATCGAGCTGGCGCCGGGGGTGACGGCGGAGGACGTCGCGTCGAAGACGACGGCCTATTACGAGGTGGCGCTGGGTTAAGGTTGTCCCTTGGGCGCGCCCTCGGGTCCGGTTGCGCAATGTTCGGTCTCGAGAGGCGGGGCGGAGAAAACTTTTATTGCCCGAGGAGGAAAGTGGCCTTTTCCTCCCACGCCCATCTCGGGTAAGGGCGCGGCAACATGGCTAGCCGTCCGCTCACACTCTATGAGAAGGTCTGGGCCGCGCATGTCGTCGAACGACGCGACGACGGGACGTGCCTGATCTACATCGATCGCCACCTCGTTCATGAGGTCACCAGCCCGCAGGCCTTCGAAGGGCTTCGCGCGGCTGGCCGACAAGTGCGCCGGCCGGACCTGACGCTGGCGGTGCCCGATCACAATCTGCCGACCACGCCACGCGTCGACGCAGCGGGCCGCGAGCTGCCGATCGCTGACGCGGAAAGCGCGACGCAATTGTCGGCGCTGCGCCAGAATGTCGCAGAATTCGGCGTCCCCTACATCGATGCGCTCGCTGCCGAGCAGGGCATCGTCCACGTCGTCGGGCCGGAGCAGGGCTTCACGCTGCCCGGCACCACGGTGGTGTGCGGTGACAGCCACACGTCGGCGCATGGCGCGCTGGGCGCGCTCGCCTTCGGCATCGGAACTAGCGAGGTGGAGCATGTGCTCGCCACGCAGACGCTGCTGCTAAGTCCGTCGAAGACGATGGAAGTGCGGGTCGAGGGGACGTTGGGGTTCGGGGTGACGCCCAAGGACGTGATCCTGGCGATCATCGGGCGCATCGGCGCCGCGGGCGGGACCGGCTATATCATTGAATATACTGGCAACGTCATCCGCGAGATGTCGATCGAAGGGCGGCTGACGGTTGCCAACATGTCGATCGAGGCGGGCGCGCGGGCGGGGATGATCGCGCCTGACGACCGTACATTCGCGTACATCAAAGGTCGCCCGATGGCGCCGAAAGGTGCGGATTGGGACAAGGCGGTCGCCTGGTGGCGCAGCTTGGCGAGCGATGTGGGCGCAACGTACGACCGCACCGTCATCATTGACGCAAGCGAGATCGCGCCAGCCCTGACCTGGGGCACGAGCCCGGAAGACGTGGTGTCGATCACCGGCACCGTGCCGGCGCCGGAGAGCTTCGCCGACCCGTCCAAGCGCGAAGCGGCGCAGAAGTCGCTCGACTATATGGGCCTGACACCGGGGACCCGGCTGCAGGACGTGCCGGTGCAGCATGTCTTCATCGGATCGTGCACCAACAGCCGGATCGAGGACCTCCGTGCCGCCGCCGCCGTCGCCGACGGCCGCCACGTGGCGGATGGCGTGCGCGCGATGGTGGTGCCGGGATCGGGGCTCGTGAAGCGGCAGGCGGAAGCGGAAGGGCTGGACCGGATCTTCCTGTCCGCCGGATTCGAATGGCGCGAGCCGGGCTGCTCGATGTGCCTGGCGATGAACCCGGACAAGGTGCCGGTGGGCGAGCGCTGCGCCTCCACCTCCAACCGCAACTTCGTCGGCCGGCAGGGGCCGGGGGCGCGCACGCACCTGCTGTCGCCAGCGATGGCGGCCGCGGCGGCAGTGACCGGGCGGCTGGCAGACGTGCGCGAGCTGATGGCGTAAGGGGAGGACGACATGAAGAAGATTCTGGTGCTGCTGGTCGCGGGATCGATGCTGAGCGGCGTCGCGGCTTATGCTGCGATCGCCAAGCCCTCCGTCCTGGCGAAGGTGCGGGGCCGCTGATGGAGCCGGTGCGCAGCGTTTCGGGCAAGGCCTATCCCTGGGGTGCGAAGAACGTCGACACCGACGTCATCATCCCGGCGCACTGGCTGAAGACGATCACGCGCGCCGGCCTTGGCCGCGGCGCGTTCGAGACGGTGCGTGCGCAGCCGGGAAACATCTTCGACGATCCCGCCTATGCCGGCAGCCCGATCCTGATCGCCGGCGACAATTTTGGCTGCGGATCGAGCCGCGAACATGCCGCTTGGGCGCTGGGCGACATGGGCATCAAGGCGGTGATCGCACCGAGCTTTTCCGACATCTTTTCCGGCAACGCATTCAAGAACGGAATCGTACCCGTCGTTCTGCCGCAGGAAGCGGTGGACCGGCTGATCGAGGTCGCCAAGACGGATGAGATCACGATTGATCTGGAGACAATGACCGTCACCACCCCTTATCAGGACCGGTTCGTCTTCGCGCTGGACGCGTTCCGTCGCCAGTGCCTGCTGGAGGGGCTGGACGAAGTCGGCCTCACGCTGGCAAGGGATACCGCGATTTCGAAATTCGAGGCGATGCTGGATGAGCATCGCCCGTGGATCGCGGGAGAGAAACATGCGAGCACTGCTGTCGAAAGCGCCGGGCGGACCTGAAACGCTGGAAATCGGGGAGCTTCCCGATCCCGTCGCCAAGGCCGGTGAAGTCATCGTCGCGGTGAAGGCCTGCGCGATCAATTATCCCGACGTGCTGGTCATCGAGGACAAATACCAGTTCAAGCCGCAGCGCCCGTTCGCCCCGGGTGGCGAAGTGGCCGGCGTGGTCGAGAGCGTCGGCGAAGGCGTGACGGCATGGAAGCCGGGCGATCGGGTGATGGGCAACACCGGCATGGGCGGGCTGGTCGAGAAGCTCGCCATGAAGGCGGACAATATCTATTCGGTGCCGGACGAGCGCTCCTTCGAGGAAGGCGCGGCGCTGCTGCTGACCTATGGCACGACGATCCACGCGCTGGTCGATCGCGGGCAGATCAAGGCCGGCGAGACCCTGCTGGTGCTGGGCGCGGCGGGCGGCGTCGGGCTGGCCGCGGTGGAACTGGGCAAGGCGTTCGGCGCGCGCGTGGTGGGCGCCGTATCGAGCGAAGAGAAGGCGCAGGCCGTGCGCGAGGCGGGCGCGGATGACGTGATCATCTATGGCCGCGCGCCCTTCTCCAAGGACGAGAGCAAAGCGCTGGCCGACACGTTCAAGGAGAAGGCGGGGAAGAACGGCTTTGACCTCGTCTATGACGCGGTGGGCGGCGATTATGCCGAGCCGGCGCTGCGATCGATGGCGTGGGAAGGCCGCTATCTGGTGATCGGCTTCCCGGCCGGTATCCCGAAGATCCCGCTGAACCTGACGCTGCTGAAGAGCTGCGATATTCGCGGTGTGTTCTGGGGCGCCTATGCCGCGCGCGAGCCGGAGAAGAACCGCGCCAGCATCAAGCAACTGTTCGACCTATGGCGGGAGGGCAAGATCGCGCCGAAGGTGACCGAGGTGTTCCCGTTCGAGAAGGGCGGTGATGCGATCGCCAAGATGGCCGGCCGCGGCGCGATCGGGAAGCTCGTGGTGCGCGTGGCCGACTGAGCGGCACGCGGGACGGCCAATCGACCGTCCCGCGGATCGCCAGATGCGGACCGCGGGTGCGGCCCGGCATCCGCTGTCGGTGCATGAGGCGACACGAACAATGTGGCGCATGTTGCGTCGCGTGCTCCGCCCACCTATTCCGGCATCAAACAGGAGCAACGCAAAACCATGACTACCTTCGACGATCGCGAGCGCGCCTTTGAAGCCAAGTTCGCGCACGACGAGGATATGGCGTTCCGCGTCGTGGCACGCCGGAACCGCCTGCTCGGCCAGTGGGCCGCGGAGCTGATGAAGCTGACGCCCGAGGAAGCAGACGCCTATGCCAAGACGGTGGTTCACGCCGATCTGGAAGAGGCCGGCGACGGAGACGTCGTGCGCAAGGTGGTGGGTGATCTGACCGCCGCCGGGATCGAGACCGACGAGGCCGCAGTGCGCGCCGCGCTGGAGGAGCAGACGATCGTCGCGCGCCGCCAGCTGATGGAGCTGAAGTAACATGCCGATGGCGGCGGATGAGATTGCCGCGCTGATCCGCGAAGGCATCCCCGACGCCGAGGTCGAGATCACCGACCTGGCGGGCGACGGCGATCATTACGCCGCCAAGGTGACGTCCGCCTCCTTCGCCGGCATGCCGCGGGTGAAGCAGCACCAGGCCGTCTACGCCGCGCTCGGCGGGCGAATGGGCGGCGTGCTCCACGCCTTGCAGTTGACGACGTCGGTACCGAAATAGTCCGCAGCAGTTTCCCCGCGAGGATCAAAAAGATGACCGACGACTCCCACGCCCGCATCGACGAGGTGGTGAAGAACAATCCCGTTGTGCTGTTCATGAAGGGCAGCCCGCTGTTCCCGCAGTGCGGCTTCTCCAGCCGTGCGGTGGCGATCCTCCAGCACCTCAATGTCGATTTCGAGAGCGTGGACGTGCTGCAGGACCAGGCGATCCGCCAGGGCATCAAGGCCTATTCGGACTGGCCGACCATCCCGCAGCTGTATGTCGGCGGCGAATTCGTCGGCGGATCCGACATCATGATGGAAATGTACGAGAGCGGCGAGCTGGCCGATCTCTTGAAGGACCAGGCGAAGGCCGGCTGACTCGAAAATACCGGGTGCGGGCGGGGCGTCGCGAGATCGAAGAAGCGACGCGCCCGCCCGGCTGAAGCGTAACCACGCTCGGTGCACTGATCATGATGCAGTGCGCGTGCCAGCCGCGCACGATCCGCGGAAATGCGCGGGTTCCGAAGGTTAACGTGCCGCGCGCACAAGCGGCAGGTGTAAAGCGCGCCGACAGTGTCGGTTCTGCGAAGCGGTGCTGGTGCCGCGGCCCAAACGGGCGACGCGCCTGCCTCCCCCCTATTCCATCGCGACGCGTTGGTTTCGCCCGCGGGCGCTTACGGCATGTCTTCAAGGATGAAGAAGCGGGACCTCGGATCGAGCCGGAGGTGACGACTGATTTGTGCGTGCGCGGGCGGGTTACTTGCCCCGGTCGGCGAGGAGCATGCCGCGGGCGAGGCGGCGGGCCGTGTCGCGCGGCAGGCCGAGCGTGCGTGCCATCGAGCCGCCAAGCAGTGCATCGCCGAGCGCCATCAGGACGAGTTGCAGCGTCTCTTCACGGATCGGAGCGCCCGGGGCGTGCTGGTCCTGCGCGAGATCCTCGACCAGATCGTGGATTGCGGTGAGGATCGGATCCAGCGCATTTTCATTGCCGCTGAGGATCATCCAGCTGGCCAGCGCGCCCGCGCCGTTCTTGCCGAACGCATCGAAGGTGAGATCCACGACTTCGGCGGGATCCTCCGCCTCGCGCGAGCGAATCACCGCTTCCTTGATCGTGGTGACGATGCGGGAGGCCATGTGTTCGATCAGCGCCTTCTGCAGCCCTTCGGCGGATCCGAAATGATGCAGGAGATTGGCGTGGGTGCGGCCGATCCGTGCCCCGACAGCCTTTAGCGTGACCGCCTGCGGGCCGACCTCGACCAGCAGCTCGCTGGCCGCCTCCATCGCGGCGGCGCGCGATTCTTCCGGGCTGAGGCGACGGCGGAGAGGGGCAACGGACATGGCCGCGCTGTCGGCCGTTCGCCACGATTTTGCAATCCGCGACATCCGCGGCGCCACGGGGTGGCACGCGGGCGCACAGGGATGCGAACGGCCGGACGGGGGAGGCGCCCGGCCGTTGCGTAGGGGCCTGCGATGTTACGCGGCGATCCGCATTCGGGCCGGTTCCGCCTCGCCCTCGAGATCGAGCGCGAGCACCGCGCAGTCCACCTCTCCCCCACGGGCGAGCGAATAGAGCGGCTGGCGCCGCACTTCGCGGAAGCCGAGCTTCTCCAGCACCCGGCGCGAAGCCGGATTGTCGAGATGATGGCTCGCCTCGATCCGGCGCAGCGGCAGCGCGTGCCGCGCCATGTCGATCACCGCGCGCCCGGCCTCGGTGGCATAGCCGCGGCCCCATGCCTGGGGGGTCAGCCAATAGCCGAGTTCGGCGGTGTGGCGGCCGGTGGCGTTGAGGCCGATCCCGCCGACCATCCGCGGATAGGAGCCGTCATGCGCCAGGATGAAGAAGCGCGCGTCGGTCGGGCCGCGCGGCACCGCGAGGAACGCCTCGGCATCCCCCACGCTATAGGGCCACGGCAGCCGCGCGAGCTTCATCGCCACTTCTTCATGGGCGATGGCTTGCGTCAGCGTCTCCGCTTCTTCGGGCCAGCTTGGCCGCAGCGTCAGTCTCTTCGTCCGCGCGAACATGGTGCGCTCTCCTCCCGTGCGCCGTTAGCCGCTCGTCATGACGAGCCGGCGACATGCGTGTTGAGGGAGCATGAAAAAAGGGAGCCTGGGCGGACCCGGCTCCCTTGTTTCTGGCTGGCCTCCCTGATGGAGGCTCCGGATCGCCCTGGTGGGCAACCCGGATGGTTACCCGATGTTATTCTGCCGCTTCGGCAATCATGTCGACCGAACAGAATTTGCGGCCGAGCTTGCCCTCGTGGAACACCACGCGGCCGTCGACGAGCGCAAAAAGGGTGTGGTCCTTGCCGATGCCGACGTTGCGGCCCGGATAGAACTTGGTGCCGCGCTGACGGACGAGGATGTTGCCCGCGATCGCTTCCTGACCGCCGAACTTCTTCACGCCAAGACGACGACCGGCCGAATCACGACCGTTACGCGACGAGCCGCCTGCTTTCTTATGTGCCATGGTGCTTGCTCCTTACGCTTCGCGGTTAGGCCGACGCGCCGATCGACACGATCTTGAGGATCGTGTGGTTCTGGCGGTGGCCGTTGCGGCGGCGATAGTTGTGACGGCGGCGCTTCTTGAAGACGATAACCTTCTCGCCCTTCGCCTGCGCGATGATTTCAGCCGCGACGGTCAGCCCATCGGTCGGCTTCAGCTCCGAACCTTCGCCGGCGAGGAGCACGTCGCTCAGCGTAACGGAGGCGCCGGCATCGCCCTCCAGCTTTTCGACGACGATCTTGTCTCCGGCGGCAACGCGATACTGCTTGCCGCCCGTGCGCACGACTGCGAACATGGCCCTGTCACTCTACCCAAATGTCTGTGCCCGGACCGGAAACCGGGCCAGGAGGAACGGCGCAGCTAGTAGAGTCGCCGTCGCTTGTCAATGTTGAGCGCGGCGGCGGCGAAGATGAATCGCGCTGCCGGGCCGATCTCCACCTGATCTAGTCAGTGACGATGCTCGCGGCGCAGGCGATAGCGGCCGTCGGTGAGCCCAGTGAAGAGACCGGCGATCGCCGGATGATCCACTGGTTCGTCGCTTTCGTCATGGACGAGATTCTGCTGGCTCACATACGCGACATAGGTCGATTCGGCGTTTTCGGCGAGCAGATGGTAGAACGGCTGGTCCTTGCGCGGGCGAAGCCCCTCGGGAATCGACAGATACCATTCCTCGGTATTGGCGAAGACCGGATCGATATCGAAGATGACGCCGCGGAAATCGAGCATGCGGTGCCGCACGATATCGCCGATCGTGAAGCGGGCATGGGCGATCGGCGGCGCGACGGGCGCGTCGGCGGGGATCGCGGTGGTGGGTTCGGCGGACATGTGGCCAATCTAGTTGCTCTTGCGCGCTGCACAAGCAGCCGCTTGCGCCGCCACCACAACCACGTTAGAGGCGCGCCCTCGATCCACCGGGCCCGCCATCTGGCACGCCCGGTTGCCTCGCGGAGAGGTGCCAGAGTGGTCGATTGGGACGGTCTCGAAAACCGTTGTGCCTTTACGGGTACCGTGGGTTCGAATCCCACCCTCTCCGCCACGGTGTTTCCATATGCCGTGCTGCTCGCGACGTGCGGGCGATCTAGCGAGACCGTCAGACACATTGAGATGCCGGGCGCGATGCTGTTCTGGCTCGCCGGTTGCGTGTTCGCCGCTCCCGTTCGGTCGTAGATGTTGCCGTTCCACAAGTCGGGAGCAAGCGCGCCCTATATAGAGTGTTCCAGTCCGCTTGCGTCGTTGGAGGCGGTAGGCTCGCCGCCGGCTCTTTGAGCACGGATGCACGTCTGCCGTAGAAACGACGTCCATACAGCACTGAATGCTTGGGCGAGCGCCCCAAATAGCAAAGCATCGATGACTTAGGCTCTGTCTTCCCGAGCGATTGCGATCCATCGCTGGCGAATGTGCTTTGAGACGGATGGCTGATCCGTCCGTGCGTCCCTGATGTGGTTCGCGGCGTCCACACCTGCGGGCTGTTAACTAGGTGCTCACCGCCGGCCGGCGCGGTTCAGGCATGTTTAGCCTCCGCTGATATCATCGTTCTTCCTCCATAGGCCACCTCGGGCGTGTGAGACGCCGGAGCAACCTCACGGATAACGGCGTGGTGCCTGAGCGGTAACTCGACGGGCGGAGCAAAGATGCTTCTGCGGGGCGTGAGTGGCACACGCCGCCTCGACCAGGGCTCCGATTCGTTTGATTCGGGCGGGGGACAAAGCCGGTTGGCCCTACTGCGGATCCCAAAACCGGCGGGAAAGCGTGGTTTTTGGGTGTGTGTGTAAGAAAGTTGCAAAAAGGGTTTGACGGGTTGGGGTGGTTTACCTAGATGGGTGTCACCGCAGCGGTGGCCCACACGGTCGCTGCAGTGGTTAGCGAAAACGAGGCGCCATGGTGGACCCGGTAAGAGGGGTTAGCTGAGGCGTCGGTTTTTGTCGCTCTTTGACATTGTTGGTTTAGATGAAGGGACATGTGGGCGGCGGCTCCGGGT